>JAABUV010002539.1_pt1 | contig 24520 bp, 30 predicted proteins | sample 5559971 | NCBI WGS metagenome assembly JAABUV01 (sample SAMN10711881, study PRJNA513362) | rock metagenome | isolation source: Antarctica rocks | place: Antarctica: Victoria Land, Knobhead nord | collected 2015-12-19
GCGCAGCGGCCGCGCGCGCTGCCGGGCCGCGCGGCGTGCGTGCCCAGGCGCACGGCGCCGCGCGCGGGCGGCGGATTTGCGGCGGGGCCGACTCTTGCGCCAGCCGCTCCCGCACGACGCGCGCCCGCGCGGACCGGCCGCGCGCCCGCGCCGCGCCCGCTGACGGCGCCCGGGCGGCGCGCGCAGATCGCGGTCGGCGACGAGGGCTACCTGGTGGGCGGCTCCAGCTGGCTGGACAACGGCTCCAAGGGCGACGACTGGGCCGGCAACCTGCAGGACCCCAACATCGCCTTCGGCACCGTGCACATCTGTGCGCGCCCGCCGGCAGCCTGCCCTGCCTGCCCCGGGCTGCCCCGCAGACGCGGCGAGCGGCAGCGCCCGCGCACGCATTGCAAGCAGCAGCGGCGGGCTCGGTGCCTGTCTGTGGTCTGTCGGTTGCCAGCATCGGGGCTGCAACGAGCATGGCTGTTTGGATACTTAGCAGGGCAAGAGCTGCGGGCTCTGCAGGCTCCAAGCAGCGCGTATGCCAGGGCCGGAGAGCCGCTGACGCGCTGCGCTCCCGCGCGCCGCGCAGACCCGGGCAGCTGGCAGATCGACCCCGCCACCGCGGGCGACTTTGCCAACATCTTCATCTACGCGCGCGCGCAAATCGCCAACAAGATCGGCAAGCCCTGGATCCTGGAGGAGACTGGCATGGAGGCGCGCCCGGGCCTGGCCTGCAGCGCGCCGTATCAGAGGGAGCCAAGACTGGGCTGCTGTGACGGTGCAGTGAGCTGACGATGATGGCGCATGTGCGCCTGGGATGCCGTGTGGTGCACAGGTTGTGCTCGATGCGTGCAGGGACGGCTCTGGCTTGTGCTGCTGCCGTATGATGCATGACAAAGCAGCGCAGCTCAGCCAGGGTGGGCAGGGCGCTCAGCGCAGTTCAGCCAGGGCGCTCGCGCGGCGCGGCCCTGCCAGCGCTCACAGGGGGCGACGCCGGCGCGCAGGCCAAGTACAACATCACGCTGCTTAAGTTCCTCACGGAGATGTTCACGGCGGCGGAGGAGTCGGGGGCGTCGGGCATCATGCCCTGGATGCTCATCCCCTGGGACGTCACGTTTGTGTCGTACGACTTCAGCATCAACGACCCGGCCTACGCCGCGGTCGCCGACATGATCGCCTACCAGGCGCAGCGGGTGCGCCGCGGCAGGCACATGGGCCCAGCCTGTGGCGCACCAGGAACCAGCGCGCAGCGCATGCGAGCGCTGCGCCACAGCCCTCCGTTGCGCATGCATGTGCAGTTCGGCCGCTGCTGACGCCTTGCTGTGCAGCCCATCCCGTAGCTGCTCGCAGAAGCAGGGCGCTGCCCGCGGCCAGCGCAGCTCACTCGCTGCACCGCCAATCTAACAGACGCAGCAGGGTGGCCGGCTTACCACGGACCCAGGGCGGGCATGCCTGTGCGCGTAGCATGTCACGCTGGTGCAGCCAGCGCGACGCCCTGAGCCGCATACGGCCTACTCGCGCGCAGACGGCCGCTTGCGACGCCGCCGGCACGTGCCCCGCGGTCACGCCGCCGTGCCAGTGCTATGACGTGCCGCCAGGCGGGTCCACCTACAACTGCGCGCAGCAGGCGCGTCTGCAAACCGCCCATCGTTGCTCCTGCACGCATGCCTGCTTGCTGCCAGGCCGAGGCCTTGGGACAGCCCGGCGTGCCAATGCATGCATAGCAGGTGCCGGGACATTGGGTGAGCAGGGTTTGTCTGCAGACCTCCTGGGCCCAGCATGTCGGCAGAGTGCCAGCGAGAGGGGCAGGACCATGCTGCACCTGTAGCTCCAGCATACTATCCTGCACCGTTGCCAGCGTCAGCGTGACCCGCCATGACCCGCGAGCCATGCGTGTGGCTCATGCCCGGCCGCACCGTCACTCAGGAGAGTGTGTAACTTTGCACCTTTGTGTCAAGGTGCCCTGGCCGCTGATGCGAGCGCGTACTCGGCCGCGCAGGTCGGCTTCCACCCGCAGTGCGACACGGGCGCCAACCCGGCCACGTACCTGGGCCCCGGCATCTGCGACATCAGCTGCGGCCGCTGCCAAAAGTGCCCCGGCTACAACTACTGCGCGTACTGCACCGACAACGCGCCCAGCGGCTCCAACTTCACCTGCGCGCAGCAGGCGCGCCTGCCCGCTGCACCGCTTCCCGAGGGTCCCGCACGTAGCGTCGCAGGGCACAAATGGTCACAAAACCAGCCTCTCACGCCGCAGCAGCTGCATGTGGATGACTAGCAGACGGGCTGCCAGAGCACAGCACGCTGCTTTTGCCGCAGGAGTGCTGTGTGAGAGTGACAAAGGTGGCGCAGCTGTACGCAGGACATGATGAGTGAAGCGTTGATGCATGCGGCATTGGAACCTGCCGCATTGACATGCGGGTCCTTGAGCTGGGGCAATAACAATGCCAACCTCGTGTATGACAGACAGAGAGACAGAGCTGCGCAGCATCAGGGTCGGAAGCATGCGGCCTGGACTGATATACGCCTGCCGGCGTTGTCGCGCAGCTGCAATTCCATGCGGACGCCTGCTCCGAGTCCTGGATGTCTCTCGGCACCTGCGACCAGACCTGCGGCCGCTGCACGCCCTGCTCCGCAACGCCTTCGCCGCCACCGCCGGCCACCGGGCCTTCGCCGCCGCCGCCGACTGTGCCGTCGCCGCCGCCGGCAGTGCCGCCGCCGCCGCCGGTAGCAACGCCGCCGCCGCCGGCCGCGACTCCGCCGCCGCCGGCCGCGACGCCGCCGCCGCCGGTAGCAACGCCGCCGCCGTCGTCGCCTGTGCCCGCGCCGCAGCCGCAGGTCGAGCCGCCGCTGCCGCCGCCGCCGCCGACCGGCGGTGCCGCGTCTTGCAAGGCCAGGATTGAGGTACGGCGCACAAAAATCAAGCCTGTATAAGACAGAGGAGCTGTCCCTGTTGCGACAGTGGCGGGGGCGTCCCTGCCTCACGAGGTCTAGGGCCTGCTACAAGTGGCGCATTTCCTCCCTGCCTGTTCCTCTCTCCTCCCTGCCTGCGCATCCGTCCTCACTGCACGCGAGTCTCTCGTCCCTGCCTGCTTACCTCTCCTGCCTGCATATATCTTAACTGATATTATAACATGGAGGTTGGTCACCCTGTCAGGAGGGTGACACATGCTGTCCAGTCCACGCTCGCTGAGCGCTGCCGGACTCGCATGCATGAGCGCGTGTGCGATGCGTCACTTGCAGGGCCTGCAAGGGGAGCTGACAAGCGAGGTGCCCAGCGGCGCGCTGGTGGCGGCGCGGCGTGGCCGAGCGAGCGGGCTGACGCGGCGCCCTGCTGCGCGCAGGTCGGGCCGTTCTGGGGCCAGGGCAGCGGCCAGGAGACGGCCAAGGTGCAGATGTACATCAGCGCTCCGGGTGCGCGCGGCGGCGGTGCACGCGCGCGCATGCCGGGCCCGGTCCTGCCCTGCAGTTATGGCGCGATCCTGCATGCGCTGCTGGCCTTCTGGTCTGCGCGGGCGTGGTTTGCGCCCCTGTGCACGAGCCCTGCTGCACTGCGCACTGTGAACATACTGTGCACATCGCGTTTACGTCACCCACTGGAGCCCTGGCGCCTGAGACGCGCTTCCTCCTCCGGTCACGCAGGCAGCAAGGCGTACGCAGTGCCATACACGGTGACGCTGAAGGGCGCGGGGCCGTACACCAGCTGCTCCCCGTGGGAGTGGTATGCGACCGTGGACGGCTCGGGGCAGGTCGGGCCCTCTCTGTAGCCACACGTGGCAGTACAGGACCCTGAAATGAGCCAAGCTTGTGAAGCGCTGCTGATCACACAGGCCGCCTCGTGTGACCGAGCGTGGCTGAAAACAGCGCCCTTCCCTTTTCGTTTACAAGAGCAAAGCTGCTGACAGTGATCAGAGCGCTTTGCGCAGCCACACCCCGGTTTGCGACGACGGCTGACGCCCAGCGCGCGGAGCGGGCGCGCAGGTTTCGGGCCCGGTCAGCGCCGGCTACGAGGCGCTGATTGCGCAGGGCGGCAACACTGTCACCATCGGCGCGATTGCGATCTCGGGCAAGGCGGGCAACCTGACGCCCGTGTCGCTGACCGTGGGGGGCGACGCGTGCGACATCACGGTGGTGCCAGGCTCCAAGTAGGCGTAGGTCGTAGGGGGGCTGTGCCGAGCATTAGGCAGGAGACATGGCTTTAGCTAAGGAGGCTTTGGTGCTGCATGCTGCCATTTTGCAACCCCCCGAGCGCTCCACATTTGCCGCGTCCGGGGCCAGCCTGCACCGTTCTGTGCACGGGCAGCGGCGGCAGCAGCACATAAGCCTGCAGCCTCGCTCCTCGGGCTGTAGCGTGGGGGGATGCAGGATGGCATGATGGTGCCTTGAGAGAGCGTGAATGTCATGTACTGGCTCGGAGCTGACGCACTGATATCTTTATTTCATTTCAAGGGCAGGCTGCGGACATGCGCTGGGATTTTATGCAGCGTGCTCCTGCCATAGAGCTCGCCTCAGACAACACTGTTTTATGGTCGAGTGTGCTTGCGTGTTTGTTTTTGCTACCCTTCTCTGTGCATGCGACCTTGGCAGGATGGATGGATAGAAGGAATGTGCCCCGTGTACTGTGTGCGTCAACTTGGTAAGCTATTCTGCCTGTGCTGATTCACACTCCGTGGCTTCGCGCATGCCGTGTACCGAATGAAGCCATGACCCACATGGCAACAGAAAGTGCGGCAATGTAGTGCATTACTTGCTGCTGTCATCAGACGACGCTGTCCTCAGACGACGCATAGCCGCCTGAGACGCCACTGCATCGCATACAGCTGACATCTGCTGCTTCACGGACGCTTGATGCAAAAGCGCCAGGGCCGGGGCGATGTCGCGAGCGCCGGACAGGCAAACGTTGAAGTCACAGCGCCTGAGCATGATGCACGCGAGTTGAGATGCAGGTCCAGGGGTGATGACACTGGGCTCAACAACGAGCAGACGCCGCCAACCGACCTCCATATGTCATGCTGGCATAAGACAAGGCGTTTGCGCCACCATTCATAGCAGCGCGGCTGCGGCGGCTCCACTACATAGTCCAGGTATGTTTCGAGGCATGTGTCTACCTTTGAGCGGTGTTGGCTGCTCCCCGCACAGCATAGCGTGTGTCAGGAGTCAGCAGGAGCCCCCACAACTCACTATAGCAGAGCATGCCTGCACGGCGCACCTGTTCCACGATTCCAGTAGCCACAGCAGAGCAAGCAGAACTGGTGGATCGGCAAGGAGCTGCGTGCAGAGCCGCGCTCGCAAAGCCAGAGCAAGCATTCCGCCCAGAGTCGCCTCCAGGCAGCTGAAGCTGCCCTGGAGCGGTAGCTGGTCATGCACGACGAGGAAGCTCAGGCCACTGCCAAGCTCAGTGCTGGAAGCGCACCTGCGTGCATGTGTATGCTGCTCAGGCTCATGCTGCACCGTCAGTACATCCTACCAGCTCATGCATGACATCGCGCACCCCTTTAAGAATGCTTCAAGCGCCAGGGAGCGTTGCTCAGGCGTTGCTCGCCAGGGATACATGGGTTGGGAGACTGGCTGGTGCTGTACCGGAAGGACATGCAGGTGATTGGTGACTGGTGCACGCACAGGCTGCTGGCGGCACCAGCGCTCCAGGGGTTCTGCACTAGCTGGTGTTCTGACCTCCTGCTCAGTCCTTGCAACACCGCTCTCACCCAACCTTGCACGCTTTGCGCTGCGCTGGCTCTCGCAGTCGCGCTTTCCTCCTGCTACCTGCATGCCTGCATGTAGACCAGGCGGGGACCGAGGACCCTGCACACGAGCTTGTTTCCTGTCAACCATACTGACAGCACATAGACGGCTCCAGACGAGACAGCAGTGCTCGCACCGCACCTTTACAAGCAGCTTGCGCTGCACACTCACCCACTCATGTGCACTGGCGAACAGAAGCAGAAACACCCTGTGCATGCTGGTTGCTGACGCCCTTGCGCATCAGCATCTTCAACCTCTTTCAGAGCATACGCCAGGTTGTTGCAGCGCAGACTCAAACTTGTGCTGTAGCCAGCAAACATGCGACACGTCACACAGTCCAGCGATTTAAACTGTGTAGTTATCACTCATGCATTCTGTTTCACAGTGCTGTCAGACCTTCAGTCATGCTGGCTGCCACTGGTCACGACACTGTACGGCAACACTGGATGAGACAAAGGTTTCTGTGATGTATTTAGCACACTGATGGAGCTCCTCACATCATGATCACATACCCTGCATCCCGCATTATGCTGGCGCAGCAAGCAGCGCATCAAACCCCTGCCTCTGCGACAGGAAGTGGTTGAAGTCCAGGCGCGCTACGAGGTTGAGGATGCCATCCAGCTCCTCGCGTGACTCCAACACGTCGCGCGTGGCCCCATCGCGATGCACATCCCCAAGCTCTGCGCGGTGTGCTGTGCGCTTGTCATAAATGCGTGTGCACCTGTGACAAGCTGCATTCGTGCAAACCTTATGCAGCTGCACTACGCAGCACACACTACCGGTGCTCCCGCCAATAACCCAAACATGAGCCGCACCGTTCACGAAGTCACGCAGTTTTGTGCGAAACTGCGTCTCCAGTTCGGCAATTGTTGCGCCAAACCTGGCAGTCCCAATGACTGCCTGCACACGCCGCGCGGTCTCCACTGCACGCTCCGCGCGTGCCTCACGCTCGGTCATTCGGCCGCCTGCGCTAGCACAGTGGCCTGCTCAGCTGCGGCACTTCATGATCACTGATCTGATCTAAACAAGAGCCCTTGTTGGACTGGATACATCCCTAAATGCCACGGCAATTCCTTGCAGGCGTCTCAACTGCGAATGCTGCGTTCCATGTGCTTCATGAGTGCCGGCAAGGTATGGCGCGGAGCTGGTAGGGCACCTGCACCCTGGTGAGAAGAGGAGGAGCTGCCGCCATGCGGTGCAGCCTCGGCACGGATGCGCGCGCTGACGGCTGCAAAGCGCTGGGCGAGCGTCTTCAGGTCGATCAGCGCGCGCAGCAGCTTCACGCGCCGCGACAGCAGGCAGCCTTTCAGGACGCGGCGCAAAAACTCGCGGTGCGCCACCATTACCTGCCGCATATGTAGGATACGTCATAGACGGTCTTGGCTTTATGACGGCACCGTGCTGCAAGGCCATTCAGCCGCACTAGCCATCCCATGACAGGCACCTTGAGTACCAGCACACACCATGCTCTGTCAAACACGCTCGCTGCATGCAATGCCCCATCAAGGCTGTTACATGGCAGAAGATGGGCTCACCTGATCCAGCGTTGCAGCGCTGCGGATCTGGGCCTGCATGGTGAGCCAGGCCGGCTCCAGCGCCTCAAACGTCAGGTAGAGGCGGAACTGTGCGAAGAAGTGCATCATCTGGCCGCAGAGCCCGTATGCGCGCTTGAGCGTCTCGTCTGGCCACCTGCGAATGCAGGAATGCAAACAGTGTGCCCTTTTGTCTGGGCTCTGCGCTCTGCCTTGCATAATGTGGCGAATGTAAAAGTGGCAGTAAGCTGAACTCCTCCTCAGATAATCTATAACTTGACTCATGACAGTAGCATGTACTTCGTGGCGCTCGCAAGTGCTAACTACTTGCCAATCACATTCCCATTTGCAGGAGGCACGCCTGAACAGGGCGCGGGTTGCCTGGTACGCACGCCAGGTCGCATGCAGCGACCGTGAGGCCAGCTCCAGCTCAAACAGGTGCCTGAACAGGACCTGGTACTGTGCGAGGGCACCCTGGCACACCACCACGCTTGTAGGCCACTCCACCTGCACGCGGCATACCACAGTCATGTATGCTTCCTCTGTGCGTCTGTGAGGGCAGAGCCATCCCATCTATGCTCTCGTAGCCGAGCAAGCATAGACATGCGGCACTGGCTATGAGCCTTGCACATTTGCTTATTAAGATTTTGAGTGCTCTTGGCAGTGCTGAAAGTGATAGGGCGCCTGACCTTGATGTTGAGCATGAACACCTCGCGGCCCAGTCGCTGCTTCAGTCCTTGCCGCTCCATGGCAGCAGCCTGCACGTGCATGCCGCAGACTGACACACCGCCATTGGGCAGCTGTTCCTGAGTTCGCCTCATCTGTGCTCAAAGCAGAGTCTGGAGCATGCGTGCCACAAAGGTTCAAGCCAAAGCGCTTGGCATGTCCAGCAACACTACAGATGCTGTTATTATTGCAAGGACAGACTGTCATACGCTCCTTCCCATCATAACCACCACGACTGACATGCGCAAATGTCCATGCAGCGCACCCGCGCGGGTGATGCGGCAACCGAGGCTGCCGTGGGCGGCGACAGCACGGCCTGCAGCAGCGTGAGCAGCGAGCGCGGGTCCAGCACGACCGCCAGTGTGTCCGCGGCCGGGTCGCCCGCGGCCGACGACGAGCGCAGCGCTGCATGCGGTGCAACAGTGCTATTAAAGGCCACATGCTTGGAGCTCTGTGCTATCAACGGCCACATGCTTGGAGCTCTCTTAGGCTGTATGCATAGGAGACTGTTCAAACATAAGGATGGGCGATCTACGTGCATGCTGCTTAGACTGCCGGACACTGTGCCAAGGTTGCACCTGTTGCGCGAGGTACGCTAGCAGCGGCATGCTGAGGTGCTGCATGATTACGTTAGGAGTCAATCGGCCTGCTGAAGCCATCGCCAACCTCGCGCTGCCTGCCGGTGCGTGGCGCAAGAGCCGCGCGCACCGAGCTCCAACAGCGACTGCAGGCGCGACGCGGAGAGCTCCGCGGCCGGCCGGGCGAGCTCCGCGTCGGCGGTGTCCAGGAACGTGGTCAGCGTGTCGCCGCGCGCGAGCAGCAGGTAGGCCTTCAGCGCGCCCAGCGCCGCCTGCAGCGCGCCGCCGCGCGTCACGCGCGCCAGCAGCGCGGCCGCCGCGCCCGCCGCCGCCGCCGCGATGTGCCGCGCGTATGCGCCGTCCGCATCGTACTCTGCGCCCCAAGTGAACGGCAGCTTACCTCAGGCTGCAGGCAGAGCTGCTGCACGCAATCGCCCCGCATGATGACTAGCCTGGCCAAGTAGCAGCAGGAGATGCACAGACAGGCGCCACGTGTGTGAGCCTTCTGTGCTGCGCACTGTCAGGGCCTGTCCGTGAGGTAGCCAGGCAGTACCTGCGCCTGGCTGTATCGCGACAAGGCATGGGCGTAGAACACATGCGATACCAATTCTAGTACACGGGTGCGAGGCTGGAGCGCGCCTATGCGGATGGCGGCATCCAGCGGCCGCACCACAGGCCCTCCGCACTCCCGGATGGCGTTCAGGTTCTTTCCTGCCGAGCCAGCCCTACCCAGTTAGCGAGCTTTCAGGCCTGTGATAAACACCAACGCCAGGCTGCTGCATGGGGCTCACACAGGCCATCTCCTGGACTGCATGCCGAGTGCAAGCATCCTCCCTGGGCACCGACAAGCCTGCGGCCAGGGCGGTGCATCCTGGTCGAGGACGCATGCTGCGGCGGCAGAGCAGGATCCCAGCCTCAACAGCCAGGCTGGCGTAATAGATGCTGAGCAGAGCCGGTCAGCCCCCGCAGCGCGCCTGTGGCCAGGATGGCGTCCTTGGCGGCCTCCAGCAGCGCCGGCACGTCGTGCAGCGGCGCGCCGGCGGCGTCCGCCGCCGGCTGCCCGGCAGCGTCGCGCGCGCGCCGCAGCCGGTAGCGCGCGCGCCACCACGCCGACTGGCCATCTGGCGCCAGGCTGTTGCGGCCCACCTCCTGCGCGTGCGCCTGTTCTTGTCAGCGCTATGAAGAAGGTGGTTGAGGACTGGGGATGCTTTGAGCATTTCCAGCAGTGCCTGTCTCCATCCCACTGGCAGAGGGATCTATCAGGCGAGGACATGCAGGAGCGCACGCGCGCCCGGGTGCGCGCAAGCAGGCGCGCGTCGGCGCGGCCGGGGCCGCGGGCTGGGCAGGGGCGCGCCGGGTCCTCCTGCACCATGAACTCGGCGAACGGATCGTCCAGCACGCCCTCGCACAGCCAGCGCTCGAGCGTGCAGAAGTACGGGCCGCAGCCGGCGCGCAGCAGCCGCTGCAGCAGCGCCGTCGCCGCCGCGTCACCTGCGCGCGCGGCTCGCAGGTCTGCACGCCTGGGCCGGTCCTGCTGCTGTACAGGACCATGCAGGCACGTTGGCACAGGTATCAAGATGGTATGCCTTCAAGCGTCACTGCACCTCCGTCCTCAGAGGTGTGGCAATGGCTCTGAGCTGTAGCAATGACCAGCATGCAAATCATACATGCAATTGTGACAAAAACGCCCCTTCCACTCCTGCATGCCACTCCTGCATGGCCCCTCGCCGCACTGTTACACAGCACGGAGGCCACAGCAACGCTGCCAGCCTCCAGAGCATGCCCAGCCCAGCCCTGCCACCCGCCTCTCCACCTCCCGGGCCCGCGCCCCGAGCGCACCGGCGGCCATGGCGGCGCGCTCGTGCAGCAGGTTGAGCAGCTGCGCGCCGCGCAGGCGGTGCGCGCTCGCGTCGGCCGCCACGCGCGCCGCCAGGCCCAGCGACGCCATGGGCAGCTGCAGGTGGAACCAGAGCGCCTGCGGCGGCCCGGCCGGCGGCTCGTCGAGCTCTGTCGCGAGGTCAGCACGCCGGCCGCCTGGCCGAGCGACAAATTGGGCAGCTGCAGGGCAGAAGCCCGACCCGCCCTGCCTGTCATACCGGTCACTGTTCCGAGCCACGTGACCAGCCGGCAGGCCGAGCACCGCCAAAGTGACTTCACTGGGTTTCACGTCGCCTGGCGCAGGCCTACGCGCAGCGAGCTAGCCAGCGCCGCCTCCGTCCTGCTGCTGTCCCGCTTCAGGAGGCCTGAGCATCGGGGCAGCCCGCGCGCCTGCAGCGTGAGGCGGCCGGTGAGCAGCTGGTGCTCCAGCTGCGCGAGCATCAGGCGCCAGTCGGCCAGCAGGCCGCGCAGCTCGCCGGCAACCGCATGGCACACGCGGCCCCAGGCCGCCGCCGCGCGCGTCTCCGCCCAGCGCTCCACCAGCGCCGCATTCTCGCTGCACGCGCCGGCGGCGGCGCGGCCCTGGGTCAGCCCCAATGCTGCGGCGCGTCCGCATGTGCGCACGCATGTGTGACACGGGCACTGCCTGACCGCTCGCGCTGCACCGCTCTAAGATGTTTCATTGGCGTACGGCACTCCCACTTTGCGCTGCTTGCAGCTGGTTGGGTTTGGTGTGGGATAGATGCCCCTGTGGCGACTGGGCAGACGCCACATGAGCATCGACGCACGAGAGCCTTGAACACACCCTTGCACTACGTCGCATCCAGGCTTGTTACGATGGTCGCAGCAGCCTTACAGTGCTCAGAGCGTAAAAAGGCATGCGCAGGCTGGGCTGACTTCGCGGGCGCTGGGCCCACCAAAGCGGCAGCATGCGCGCGGTGAGCTCGCGCAGCGCGGCATCCGGGCGCCCGTGCAGCGCATAGGCCACGCGCGCGCCGCCGGGGCCGTCCTCCAGTCGCGCGCGCACGTAGCGCCCGTCCAGGCCCGAGAACGCGTGGAGCAGGTCGTCCAGCACTGCGGGTTGCGTGGGCCAACAGCCCGTGCGTCAGGCTCTCTGTGCAGCGTACCCCTTGCCATGCAGGCCAACATCGCATACTGGGCAACTTGTAGTTGATCGCCCGCAGTCCCTCTTTAAAATAGGTCCCTACATGGCACCGCCCTACTTACAGCACTCACAAGCATGGTGTTTGGCGCGCCACCAGGTGAAGGCTTTCACTAGCCATCTGCGGCAGAGATTGCTGGAGGGCCCTGACATCGCTTCGCATGCAGCAAGCGTGCGCGCGCGCGCGCCGGCAACCCCCCGGGAAGAAACTGTTTGCAAGCGCGCAGGCGCACGGAGCTGCTGCTGCACGTCGCGCGGGTACGCGTCCAGCGCCACGGCCTCGTCGGCCTTCTCCCTCCGCACGTCGGCGCTCTGCCGCACAGCCGTATGCAGCCTGTGACGCCTGCCTCTTGCTGGCTCCAGTCGACTGCACTGCTGCACGGCTGGTGCACAGGTGCCTCGCTCCGGCATGGTGTTGCTCACCGCACACGCGCGCCGCTGGGATGCGCTGCTGGTGAGCTCAGGCGGTGCTAGCCTTGTCAGGAGACAAGCGAGCCTTGTCAGGTCACACTTCTTGTCTGCAACACCAGTTTGCACGGAAGTCTGTCGCACGCACTAGTGATTGCACACGCGCTGTTTTGTCCACCATGGGATGCACCTACGTGCCATGGAGTGCCAGGGAACTGCCATTGACGTGCTGCCGCCCACGCTCACTCCCGCGGACGCAGAGCCACTGCCGCACAGAATGCGGCAAGCACTGCAGGCGCATGTCCGCATCAAGGCACACCCAACCAGACTCCGCAGGCTCCCCAGCACACCCGCCGAGCCTCCAGGAGGTGCGCGCGCCTGCACCAGGAACTCGCCGCTCAGGAACGGCCGCCCGCGCTCCCACTCGGGCGGCCGCGGCGGCGGCGCCGCGCCGGGCGTGGCCGGCGCCGGCGCCGGCTCGCCGCCGCCCGCAAAGTCGAACAGGTCGCCGACCGGCGGCGGCGGCGGCACCGCGAACGCGTCCGGCGCGGCGCTGCCCGGCCGCTCCATGGCGCTCGGCACCTTCCAGTACGCCGGCCCGCGCTTGAAGGGCGAGTTCAGGTCGGTCTGCGCGCCAGACGCCAGGGTGATCCGTGTCTGCCGGGTGCGGGTCTAACATTGGTGCTGATCTCGCTAGCCGGCAGCGGCCGAGCGTGCCTGGCCGTACAGCGCCCCAGAAGCCAACATAATCTATGTCTGCTGGACGCAGATCTGACGACGGTGCTGATATTGCCGTTCCAGCGCGGCCGAGCGTGCCTGGCCGTACAGCGTGTTGCGGTGGTCGGATGCCCAGCGCTGCAGCCCGCCGCCGCCGCTGCCGCCGCCGCTGTCCTGCTGCGGCTCTGGAGCGCCGTGCGCGTGGCCCGCCGCGGCCCACTGCGCGCCGACGGGCGCGGCGTGCGCGCCAGCGCTGCCGCTGCGGTCAGGCGCCGCGGCCGCGCGTCCGTCGGGCGGCCGCGGCCGCGGCGCGGCGGCGCTGCCGTTTGGCGCGTGGGCGCCTGGCAGCCGCGGGGCAGCACAGCGGGCGTGAGCTCGGCGTGAGTGGGCCCCGGTATGCTTCAGCGTATGGAGTACCAGCAGAAAAGCAGACCCCAAGCTTGGCACGAGGGGTTCTGCAGCGAACACGCCACAGGTTTGTGTCGCACCTGGCGTGGGCGGCGCGGCGCCCGACGGCGCCCGGCACGCCGCGAGCGAGCTGCCCTCGGCGCACGACAGCGCGGCGCGCGTCGCCGCGTTGCCCGCTATGTTGTCCAGCGTGATGAGCAGCTCGTCCATCCCGGTGGCCCTGCGCTTGGCAGCGCGCGCTGCGCGTCACAGCATGCGAGCAGCGACGCCCCCTGCCCGGGCGGAGCGGCAGGCTTGCGCCGCGTGCGCACCCGCTCAGGCGCAGGTCCTCGCAGCGCTGTGCAAACTGCTTGGGCGCCTGGCTGCGCGCCACCATCGCCGCCTTTGCCCGCTCCGCTTCCTGCGCGGGAGCACACCGCTCAGACTGCTGCCGAGTCGCCCCGGTAGAAGGCCAGCAGCGGCGGCACGCCCACGGCAGCATAGCGTACATCCGCCACAGTGCAGGCTCGCTTCACATGTGGATTGGCGACACGGGTGCGCCGCCGCCGCCGCCCAAGATCAGACATCATGATGGCGCATGCACCTGCGCCCAGCGCTCCTCCGTGCCGGTGTGGCTCGGGCGCGCCAGGACGGTCGCGGAGGACTGCTGCAGGCGGGCCGACATATCGATGCCGGCATTGGCGCGCAGGTCCTGCGCCAGGCGCGACACCAAGCGCTCGACGGCGGCCTGCCGCGCCTGCTCGACCGGTGCCGCCATTGGTCGGCCGAGCGTGCCCTGCAGAGGTTCACTTTGATGCAGGTGATGCAGCCATCTGCGAGTCAGAGACTGGCACCCACAATCAGCTAGTGCGCTAGGGGTCAACTGGTGGCATCTAGTTCACGGAGACTTTCCGCGACTTGAGCAGGGAGCTGCGAACGAGCGCTCCTGGTTTGCAATTCATGTTTGGGAGCCAAAGTAGGCTGCGTGAGCGGGAAGAGAAGGAAGTGCACAGTTGCGCACAGTTGCTCGACCCTGTAATGATGCCGGTATGCACGTATTGACACTCTGCAAGACATATTATATCCAGTCAGAAGCGGACACCGATGTGCCCCAGGACACCAATGTGCCCCAGGACACCTCAAACCGGCAGACCAGGCGGCCCCTGCCCGGAGCGTGACGGCGGTGCCAGCAGGCCCTACTGCATGCGTGCGGGCCCTGCAGCACGAGCCACGGGCCAGCACCCACAGACTTCCAGTGCACAGGACTGGGCAGCGCAGGTGCTGCTCAAGCAGAAAGCGCGCAAGCGCCTGGCAGGGACGTGCCACGCCGGGCCTCGTGCGGGCAGGGCGGCTTAGCGACAGGCGGGGACGGCTTCACGCCGAGCATGCAGTCACCGCTGACTTAGTGTGGGTGCTGGAGCACGCAAACACGCCGGCCAGGCTCATGCCGGCGCAACCGCAGAGTGGCTGGCCATGGACATGTATGTGTTCCAGCCGACCGCCACCACGTTGGACGCCAGCACCTGCCCGCAGCGGTGCCGTGCGTGAATGCATGGCGTGGACAGGCAGCAGCGCTCAGGTACAAAAAACCATGGATGTGAGTTGCGGCCATGCCACAGTGCGAGCACCCAACAGACAGGAGCCTGCATGATCCGAATGTTGAGCTCCGCACCGGCCGCACCCGCAGCAAAACCGCACCCGCAGCCGGCTCATGCCCGGGCGGTCTGACGCGGGCCTATGCAGCAGGCCCGGCAGCGCGCGCGCCGCCGCGCCCCCCAGGCAGCGCCCTGTACCCTGGCTGGGGCGCGCCTGCAGGCTGGGCGGCACGAAGCGGAAGTTGAGCAGCTGGAAGGGCACCCAGACCTTCCAGTTGGCCACCAGCGTCGGGCGCAGGTCCTGCCGCAGCTTGGCCTGCACGCCGCCCGCGTGCCCCTGCGCGCCCCCATGCATGCCCCGCGTCTGCAACCGAGGTTTGCATCCCAGCTGAGATTGATAGAAGCTCCTGTTCTCGCGCCGCCCGGCCCAGACCAGGCCTCGCGCTCGCACGCACGTGCTTGTGCGGGCGTCAGGTTGCTCTGGCCTTCAAAGCACCCTCCCGCAAGAGGCTTCGTGCATAGATCTGAGGCATGTCCCGCTCGCTGAGGTGCGCCCCGCCTGCGCTGACCAGGAAGGCCCGGCCGCGCGCGCGCGGCGCACCTCCAGCGTCATCAGCGACGCGATGAACGTGGACAGGAAGAACGGCGCGAACAGCAGCTGGTCCAGGAGCATGCGCTGGACCGCGCCTGCGCGCGCGGCATGACACGCCCCCGCGATGAGCGTGACCACGGAGCCCTTTGAAGAGCTGCCGTTGAGGCGCTAATGCCACGGTGCATGGTCGCGGCGAGACACTTGGTTGCCGAGCGAGAAGTGGGCATGCATGCATGCTGCGGCTGATTAGGCGCGCGCGCGGGCGCTGGAGGTGGTGGGCGTGGCTGCGCCCCGGGTCAGGCGGCGGGGCAACAGTGAGCACGCAGGCGCGCTGCATGACGAGTGTCAAGCACATGCAACATGGCGACGGCAGATCGCACCCCCCGTGCCAGTCGCTGTCACAACGCGGCCCAGCGTCTGGTACCAGAAGTGCAGCGCGGGGCCGACGAGCACAAAGCCCTGCGGCATGCATGGTCACAGTCATAGCGCCAACTTTAGCATAAGTTTCAAGCCTCATTGTATTGTACACGGCGAGCAGACACACCGAAAGGCCGAACGAAGCATGTATGACCTTCAGCCGCGTGCATGCAGGCAGCGACGCCGGCTGCGGCCCGCCAGCATGCCGCCACAGGAGCAACACGGGCCCCCACGCCCTGCAGCACGCTATGCGGCATGCAGCAGGTCGGGCGGCCCGCGCTGAGGCGCAGCGCGCCCCGCCGCTCGGCACCCTCACAGCGCGCGGGCGCCCGCCTGTGCCTGGGTTAGTCCATATGACCTAGGCCGGCGCACCAGGAAGCTGAAGATGCCCAGGCGCTTGAGGTCCAGGCGCTCATTGCGCTCCACCGCCGTCTGCGCGAGGATGTCACCGACCGCGTTGAGCAGCGCCGCCGTCCACGCCTTGGTGAGCACCTGCGGCATTCAGGTAGGAGTTCCTGCGTCAGCGGGTCCACAACGCTGCTGTGGGGCCAGTGGCACAGTTGCGTGTGTTGCCAGTGGCACACTACTCCAACGTGGCCATGGCACAGCGCTGCTGCATGGCCCTGAGCCAGGGCGGAGGCTCTGGGGCGGCCTGAGGCAGGAGGTGCTTTGCGGGCTCGTGCCGCTCGCGCTGCACAGGTGCTGCAGTTACAGCCTGGCCTGCTGAAAAACAGACAGCAGTTTGTGTCCGCCTTGCGAGGCTCGCGCTATGCAGCAGGTGTGTGCAAGGCTGAAGGACGGGGGCGGCAGACCGGCTGCGTCTCCAGCAGGCGCAGGTACGTGCCCCAGAGGCCCCCGCCGGCGCCGCCGCTGCCGCCGCCGCCGCCGCCGCCGCCGCCGCTACCGGCAAGGCTGCCGCCGCCGCCGCCGCCGCCTGTGCTCGCTTGCAGGCCGCTGCTGCTGCTCGAGCTGTGTATGAGCCTGCCCTGCTTGCGCGGGGCGCTGCCTGCGGGGCAGCAAGCGCGGGGTCGCTGAAGCACCCGTCTTGCCGTGTTGGACAGCCGATTTGATGCACAGACTCTGAGTGCCTGAGCGGGCGGGACGGTGCTCACCATGGCCACGCTTCAGCAGGTGGTTGACAAAGTTGCGGGCACTTGGAGCAGCCGGTGTGCTCGGCGACCCTGCGGCTGCGCACTTGCTCAGCGTGCCTGCTGGGTCACACCATGCACCAGGATCACGGCGCGGTCAATGCCATGCGTATGCACGCGTAGGTCGCTCGCCTCCCAGGCCTGCAGACGGCCGGAGGCTGTGCAGGAAGCCGCGCGGAACCAGGCTCGCGGGCGCCTGGCCCGCGCAGGCGCCCAGGCCGGCGAGTGCGGGCATGGCGGTCCTCGCCAGCGCCTGGCTGCGCGGCTGCGTCGCGAGCAGCGGGCTGAGCACGCACACCCTCCGCAGCGCCTTCCACATACACGGGGGTGCTACGAGCTTGTCTCAAGCCTCCTCTGGCTCCAACACTTCTTTAAAGTTGCGTCCCAAGCTGCCTCCTCAGTGAAATAGGACAAAGTGAATTGGAAAAAGCCTTGATTCTGAGGCATCAGAGGGGGAGGCGGGCTGTGTGCACAACTAGTTAGCAAGCAGCCGTTCCAGCAGCATAGCCGCCCTTGTTGGAGCGTGTTGACACGTTGGCGTACTGGGCGGGCTGCAGCTGGTGCGATGATCGGCGCCAAGCGCAAAGCCGAGAGCGGGCCGCTGGCAACAGGTGACCTCGTGCAGCAGGCGCTGCGGGATGAGGTGGCCCGCAAGCAAGCAAAGAAGCAGCAGAAGGACCCCACCGGTGCGTTGCTCTGCACCTCATGCACAGGTCAGCATGGCCTCAAGTTGCGTGGTCTCACTTGCGCGTGGCTGCGTCCTGTGTGCTGGCGGCAAGTGCCAAGTGGTACACAGCCTGCGCCAAGAGTCTGTTGTGTGACGTGAAAGGAGGCGCTGACATAGATTCGCGGGCGCTCTGTGCGCAGCGGTCAAGAAGGTGCCAAAGGGCAAGTCGCTGGGGGAGATAGAGGCCGATGAGGGCGGCGTCGTCAAGGAGAGCCTGGTCGGCATGGCGCAGACCAAGCGCGCCGCGCAGCGCAAGCAGACCCGTATCGAGGGTGCGCACCCAGCGCCCAGACTGCGCAGAGCCTCCGTGTGCTGCCAGGGCTGCTTGCTTTTGCAGTATGCGCCATCCACACCTCCCTGGCTGCCTCGCTGCTGCTCCTGTAGATACGCTTGGGGAGGCTCGAGCGAGCGAGCGAGCGCAGCTGCAAGCGCACTGCCGCAGCCGTGCCGATGGTGGTCACTCGAGCAGGCGCCGCCGGCCAAGCATACGGAGGCCCTGGCTGAGCGCACGGAGGCCCCGGCCGCAGACACCGAGCTGGTGGGCGACGCCGACCTGGAGGCGGTGGAGGAGCGGCTGCAGGCGCCCGCGGACGGCGGCGTCGCGCTGGAGCCGTTCAACCTGGAGCAGGAGCGCGCGGAGGGCTTCTTCGACGAGGAGGGGCACTACGTGGAGAAGAAGGACGAGGAGGAGCGCGACGCGTGGCTGGCCTCCGGCGAGGGTGCGCGGCGCCGGCGCCGGTTGTTTGCTGCAGAGCTGACCGGCATCCCGGCCGGCCGCCCGTACGGCGCCTGCAGCGACCAGGGCGCCAGTCAGCCCTGCAGAAAACAGTCGCAGTGTTGTCTTTGCAGCGCCTGGCGCTGCGCGCGGCGCAGGCAGCGCCATGCCCGGCTGTGCGCGCCTTCCCGCGGCGCTGACCAAGCCCCGCGCGCGCGTGCGGCGCAGCGGAGGTGGTCAGCGAGCGCGTGCGCCGCCAGATCGCCGAGCGCGAGCGCGCGATGGCGGCCGCGGAGGCCGCGCCGGAGCTGAGCGGCGCCGCGGCCGCGCAGCTCAAGGCGGTGCTGGCGGGCGCGCTGCTGCCGGGCGAGACGGTCACCGCCGCGCTGCGCCGCCTGCGGCCCGCGCCCACGATGTGCTGTAAGCGGTGGTCGTGAGCACTGGAGGGGCGTTCCTAACGAGCACCCCTTCCAGAGGCCATTTGCATATCGACCCTCTCGCCTGGCACCTTGGCCGCGTTACATTGGCGGTAACGTGTACTGCAGATCTATGCAGTACTGCAGATCTATGCACACCATGCAGCCACCATGCACCTTGCACCACATGCTCACTCACTGAGAGACAGCCAGGCCTAGCTTCCCTGCACTACTTGCGGCTGCCCTTGCGCCTGCGCACGCCGCCGCTGCTGCTGCGCGCGCGGCCGCCCTCCTGTCCGGCCGCCTGCCAGGCCGCGCGCCCGCTGTGCCGCACGTTGTTGGCGTCGATGAACACCTGTGCGCGTGTCGGCTTCAGAACAGGCGGCTAATTTGGCAGGCTGGGAGCAGCGCAGGTGTTGCTCGCATTCACTGGGCTTCTGGGTCGCAGGACTGCCTCTCTGTGGTACTGCCCCAACTATGCGTGCACGGTCCTGTGCCGCTTGGGTGCCTGGGAGAGTGGACAAGCAGGCTGTCAAAAGCATGTCGGTCAGCAACCTGCTTGTACCCACTGCATTCCCTGCATAGTTAGAGCCTGCGTGCTTGCCGCTCAGTCGCTCTCTGTCGTGGGCCCATCGCAGCCAGGCATACATGCAGTATTTACCTGCCACACGTGAGACCCGCCACCAACCCCAGCCAGGAGTGCCCGGAAGATGCCCACCTTGCGGCCGCCGCTATCCGTTGTCCAGCGCGCGCCGCCGCTGCGCGGCGCGCCGTCGCCACCGCGCCCTGCGCCACCGCCCCGCTTGCCGCGCCGTTTGGCCGGCGCGGCACGCGCAGCGCCGCCGCACGGCCTTGCCGCGGCGGCGGCCGGCAGCCCAGAGAACTGCCGGGCGTAGTCGACGTGCACCCGCGCGCCGCTCCTGCACGCGCCGACCTCACCCGCTTTGCAGCTTCATCGCGGCGCTCGGGTTGCTCGAGGCGTCAAACTCTCACTGGCCCGCAGCAGCACACATTGCTGCTCGGGCAATGCTGTGTCACGAGCTGGCTGCAGCGGCAAGTGCAGCAAGTCCGTCCACGTGCATGCTCCTCCACATCATAAAACAGGCTCGCCGGCACTGCCAAGACCCGGTGCATGCATCCACAAGCGGGCCGGGGCGCTCAGCATACGCCCGACTTTGTGAGGCCGCCCCGCGGTTTGCCAGAGCCCAAAGCTCCCGCAGTGCAGCCACTGCGCCGGCGCACTGCTGACCGCAGGCCAGCAAAACGCCTGCCCGTGGTCCCCAGGGGGGTGGGGAAGCGGCGCGCCGTGGGTCCACCCCGCCGCGCAGCGCGGCCACCGGCACAAAGTCGGGCAGGCGGTGCCACCAGGGCGGCTCGCGCACTGCGCCACCGCCGGCCAACCGCCCGGCCGCGCCCAGCGGCTCCCCGCCGCCCGCACAGGGTGACCCCGCAGCGGCGCAGCCGCCGCCCGCCGCGCCGGCAGGCTCGCGCGGGGCGGGGCCTGCCAGCGCCGGGCTGCCGTGGCGGTCCTGGAAGCCCCAGCGCCCGATGGAGGGTCCATCAGCGACGTGTGCGTGCGCCCGCGAAGGCCCGCATCGCGCGGCGCCAGGGAATGCATGCGAGCCGGGGTCGCCAGGGTCCCGGGGCGCGGCCCCCGCCGCGGTGCCGAGCGCGGCCGCGGAGTAGGCGCCGACATAGGCGTGCGCCCCGCCGGGGCTGGCGCGGCGGCTGCGCGCCCCGCCTGCCGCTCCGGCTGCGCCGCCGGCGCGCTCGCCGGCGGCGGCGCCGCCGCTGTCGTCATCGCTGGCCAGGTCGATGACGTCCGGCTCGGTGGCGGGCGGCGCGGGCGGGGCCAGCAGCGCGGCCAGGGCCTCCGCCTGCCCGGGCGCCGCGCCCGGCCGCGGCCGCGGCGCGCGCTGCGGGTGCCGCACCTCCTGGCGCCGCGCGGAGGCGAGCGGGGTTGTCAGCGCAAGCCAAGCGGGGGTCCTGCACCCTGGCTCCATGGCGCGCGCCTGGCGGCTGCTACCCCACAACAGTACGCCGTCCCACGGCACACCACTAAACTCGCATGATGGCAGACGTGCTTGCTCAGCTGGCAGGGGCGGCGGGGCGGCTACCGGGTAGCCCCGCTCCAGCGTGCGCCCCGACAGGAACGGATTCGCGCGTCGCGCGGTCGCCGCGCCCGGCTCGTTAGGACCCTCTCCGTCGGGGCCTTCCCAGAACCCTGCCCCGCATGCCTCACCGGCCCGACTGACCGCCTCCGCCGCGGGCGCGCCGCCCGGCGCGCCCCCGCCCCTGCTGTCCTCGCTATCAGACTCCCAGCCGGCCGCGCGCCGGGCGACAGCCCCGGGCGACCCGGCGCGATCGCCGTCACAGCCCCCAGGCCGCGCCGGGAGGCACACGACATCGCCGCCGAACGCCGCGCACGCCGGAGCCGCGGCGGGCGCGGGCGCCGCCTTGCGCAGCCGCTTGAGCGGGGGGGCGACCTGGGTGGCGCCCGCCATGCGCGCGACAGTGGGCGCTGCGGCAGCGTCGTGCGGGGCAGGGCGGGGCCCGCGCGCGGCCGCCGCCGCGCCCTCCCCCTCGCTGTCGGCAATCTCCAGCTCGGGCGCGCCGGGGCGCGCGGCCGCGGCTCTGTCCAGCTCCATGCAGTCCAGGTCTGACGAGCCGGACGAGCCCGCTGACCGCCGCCGGCGCCGCTTGCCCCCGGACCCAGGGCTGCCCCTGTCGTCGTCCAGGTAGAGCGGCTTCAGAGCGCGCCGGGGTGCGGTCGAGCGCCCCGCGCGCCCGCGCGAGCTCAGCGGCAGCTGCGAGCCACGTTGCAGCCGTAAGCCGGTGGAGGCCGGTTTGCCAGCTCCCAGGGCGCCATCCTGCGCAGCCAAGCACCGGCCCCACTGTCGTGGCGCACTCCACTTCATGAGCGGACCAAAAGGGCCACTGTCTGCAGGGGTGCATGCCTTGCCCGCAGCTGCATGACGACCAAGGTACGCGGGTGCTGCACTGTGCCCCTTCAGACATAAGGTACAGCACTTCGTGCTGTACTTCCATGAGAGCGGGCGGCTCCAGGGCGCCTACCGCCCCCGGCGTGTGGAAGCCCCCAGGCGGAACGCGCCCCGGCGCCGCGGCGCTCTGCAGCGCCAGCATGCGCGCTGGCAGGCCGCTCGCGGCCCGCTCAGGCGCTGGCACGCCCGCAGTCGGGCGCGGCGCGGGCGTGGCAGCCCCCGCCGCGTGTCGCCCCGCAGCCGCCGGGCGGGCCGCCCGCCCCGCGCTGGGCCCGCCCCCGTCGAGCGCGCCGCCGGCGGGCAGCCCCACGCCCTGCCCCAGCCCTGACGGCTGGCCTGTCCCGGCGCTCTGCGCGCCCCCGCCGCGCTCAGCGCCTGCCGCTCGCCGCGGCCAAGGGCCATCCAGCTCTTCGTATGCGGCCGCCGTTGCAGCAGGAGGGCTCGGGTCATCGGCTCGCGCGTCAGCCTCCGCCGGCGACCCTGGCTCAGGGCAGGCCATGGTCCGCCCACCGCCGATGTGGTCCGCGGCCGCAGCGCCGCAGCTGTGTGGTCCTTGCACGCTGCCTGGCAGGCCCGCCGCTGCGCTGGCGCCTTCACCGTGCGCCGGCCCGCGCATGCTGCGCTCGGCGGGCTGCACGTCTGCTTCTCCATCAGGTGGCTGTGCCTGGCCTCGCTGGCCTTGGGCCGCCGCCACGGGCGCTGCGGTGGCGGCGCGGGGTTCGACGCCAGGACCGGCGGCGCGGAGCGCTGGCGCATCGCCTGACGCGGCCGGCGGCGGCGCGGCGCTGGCGGGCCCAGGGTCGGCAGCAGGGCGTGCAGCGCGCAGCGCGCGCGGCGGCACAAAGGGCTTGTGCGGCGGACGCCGCGCAGCGGGCGCGATCACCGACCCTGCCGGTGCGCGCAGCGCGCCTGCGCCCAGGCCTGCTCGCGGCGGTGCGTGGCCTGCGCCCAGGGTCTGGCGGGCGGCCCCGCCCGAGGGCGACCCGGCCAGCACGCCCGAGAGCAGGTCGAAGGTGGGCGCCGGCCGCCGCAGCAGCCCTCTGGGCTTCTGACCAGGTCCAGGGCGCTCGGCAGGGTCATGATCAGGACCTGCGCCGTGGCTGGCGCGCTCGGCCGCGCAGCCCGAGCCGTCGCCGCCCGCTGGGACTGCCGTTGCGTCGGGCAGCGCGCCGTCGCCCGCCGCGCCCCTTGCGTGGGCAGTGAGGGCGCTTGGCGGAGCGGCACCGCCGCTGGAGCTCTCTGGCGCGGCCACGCCACGCGGCCCGGAGCGGGCAGCGCCAGCCGCCCCGGCTGAGGCCGCCTCTGCGGGCGCGGTGGCTGCGCGGGGGCACTTGAACAGGCCCGCACGGCTTGGCCTGCGTGACGCCGCGCGCACGCAGTCAGCTTCTGGTGCCCCTGTCGCTATTTTCTGGCGACAACGGATATGCTACAGTGCCTCACTCGTGTTGGCGTACCTTGCTATGGCCTGCGGCTGTGCACACCGCAGGGGGCGCAGGCCAGGTTTGCACTGGGCTGCAGGGTTTGCACCCACCACCTGGCAGGGGCAGGCAGCCGGTGTGGCAGCACAGCGTGAACGGGCCGCGCCTGTCGCCGGCGGCGTCGCTCGGCACTGCAGCGCCACCGCCGGCAGCCTGCACCGCGGGGCCCCGGCTGGGAACCGCGCGGGCAGGCCAGGCCGCCTTGCAGGCGTGGCCGTGCGCCGTGGCAGGCGGCGCTGGCAGCGGCGCAGCCTGGCCCCCGGCTTCGGCTGCGTTGCTCGGGCGGTTCTCTTTGCTCGCGCTACTGCTTGCTGCCATGCAGGCGGCCGGCGGGGGCGGGTGCGTCAGCCCGTTCCCTCTGCTGGCCTCTCCGAGCATCCCATACACAGACCCCATGCGGCCCTCCTTGCTGGCCCCGCCGGCTGGTGCTGCGCCGTCGGCGCTTGCCGTGCAGGCGGGCGGCGTGTGCGCCAGCGGCAGTCCCTGCTCATAGCCTGCCTCCAGCCTGGCCGCTCTGGCGTGCAGGCCGCTAACGGGCTGGTGGCAGCGCGGCCGGGCGGCCTGGCCGCGCCGTGCGCGGCCAGCGGCAGTGGGGTGCGCACAACCCGCAGGAGAGCTAGTGCCGCCAGGTAGGCAGCGCGCTGCGAGCATATCCACAGTGTTGCCCACAGCAGGTGCAAAGAACTGCAGTGCAAGTCCTGTGAAGCAGGGTGCCAAGTACCGCGCGCACACTGGCACCTTACATCAAGATGAGGCTGATGCTTGACTGGTGCAGGACGCTTGTGCCGCATCCCAAGACTATTGGCCCACCCGACACTAGCGCAGAGCAAGTGCGTGCGTCCTCAATAAAGACTCTGCCGCATACGTCTTGCGCGCTTTGTTGTGACCAGAACGCTACAGATAACCGCAAGTCAGCACAGCGCGCACCTCGTGCAGGCCACTGCTGCAGTGCAGGACCGCGCACAGCGCGTAAACCTAAGGAGTATGGCAAGTTGTCTTAAGTCTGCAGGACCTTGATCGGTGAGAGCTTGTCGCCAAACTGCGAGGACTGATGGCAAAGTGGAGGCAAAGTGTTGAGGCAAAGTGTTGAGCCCTCAGCGAGCCCTAGCTTGTGGGCCTTAGGGTCTGTTGTTGCCTTCAAAAAGAGCAGCGCAGCCTGGCTGCAGCCTTTCATCGAAGAGGTAGGCTGCAGGTCTTGTGTGTCAGCAGGAGCCACCATGCTGCCCAGGCCCACGGCTAGCATCCTGGCGCGCCCGCTGAAGGAGAACCTGCGAAACCCCAACACAGAGAACCAGGCCAAGGAGCATGAGCTGGA
>JAABUV010002540.1_pt1 | contig 24518 bp, 34 predicted proteins | sample 5559971 | NCBI WGS metagenome assembly JAABUV01 (sample SAMN10711881, study PRJNA513362) | rock metagenome | isolation source: Antarctica rocks | place: Antarctica: Victoria Land, Knobhead nord | collected 2015-12-19
CCCGCGCGGCGTCCGCCTGCGCCGGGCGGCCCCGCGCTCGGACCGGCGGACATGCACTGACCAGCGCAGCGCCGGCGGCGCCTTGGGCCAGCTGCGGCCGCTGCGGCTCGGAGCCCGCCCCCGTGCTCCGGAGCATGCGCTTGCAGGCTCGGGCATGCAGGCAGTCCGCAGCAGGCGCGCCGCGCGCATGCGGGGGCGCGGGCAGCGCGCCTCGAGCGCGCGCTGGCGCGCGTCTAGCGCGGCGGCCTGCTCGGCCGCGGCCGCCTCCCAGTCGCCCACGCGCTGCTGGTGCCGGGCGAGCAGGCCCTCCACCTGCGCCCGCACGGCGTCCGCCTCCGCCGCCGCACCCGCCTTGGCCGCCTGCCGCGCTTCACCCCTCAGTAAGCTGCCCTTCCCCTGCGTCCGTACGGCGTCCGCCTCGGCCAAAACCGCTGCCCTGGCTGCCTGCGGCCCTGCACCCCTCAGCAAACCCCTTGGCCAGCCCTCCTCCTGCGCCCGCACGGGCGTTCCCCTCTGCCGAAAAGATTACCCAACGCCTTGCGGCGCTCCACCCCTCAGCAAAAACCCTCTGGCCAGCCCTCCCCCAGCGCCCGCACGGCATCCGCCTCAGCCAACACCGCCGCCCTGCGGCGTTGCTCCTTGCAGCCCTCACAGGCAGCGCCTCGCCTCCGGCATGTCAGCGCAGCGGCGATCTTCCTGCCAAACCTGCAGCCCATAGGTGGCGCTGAGCCCCTGGCACCGGGGCGCGCGGCCCCATGCGCGCGCGGCCCGCCAGGCAAGCTATAGCACGCCCCGGTCGACCCGCCGCAGGAGCGCGCCTCGATGCTGGCGAGCAGCGCGGCGCGCTCGGCCTCCAGCGGCGCCCGCTCGGCGCGCGCGCCCGCCAGCCAGCGCGCGTGCTCCGCGCGCGCCGCGGCCAGCTCGCGCTCGGCGGCCTCGGCGGACGCCTCCAGGCGCTGCCGCTCCTGCTCGGCGGCCGCCGCGGCCGCCCGGGACGCCGCCGCGGCCTCGCGCGACACCTGCGGCCACCCCATATAGGCGCGTACTCTTGCCTGCGCAGTGACTTTGGCTGGGGTGTGACCATGGATGGACAGTACTGCACAGCAGGTGGCATGGCCTGCCGACCTGTTAAGACGCCGTCCCCGCGCAGCCAAGCGTCCCAAACACGGGACATGTCGCGGCGCCCCGCACGCTGCCCAGCCGGCTGAGGACCACTGCGACGGGCCGCTCGCATGTCTGGGGCTGCGCGCCCGCGCGGCGGCAGCCTCCTCGCCGCGGTGGCGTTCGGCCGCGGCGCGCGCGTCCTCTGCCTCGGCGCGCAGGCGGGCGGCGCCCTGGGCGAGCGCCTCGCTGCCCGCCTGGTCGGCGCGCAGCTGCCGGCGCGCCTCAGCCGCCGCGGCCTGGGCCTGCCGCAGCTCGGCCGCCGCGCGCGCGCGCTCCTGCGCGAGGTGGGTGATGAAAAGGCTGCAAGCGATGGATGCGCATATGAGCAGAATGCATGCGGGCTGGAGCAGGCATGCGCTTTTGGCCCCCCGCGAGGAGCTCACCTGTTGCTTTGGGTGGCCATGCTATGCACTCTTTGTCAGCGGGCGCTGGCGCGCCTGCTCGTCCTGCGCCTGGCGCTGCGAGCGCTCCTCGTCGGCGCGGCGGGCGGCGTCCGCGGCGGCGGCCTCGCGCGCGCGCAGCGCGCCCTCCCGCGCCGCCAGGTCTGCGTCGGCGCGCGCGCGCGCGGCGTCTGCCGCGCGTGCCCGCTCCGCCATGCGCCGCGCCTCGTCCTGGCGGCCCGCCGCGGGAGGCTTGGCTGCTGAGACGGCTGCATGTCTAGCGCTTGTTGCGCGCCCGTGCGGCATCCGGAGGCGCTCTCTTCGTGTCCCACAGTAATGATTTGGCACGCAGACCTGAATCACAGTATTTCTGCGACTGAACAGCCATTCCGGCTGCACAGGGTCATGGCCCCCGCCTCCGGCAATGCCCCTCCGGAAATGGCCCTATGCAACTTAGCAGGCCCCGCCGGCTGCGCCGCACCTGGCAGCGCGCGCGCAGCGCCTCGGCCTCGGCGCGCGCGGCCTCGGCGGTCGCGGCCGCGGCCGCGATCACGCCCTCGCGGTCGGCCAGGCCGGCCTCGCGCTCCGCCGCGGCTGCCTCGCGCGCGGCCGCACGCGCGGCCGCGGCCTCGGCCGCGGCGGCGCGCGCCTCGCGCTCCCGGCGCTCGCGCTGGGCCTGCGCGCCGCCCCAAGGAGCCGGGGGGACTGGATCAAGCTAGTCATGGCGCCACCTGGAGGAGGCGGCTGCCATGATCAGGCAGGCAGGGCTGACACGGCCTGTCAGAGGTTGCGGCAGGCACGACAGAGGGAGCCCAAAGCTTGCCGGGCGTGTTCATACTCCGCTGAACCTACAGACCGCCACGTCCACATACAGCGTCAGGCGCGCGCCGACTCACATACCCTATCGCCCTACCCTATATAACCGCAGCGTATCAACGCCGGCCGCCCAGAAGACGCTCGCATTGCCGCGCTTCCGCCCGCATGCGCCCGCACTCCGTGAGCGCGGCCCCAGGCGCGGGCGCCGCCGCGGCGGCCGCCGTCGCGCGCCGCGGGCGCCCGGCGGCGTCTGGCCGCGCGCCCCAGCGCAGACACGCCGCAGCATCCTGCTGCTCGTGCAGCGGTTCCTGCTGTTCAGCTGTCTGACATCAAGCAGGCTTGCTGCGCGCCCCTGCGCACCTGCGCAGCGAGCGAGCGCTCGCGCTCCTCAAGCGCGGCCTCGCGCGCCGCCGCGGCCGCGGCGCTTGCGTCGGCGTGCGCTGCGCGCCCGCCGGCGCCCGGGTCTGCGCCGCGCCGGTCCGGCGGCGCCGCGCCCGCGTGCTCGGCGCCCTGCCTGCGCGCACGCACGCTGCACTCTCAGCGCCCTGCACGCGGTTGTATTCGCCGGCCTCGCCCCGGGCAGGCGCCCCCGCAGCGGCGCGCTTGCACACATGCCGCTGGCGCGCCCGGGCCTCCACCGCGGCGGTCTCCGTCGCCTGCGAGTGTGGCGGCTGCCCGCCCAGGAGCTCTCCGTGACCTGCCCGCAGCAGTGCACGCGGCACAGGGGCTAGATGAAATGCGCGTGACCCTGACGGCCGACCTGCCCCAGACTGCAGCGTCAGCGCTCACGCATGGCGCCCGACACCCTCACGCCCCAATCGCAGTAAGCGCTGCCCTTGCGCCAGCTCTGCGGCCACGCATGCCGCTCGTCACCACGCTGCACATGTTTGCCGACTGTACCTTGTCACCCTACCCCAACCCGAGAGCGGGCGCCCGCCTGTCCAGCGATGCCAGGCTGCCGCGCGCGGCGTGCAGGTCGGCGGCGACCGCGGCCAGCTCGGCGCGCGCGGCCTGCGCGCCGGCGCGCGCGTCGGCCGCCGCGCGCGCGGCCGCGCCGCCCTCCGACGCCAGCGCCTCGCGCTTGCGCGCCCACGCCTCGGCCTCGGCCTGCGCGCGAGGCGCCCCGGCGTGCGTCGCCCCCGGGCCGCGAGCGGCGCGCGCACCGGCACATCCGCGTGCGCCCCAGCCTCCCGCTCCCTGCCGCGCGCCCTGCTGCGCCGCGCAGGACGCGGCAGGCTGCCGGCCGGCGCGTCGTGGCGGGGACCCACCTTGAGCGCCTCGACCTCGGCCGCGTACTTGCGCCGCGCGCCGTCCGCGGCGGCGAGCACCACGTTGGTCGCCTCGGCCAGCACGCCGTTCTCGTCGCCGCCGCCGCCGCCGGGCCGCGCCGCCTCGCGGCCGGCCGCCGGCGGCTCGGCGGCGGCCGCAAAGACGCGGGACGCGGGCGGCGCGACGACGCCGTGCGCGCCCGCGCGCGCGGCCCACGACGCCGTGGCGGCGCTCCGCGGCTCGCGCTCCTGCGCGCAGGCAGAGCGCGCTCGCGCTTCAGACAGACAGAGTATCCGAGCGCGCTAGGTGCGCAGCCGCACCGCTCCCTTGGCAGGCAGCGCCAGAGGCTTGCTTGGCAGCCCCAGGGGCCGCGGGCGCACGTCCGGGCTGGGCGCGAAGCGGCGGCGCGCCGCCTCCAGCAGGCCGGCGCTGCGGCGCACGCCCTCGCCCTGCTCGCCGCCGCGCGCCGCCACCTTCTGCCCGAACGCCTGCCACTGCGCGCAGCCGGGCGCGCTGCTGATGCTGCACACACGCGAACTATACATCAAGATGGCCGCCGATAACCTGCACCACCTGCTGCAACACGCTGCTGCTGCAGAGCGGTGGCCGCAAGAGGGCACAGCAAGTAAGCCAAGCGTGAGCGCGGGCGCAACGGCAACTCTGCAGCGGTGTTTGAGCAGTGAAAGGGGATGTCTGCTGCCAGGCTGACAACCCCCAAGGAGTCAGACGGGAAGGAGAGGTGCTCAAGGTGCGCAAGCCACTTTGCAGAGAAGGGCGCCCGCGCTAGGCGTCTTGCTTCGGGGGCGGTTGCAGCCCCGCGGAAGCGCACCTGGGACTCGAGCTCCTGGAACTTGGTGAGCGCCTGCTGCGCGGACCTGGCAGACGGCCCGCCCTGGTCGGCCATCCGCTCACAAGGGCTGTCGCACCTGATGTGTCACAGCAGGGGATTTTGCATGACCACCAGGACCAGTACCACCGCTCAACCCGTCTCCGCAGCTTCAACGAGCTACTACAGATCACATCTGCTTATGGCGAAAGAGAAGGCAAGAAAGCCTATCAGGGTTCAGCAAACAGGCTGGCCCGAGGAACACGAGCTGCTGGAGTTACTATCACAGCTCGTAGAGCGTTGTCGCACAAAGGCAGACATCCTAGCCCCTGTGTGCGCTCAGCGAGCTCGCCGCGACCTTGTGCCGAAGATCTGTGGCTTAGATTGTTTGGCTGCAGCCGGCGGCAGCGCTTGATCTCAGCCTGGCCCGGGCACGCGCGCTTCGCGGGGGCGGGGTGGACGTGCGGGGCGCCGCTGCGCGGGGAGTGGCCGTGGAGCGCACACACCCAGCACCACCCGTGTGCGGAGAGCGCACAGCACATGGCCAAGGTCCGCCGGCGCTGAGATGCACTGCATGAGGCTGCTGAAGCCTGTTCCGTCGGCAAACCGTGTCAGCTGCAGCCACAGGTGCTCACCCGCTTACTGCGTGCGGCGCAGGCGTCCCGGCGCAGCCGACCAGCGTCAGCCGCCCCTCACCAGGATGCAGAGCAGGGCGGCGGCGAGGCACGCAGGCAGACGCCCCCGCCGCGCAGGTGCCAGAGCCTGGGCCTGGCGGCGGGCAGTGGCAGAGCGGCCAGCCCGGTTGCGGCAGAGGAACCCACGGTGCGCTGCGCGGCCAGCAGCACCGGGTGTTGCAGGAGCAGGAGCCGGGCTTGGCTGATAGCTCTATGTTGCCTGTTCACTGTGATGAAAGCGCCCAGTCCTTGGGCGCGCAGACTGAGGCTGGTGGTCTGTTCCAGCTGGGCTGCGGCCTGCAGCCTACTGCGCCGCAATCGGCTCCCAGTTAGGGAGCAGCGTCTGAGCGCAGGCTTGGGCCGCACAGGGGCTGCAGGGCGAGTACGGGAGCGTGCTCATCCTCGTCGTGCTGTACATGATGCAGGGCGTCCCGCTCGGGCTGACCATGGGGGCCATGTGCGCGCCTCATTTCCCGCCCACACCTCACACCAGCCTCCTCCATGCGGCGCTCTGCACAGGCTGCGCGCTGTCGTGTGCGTGCGCACGCCGTATACGCAGGGAGCTGCGCCTTGCCCGACCAGAAGCCCTCTCTCCAGTCTGGCTGCAGGCACGCAGCACTGTCGCACCCTGCCGCAGGCGGGCTCGGCGCGAGCGCGCCGCTGAGGCGGCGCGGGGCCTGCGCAGGCCGTTCCTGCTGCAGGCGCGCGCGTCGTACACGGCGATCGGCGTGTTTAGCGTCGCGTCCTACCCCTACTCGTTTAAGCTGCTGTGGAGCCCGGTCGTTGACTCGGTGTACTCGCTCGCGTTTGGCCGGCGCAAGTCGTGGGTGGTGCGGGCCTAGCCTCAACCCTACCCTACCCTCTCCGCACACCCGCACAGCCCTGCGGCGGCTTGCTGACGCAGCGTAGGTGTCTCTTAAGACTCCCGCGCCTGCTGACCTGCTCATGCGAGAGCGACTGTGTCTGCTTTGACAGGCAAGTGCCTGTGGCGCAGCCAGCCCTGACTTGGGGCAGCGCAGCCCTTTCGCGCGTGCACTGTCTGCATCCCCAGACCGCAGAGCCGCCTCCGGCACAGACGCGCACGACGTCTGTGCAGCTCGTGTCTGCAGCCGCCGCACGCCGCTCTGGTTACGCCTGTGACGTGCTGCGCGCCCCGCGGCCGCCAGTGCAGGCGGTGGGGTGCGCGCTGATCCTTTGCGAGCCCTGGCTGAGCCGAGGCGTGCTGCATGCCACCATGCCCCAGCCTTCGCAGCACAAACAAAGCCGTGTGACCATGCGCGGCTGCGCGGCGCCCGCAGGTGCCCGTGCAGCTGGCCAGTGCGGTGCTGATGCTGCTGAGCGCCGGCTGGGCGGAGGCGCGGCTGAACGCGGCGAACATCGGGGCGATCACGGCGCTGTTCTTCTTCCTCGTGCTCCTGGCCGCCACGCAGGACATCGCCGTCGACGGCTGGGCGCTGACGCTGCTGTCGCGGCGCAACATCGGGCGCGCGCTGGCCCCGCGCGCGCCCGCACGGCGCCTTGCACTGCAGTGAGCGTGTCCACGATGCCGCGCGTTCATACGGCTGCACTCTTGAGCCTTTCAACCCTAACCCTACCATATCTGCGTGTAAGCCCGCATAGGGTCGGATAAGGCTAAGGTAAGGCCGCGCGAAACGGCACGCGCGCCACCTGCGCGCAGGTACGCATCCACCTGCCAGACGATCGGCATGAACCTGGGCTACTTCGCGTCGTTCACGGTGTTCCTGGCGCTGAACGACGCGGGCTTCTGCAACGCGCACCTGCGCCGGCACCCCGCCCCGGAGGGCCTGCTGCCGCTGGCGACGTACCTGCGCGCCTGGGGCTGGGCCTACCTGGCCATCACGCTGGCGATCGCGTACTTCAAGGCCGAGCGCAACTTCCAGCAGGGCGGTGCGCGGCCCGGCGCGTCAGCGGGCTGCGCGTGCATCGGCCGCTTGCGCGGCGGGGCTTCCGGGGCCTGCATGACGTCTTTGTGTCTGGTCACCGCCCCACCGCTTACCCCAGGGGTGCGGACGAGTCTCGTGCGTTAGTACGGAAATTCCTGTGTGAGCCTGGCGAGCCGAGCTTGGCTCGAGCTTGAAACCACAGGGCACATGCACTTGCAGGGACGAGCCATGGTCACTGGTACTTGGGTGGTAGGCTTTCCGAGCCTCGCCAATTTGGGCAGGAGGCAGCAGGTGAGGCCAAAAGGACCAAGGCCGGAGCGTGACGGGTCGCAGGGACCATAGGGACCATAGGGACCATGGGCACCAGGCCATGCTGAAGCGCCGTGGCGAGGCGCGCAGATGTGGAGGACGCGGGTGGCGAGGTCGCGGAGGGGCGCCGGGGCCTGCGCGCAGCGTACGAGCAGCTGGCCGGCGTGGCGGCGCTGCCAGCGGTGCGCGCCCTCGCCAGGGTCTGCGGCGGACCAGTGGGCGTCCTTTCATGTCCATGGGGGCGCTGTGCTCACGGTGGCGGTGTCTGTCGGCTGGGCGGGGGCCTTCTAGGCCTTGCCGAACGGGGCTGGTGCTGTGCAGCTGTCCCTGATGCAGGGTCTTCAATAGACACGGTAACCCGATGCATCGTGGCAGTCCTCAGGAGAGCCGGCTGGGCGCTCATCGCGCCCTGCCGCGCCCGCGCGGGCGCCGCATCGCTCCGCGCAGAGCTCACGCCGCGGCGCGCCCAGCGTCCCGCGCGGCCGCCGCCGGCCGATTCGGTGTCCGCCCGCACCCTGTCAGTGCAATGCAACTAGAGGCAACGCAGCTAACCCTGTAGGGCTGGCGCGGCAGGTGCGCGAGCTGGCGCTCGTGCTGCTGGTGTTCCGGCTGGGCGTGCTGCCGGCGGAGCAGGCCGCGCCGCTGAAGCTGCTGGAGAAGGGCGTGGCCAAGGAGGCGCTGGCCGGCCTGGCGCGCCGCCCGCCGTGTCAGGAAAAATGCGTTGGTAGGGGTAGGGTTGTAGGGTAGGGTCATATTCCCTACAGCCGTCGCGCGCGCCGGCACGGGACGGGCGTCGACCTCTTACTGGGTCGCCGGTGCCCAGGTCCTGCTGGCCTGGGTGGTGGTTGCCCCGCTGCCTGCCAGGCTTCAGATCTCACCCGCTGCGCGGGCCGCCCGCGCGCAGGTGCTGCTGGAGTTCCCGATCGAGGTGGTGTCGGCGCTGGTGGCCGGGCGCTGGGCGGCGCGCGCGAGCGCCGCGCGGCCCTTCCTGGCCGGCTACCGCCTGCGCCTGGGCATGGCCGCGATCGTCACCACCATGGTGCGGCCGCGGCCCCGCCGCCCGCTCAAAATCTCAGGTTCCTGGGCTGCGTCATGCGGTGGTGGACTGGTGGCCGCACAGAAAAGGGCTGTGGAGTGCCCTGAGGCATGTCGAGCAGGAGTGGTCTGGTAGGATGCCGCCCAGGGTGTGGCCTGCTGCTACGGGAGATCGCAATGTCCTTCTGTTGTGTCTGGGGGGCCCCGTAAGCAAGGCGCGCCTGGAGGCGGCGGCAGCCTGAGCGCTCTTACACCTGCGCCGCGCCCCGGGCGGCCAGGTGTACTACTTCCCGCGCGGCGCGGCCTCGCTGGGCGAGCACCCGCGCGCGTTCGCGGCGCTGGCAGCGGCCGGCGTGGCGACCTCGTTCACGTCCACGCTCATGTTCACCGCGCTGGGCTCGCTGTACAACCGCGTGAGCGACCCCGGCATGGGCGGCTCCTACCTCACGCTGCTCAACACCATCGCCAACATGGGCGCGCGCCCGCCCGGGGCTGCCTTGATATCTACCCTGCCCCACCCTGTCAGATCATTTTTAGGATATGACAGGGTGTAGCCACACGCGCCCGCTGGGGCAGTCGCGCCGACCTTGGCTGGGAGTGGACATGTTGAGAGTTGGCGCGGCGGCGGCTGCGGGGTGCATGTCGCCTCCTGTGCTCTGGACCACCGGTTGCGCATGCAGCTTCCGCTCTTCGGCGCCGGTGCTGACATGCAAGCGGGCCTGTAGCGATACACGCGGGGCAGCCTGCTGTGCGTTATGTGCGGGTCTGCGATGCGCAAGTGCGTGCGTCCTCGCGGTCCGTTCCTGCACTTGAGGCAGCTGCAGTGCCTGCAACGGGGGCTCGCCGCAAGATAGGCCGCAATGCGTGCGCTACGGCCTGCTCCCCTGGCAGCGCCACCCCTGCCGCGCTCAGCGCCACGCGCGCGACAATGCCGGAGCCCGCGCTCCGCCGCGCCTACGCCCTACCCTACCATTTCCTAAATGGGCGGGTGCGCGCAGGCGTCATCCTGCCCAAGCTCGTCATGTTCGCGCTGGTGGACCTGCTGACCGTGCGTCGCTGCGACGGCCCCGACGGCCCCAGCGCCGCGTTCGCCGCGCTGCCGTGCGCGGCCGCGCAGAAGGCGCTGGCCGGGCGCGGCGGCGCGTGCGGCGCGGCCGGCGGCACGTGCGTCGTGACGCACGACGGCTACTACCTGCTGTCGTACGCGGCGGTCGGCCTGGGCGCCGGCCTGTACGCCTGGCTGGCGCGCACGCTGCCGCGGCTGGAGGCGCTGCCGCTGGACGCCTGGCGCGCCAAGTCGCGCACGCACTAGCGGGGTTAGCCCTACCCTAATACTAACCCTAACCCTCAGAGGCGCGGTCGCGGACCTGGGCGGGCGCCTGCGCGCGGCGCGGCCGGCGCGCCCGCTGGCGCGCCCCGCGGCGCCGCCGCTGCGTGTCTGGCGCGCCAGGTCGCGCGCGCTGCGGGGCTTGCGGGGTCAAGTGCACGCGCCTGTCGCGGACATGCACCCCCTGCGTGCAAACCGCGCGTGAAGGCGGGCCTGCAAGGCCTGTGCGTTGCTTTGGTATGTGGCGACGAGTGCGCGCGCGTCGCCGTGGTGTCCGCTGCGGCCCTGGGCGCCTGGCGCAGTGCTAGAGACACAGCGGGCCTTGCAGGGCTGGTACCGTGCGTGCGTCGTTGCCGACCGCGTGACGTGAACAGTGTGCAGGATTGAAAGAGCGGAACTGGGTGGAAGCGGCCCTGGGAGGCCGGGCGCGTTTGGCGTGCTGCAGGGCCGCGTCCCGCCCTGCTTGAGGTGTGAGCGGCTGTATCAACAGGCAGTGGAGCGAGTTGGCTTGGTGTGCGTTGGCAGCGTGTGCGCAGCGTAAACTTGCTTGGTGCGTGCGGCGTGTGCGTGCGGCGTGTGCGTGCGGCGTGCCTCGGCCATACCGGCTGCTCTGAGTGCGGCCGGGCGCCCCGCTCTCACGTGCAGGCTTCGGCTGCACGATGCGCCGGGGTGAGAGCCCATGCAGAGCAAACTGTGCAGGTGCAGTTGGGTCATTGATGTGTGTTCGGGAACAAATGATCAGCACTCACTGGCCGCATTCCGAGGTCTAAAAAATGCTTGACGGAGAAGGCGAAGAAGAAGCTCTCTGCCTAGGCCTTTTCACAGCTGCAGCTAAACTCAGATCTGAACCCAGCTTGTCAAAACGAGCTCGACAAGTGTACGCAAACATGCAAGCACAGCACGGGCGCGGCTGTCGGTGCGATGGGGGACCTGGCGGCCTGAGGTGAGCCAAGTGCGCCGCGATGCGCTTTCCCTGGCCCCGGCGGGGCGGTGATAAGAAGCGCGGCGGCGCGGGGCCCGATCAAGGGAGCCCGCTGCTGGATCCGGGCTCGCCGCAGACCTTGCACTCGCAGTCCAACAATACGCTCAAGGCGTATGCGCGGGCGCCGCTGCGGGACGACATGTTCAACCCTCCAGAGCAGGCGCGGATCTTTTAGAGGACACAGCCATCACTCAACCTGCTGTTCACAGGTACTTAGTTGATGTGCTGCCGGCGCCACTGTTGATGGCCTCCTTAGCGGAGCTCGCTCAGGACGTATGAGTGCCTGCCACTCTCAGAACGACTTGATAGTGCTGGTGCTATAGCAGCAGGCTTCAAGCCAGCTGTATATACGCAAGCGTTGATGTTTGCACGTGCTATGTCAAACGTGATACGAACGAGCTGTGCATGAGCAGCGTGAGGCAAAAGTACCAGTCTGCGTGCAGTGGAGACCGCACTTGCATTGCGAGCGGGAACGAGAGGCTGCCTTGCTTTGCCGCCGCACCGAAGTACGCGTGCCCGTCAGTGCATGTTGAAGTGTGCGGTTGGTGCCGGGAGGGAGCCGGAGGCCACAGCGACGCAGCCATGCTTGCCGAGCAGCGTGCACGCTCCCTTGGAAAGCCTGGTGGCAGTGCAGGCGTGGACCAGCGGCGCCGCCGCCAGCGCTGGCACAGCGCATCAAGTTGGCCCACAAGCAGGCCCCAGGCGACGCCGTTTGCAGAGCCTGGGGCACCTGGGGCCGTGCGTGCAGGGCGCGTGCGGGGCGCTGCCGGAGCCGACGCCGCCAGGTACTTGTTACGAGGCGGGGGGTGGGCTGGCTTAAGGCATGCTGCACCTCTGCAAGCCCAACTGGACTTCGGTGCGTGCCGGCAGGCGGCGGAGGCCGCCGCACCGCTGCCAACGCTGGCGCAGCGCGCGTTCCCGGCGCGCGCCAACCCGATGGCGGTGGCCGCGTCCTCGGCCGCGGGCGTGGACGTCAGCCCGCCCTCGGTGCTGCTGCGCCACCCCGACCGTGGCACAGGTGCTTCGTCGGCCTCAGCTCTGTCTCCCTGTTATTATTCCCTGGCTTTGGGCCCCGGGCGCCGTGCATGGCGCCATTATTTCCTGCTATAGCAGTCCCGATAGCTGCTCTGTTGAACTCGCTGGGCGGCCAGCGTGTGCTCTTGATTTCGCGTGTTGCCCCTTGCCCATGCAAAGTCTGTGCCCTCTCTGTCGTCACAGGGCGCGCTGTGGCGCCTGTGACCCGCCGGCTCTGCTCGAGCACCAGGCGCTGGCTCGCCCGCTGCCAAGCCACCCCTGGTGATACACGGGGGCCCGCTCCCAGCTGGCGTCTCCGCTCGCAGCACCCCCAGACCCCTCGCGCGCAGCACCCCATCCCCCCATCCGCCGTGCTGCAGGCGGAGCGGTGCTTGCTCTGCCGCATGGCATGTGATAGGGTTTAATGATAAGGTCAGTGAGCCTCCCCAGCAGCAGGGCTGGACACCCCACCAGCGCCTGCTTCCCGCCGCGCCAGGCTTCTTCCACGAGGCGCGCGAGCGGCAAAAGCGCGCCAGCCTGGTGGAGACCGGCCGGCACGCCGGCCGCTCGCGCGTCAACTTTGGCGGCTTCCGCGGCGTCACGCTCAACTACCACGTGTGGAAGCGGGGTGCGGCGGCCCCACGCCGCGTGCAGAAGCTGCGCCTGAGTGTGTTCGAGCTGTGCCTTCTGTCCCGGGGAATGTGCTGCGCAGTGGCGGCCAGCCCGCATGTCAGTGCCTCCGCTGAAACAAGGGTTGGCAAGGGCCGAAGAGTGCTCCGTGTCGATCCGGGGAGACCCCCAGGAGACCCCTGGAAGAGGTGACAGACAAGCAGGCGCTCTCGCGCCGCGCCGCGCCCGCGCGCTCGGAGCAGCTGGTGCGGGCTCTTGAGGCGCGCGCCGCGCGCAGACTTCTTCTACTCCATGCTCAACCTGCGGCTGCCGATCGCGCTCGCGCTCATGGCCGCGGCGTACCTGCTGTCCTTCATGCTGTGGGCGCTCATCTGGCACAGCGTGTACTGGTGCCCCACCCCAACCCTAACCCTACATGGCGCACGCCACGCCCCCTGCTGTCCTTCCAGCTGTGGGCGCTGATCTAACACAGCGTGTACTGGTGCTCCACCCTTCACAGCGCACGTCGCGTGCACTGCTGCCCTGGATGCACTGCACAGCACCCTGTCGGTGTTCGCGGCCTGCCCAAGCTTCACATGCACGGCGTGCGTGCGCATGGCCCTGCCCGTCACCCAGCACGTCCGTGGCACAGCCCGGCGGGCTCGCGCGCGCGCGCCTGCCTTGCGCCGAACGGCGAGCCCTGCAGTGCGCGCGCGCCCTGCGCGCCCACGACGCCGACCGCGGCGGCCGCGCCGCAGGTGGGACAAGAAGTGCGTGCACGGGTTCGACCGGCGGCGCACCTACCTGTCGGCGTTCCTGTTTGCCACGGAGACGCAGCAGACCATCGGTGAGCCCCTGTGCCCTGCCTAGCGGTGGCGCCTTGCTGCCAGGCCTGCCAGCAGGGCTGCCGCACAGGCGGCGCTGCGTGCGTCCCGCATGCCGGCCCCCGCCCAGCCGGGCCGCCCGTGCGCTAGCGCGCCCCGCAGCATGCTTGCGCTCCCGCGCGTCCAGCGGAGCTCCGCGCCGGCGCGGCGCCCGCGGCGCTGCCGAGGGGCGGGCATGAGGCGGCGGGCGGGCGCGCCGAGGCCGCTGATATTACGGTTGAACTCCCCGTGCGGCGCTGGGCGCAGGCTACGGCACGCGCGCGCCGCGCGACTGCTGGGTGAGCGCGTGGCTGGTGGCCAGCGAGGTCATCTATGGCCAGCTGCTGGACGCCGTCACGCTGGTGCGGCCCGCTCCAGCGGCGGCGCCCTGCTGCACAGCCTGCCCCAGCTGTGTCCAGGAAGCTTCTGGCCGACGGCCGCTTGCCTGGCTGTGGCAGCAGCAGGGCGAGCGCTCACTGCCCGGAGAGTGGCGCAGAGGCCAAATTGAGTCAAAAACAGTGGGCGGGACGCTTGTCCCGCCCGTTGCACGCTATGCCCGCTGCCACGAGACTAGACTAGCCCAGTCAAGGTCAGGGTAGGCAAGACCCTGCCCGCGCGCGCGCAGGGCATCATCTTCGCGCGCATCAGCCACCCCAAGAACCGCGCGCGCACGGTCTTCATCAGCGACTGCGCCGTTATCGCGCGCCGCGACAGCGTGCTCAAGCTCATGTTCCGCATCGCGGACGTGCGCCAGACGCAGGTGGTGTCGCCGACCGTCAGCGCGGTGCTGTACACGTGGACCGCGCGCACGACCGCCGAGGGCGAGCACATCCCGGTGCGCCCGACGCTCCGCTCCGATGGGCCCGGCCGACAGCAGGCCGGCTTTGCGCCGGCTCGGCCAATCCAGCCGCGTGCGCGCGAGTGTGTCAGCAGCCTGCTCCTGCTTGAGTCTGCAACACTGAGAATCTGCAGCCCGCTGAGTCCAGGCTGCTTTGTCACCAAGGTGAGGACCTCTTCTGTGGGCGCATACATCGTCAAGCAGGCCGGGAGAAGCTCCACCCTGCACGCATGGCTCTGCTCCGGGCCGGCGCGCAGCTGCACAGCCGAGCCTCATGCCAGGCTGGGATCAGGGCTCCCGCCGCCGCAGGTGCGCGCGGACCCGCTGGAGCTCACGCCGCCGGCGCCGCTGCTGCTGCTGCTGCCCGTGGTGATGGAGCACACCGTGGACGAGCGCTCGCCGCTGTTTGGGCACACATCGGACTCGCTGACGGTAGCGCCCGGCCGCCCGGCGCTCGCGCGCGCCGCGCGGCGCCCGCCCTGCCTGCCACCCGCGCCGCCCCAGCAGCCGTCGCTGCTGTGTTGCGGAGCGAGCCGCTCTCCGCCGTGCGGCTGCGCCTCCACATCGAGCCTCACGCGCCCTCTGCAGCGGTGCAGGGCCGGTCGAGAATTACCTTGAAGCAAAAGATTGTGTGCAGTGCCGTTTGCGCTGCCAGTGCTGCTGCCAGTGCATCCCTGTGCCGTGGCGGCAGCGGTGCTGCTCCAGCCAGCGCTGAGCTGGAGGCAGGGGCGGGGATAGGAGTTTGCGCCCGGCGGCAGGCGCAATGAGGTGGTGGATAAGTTCGAGGGCGTGGGCGTGAGAGGGGCAGCAAGGCCCTACCCTAAGCCCGCACCCTGGCAGCAGGTGCTGCATGCGGAGGTGGTGGTCACGTTCGAGGGCGTAACAGGGGCAGGGAGGCCCGCCCCTAACCCCACGCCCTGGCCGCAGGCGCTGCACGCGGAGGTGGTGGTCACGTTCGAGGGCGTGACCGAGGCGGGCGCGCTGTTCAGCGCCAAGCGCAGCTACCTGCCCAGCGAGATCCACTGGGGCTACGTGTTTGCGCCCATCGTGCACCCCGCGCCGGCCGGGCTGACGCAGCACACGGTCGACCTGTCGCGGCGCGCCCCGCGCCGCCTGACGCCCCCGCCAGTGACGCGCATGCAGCGCCGAGCGATGCGCGGGTGGCAGTGCCGGGGCCCGCTTGCGCGCTTAGGGCAATCAGCAGGCGGCGCCGCGCCGCGCCCAGCCGCGTCCGCATGGCTTTGCTGCGGCCTATGCCCCCTGTGCACACGGACACCCAGCGCCTGCCCGCCGGCGCCCACCCGCGCATGCGCGCCGCCGGGCGTGCGGCCAGCAGGACCGCGCTCTGGAGCGTGTGCAGCACGCCACACTCAAAGGCATCACATGCGCATCCTCACACACTGACGTGTGTGCACATACGGGCGACCCTCAGGCGGGCGTGCGCAAACCCTAACCCTTCCCTATGAGGGCGCGCCGCCAGGTTCCACGAGGTGGAGCCGCAGCGCAGCCTTGCCGAGCTGGTGCCGCCGTCGGTGCTGTCGCGGCGGCTGTCCGCACCGCCGCGCCGCGGCGTGCCCTTCCCGACGCTCTCCGAGAACACGCTCGTGCTGTCCGACGCCGCCACGCTCGGCCACCTGGACGGCGCGCTCTGCCTGTCCGTGCGCCTGGGCGACACATACCCCAGCAGCATGATGCAGGTGCAGGCGCGCATGTACCTCTACCGCTGGGCCGAGCGGCCGGGACCCGAGGCCGAGGCGCACGCGTACGAGGTGCGGACCCCGGCCCCGGGCCGGTGGACCCGTCTCATGAAAGGCCCCTGGAGCGGGACCACTTCAGTTGTGAGTAGTGCAATCCAGAAGCTCTTCATTACCTGTGCTCTGGACCGTGGAGGAGGCGTACGCTCAGCGCGCGGCGCCTGCCTACCCCTGGGCGCCTGCCTTGAGGCGCTGGAGCGGTGCGCACGCAGGCGGCTTGCCCGTACCCAGGCCGGTGAGCTGGCACGAAGGCGGCTGCGGCCGCGAGGGCGGCCGCCGCCGCGCGCACGGCCGCGCCAGCCTGGCCGCGCGCGCCGCCGGCGCTGGCCCGGGCCCGCGGCCGCCGCGGCGCCAGGGTAGGGTGTTGGTTTAGTCAAACCTAACAATACCCTAACCACTGACACGCCCCGCGCGCACGCAGGTGCACGAGCTGGACGTGGGCCGCCAGCGCCTGCTGCTGCGGCTGCCGCTGCTGGTGAGCCACCGCATCACAGAGGACTCGCCGCTGCGCGCGTGGCGGTCCGGCATGGCCGCGCTCGCCGCCGACGCGAGCTCCGAGATCGTGGTCGTCGTGGAGGCCGTGCACTACGCCAGCAGCCGGCCCGCGCTGCGCCAGCACACGTACCATGTGCACCCGGATGTGCGCCAGGGCCACCGGCGCGCCCCTCGCTTCCGGAGAGCGCTTAATTCCGCGCCGCGCGCGCCTGCGTGCGTGCCGCGGCCTCCTGCACCTGCTGGCCTGCACGGCCTGCCCACTGCGGAGGCCTGCCCTCTGCATGCAAAGGCGCTGGTCGAGCGCTTCAGGGCGCCAGAGGGGGGACCGCCTGCCCTGTGCTGTGCGCACCAGCACCAGCATGACAGCAGCCTGGCGCCGTACCCGCAGCGCCGCCACGCGCGTGCGGAGAAGACTCTAGTGCCTCTGCTCGCCGCGCCCACGCTCGCAACGCCATGCCAGTCTGCGCGCGGCGCGCGCTCACGTCCGCGCCGCGCGCGCAGGTTCGCGCCGATCGTGTCGCGGCCGCACGGCCACGGCGCGCCGCGCATCGCATGGGCCAGCTTCCACGACACGGTGCCCGCGCCGGGGGGCTCGGGCGCGCCCGCCGGCCCCGCCGGGCGGCCCCCGCGCAGCGCCAGCGCGTCGCTTGGGTCGCTGGGCGCGGCCGCCCCGGCGCAGCGGCGCGGCAGCGGCGCGCTGGGCTGGGCGCCGCGGCCCGCCGCCGCGTCGGGGCACGGCACGCCGCGCGGCAGCGACGCCTCGCCGCCGGCGGGCGGGCGCACGCCGGCCGACGCCGGCAGCCCGCCGACGCAGCCGCCGCCGCCCGCTGCCGCCTTTGGCAGCGTGCAGACCTCCGTGAGCAGCACTGCGCTCCGCGCGCGGCTGGTGGAATCCGCGCAGCCCGGCGCGGAGGGGGCCGCTCCGGGCGCGATGTCCAAGCTCCAGGCCCTGTTCAGGGCCTGACGCCGGCCATCCTGCCCTGCCCCTACCCTAAGGTCCAGGCGCTGTTCAGGGCCTGACGCCGGCTGCTCGCCGGGCACTGGCACTGGGCCTGCGCGGCGACCGTGCAGCGCGGCGCGGCGCGGCGCGGCGCCGCGCCGGCGGCCGGCGGCGCGGGCTCGGCCCGGGCCGGCAGCGCGCCCTGCACCCCGGCGCCCGGCGCGGCAGCGTGCAGGCGCCTGGCGGCGCTGTGCTCCTTGCGGCTGGAGCGTGCGCTCATCCAGGGCAGGCGCCGGATGTGTGCTCGGGCGCCGCACCCGCCCTGCGCTGGCGGGTACTGCTGCGAGGGTCCGCTGCCAGCTGAAGGTCGCTCGGCCCGCGGCGGCCGCGGGCGCTACTCTGCGCAAGCCTGTAGGCGTGCCGACAGTGACATCCCCGCAGCGGGTCTAGGAAGTCTGTTGCGCTGTGCTGCCTAACAGCATCGACATGGAATGAGTGGCGTGTGCACTCTTATGGTTCCGCGCCTAGCCCATATGTCAAATCTTCTCCGCAGCAGCATTGTTGTCAGGAACCTTACTTCTGTGCAGTTGGAACGTTGCCATGGGCCACCAGCCCCACATGCATTCTGCTTGGCCCCTTCCGGGCGCTGGGGCGATCGGCGGCAACTTGCGCGTGCGCAGTCAGCAACGCATGCCGCCTGCTGAGCAGGCGCGGCTGGTAGCTGCATGTGCAGCTGCTGTGGATGCATGCTCGGTGTATCATGCCTTTGTCAGAGCCACCGAATGAAAGGCTTCTTCACGCCTTGTATGCAAGGAGCGTAGACCGTCTATTTCCGCACCTCTTGCATGACTCGCGTTATTTTGTGCTTGTGTTGGCGAAGTAATGAAACATGCAGGTTGCAAGCTCTATGCATGGCCATGTACCTTCATGCAGTGTGTGCTGCCCATGTTTGTGTGCAGCGCGTTTGCTATTGAAGTGCATGCATGCTGTCCACTGCACTTGCCCAGCTGCGAGCTGCAAAATGGAGACTGCACTTGACACCTACCTGAGCGGCTCACAGCATGCACGCCCAAACAAGCGCGTGAAGCCATGTGCACGCACCCATCACTCTCTGCATGCATTCCCCAGCTCATCGAGCAGGCGCAGCCGGGACGCATATGAGCGCTCTACGTCACGAGCATCACGTCGGTCACCACAGCAAGTCAGCAAGTCTGGGCGGGTCGACGAGAGTCAAATACAACGTCGTCTTGAGACAGGTACAGGATGCAGGGTCACAGCAAATGTAACACCTCTGAAAAAGCAGATTAACAAACCGCACTCGCTGTTCACAAGGTCCAGTGTGCCCTATGCACACACGGCGGCCTTCAAAGACTTCAGCGCGGCCCACCAGTTTGCTGCACCCAAGGTGTGCAAGCTCAGTAGCGGGACTGCGAGCGCGGCGGTGCGCCGCCCTGCTTGCTGGCGGCACCGCCGTTCATCAGCTCCTTGCCTTTGCTGTACAGCCAGCTGCTGCCCTTCTGCGCCGCTGCGCTAGCCTTGACAGCAGCCCTGCAGCCCAGCTGCAGCAAGTCACCAACGCGCAAATGGCTTGCGCTGAGGGATGCCGTGCATATGAGCGCTGAGGTAAGCCAGAGGAATGCCCGTCTGGTGCGACAGGGGCGCACTCTTTGGTGGCCACGCCCGCATCCTGAGCCAGCTTCTTCTCTTTGCTCCAGTCGCGCTCCTTCACCGCGCGCGTGCCCGAGACCGCGGTGTCTTTCACATACGTCGCGCTGTACTGCACGCCGCCTTTAATTTCTGCACGCAGGAGTGAAACTTTTTTATCTAGCAGCTTCCCTGCTCGGCGACGGCACCGCACAGGTGGCGGCATTCACTACAGGCACCCAAGCAGCTGCTTTGTGTCGTGCACACGGCCTGCGCCGCACGTTCCAAGACCGTTGGAGCTGGCTTGAAGGTCGCGGGGTCGACGAGGCGGTTGGGCGGGTCCATCCAAGTCCCGCTCGCCTCTGCTGATGCTCAGAGAAGGCTATCGGCTGGCTTTTGCAAACGCTGTGTCACCGGTCAGTGCTGCGCTTCCCCTGTCAACTGAGAGAGTACCTTGCAGGTAGTAGCCAAGGGCCCTCGACAGAACCTGATGCCCAAAACAAGTCGAGCGGGGAGCGAGCAGTGACAAGCAGCTTGCGCATTGCCCGTGCTTGCGCTGGCCGAGGTACAGAGCGGCGCCTGTGCAGCCAGGTGCGTGAGCAAGCGCGGCCGAGGACGCTGAGTTGCCAGCCATCCTACCCGACCTGCTTGCCTATACGGCCAACAGGCGGGCAGGACACACAAGGAAGGCCCGGCATTGGCAGCAAGTCCGATGGGCGCCGAGCCGCCTCCGCCGCAGCCCGCAAATGCGCCGCAGTCGGGCGAGCAGGTGCCTTGCTGCCGCAAGCATGCTGTGTCCCTGTTTAGGGAACGTACGCGCCTCCAAGAGAGCTGGCACGGGAGAGCAATGAATGAATGAGTTGGTGCGGCGCGGCTGCAGGTGATTACGCCGTGGGATGTGCGGGGCGGCGCCGACGGCCGCATCGACTACGACAAGCTCCGGCGCGACGTGCGCCCGGCCGCCCAGCGCCCGCCGCCCGCTGCCGTGCCCGCCCCACACGCTGCCAGCTCAGGGGGCCGCCCGGGGGCGCAGTTCGGCTGCGCGGAGGTCGACGACGCGCTGGTGCGGCGGATAGAGCGGCTGACAGGCGTGCCAGCGCACCCCTTCCTCAAGCGCAGGGTCTTCTACGCGCACCGCGACCTGGCGGCGCTGCTGGACGCGTACGAGAAGGGCGAGCCGTTCTACCTGTACACGGGCCGGGTGCGGCGCGCCGCCGGGGCCCCTGCTCACAGGGCGTCTGTGACAGGATAGGGCTGGGGTAGAAGGGGTCCCTGTGCGAGCCGTTCCACCTGCACACGGGCCGGGTGCGGCGCGCCGGCGGGGCCGGGCACTCTGGGGCGCCCACTGACAGGCCGTACGTGGACTCTGTCGTCCTTGCCATTGTGCAGGGGTGCGGCGTGTCGCCGGGGCCTGGCACCTTGGGTCCCCACTCACAGGCCAGTGTGTGGATTCTGTCGTCCTTGCCATTGTGCAGGGGCCCATTCCATGCTCAGCACGGGTGCGGCGTGCCGCCCGGGCTGGGCACATCGGGGCCCCCACGCACAGACTGTATGTGGACTCTGTCGTTCTTGCCACTGTGCAGGAGCCCAGTCCATGCTCAGCACGACCCCAGGCACCAGGGCGCTTCTCCGTCGAGGGCTCCGGAGCACCTGCCTGCCAACGCAGCTGCACCGGACCATGGCCGCGCAGCCTGAGTCTGCTGTGCCATCAAGGGGTGAAAAGCCCGTCTGCATGCGAGGGCAGCTGCAAGACACACCCTCCACCCTCCAGCTCAGCGCTCCCGCACGGACTGCCAAATTGCGTTCAGCGCGCCTGCCGTGCGCCCGATCAGGCGCTGAGCCCCACCCGGCCGTCACGCACTGAGCGCGCGCCAAGCCTGCGCAGGGGCCGTCGTCGGCGAACCTGCACCTCGGCCACCTGGTGCCCTTCCAGTTCACGGCGTGGCTGCAGCGCGCGTTCAAGGTGCCGCTGGTCATCCAGATCACGGATGACGAGAAGGCGCTGTGGCGGTGCGCGCGCCGCGCCCCGCGGCGCAGGCGCCGCCGCCGCCCCGGGACGTGCCACGCCACATGTGCTGCAAGCGTGCGCCGCCACAGGCTCTGCAAGCGTGCGGCGTGACAGGCGATGCGCGGGTGGCGGCGCCCGGTGGAGGAGCGCCAGCACATGCGTGCGCATGCATGCATGCAGGCGTCCTGAACCGCCACAGGCGCAGGCGTGAGCCGCTGTTGCAAGGGTCGTGGCGGGTGCGCTGCAGCTGCGAGTGCGCCGCCGGAGGACGCATGACGAAATCCTCGGCCGGTGCAATGGAGAAGGCCCGCAGCGCGCGCTCGCCTCGAAGCAGCGCGTTCGGCTGCTGCGCGGCCCAGCCGGCGGCGCGCGGCGCGCAGGAGCCTGACGGTGGAGGAGGCGCGGCGGCTGGCGCGGGAAAACATAAAGGACATCATCGCGTGCGGCTTCGACGCGGCCAACACGTTCATCTTCACCGACATCGGCCACTTTGGCGGCGGCGGCGGCGGGTCCGAGAACTCGGCGTTCTACTGCAACGCGCTGCGCGTCATGAGGCGCGCGCCCCGGCGCGCCCTGTCGCGTACGTCGGCTGCCGCGACGCCCCCGAATGCCGCCCCCGCTCCGCGCGGGCTGTCCGGGACAGGCGGCCTTGCAGACTTCAAGCAAACGTAGCATGAACCGTGCACGCTTTGGCGAGCAAATGAGCAGTGTGGCGGAGCGCCGTGATGCTGGGTGCGACGCCAGGCCCCGGCGCCCCTGACCGGGGCGCGCCCGCGCGGCGGCAGCCTGGTCACGTTCAACCAGGTCCGCGGCATCTTCGGGCTGACAGAGAGCGACAATATCGGCAAGGTCATGTTCCCGGCGATTCAGGCCGCGCCCGCGTTCTCAGACTCGTTCCCGCACATGTTCGGCGCGCGGAAGGGCATCCGCTGCCTGGTGCCGTGCGCGATCGACCAGGTGCGCGCCCTAACCCTACCCTATGTTCCGACCCCATCCCGCACATGTTCCTCATGCCGAATATGAGGAAGGGCATCCGCTGCCTGGCGCCGTGCGCGAACGACCAGGCGCGCGCCCACCCCGTGGCCGCGGCCGGGCTCGTTTTCGGCGCACAAATGGTACTCCCGGCTCTGGCACAAGCGCCTGCACTTGGCCTGATGGCTGGCTGGGTGTGTTGGGGTAGGGTGAGGGTTTGCACGCTCGCCCCGCTCGCCGCATGGGCGTGGTCGCGGCGGCCGGCGCCGGCCCGGCAGCCCTGCCCGCGCGCCGCCCACGCGTATAGAGGGTATAGCTATTCCTAACCCTATCCTACCGCATACCTACCCTACAACCGCCCACGCGCGCGCGCCGCGCCGCCGCAGGACCCCTACTTCCGCATGACGCGCGACGTCGCGCCCAAGATGGGCCACAAGAAGGTCGCGCTGCTCGAGTCGCGCTTCTTCCCGGCGCTGCAGGCGCGCGCGCCCTGCCGCGTGCCCGCTCAGAGCGAGCGCGCGCCGCGGCAGCAGCCCCGGCAGCCGCTGCCCATGCGTGCGCTTGTTTCAAGCGGTGCAGGGTGCGGCATGCCTGCAGGCTCCTGCTCCGCAGCGAGCGCCGAGCAGGGACGAACTGGGCACCCGCCGCTGAGCGCGTGCATGCGCGGGCGCGTGACGCGCGCGCCCCCGTGCAGGGCGAGACCGGCAAGATGAGCGGCAGCGACCCCAGCAGCGCCATCTTCGTCACGGACACCGCCGCGCAGATCAAGAACAAGATCAACCGCTTTGCGCTCTCCGGCGGCGGCGAGACCGTAGAGGAGCACCGCGCCAACGGTGCGCCGCGCGGCCGGCCGCGCGCCGCGCGGCCGGCCGCGCACTCCTGTCGGGCGTGCTGCTGCGCGCGCAGGCCAAGAAGCGCCGGCATGAGCATGCAGGGCGAGCAGCGCCTCCGTTGGTGCATGCACTGACGCCCGGCTTGCACATGCGGCCTCCCCGCCCAGAACAGGCAGCGGCGGGCGGCCAGGGCGGCCAGGGCGGCCAGGGCGGCGGGCGCGCGCGCGCAGGCGCCAACCTGGAGGTGGACGTGCCGTGGAAGTACCTCAACTTCTTTCTGGAGGACGACATGCGCCTGGCCGAGATCGGGCGCGAGTACCGGGCCGGCCGCATGCTGACCGGCGAGGTAAAAAAGGAGCTGATCGGGGTGCGCTCGCGCCCGCTAGCCCGAGCCGCGCGCCCTGCGCGCGCTGCCCTGCTTAAGCGTGCGTAAGCGTGCGCTGCCTGGGAGGCCCGCATGCATGCCGGCCTTGCACCACATGCGCAAGCGCCGCACGTGGGACCGGCTCCTGCGCGTCACGGGTGACTGCGTCTGTCACAAAACCTCATCATGTACTCACAAGCTCGTCATGGCGCGCACCGGCGCGGCCGCGGCGGCGCGCCCGCGTCCGCGCCGGGCCGGGGCGCGCCGGGCGCGCTGAGGCGCGCGCGGGGCGCCACGGCGCGCAGGTGCTGCAGGCGCTCGTGGCGGAGCACCAGGCGGCGCGCGCGAAGGTGACGGACGAGGTGCTGCGCCAGTTCACTGACGTGCGGCCCATGCCCGACCTGTTTGCGTCCGCGCGGGCGCGCGCGGCCGCGCTCGCCGCGGACGGGCCGCAGGCGGAGAAATAGGGACGGGGTGGCGCGGCGCGCCTGAACAGGCGGCGGGGCGCCATAGGGTCTGGCCGGCAACGCCCTGGCAGCCGCGGCGCACGCTGTGGCGCCTGCCACGCATGCCTGCTGAGCTCAACCATGCGGAATGGCCCGGGCATGTTTGCGGTGCCTGTTCCCGGCTGCCTCGAACGCGGTACGAGCAGGTAGAAACCTTGGCGAACGCGGTACGAGCAGGTAGAAATCTTGGCGCTCCAGCGAACTGGCAGGCCTACCTCATTCTGCGTTGAATGTATGTTGACGGCTCTAGCAACGAGCTTACATCTCGCATGTAAGCTTGGCGTGGTGTAAGCCGCATAATGCTGTGGCATCCCTCCTCAGCAGCACCACTATACTGGCATTATGCCCGCTGATGACCTGCACACCCTAGTCGCTGGCTACTTGCGAAAGAGCTGCGCAGGGCGGCCCTGCTCTCGCTCCACCCCTCAGTGCAGCTGTCCTGACGAGCCCTGGCGTGCTGTTGCAAGCCGCGCATCACAATGTGAGCCCCCCCAGCGCAGTGCTGCACAAAGCTGGTAGAGCCGCGGCGCGCCGGCTGCATGCATGGCATTCTTCGTGCCGACGAGGTTCACATGGCGCTTTGGAGGCCAGACGGTGCGCAGCTGGCCCCTGCGCCGGGGGATCCCTAACCGCACCAGCGCGCCGTGCTGCCCCGTGGGGGGTGCTTTGGTGGACAGCGCGCGTCGGTGTGGCGCAAGCGCTGCTGCGCTCGGACAGCGGTTTGCATACACAAGCCTGGCCGCCCCACGTTTCTGCGGCGGCGACCAACCTGGAAGTCCCTGTCACAACTTGCTGCACAACGTGTTCGGCTCTCTTGCAAAGCAGCTCTGCATACGCAGACTGAACACAGGCCGCACAGAGGCCCGGCGCCGTGCGTGATGGCAGCGGTGCGCCGCAGCAGGTGCACCTGTGCGGCTCGTTCACGCGGTGGGTGGAGACGGTGCCCATGGCCGCGATGGAGGGCTCCCCGGGCGTGTACTCCGTGGTGGTGC
>JAABUV010002541.1_pt1 | contig 24515 bp, 24 predicted proteins | sample 5559971 | NCBI WGS metagenome assembly JAABUV01 (sample SAMN10711881, study PRJNA513362) | rock metagenome | isolation source: Antarctica rocks | place: Antarctica: Victoria Land, Knobhead nord | collected 2015-12-19
AAGATTTCATCAGAAAAAGATGATGACTTGAATGAAATAATTGACATTACGCTTCAGACAGTCAATCAATGAGAAATCTTTCATCAAAGAATGTTCTTTCTTTTGATAGAAGAGATTGTAATAGTCAACAAAGTTATTCATGTCTTGCTTCAGAATTTCACGAAAATATAAATGAGCATCTTCTGTCTTGAAAGAATTGTTGCAACAATGATGCAACTTATGTCATCAATCTGCGAAAATGAAAATAATACAAAGATCATTGACTCGATATATCATATTAATTCATTAGATTGTGAATCTTCTTATCTATGATGAATCATGACTCGACATAAATGATCTTAACTCAATGAAAGAAATAATGATCATTGTTCATGTTCATGCGTTGTATCAGACTCTGTTTTCATGCATTCAATCAATCTTTGTTTCTTTCATATTCAAATATATCAAAAAGCTTCTTGAATTTAGAAGTGATGAAAACAACGACAAAGTTCACAGAGAGATAAACGATGAAGAAAGATTGATTGTTCAAGATTTGTGTGACAATTTGAATTATCATTGCAAGAAATTGAGAATTCAATTCTATATAAACTGAAAAACTGAGAACAATGAATAAGAATGAAATGATAACATCATGTTATCAAACTTGATTTTGAAGCTCTTGCATTACGTGAAAGATCTCGACTGAATTTTCAATCATACTTTGAGCGAACTGTTCAATAACATGCTCATCGTTGATCAAGAAATTGTGAGATGACTTCATTTAAGTGAAAGAATAACTAAATGAGATTTCAATGTATGAAAATGTTGCAGAAAGTGTAGATCTTTCATAATGTCAGAGATTGAGCTAAACTAAAGATACTATCAATATAAAAGACTGATATTATTATTACTTTGATAGAATCTAGATACAAGATAATACATCAAATAATGTACAAGATGAAAGACAAAGAGCAAAAGAAAAGAATGAAAGTTCAACTTCTATATACATGAATCGAGCAGAATCAAGACTAGACAGTAATTCTATTGATTTAAGATTGCAGAAGTTCATGCACATAATTGAGATGATCAAAACAGAATTGTTGAGACTAAATTAAAATGATGATGACTAAATTGATGACTTGATTCATTGAACTGCAGAACAAATTCAATGAATCGAGATTATTTAAAATATTGACAATCTATGTTTTAAATTGAGTTGATGATCTGACATCATGACACTGTCTTTTGACTAAGTATTTTCAGAAAATATAAAGAACATAGAGAAAATGACTGTCATCATTTTGCTGATATGTTGAAGAATTACACGTTGACAGTAATGAAATTTGAGATGTGAATTTTCAGCTCTATAAAGCTGAACGACTGCTAGATTTAGATGACTGCTAGATGAATTCTTCTATACGTTGTAGCGAATCATGCTCTCACATCAGTTATTGTATTGTTAACATTAATCTTGAGAATATATAGACTGATCATCGAGCTGAGTTTTCATATCTACATTCTGACTCGACTCGATTACTCGAGTTGAACCTTCTGACTCGACTCGATATTGATTTCGGGTCAGGGTTCGATTCGAGTTCCCGACTCGACTCGCCAAGCAATCGAATATGACGTCAAGAGGGCTAAATATAGAAAAATTTTCCGGTTTTTTGCTTTTGCATTACCTTTTTGCATTACCTTTTTGATAGAAAGCCATGAAGGGGAACATGGAGGCTATTTGGTAGGGAGCCATGGCGGGGAAACATGAAGGCTGTTTGGTAGGGAGTCATGAAGGGGAGCCATGAAGGGGAGCCATGGTAGGGAGCTATGGTAGGGAGCCATGGTAGGGAGCTATGGTAGGGAAGTCATGAAGGGGAAACATGGAGGCTATTTGGTAAGAAGCCATGGTAGGAAGTCATAATAGGGAGCCATAATAGAATATCTATCTACCTACCTTCATGTCTTGGCGGGCCGGGTCGGGAATTCCGGGTCGATACTCGGTTTCAACCCTCTAACCCGGCTCGATTACTCGGGTCAAATCTTCTGACCCGGCCCGAATACTCGGGCCAAGAATCCTGACCCGAATCGGGTCTTGGCGGGCCGGGAACCCGGCCCGACCTCGATGACCCGACCCGACGCGGCCAGTCTAAGAATATACTTAACAATGAGTACTTATTAATTATATGTTGTAATTTAAAATGCGATTAATATATTTTAAAACTTTTATAAAAAAAAAGTACTTATTTAACGCTGTATTTTAAAAAATAACTTGAACATTCGTTTTAATATACATTTTTTATATATTTCGCATGTTTTGTGCATATGCTAAGCATATGCCTGTTCTGTCTCTAGCTATTTTAGCTTAATAGTATCAATTCTTGAGCTCATGATTAGCATATGCAGAAAGCTGAGCCGGGCGGGGGGAAAAAAAAATTTCCGGCCCTGGCTCAACTTTTCCAACCCCCCGCCAGCTGTAACCCCGAGCTGATAGATAAGGAAATTGCGGAACCTACATTAGTCAGCGGAGGGGTCAAATACTCGCTTTGGTAGCTTAGAAAATTCACATCCTTTTGCGACCTAGAGTTCTAGGAACCAATTGTACGATTTTCAGCGTGCGGTTCAGAAGCGACGCGGCAGTCGCCTAAGATTGCCACGCTTAAATACGCACGGTTGTTCACAACTGAGGCACCTTATTGCCCCGTCGCCAAGCGTTGCGCGGAGAGATGTGTAGATGCTACTATACCCCATTCCGGGATTCGATAAAGTTAAGTTCGACTCAAAGGCTTCGTAGGATTGCGGCGACGCTACTAATGGAGTTATACCTGTTCCGTAAACGTTTCCCTCGGATTGACTGGGCGAAAGAGATGGAAATTTGGACCGACCTCCGCTCCCAATCATGCACGGTGGTGGTGGTGAGGAACGCCGCTTTTTTTTTTTTGGTGAGATGGAGATGATCTTCGCCTGAATTTGGGTGTTTTCTGGGTGGCCAGAGGGGGTGGGCTGCTGCCTGGTTGCCCTAGGCGTCCGGGGTGGATGGTTCGATACCGCGGAAACTGAGGTCCAGGCGCAGAGTCTTTCCAGAGTTGCCTGACGAGCCGTTTTGCCTTGGATTCGGAGAGCTCTGTCGCAATTTAAATTGATCATGTCGGTGTGTGGATTGATCTAGACACTGTTTTGGTTTTGAAGTTGACGATTGAGGCGGCCGTTTGGGTCTCAGAATCTTGTAGTCTTGGCAGATGTGTTGCGTACGCTTCTTTACACAACTCAGCCGTATCGATCATTGAAGGATTAAATCCAAGTCTTGAATCCTAGCCTTGTTGCGGAGCATGTACAGAATGAATTGTGTAGATCCTATGGAAATTCTATACCATGGAGCGGCAGGCGCCAGGGCGTGCTCGCTGCCTGTTCTGGAGCGTGGTATTCCGTACTGTAGCACTGTGACTCGATGGTTTGCTTCGTAGAAGCGTGCATGCAAGTTCCATGGCGGAGGAAAAGGGATGGGCAAGGCTGCTGTCTCAACCTTAAAGTAATCTCCGATCTCCGATGCGCCCCGTTATATAGAGAATACTGATTTCTCAATAGATAGCGAAGTGTCAGCCTTGAGGCTAATACCTCTCCCCTGGCCCAAACGTCATCGTTGTGCCGTTGCTGTTGCTGTTGCTGGAGGAGATCCAATGGGTACAGGCCAACCTTTTCTGTCAAGGAGGCTGTCATAGCCACGCGTACACGATAACCAGGACTGATGATCCATGACGTTCCGCAAGCGTTCACCGATTGGGTAGGTTGTCGGTCCGTTTGTCTTTATCTGCCTCGAATGCCGGGCTACGTAGGTGTTTCAAAATGGTCCACGGAGGCAGTGGCCGTCTTGTCACAACTCTTAGCCAATCTCGATCAATCCCCCGCAACCCTCTCGGACTACACCATAGCAGTGGCGGTTTGAAGTCGTCATAGCCTTGTCCTACAATTCCACGGAGGAACTGGCCTATGTACAACAAGCAAGGGCTTGGAGAGATCGAGGTCTCCTCATAAAGGCTGGAGCTTGATCCATTTCAATGCTGAGAAACCGATTTGCTTACTCTCCTGTTTCTTTTCTATGCTGCATGGTGACCAAGTCGTGCCTTGGCTGCATCCCATCTGTATATAAAGGATCACTTCGCCTACCTCCAAAATTCCCCCAAGCATGAATCAAGATGCTCCCGAGCGTGGCCAAATGAGACGGGTTGGCGTTCGAGGTCCGTTCGAAGAAGACATAACCGCCCAGGACGTCAACAAGAGGGTCAATGAGTTTCTACTTAGGACGGGTCTGCATGAATACGCCCCGTATATCCGCAAAGGCGCTTTCCTAGCCCGCCGACCTTTCGGCAAGGAGCAAGTCAAATATCTTAGAGACGAACGCAAGGCAGAAGATGCGAAACGCAGAAAGGAAGCGGAAAGGCTCAACCGGGAAGCGAATGATATCCCAAAGAGCTCAAGGATTGGACGACAAGACCCAGATGTTGGATTAACTGATAACGACGACATCATAAAACTTCGCCGGGAGTACGAGGATGAACAATTTGAGACTGAGGGCAACAGAGGCAGATGGCAGATATATATTCGCCAGAATTGGCATGTTCATGCACTGGTGCTTTGCTGCTCCTTGGGCGCCGTGATCCAAGGGTGGGACGAGAGTGCTGTCAACGGAGGTACTGTTGATTCCGCAGAGCCGAGAATAATGCTGATAATCGAATAGCACAACTGTTTTATCCAAAAGACTTCAAGATTGCTGGGAATTCTGGCCTCATCGGCTTGCTCAATTCGGCACCATATCTGATGTGTATCGTGTCATGTTTGTGAGTCGATGGATTTAATGCCTTCGTAGAGACAAGAATGTCAACGCCAGATGGCGCAACAACACAAGGGTCCTTTTGAGCTTCTTCAATTACAGTGGAATTGCTGCTTCTGGTAGAGTCCTGAGCTGATAGGCTTAACAGCTTGACGGAACCTCTCAATCGCTTCTATGGTCGACGTGGTGCCATCATGGTCTGCTGCGTGTTCTGCTTCGCCTCATGTCTTGGGCAAGTATTCTGCCGGAATTGGCAGCAACTTCTGGCTTGTCGTTTACTTCTTGGCTTTGGAGTCGGACCAAAAAGCGCAACGATTCCAATTTATGCTGCAGAAAGTGTGCCATCAGAGGAAATCAGAGGGGCCTTGGTGATGACGTGGCAGCTATATACAGCATTGGGCATAATGCTTGGATACGCGATGACTTACGCTTTCAGGGATCTGGTGAGACAATCTACCGTAAATCTCGCTTCAATCTAATCGTTCTAGGGAAACCAATGGCGGTTTATGCTCGGTAGTCCGGTCAGTGCCTCAGGTCAAGCACCTTCCCTATGCTGATTCGTCAGATGGTGGCTCCTATGGTACTCTTCTTCCTAATGATGTCGCTTCCTGAGTCACCGCGCTGGCATATTCTCAAGGCACGCCGCCTTGAACGACAGGAGCGACCAGATTACCGCTTGAGAATTGAGAGACACTATGAGGCTGCCTTCCTAGCCTTGTGCCAACTTCGGAACTCAAAAGTCCAAGCAGGAAGAGACATGTTCCTTATAGACGCGTGGATAGCCATGGAACAGGTGCCGGTAGAGTCACGCAACTCGGGAGATGCTGTTGTAGATAGAAGACTTGTGCACATTCCCTGGAAAGCTTGGTCGCAGAACACGTTAACTTTGTTTTACGACGATAGATGCCGCCGGGCAATGACAGCCGGCCTGATAGTAATGTCGCTCCAACAGCTGTGTGGAGTGAACGTGCTTGCTTACTACTCCAGCTCTGTATTCAAAGATTCATTGCACGAGGACTGCAGGCATTACCGCACCCCAGGCGACTGTGAGCACGCAGTGGACAATATCGCGCTTAAGGTTTGCCTAACCATGGAAATTGAGGTCAGCCTATGCTCACCACAGAATAGTATTCCTTGGGCTTCGGCACCATCAATTTTGGCGTCGCAATAATAGCGGCGTTTCTTATCGACAAAGTTGGCCGGCGGCTCTTGTTGCTCACAACTTTCCCGTTGATGAGTGTTTTGCAATTAGCGATCGGTTTGTCCTTCAGCGCATCCGAGGCACACCGTAACGGCCTGGTCGTAGCATTCGCATATATTTTCTGTGTTACTTATAGCATTGGAGAGGGCCCCGTCCCTTTAGTACGTGGCCAACAATGCAATGGTTGGTGCCAAAAAACTGAGCTGATCTACCAGGTCTACGCATCTGAATGCCTCCCTTTAGAAGTGAGAGACACTGGTACGATCAGCAAGCCCCGTCCATCTCGATATCGCGCCGACTGGCGTTGAAGACGTGTTCAGCTTGCTAATTTTGCGCAGGAGTCGGGCTTCTCACAGGCGTATACTGGGGATTGAACTCTTTGATGGCGTTAACATGGCCCTCGATGCTTCAAAGATTCAATTCGCTGGGAAGTTTCGGCTTCTATGCTGTGATGAACCTATGCGGCTGGTTCCTGCTCATCATGTTAGTACCGTACCATCTCACTACTAGGGTGGCCAAATAATGATAGCCTCTCCAGGTTCGTGCCGGAGACTAGTCGATATACATTGGAAGAGCTCGATAATGTGTTTGGGTTCATGACCAAAGATATCATTAATAACGGCTGGGCTCAAATGAGGTGGTTGCTCACTGGAGGCTGGGTGAGAGGACGAGAGTATCCAGAGCTTGTCCCACGGCAGGCTGACAGATATTTCAATGATTATCCGCAAGAACTCGTTGAAATGGATTCGCGGTAGTGGTGGACATCTCGATGGCGATGGCGATGGCGAAAGTACGAATGTTGTGCCAAGCGAGTAAGAAAGCCTCGAGAAAGCGACAAAGCCATTTTTTCTAATCTAGTGACTATAGATAGATTGAAAAAACCTAAGGGACATGTTGAAGTTCTTTAGCGACAGTGTTAGGAGCCAATGCCATATTCGCGAAAGAAATCACCGTGTTCGTCGTACAATGAAAAAAGCCCCTTGTCAAGGTTAATGTATTTTGTGACCTAGAGTACCCTCTAAGTAAACGTCATGTGCTCATTTTCAAATCCTTTCAGTTGCACTATTCATGTCAAACGTAGTCGTTCCGACTTTCCCACGTCTTCTCTCGAAATATCTATAAAGCTTGTCTAGAAGCCGCACCGAGGCTAGAGTTAAAGCCATGAGCGAGATAGTTGCCACAATTGGTAGCCACGATTGTGATGCTACTACAAAATGGCTTGGTTGTGGCGGAGAGGACCTCGGAAGTAGTTGGACGATGTTGGACTGGAATATCGTAGCGATCAAACTGGCTGGAAGGTATAACGTTGCAACAAAGGTCAACGCTTTCATGGCTTTCGAATCCTTATCTCTTTCCTCGCTAAGAAGAGTAAGGATCCTGGCCTCCGAATTCAAGGTGCCCAAGGTTTGGAACATGGCGGTGCTTGTTTCCTGCATTTGCTTGCTTGTGCGGAAATCGAGGATTTTGTACAGCTATCAGGCCCGGGGTAGCGTTAGCAGAAACCATTGCGGGACCCAAATGAAAGATTTAGAAGTGATTAATAAGGGATCGGATTTACCAGGTCAGCGGATCGACACGCTTGCTCCGCTAATTTTTGCATGACTTCCTTGTGGAAGTCAAGCTCCATGATGATTCCTCGAACCTCGATGAGGGTGGCTTGCACTCTCAGACGATTGGATATTTCCTGCCAGCGCTCTTCACACAATTTCAACGCGCAAATATTGCCTTCAAGAGCTGGTAAGGTTTGAGCAATTTTCCACTGGAATTTCTGCAGCCTTTGGCAATCTTCGAATCTTACAGAGAAATCTGAGTCTGGATACTTGGAATCGCGGTCAACGCCAACCCTGGAGAAATGCGCTGCTTCGTTCTAGAAGCACGATCAGCCTCCACAGATAAGAGGAGTCTTGTCATAGCAGACAAACCAGTGGTTCTAATTCAGTCCGCAAATGCTCTAAGAAATCATCCCAGTTAGCTCTCTGAAAGGAGAAAAAAACAATGTGCAGCGACATAGGGTCATCTTCATTGGCATCAGCATATTCTGCGTTGTTAGCTACCAGCTCCAGCTTGCTTAAAATTTCTGGGCTCGGCTGTAAAATGATCCAAGTCGAGCTCTGCGGCCCACAACTTTTCTGACAAACACCCATCTGGCGCATGGAGAATGGATCTCCCCGGTTGCGATTGTTGCGTACTGGATATTGGATTCTGTAACATATCTCTGCAAAATCTATGAGTTGAAGGGAATAGTCAGCTGGCTGATAAGCCACGGACTGACCAAAGTGGTCGACTCCGGGTTTCGTCAACCGTGCTCGGCACGCACTCCATCGGAATTGGTGGGTCTCACTTGTCCTACGACGGAAGGCTCGGACAACATCGTAGACATTATCACTGAACTCGTGTGCATCTACGATATTCTGGAAACTCTCAAGAGAAATATTGAGACGCGACCAAGATGTGTTTTGCGATATCAAGCTAGTGTAGCCAAAGGTCAACTCACTCCGGGGCGTTCCTTATTCCCGGTGGAAGGAAGTCAGGTGAAATCTCACTAGATAGAGTGTTGCGTCCGAGATGAATTGGCCTATCCTCAGCTTCATTAGCAGTCAAGATGCATACCTCCAAATTTAAGCCGTCATCAGAGGGAGATACTTCTGTCTCCTCTTGCATCTGCTCAACACTGCAGATCTTGGCCAACTCTAAATCTTGAGACAAATCAGTTACAAATGATCTCGAGACCAATGCGATCTGTGTTGCCTCACGAGCAGTACAATCACTTCCATTCGACGGCATTTTCATAACATGCACAAGCTCGAATGCTGTGCTGAACGTGTTATCAGCATCTTGGAGGAGCTGGCGATCAAGAGCTTTCGGGGGCCCTAGGCCCATACTCGTATCTGGAAGAATAGTCTTCAACTCTGGCGAGGGAGTACTACAAGATGCAGACAATCAAGCTCACTGATCGCTTTAGACGACACAGAAGCCCAGGAAAGGCACCCATACTGTAATTAGAGTAGTCGAAGCTTATAGTTGGGTTTCGAGAATGTAATATTTGTGGATAACAACTAGCTGGAATGTTTCATACGGCAGGAACGAAGATGCTAAGGTATTCACCAATCCAATTGGATTTTTTTGACGATTGCGCCCAATCCTAAGGACTTACTATTCCGTAACCCTCGTACGCTTCGAACATTGAAACTATCAACCGAACTATCAACCGCAACGGTCCTGAGGTTATCCTTAAGCTGAAGGTTCCTAGGCTTGCCAAGTGTCATAGGTTGTCATCGTTCAGTTTTTATCAGCTGACTGAGAGCCTGACTCAAGACTTAGAATAGTAAGTAACGACGCTAACCGACATCAAGTATTTTTCGATAATTTACAGGGCCTAGCCCAAGGATTCACCACGCCATTTTGTATTAATGTAGAAAGGAGGGTGGTGCGCCCCGTTTTGCGGTGAACTTTGAACGCCTTGAAAGATCTGCATGGTGACTGCACGCCCTCGCCAAGTCATCAGGCTGTGCCTGCCAATGGTATTGACTCAAAGTACCTTGGTCATCTGATGCTTGACGGACGCCCTGCCAGGCGCTTTGCAGGGCATACTTTTTCCCGCCTTAAATCTGCCAGCCAGCCGCAAGAGCAAAAACCAAAGCTACTCAAGAAAGTGACGGTGCAGAATGAAGAGTCAAGTACTTTCCAGGCGATACATTGACAAGCTAGACTTGGTAAAGCTTCTCAGGAGACTTTTCGGATCAAATTACCATCTTGAAGTAAGTGCTCCCTAGGTACACCTATCGTCGTGGCTGATTCACTTATTTTAACAGATCAACGATAACAACTACATCTTGCAGATTGAACGATTGCTGACAGAGGTCGCTAAGTTCCAATTCGAGATTATCATCTCAGAACAAGGATATGTGCTGATCATCCCAGGACGAAATTGACAGCGTGACGTCTAATTGACACGACAAACCGTCGTAATCGTTTGGTGACATAGATTGCAATGAGCCAGGCCCTTGGCCGTTGTTGCAATGATCCGTCAGTCTATGAGCACCATGTAATGCGCCCATAACACTATTGCACGGATCAGAAGCTCAAATCCGAGCTTTAGCCACAAAACCATAAACAGGTGTTCGATATGGTCACTAGTACGTTGTAGGAAGCATTCCTGCACCTGCAAATACCCGCTTTCCTCTACTTTTTAGAGCATTACATGGAGCCTGTTATGGACCACGTCTCTAGACGATTGTCTGAGGCACACGAAAAGAACATGGACGGGCATTGGTATGTGTCAAGGCTCGCTCTGGATGAAATCTTCAACAAAATCACCATCTTAAAGATACTTCAAGAGGAGAAATTCGCCGATCATAACGATGACCCGATATTTGTGGTCAGTTCGAAACCCGGCCTAGTCAATAAGATTCATTCAAAAGCCAAGGCAACACTCGCTGTTTTATTTCACATGGGGGCGGAGTATCTTCGCTACATTATTGGTTTCATTCATTATGGAGACTCCATGGGTTCTGATATTGATCATCATCTTCCGCTTACAAAGAACGAGCTCCTTCTCTGCAGATTCGATATTAATCGCGCAGATGCTTTTCAAAGCGCTCAATGGCATTTCATTGCACCCAAAATTCAACTTGACGTCTTCACCCCTAACGAGTTCCGTCAAGAAGTCGTACTACCTATCAAATTAAGTCGACCAGAGCTGGCAGTGCCGGAAGAGGGCGCATTTGGATTTGTCACAGAAATACAGATCGAGCCAGGGCATCAGGCGGAGCCAGCCTACGCTGGCAGAGTAAGTTGCATAAGTCTCAGCACTTGCGATCTATGTGGCTGCTTACGGAGCCTTTCAGATCGTCCGGAAACAGTTTCATCCTCATATGAAGAGGGAAGCATATGAAAAGGAACTTCGAAACCTTAGTATTCTATCTTTAGTGCGACATGAGAATATCATTCCAGTACTGTCAGCGTATGTTCACGGTGAAAGTTTCAACCTTATATTCCCTCTTATCAGCCATGGAAACCTCGATCAGTTGTTCCGGAGTGATGTATCCTCGTCCTCCGCGATCATGGAATCTGAGAGCTCTGTCGTCATAGCAATCTCTGGTTTGGCGTCTGCGCTGGCGACTCTCCATGAGTTCACCCTAGAAAATCTCCATTTGATAGGATGCCATCGCGACCTGAAACCTACTAATATCCTTGTGGATGACGGACGATTGCTTTTGGCCGATTTTGGTCTTTCTAGGTTAGTAGAGGGCCAAGACTCTTCAAGTTCTATCGCGCCGAATACTCCTGGAGATTTCATCGCCCCTGAGCACGAAGATAAAGACTTCTTGCGGAACCCAATAGGACGCCCCAGTGATATATGGGCGTTTGGGTGCGTGATGCTGATGTTGCTAGTATTTTATCAAGAAGGAAGTGAGGGGCTTGAGAAACTCAAGACAAAGCGGCGGAGGGAAGGGCCTCAACACACACACTATTGCTTTCACGATTACGATAAACCGAACCCCGGATTGGAAGAGATCTTCAGTCAGTTGACTCTAGACCCTTCAGCATTTGCTCGAGGTCTTTTATTTCTCATCAAAAAGATGCTTGTCCTGGATAAAAAAGTGCGACCCAAGGCTGTCATGGTTGACACATATCTGCGGTCATTGGCTATCTATATGTGGTCAACCTATATTGAAGAGGAATTCGGTAAAGTGTGTGAGAGTGAAGATATTCACATACACGTATTCGTTGAGAGGTTTAGGTTTCAGGGGTGGCGTTCAGCGGTCAAAATGGCTGATTCAGACTTCCCAGCTTTCTTAGAAGCTTTCACTGGGGTGTCGTATAGTGATTTCAAGAATGTCATGAACCACCTGCAAGAGTTACGGAGGCTACTTGCCAGTTTCAGGGTTCAAGGAAAGAAAGCTTTCTTCCCTTTGAGAAGCCGCATCGATCGTCTTCTAGAGGTTCTAGATGATGAGAGACGTACCAGCGCTGTCGCATATACAGATTATGTCTTATTAGAAAGCAAAGAGCATATGTGGCTTCGGGAACTGCAAGACTTTTCCGCAGAGGCCCTAGACAAACGTACCGAGGGTAAAGTCCTCACGAGACGTCGAGTGCTCGATCCCTCCACGATCCAAACATCCATTGGTAATCTCTGTGTCGATTTCTCCGCTTTCGAACCGCAGCCACAAGCAGGCATGGCCTCCAAAATTCGTATACTTTCGAAGGCAGGTTCTGATAGCGTCGTTGCCGAAGAGAACTTCGCCATTCACAGGTATGCGGCCGACACAGCGTCCCGCCACTATCTACAACGGACGTCTGCGCGTTTGCAGGAAATAGCGGAGCTATTGACAATGTCCGCAAACAAACACTTGTTCAGAGTCCTATGCTGTCGGGGTTACTATCATAATCCCTTCAAACTTCGTTCAGGACTACTATACGAGCTACCAAGCGGTCCTCAAGGTAGATTCCAGGGAATTTTTACCCTGCGTGAGCTGCTTACAAATGACAGTAGCCAATGGCTACTAGGAGACCGCTTCCGCCTGGCGCACGGTCTTGCCCTCGCGCTTTTCGAACTTCATTCTGTATCATGGTTGCATTGCAATATCTCAGCGTCCAATGTCCTCTTCTTCCATCACGGGGACAGAGACAAGATTGACCCCCAATCGTTCTATTTCATTGGGTTTGCACAAAGCCGCCCAGACAGAAATCTCACAGAAAGCGATGGACCCATGCATGGATTTCATGATGAAGATTATTACGTGCACCCAGAATATCTATTCCAGAACCAAGGCTTCCAAGCAGAATATGACTATTATGCTCTTGGCATCTTACTGCTCGAAATTGGATTTTGGCAAACATACCCTAACGTTCTACGTGAGAATTTGTCTCGACGTGTCAGCAACGACGTCAGGGCAATCACTATAGAAGAGCTTGTGCCGAAACTTGGTGCGCTAATGGGCAAGTTCTATCGGGATAGTGTATTAGCTTGTCTTGATGGCACGCTCAGCGTCGAAGCTTCTGCCGCAGGAGGCCATAAACCACCTTGGCGGTTTTGGGAGAGCGTCGCTGACCGGCTAGGTCCCAGGAATTGCCATGCATGATAGGACGGGGAGCATTCAAGAGATATAACGTATTCCTATTCTCCGTGTGAGTAACGGCTGTGATGGAAAGTCCGAGAATCCAAATGTGATGGTTTCAGTACCGTAGTGCGGCTCTGAAAGGGCAAATAGGGTGGCAGGGAAAGCAGACCAGACGAGCGCTCGCACTTCTTGTACTTTATCTACATCGGCAGATTCTAGTCCATGGTGACGCGGCATGCTAATTGGACTTTGATTGCCAATTCACGTAGAAGTCGATAAAAGCGATGTTGTTGATTGCGAAACTCGGGTCCACTTTGGGAAATGCGATGTTGTAGATAGCAGAGGCAGGCACAGCAGGCACATCCATATCTACTACAGTAATCAACGAGCGTCTTAGCCGAGTTGTCGCTTAGTCTCTCTCAGCCAATCCTTCTAAACTCAGGGTTAAACTTGAAGCTACAGCCTCATTGTTGCCCTTCCTAGAATTGCTTGACTTCAGAGGCCTAGAGCACTGGTGTTCGTGCTCGATCTCGAGTCTTCAACGCTATATTACTATCGTTCACTCTGTTCAGATCGGTCCCCACTACAGGCGCCGTGGCCCTCTACTCGTAGGACCCACGGGCTACATTGATTTCCCGCTTCGTAGACGTATGCCATATGCCTGATATCATAGCGGATCCTGGACCGTCATCCGAGTTCTCGAGAGTTTCGAACATCCTCGGCAAGATAGACAAGCTCGCTCTGCTAGAACAAGTCAAATCTGAATCAGATTTCATATGGGATAACCTTCTAATTCCTTACCGCGAGGATCAACTGCCCGAAGACGAATTGGAGGCGGATGACCCGTTGAAATACGTAACTGGCTTTCTCGAGGAACAGGAGAGAACTCTGACCGAGACCACCCCTTCGCGCGAATCGATCCTGGATGATATCCATTCTGGTAGGACGTCTCCACCACTGCACATTCCTGTGAACAACATTAGCAAGTTGTTTCTCATTGGAGAAACTTTGGGCTTTGGTCGCGCTGAGACAACGGTCGAGAAGGTGGAACTACATGTTTCTCATAAAACGCCGGAAATATTCGCTATGAAGCGAATGCGCAAGCCTGCTGCTCCTCGAAACGCCAGGAGAGACTTACCTCCCAAGACCAAGAGCATTGTGAAGGAGTTCAAAGCTGAGCGTGACAACATGAGGAAGTGCAAACACCACCACCTGGTGTCCTTCCATGCAAGTTTCACCGACCAGGAGTACTTCGGCATTATCATGTCTCCAGTTGCAGAGTCAAACTTGCAACAACTGCTGGACAACTATATTGACGTAAACCAGATTTACCTGAAAGAGCGCGAAGATGATTGCAAGACTTTGACTGTCGCATTTGGTTGCTTGCTCGAGGCTGTCCGTTTCCTTCACTGTGCAAAGATTAGACATCGTGACTTGAAGCCAAGTAACATTTTGCTCCATGACCACCGCGTTCTTATTTGCGACTTTGGTAGTACCTACGACTGGGGACCGGTAGACCGCAAAGAGTCCACAGAAGAGACTCAAGCAGGAACTCGAAAATACAAAGCATTCGAAGTTCTGAAAGATCTCGGCTCAAAATCAACTCCAAGTCATAACAGCAAGACGGATGTCTTCTCGTTAGGGTGCGTTTTTCTGGAAATGCACACAGTGTTGAAAGGTATGACCCTAGACAAAATGGCCCAGAAGATCATGGAGGACGGGACAAGCAGCTATGGCGGATTCTGGAGTTACGCATCATTTCTTGCCGGCGTCAAGCTGTGGCTGGAACAGCTCAAGGAAGCTTCCGGCGGTTTACGACAAGCCCCCGCTCGCCTGATAACAAAGATGGTATACTAAAGTCATGTTTTATGGTATCACTTAGCTAACATTGTTCTGCAGCTTTGTGAGAATCCCCACGAACGCGACTCGGCGGATACGCTGTTGAACGAAGTTCGCAACAATTACAGATATTACATTGGCGAGTGTTGCAAGAGGTCTTTTAGGGGTATAGAGGAGCAACCGCCGGTGCAAGACCCAATGACTGACCCAATGACTGGCCCAATGGGATATTCAACACCGAGACCAATTGCACTATACAAAATTGGGCTACGATACAAAGACTCGAGCTCTTCTAGCAAGCTCGAATACAGCCCGTACAATTTCTTCGCAGAGTCCAGGGAGGAAGGCCACTTGGAGATAAAAGAGCATTGTGACGGAGCTCCCTGGATGACGACCCGCTCGATTATTATCAGATCTTCGTCTCTACAAGAGCTGTGTGGGCCTAGTACTTTCCGAATACAAATGCATGAGTGCTGACGACTCTATCACTAGGGTTACCAGCCTATTTCGTCCTAGTGACACAGGATGGATGTAAAGTTATCCTTAAATGGTCCGACTGCGACCAGGAGGTGGTATATTCGAAAAGTAGGTCCCGAAAGCATCGTTGCGAAGCCCAAAAACTTGTAAACTGATACAAATGCTTAATTAGACCGTCTCACCGAGTTTAGAAAGGTGCGCTCCTGAGGTGGATTAACTGAATCTGACAATGTCACTTGCTCACCCATAATAAGGTCCATCACAGTAGTTCGGCAATGACCAATCTATACATGGAAGTCGAGTTCAGAAACGAATCAAGTTACGCTCGACTCACAAATTCTGCCCTCGATATCGGTGCTAACGAAGGCCAGATGCCCAAGCTCTCTGCACTCTCCTTCTTAGAGAACCAACGGAAGGTCAATCACTTTGCGAAATGCAACTACCACACAACAAGCACCTCACCGTCCGTAGCTTTCAGTGGGAAACAACAGGATCCGAAAAGTCAGCACCGGGATCTGGATCCCATTTTTTGTCTATACGCTACTCCCCAGAGTCTGGACAGTACCAGAGACTCGAGTCGGTCTTTCTACCGGAAATTTTAGACTTCACCTGGGCTCTGGACCAGGCCCGAAAGCATGTCAAAATCACTATTAAACCGGCCTGGATGCCAAGATACCTATCCGACCAGGACCCAATCTATGAGGGGAAAAACGATAGGGCCATTTGTAAATGCGTTGAGCTGGTTGCCGTCTCAAAAGAATATTCCATCGAATTCCATGAAGGTTCTGAAGACTCTTCCACTCCTAGGCATGTTAAAAACCCGCAATATATCGAACGTGTGACGTACAGTTTCAATCACTTCCTAAGCACTCTCACCGGTTTAGAACTCCTTGTTGCCTTCTCCATTACTACATCACCTCCGGGGTCTTGGAAAAAAAGACCTGCTGATGTGCTCTGCTTTCGAAATCGAGACGACGGAGTTTCACGAGTGGCTTTTCGCTGGAAGGACTCAAGTGGCGCCACCACGGGTTGGACGACGGCTACATTGACCAAGATTGTTTCTACGCACAACGACAAGGCGCTCCTCGAAGTCGAACTTGCATTCCGGCAAGACGGGCAGTTGTTGGGCCTAGCTGGCGTGGCGGCCATTGGTGGGAAGCGGAACAGCAGTACCAAAAAGGTAGAGAAATGGGCTCTCCAACTCGAGAGTGGCTCTGCAATACCTTTGAAGTACAACCATTGTAAGTATACCTTCGCTCAAAGCTTTATGCCTGTAATTTCTACACCACTAACCACTTTTTCGCGTTAGCGTTATACAACCTGGTTTCACTCATTGAACCCCAACGGTGAGGGATAAGAATCTCCGAGGGTTCAGAAAGCGAGACTGGGTTAACAAAGTAGCATCTCTGTGCAGAAAAATGCACGGTTTTCAATAATAATTCTATAGATGCTGAGGGTTCTAGTCATTCGAAAACAATCACCGAACTTCCATATACTCGTATTTACCCCTGGCGCGCCCTGGATCGATCACACCCACCAGTGGCCTGGCTAGCTCCATAAATTCTGTCCAGTGGTTGCCCAGCTTCGTTTACTGTCAGACTAAATCTGTCAGGTTACTTGGCTCATTGATGGGGTAATTACCTCGATAGACATGAACACGAAAAGCTTCGTCCATCTCCGCTTCTACTGTAGTACAGATACCCCGACAGCTATGGGGCCCATTGAGCCTACAATCCGAGATATTAGCAATAGATAGGCAAGGAAATGAGTAGATAAAGTTCACTTGTCTACCATAAAATGCAGTACGAGAGAATCCACCTACATGAATGCTCCACCATAAACATAGAACACAGTCACCTTGCTTGTAACGTCCTTCATCAAGCCTTTATATTTCTCTAATTCGGTCCCTGATACCTCAGGTTCATCCTTGTCCACCCCCGAGCGCCATCCTATCCACTGTGCCTCGAGTTCTCCAACCTCTGGCACGTCGAACTTCTCAGTCCCATCTCCGAGCTCTTTGATGGCATGCAAGACAACTCCTTGAATGGCATTCTCCGGAGGTCTGGGGTATCTGGTTCGGGACACCCAAGTTGACCCTCTTACCCCAGGATCACGACCTGGGGCCTTTTGCTGTGAGGTAACAGTTCCGACAGTGCTATTGATCATAGCACCACGGATACGGGCGACCCTCGTAGCTATTTGAGTAGCCGTCGGATTGACTTGGCCGTCGACTCGAGACATTTCTTGTGGATATGGAAATGGTTCCGACACGTGGGGGGGTGTTGAACAACAGTGATCAATGATCGTGACAGCGGGCACTGAAGACGGTCTTAGTTGGTAGCATTGGAGAATTGGAGAGTCATGCTGTTGCGCCCAGCAGCTGCCTACATGTACCTCTAATGCGAGCTGCGAACTCAGACCCCCTCTTCCAGTCACAAAACTTGCTGAAGTGCTGCGCGAGCCCTGATCATCATTCTGCTCCTCAGACGTCGAGTCGTCGCTCATGTGAATGAGAGTCGCTAAAATGAATGAAATTCATGTCGAAAATGATCATTGTACGACACAATTTCAATGGTAAACCATGAGATAATGATAGATCGATTTTGTTGTTGAAAGATTGAGGCAATGAAGAGAGAATTATGTACGCTGCAGACTGCAAGGCCGGTCACTCACTGGAACCTTTCCGGCTTGCAAATCCCACCCCTCTTCACTCTTTTTCCAAGACCGTCGATTGTCGATACTCAGTCATTTGTCTCACATTCAGTCGCACGCGCTGCTGCAGCTCTCGGCCATTGTAGCCTTGTATTCGATTCATGATTCATGTCGGCTGAGTGTTCGCTGCGCTCATCGAAGATGTTCATTCGCCTGAGTTGAGACTTCTGCAACGGCTCTGTGACATCGTCCTCTCCACGATATCTGCCCAAAGCGAGATTGACATCTCGAAGCCACGTCATCAGAACAACGCTATTGCGGCATTCTTGTCGGCGCAGCCAGGAAGACACGCAAAGGAGCAATGTCGATTGAGGTGAGGTCAAGGCCTCCTTGATTCCATTCGCTGGTTTTGGCTTCACACTCAGCCTCCCACTGTCAGGTCACCCGATCACGGCTGAGGTGCGATCCTTGTCGACCGGTCAGGCAGACAAGTAGAAAGCCTGAGCGATCGCGAAAAGGGATAAGGTATTCCTTTCATAGGTCGTGTGGTAGCTCAATAGGCATGCTGGAATTTTGATAGTCGCTTCGCCATGGGGTTCTCGCCGCAAGCTAGGTTCTCCATCAGTGTTGTAGCAGAGTCGCAGATCAGCTGAGCAATGGCGAAACGATGGCTGGCAAAGGATGACAGAGGCAGGAAGCTCTGGAGCAGCGAGGTTAAGCGAAAAGATGCTTCAGCATGCTCGGAAACGGAATCGTGACATGAGCTGCAGCACGGACGAGGTCCGAGGCGACGAATAAGAGAACCTGGCAGTTTCGCTGGATCAAGCTGTAGACCAAAATGAGCCTGTGGAGGGTAAAAGCACCTGGTCGAGTCTGAATTCAGGCAAACGATGATTCAGAAGCACAAAGGATCGCGATCGCAGTGAAACTTATTTGACTGAGTCGATGACGTTGAAGCTACAGTACGCCGGTGAAGCGATCGTCGCACCTGTCAACATATTCCAGATTGTGGGATGATTTTGGAGCGACGGATCATGAGACGGATAGCAGAAGTCATCAGCAGAGAGAATGAGGCAGGGGAAAGGGATAAAAGGAAGGAGAGGGGAGGCGAAGAAAAGATTGAAGGTCGCTGCTCACCTTCCAGGCTAGAAGTGGAAGGGGCAGAAATGTTTCGTGATCATGTCTATAGAGGTAGTCACCATTGTTACTGTGCTCCGGGTAACATACGTAGCAGCGCGTATGGTAGCTACTGTAGGTACCTTGGTAGATAATCTCATGTTGACGTCATGATCCGGATATAAATCCATGAGGTTTTCAAGGCTCGTAACGGATTACGGAGGTACATGGTAGTACAGTACATGGTCAGTTCGCAAGGATGTACTCCCTATCGAGATTGTGACCGCCCTGCTGCGCTAGCTACATAGCAAACAGGCTCAACCACATTCAGAAGCTCTACGGAATACGTTGCCCCCCAACCGATTTTCAAAACGAACGTCGTACTTCCGTATCTCTTAGTTTGTCGTCGCTATTTTTCTTGTTTTCATGGCATCGCCGTGCGTCGGTCCCCGTCCTGTCGTTCCAGTGATTACTATTACCCTCGTTGCTGCTCCAAGCGTTCATTCCGCACCTCTCGCATAGCTGCCGCATCCTCCACCGCATCCTCGCTCCTTCCAGTCTAACACGATAGTACACTCATTCCGGAATCTTGGAAAGGGCACATCAGAAATAGCACGGGGGTCTACGAAGTGGATGTTGTTGGGCTGCTGTAATGCCGTTCTTCAAGGACCTTAGGCGGAAAAGCAAGAGCTTCAAGACGGAGAAACTACCAAACGGCGATTCTCGCTCCAGCAAGTCGGATGGCAATGTCCCTACCACTAAGTCCTCATCAACATTGAGTTCCGCATACGGTTCCTCTACACCTCCGTCCTCTATCCAGCCCCAAATGTCGACACCATGCCTGACAAAGAGCAAATCCCAGACCACCATGGCTACGCAATCGCAGCGGCCACTTGCCATGAACTCGTCAAGCCAGAGGAATAGCGTTATAGTATGTCACGTCTTAGGACGTGTCCCAGATCACAACAGCTCCCTGTAAACGCAAATCGAACTCAAGCTGACACCATACCAATGTAGGGATTGAACTCTTCGCCATTGAATGGTTCCGCCCCTAATCTTCCTACCTCTGCCTTCGCACCTCGAATACTATCGGTTTCTGATAAGTCTTGGGTATGCTTCACTCTTCAATGGCTTTTCGGAGAGGTAGAATGCAAGCAGATCTTGCTGACCCATTGCGCAGGTACATCAGAAGGTTCTACTGGTTTATGGCCAAATTGGGGATCCCCAGGAAAGAGCTCTTGACGGAACCTTGACCGTCTGCCACCATCAAGACAACTTTCCAGCCACTAACTGGCCCGTCAGCGACTCTCACTTCAAGGCCCTTGTACATCTGAGCCCAGGACCTAATCGGTTACGCTTCGACTTCACCTCGCCAAAGCTAGCATCTAACAATTCTTCCAATCCCGCGCACTCATCATGGATCAATGTAAATTTCCTTCCTCTTGCGAATTCACCCCCGTTGCAGCTTGTCGTATTGTTAGGAAGTGACTCTCCAGGCACGTTTGATGCGGTTCCCGAACGAGTGCAAAGAGAAGGCAACGGAATCGAAACTGCGATCAGGAAATTTCGCATGGCCGCATATTTGTGGCAAGCTTTTACTGGAGAGCAGATGTATCGCAACGGTCTCGGGAGGAGGTGTTTCAGATTTGAGGAAGAGTGGCAAACGGGTTCTCTAACCTATCGAGACAGAGGTACGGGGCAAATGAGAAACGAAGCGAAGGTACACATTGTGAGGTCGTCAAAGACCGTCAAGCAGCTGCGGGATTTGGATTTGGCTCAGCAATATGACAAAGCCACTCGCAAAGGTGATCTTTTCTCCATCGCAATGGATGATGTAAAAGATTACTTCCGGCCCACGCCGGGGCAAAAGCAGTATGTTTCGGTGCTATTGCTGGACGCACATTGGGACACCAGAGCAAAGACCATTACAGGCCATGCGGCACTTGGCGGAGGCGCTGGCGAGATTCAGCTAGCAATCTTTGGCTCTCAAGCGCTGCAGAGCTATCCAGCGAGTATTGAAGATGTGGTGCCGGCTTTCTCGGATTGTACGAGGACTAACACCTCCTATGTTGCCAACGATTGCAACGATTCAGGAAGCAACTGGGAGGCAGCGAATGTTGGGATAGGAGCCCATCTTCACGAAACAGGCCATCTCTTTGGCTGCCCACATCAGGAATATGGAGTCATGCTCCGAGACTATGTCCAACTAAATCGCACGTTCCTCTGCCGTGAGCCATACTCAACGCGGACAAAATCACCAGGTGTCAGACTTTGCCTCCCCAAAGACGAATGTAACTGGCACCGACTCGATACGCTGCGGTTCAAGGATCATCCGTGTTTCCGATTACCAACAGATATGCCGCTCAATTTCGATAGTAATATTCAAGTCTGGGCAGTCGACAACGGAAAGGTCATGGTTACCGCTACCACGGGAATTGCATTTGTCGAGCTGCTTACCAACGGCGATGAGCTATGTCACTCGTGGATCGAATACGGAATGGGCGAGGGATTGTCAAGCAGTCCACCTCGGCAGATAGTACTCACTGAGAATGATCTTAAAGCCCGCTTGCCTGAGGACAAAAGGAGCAAGAAGATCAAGCTGCAAATCCACTCTGCAGGGCAGGGGACTCATGTGGTCGACGACTTTAGCCAGCTAACATCTAAGACTTCTGTTGTCAAGCTTCCCAACCGGCAACAGGGCTTCAAGGGTAACAAGCTAGGCTTTTCACAGCAGGATGGCAGTAGGCCCATAGAAGTGATACTGGAAAGTGCCATAATACAAACAAAGCTACTCACATCAATCAAGGTCTACCATGGCTTTGCAGTGGATGGGGTAGAATTCTGTTACGAGGATTCGACCAGCCAGCTGTTTGGGACAAGAGGTGGCCAACCTGGTGGAAGTGAATTTTTGTTTGGTAAGCCTATCCATCCATTGACCATCAGCACATAGCAGAAGATTCATTACTTTACCCATACAGACACGCGGCGAGGAGAGATATTACTAGGCTTCTATCTTCGAGCAGGCCTCTGGATTGATGGTCTGGAAATCTTGACCAGCTTAGGACGACGATCGGGCGTTTACGGCAACCCCACAGGCGGGTCTGGGTAAGTCCTTGTCAGACATCTGGGGAACTTGACGACTGACATTCGCGCTGGAAGGCATACATTGATACCCCCTCGCGGTTACAGCATCGCAGGCGTTTCCGGCTCATGTGGATCTTGGATTGATGGCTTCTCCCTCATCATCTCTCGCTAACAGGGTTAATCAGTGTGATCTTTAAACCCTCGTTTAAGTTCTGAACACATCTGTAAGATTTCAAGTTTCAGCATTTTTGAGTAGCTTCGCGGAGTTGCATTTCGGGGGTTTCTCCCTCATCTGCACTCGCTAACAGATTCGATTGGCGAATTCCGCAAGCTCTCATCTTTGTACTTTGAAAATCCGTGCGACCTCACTTTCAGCATCTTTGAGCTGCATCTGGTGAGATTTTTTAATAATCCAGAATCCGCATAAAGGCGGTCATTCCTCAGGCGGATTAGCGTGTTTAACATTCGGTCAGAAGGAGGTTGAAACATCATTGAACATATTGTGTTGGGGTTCAGCACTTCCAGCAGGCGTTTTTGAGACGGTGCTTATGATACACAACGGAATGGACGGGTATAGAGCTTGGAAGCTGGGGCTCAGTAGAATTGCCCAGAGCTGTTGAAGTTCGAGCATTAGGATGATGGGTGTTCTTGCTACTCAGGATATGTGGCGAGTCTGTACATGGAAAATGCATGATCCAAGAGCGTCAATTTGTATGTAGACAGCTTATAAAGTGTGATATTCATGGAAGATTGTTCTCACTTATCTTCTCACATACGAGAGGAAAACCTCCATCTACATCCCACTACTGATGGCGAGGTATTGTAATTGGGAGATGAGGACAGGCTAGTGACAACATCATAGCGCTACTGCCCAACGATACCCCACAGAAACATCGTTACTGTTCATCTGTCGCTACCATTGACCGACTGCATATTTTCTATGAGCTCTATACAATCCTCTCTCACTGCCTAAGATTAGTCCTCCAGCATGGCCGCACAAAAGCTGCAGTCTGACTCCAAGTACGACGATTACGACTACCCAACTACAAGCCCCGAAGTCAAAAGTGGGCACCCAGGGCATACAACGAAAGAGCAAGACGCTCAAGTGTTTCAACTACGCACACAATTAGAACAAGAAGGTTACACCGAAAGACTGGACACGCTATGCATGGTGGGTGGGCTCCTTTGTGCCCAATAAAAGAAACTCAAACGCTAATTCGCTCCTGGTAGCTCAGATTTTTGCGGGCGAGGAAGTTCAATGTCGAGCTGGCAAAGCAGATGTGGGGTCATTCTTCTCTTTGGCTGTACGAAGGTGGACTGAAATACTTCCAGGTTCGTTCAATGTGAGAAATGGCGGAAAGACTTCAAGGTAGATGACCTTGTGCGGAACTTCGACTACAAAGAGAAGCCCCGGGTCTTCGAATACTACCCGCAGTATTACCATAAGACGGACAAGGTAGCAGAAGGCACCAGTCTCTGTAATGACGTCCGGGGCTGATTATGTTCAGGATGGTCGGCCTGTCTACATCGAGCAGCTAGGAAAGATCGACATCAATGCCATGTACAAGATTACCACGGGCGAACGAATGCTGCAAAATCTGGTCGTCGAGTACGAAAAGCTTGCCGATCCTCGTCTGCCCGCCTGCTGCCGAAAATCAGAGAAACTGTTAGAAACTTGCTGCTCAATCATGGACTTGAAGGGCGTGGGCATCTCAAAAGTCGGCTCAGTCTACGGTTACATAAAGCAAGCATCGGCAATATCACAAAACTACTACCCTGAGCGATTGGGGAAACTCTACCTTATCAATGCTCCCTGGGGGTTCTCAGGCGTCTTCAGTGTAGTCAAAGGTTTCCTTGACCCGGTAACCGTTGAGAAGATTCACGTGCTAGGCAGCGGATACGAGAAAGAGCTCCTCGGCCAAGTACCGAAAGAGAACCTACCCAAACTCTTTGGCGGAAGTTGCGAATGTAAGGGCAGTTGTGCGTTAAGCGATGACGGACCATGGCAAGATCCTCAATGGACGAAGCCACCAAAGTGGGCACAAACAAAAGCCCCTGCACCGGCCCAGCCTCCTGCTCCTGGAGCGGGAGCCCACCCGGAAGAAGTGAGAGCTGCGGCTGGAGGTTCACAGCAGGCTGTAATGGGTCCCTAGAATGGTAACACTGGCTTAATCACACACCTAAACTAGCACACTGGCTAGACAAATGTCCTAGAGGTTAGCTAGAATGGTGCAGAGATACCTGCTTATGCATTATGCACGGTCGTTGGCGCGTTGTG
>JAABUV010002542.1_pt1 | contig 24515 bp, 36 predicted proteins | sample 5559971 | NCBI WGS metagenome assembly JAABUV01 (sample SAMN10711881, study PRJNA513362) | rock metagenome | isolation source: Antarctica rocks | place: Antarctica: Victoria Land, Knobhead nord | collected 2015-12-19
TTAGCGTAAGGCACCAGCGCTTGGCGGGCCGCACACCTATGCCGGGAGGAAAGTCTGCCCTGCAGGGCTGGCGGCCTGCATTGCTCTCCCGGAAGCAGTGCACCCAGCTGAGCAGCGCAGCTGTCATAGGCTGCTCCATCAGCAGCGCCCTGCCTTATCACAGCCGCGCTGCACAGCTCCGCAGCGGAGCTCTTCGCACACGCAGCGCAGGGCACTTTTTGCGCTGCAGCTCAGCTTCGAAATCGCAGCAGCGCAAAATACCCCCTCCTTGCAGGGCTTCCCACGTGGGAAGAGTGCACTTTGCTCCCCTGACATGCTGTTTCCTGCCCAGTCTTTCCTTACATATCTTGCATCAGGGACTGTGCTTGGCCATGTGGAGCTGGCTCAAGCGCACGCTGGCCAGGAGGGCCGTCAGGTCGTATGCGCAGGCGCAGCTGCGGCAGGCGGAGGCCAACGTGCGGTCGGCGGAGGACACCCTGGCAAAGGCCGCGGGCAGGCCCAGCGAGGGTGCGCGGCTGCGAGCATGCTGCGAGCAGATGCATGCGCAATTACGTAATCGCGCCCCCAGCTCTGCTCCCGATCACGTGACGGGCCATGGCCCGCCGCAGTGACGCTGCGCCAGCGCGGCGCCCGCCAAGGCGATGCCCCGGAGCAGCCGCCGCCGAGGGCGCAGCCCGAGCACCGGTCCCTGGCCACGCGCGCGTGCGACGCTGCGAGCGCTGCCGCGTCCGGCGCCAGGCGGCTGGTCGCGCCCCCGGAGGGCGAAGCGCCCTGCCCAGGTGTTCCATGGAGCTAATTTTATCTGTCAGCTGAGTGCGCTGCCTGCTCGCACAGCATGACCATGTTGAAAGGACATGGTTCAAGGGTGTCTTGCCGGGCGCACTCGTCTGAGCAAGTGCCAGCCTCGCAGGCCTCAAGCCGGGCGACAGGCCGGTCCTGCTGCTGGCGGGCGTGCTGCTGCTGATGCTGGGGCAGTGGGTGGTCGTGGCGGCGCTGCTGACGCTTGAGGCGCTGGCTACCGTTGCCGGCGTCCTCCTGCTTGGCATCGCGCTGCAGGCGCGCCCACGCGCGTGCATGCATGGCCATGCTCATGGCGAGCGCGTCTGCTCACCAGCGCTCTGTCGAGCGTGCGTTGCACCTGAGATCTAGACATCCAAGAGCCTGCTAAGGAGCGCGCAGCGAGGTCAGGGATTAGCCGTACGTGAAGCGGCATGTGCGCAAGCCTGCATATTGACTCGCTCGTGCTCGCGCATCCAACACACCGGGCCAGTGCCTGATGCAGCATGCCCACAGGCTGGCATGCCGACCGGGCGGCCCCTGCATGCGAGTCCGGACCCGGCACTGGCCTGGCGCAGCACGTCCGCCGTGCATGCATGGTTTGATGTGCGGCTGGGCCGCGCCTGCGCGCCACACTGCCACGCGCGCGCCGGCAGGGCACGCTGGTGGAAGCCGGCGGCCGCGCGTGGCAGCTGCTGAAGGCGGGCGGGCGCCAGCTGCTGGACGCGCTCCGTGCCACCGGCACCCTTCCTGACATCAACCATGTGCGCCCGGCGCGCCCGAGCGCGCACGCGCGCGGGATCGCATGTTGCGCTGAGACTGGGCAGCGGCCGCGGGCGCGCAGAACATCGAGCAAATGACGCGCGACATCGCCGACATGACCGAGATGCTGCACGTTCTCAAGGTGGCCTGCCCCGCGCCCCGCTGCCTGGCCTCCCTTTCTCGCTGCTGCCGCGTGCGAGCCCGCCGCGCGACCGCGCGCGCTGCATGGCGCAGCCCGCCGTGTGCGTGCTGCCTGCGGCCAAGCCCGGCATCTGCCCCGTGCAGGCCAAGACAAGGTGGCTGCCGGGCCAGCCGTCGCCTCGGTGGGAGGACATGTCCTTCGCGCATGGCGCGGGCGGCCAGCCCCTGCACTCCCCTTTCGATGTGAAGGATGGCTGACTGAGCGAGCCGGCTTCCTGCGGCGTGGCCCGCGGAGCAGCGAAGGGCAGGCGGTGTCTTGCGCGTGCGTGCGCATGCGACCAGGCGCGGCCCAGCGAATGCGGCAGGATCTTCCGGAGCGCTCCTGTTGGAAGTGAGTGGGGTGGCGCATGCGCATGCGCATGCACATGCAGCAAGGCCTGTCAAGTGTTGAGTTACATGCAGTGCTCTAGCAGTACAAGCATACAAGCAAGCTCGCTCACTTCACCGAGCCTGAAATAATCTACATGCAGCAGCACACTAGCAGTACAACAAGCGCACAGGCAGGGCTCTCACACTATACAGAGCCAAGAAAGAATCTATGTGAATGAATCGGTATTCAGTACACGAGCAGCACAGCAAGCACAGAAAGTTTGTAAGTGTATTCAGCACACTAAGCAGCACAGCAAGCACACTGGCAGTCCCCCACAACGCACAGAGCCCGACTCGACACACATGCAGTTCGGTTGCTGCACAACAAGCACACAGGCTGTTCTTCCACGCCACGCAGCCGGCCTGAATACACCTCTATCGCTGGCCTGCACACCTCACAGTATCTCTCAACGCCGCGGGTCACGCCGCAGCGGCGACCGCGCGACAGCCAAAGGCGCACCTGCCGTCCACGTATGTCTGCAAAACTGCGGGCGGCGCGCGGCTGGCATCCGGGCTGACCGGGCTGTCCGCGAGCACCACAAAGTCGGCCCGCTTGCCGACCTGCGCGCGCGCTCGGCCTTTCTTTTGCATCTTGTACTGCTGCAGCTTGCACATCCACACGGCGCATAACCGCAGACAGTTGATCCACCACATCCTGCTGGACCCTGGCATGGCCCAGTGGAGAGCTCCACTGCCTGCGCGCGCGAGCGGGGCATCGTGCACCCGCTCCCGCACAGCGCGCGCGCTCGGCGGCAGGCCGGCACCGTCCGGGCGCGGCGCGGGGCGCAGGCCCTAACCCTACCATGACCGCACCGCCAGTGAGCCCAGCTCCGCCGCAAGCCCGGCCACGGCCGCGCCCTCGGCCGTGGCGGCGCCCAGGGCGGCATCCAGCGAGAGCGCCTCTTCAGGCGCGTGCGGCCCCGCGCGGCCGCGGCCGGGCCACGTGCGGTGCACGGCCGCCGCCACGCCGGCCAGTGCGGACGGCGACACCACGGGCCAGTCCGAGCCAAAGGCCATCCGCACGCCAGCCTGCCGCGCGCGCAGCTGCCCCCAGGTTGACAGCGCGTTGCATGCATGCCCGCTCCCACGCCAGCGCCAGGCGGCGCGGACCAACGGCTCGTTAAGCAGCCCACGAGCATCGCCCCTGTCCGGCTCATCGCAGCAGGCGCGGGTTGGCGCGGCGCGGCCGGCGCGCCTGGATGAGCGTCTTGAATGCATACGTGCGCCCGGCGCCCGCGCGCTGCGCGCCCAGGCGCGTCAGCGCCTGCGCGGCGTCCAGCGCCAGGTGCGCCGGGTTTGCCACCACGTGCGCGCCGGCGGCCGCCACCCTGGCCCCGACGGACCGCATTCAAGTCTGGACAACGCCTTCATGCAATAGCGCACATGCGCGCTCATACGCAATAGCGGCCATGGCGAGACGTACGCGGGATGTCGCAGCGCTCCTCGGGGCCTGGTTGCGCGCCGGAGCGCCAAAGCGCTGGGGGCCAGCCGACGGCGCGGGCGCGGGCGCGGGCGCGCGCCACAGGGGCGCCGCGCGCCGGCGGGGGGGGCACCTGGCGGCAGTGGCGGGGCCGGCCAGGTGCTGCGCGTGCTCCAGGCGGAAGCGCGGGCAGGCGGCCGGGCCGGCGGCCAGGCGGCCCAGCGCGTCCAGCGTCTCGTCGATGGCGCGGTCGCCAATGGTGTGCAGCGCCACCTGCGGCGCCAGGGTAGGGTAGGGTAGGGCAGCTGGCCGCAGCCGGGGGCGCCGCGACTTGGGATCCACAGCAGGGAGGGCGCGGAACAGCTGCCCGGCTGGAACGGCAGGGTACGCATGCGGGCCGCCGCGTTCGGCGGAGGCGCCCGGCCGCGCCGGCCCGCCAGCTCCCAGGTGGCTGGTCTCTGCATGCAGGGACAAGGGAAGGCATCGTTGGCGACCTTCCAGGGATGTGCGGGCACGCCAGCCCGACACGCGCGCCGCTACAGGGACTTGGGGCTGTTGAAGTGCGGCGCGCTTCAACAGCCGTAGCGGCCCTGGCCGGGGGCGGGCCTGCAGGCCGGCCGCGCAGGCGCTGGCAAGGTGCGCGTGCAGCGCGCGCGCGTCCGTGGCGCGCAGGCCGTGGTACCCCGGCGCGTCCGTGTAGGGCGCGTGCAGCAGCGCCGTACGCGCGCCGAGCGAGCCGTCCACGAAGCCCTTCAGGCCGCCCCAGTGCAGCCGGCCGCCCGGGTGGCGCGTGCCGTTGGCTGCGACGAGCGCCGCGGCGCGCTCCCTGCGCGGCGCAGCGTCAGCCTCTGGCCCGCCCTGCGCCTGGAGCGGCGAGCAAGCCTGGCGCGGGCGCCGGGCCGCGCGCGGGCGTCACCAGTCCGGCAGCGGCAGGAAGGCCTGAATGCGTAGCGGCAGCTGCCCCGCGTCGGCCAGCGGCACCAGGACCTCGTGCAGGTCCTCCCAGGACCCCGTGGCCGACAGCGGCGCGTAGCCCATGTCCGTAGCCGTCGTCACGCCTGCGACGCTGGCCGGCTGCTGACGAGGAATGGGACCCGTCAACTGCGGACATGCGCCTCCTTTGACACTGCACCATGCGGCGGCGCAAAGCAAGGCAGCGGGTCACGTGCCGGCTCGCTCCGTTTGGGAGACTTGCACATGCATGTGACGGGCGTGTTGGGCGTGCACACGCAGCATGCAGGCGCTGGGCGGGCCCAAGCACCGTGCGACAGCAGCAGCTCCGCGGCGTCCAGCACGGCCTCGCGCTTCTGCGCCACGGTGAGCGCAGGCATGCACTCGCTGACCAGCCGCATCGCCTGGTCCCTGCAATCGCGATCGCACCTCCAGTCAGGCCCGCAGGGTGCCGCGGTGGGCAAAACTGCCGGCCATGCCCGCTGCGCAAACCACGCGCACTTCAGGAGGCCCGTCGGGTGGCCATCTGCGTGCCGGCCGAGCTCGCCGCCGTGTGGGTCTGGCGTCAGCTCGTGCACGCCGCACAGGCTGCGCGCGGCGTCGTTCGCCCACGCCATGTGGCCGTCCACGCTCCTCAGGTACATCGGCTGCGTGGCAGGACGCAGCACGGTGAGCGCCGCAGCATCCGGGCGCATGCCGAGGCTGTGGTTGCCTCGCGCAACGAGACAGCCCGCGCTGCTGCACTTAGAGTGATGCTCCAGCGCTGCCGAGTGGACAGCGCGTAATGCCAGCAGGTTGCACGGGCTGACAGGGCCTCTGTCCTAAAGTAGAAGGGGAGGCACCATGGGGCACCCCACGCCCAGCCAGCGGTTGGACGGCCACTCGCCGCCCCAGTTCATCTCGTCCCAGCCCCAGCCCTGTATCCACCCGCCGTCCGGCGCACTCCCTGCGCGCACACCCCGTTGTCGGCCTGCTCGAGCACGGCAGCGCCGGCGCGCGCCCGGGGAGGCGCGCGCTCGGGCCGTGCATCAAACGGGTGCGGGTGTGCACTGGGGCCTGAGCGCGCTGGGCACCACACAGGCAGTGGCAGGGGCCGGGCGCGCGCACTGCAGGCTGCCGACACAGCCGCGACAAGCGCGTCGCGCGAGCGGGCGCCGGTCAGGTCCAGCTGCCGCAGCGTGAGCCCGCCCCACACCAGGTGCACGTGCGAGTCCACAAAGCCCTGCGCGCCCGGCGTTGCACCGCTCGGCAGCCTGGTTCACACCTTCAACCGCGGCGGCAAAGGCTGCTGGAAGCGCACGTGGCGTATGTCAAACAGCTGCGGCGCAGCAGCAGCGAGCAGCACCAACCGGCAGCCTGGCATCAGAGCGTTCGCACCGGCACGACGAAGGCGCCTCCCAGATCAACGCGCTCCGGCACAGCGGCCAGCCCGGCTGCCAGCGCCTCGCCCAGCCCGCCGCCGACCCAGGCTATCTCGCCCGCGCCCGTGACGGCAAAGGCGCCCTGCAGCCCCCCGGGCTCGCCTGTCCACACGCGCGCGCCGTGGTAGAGCGTGGCAGGGGCTCCCGCGCCTAGCGCCGCTGTATTCCTGTCCCGTCCGCTCTGTCGCGCGGGCGAAAGCTGGTGGTGGTGCAGGTCGCTCCGCGCCGGTGCAGGCATTGGCGGCAAGGCACTAGGTCATCTTGCGGTATTGTTTTTCGCCTTGCAGTAGGCAAGCTGTGACCACGTGGGGAGGCACAGCCCACCTGTGAGTACTGCTGTACGCCTTTCACGAGGACGGTGCACAGCAGCGTGATTGCGCAGACGAAGGCGGGCCTGTGCATCCACCGCAGGAGCCTGAATAGCTGCAGGAGCTTCAGTGGCTCGACTTCCGTCATCGCGCAATCGAGGAGTAGTGGTGAAGTCGAGTGCGAACTTGGGCGCTGACGCTCGGCCGTCGAAACTCGGCCCGGACCCTGGAGTAACCGTTAGGGCTCGGCACCCATTTTTTTAATATTTTGAAAGCTTGTCATGTGGCTGATCCGCACTCTATCTGCTACAGCACAGCTGCTACATTGGCTCCAGGAAGTATTGCAAGAGCTTGCCGTGCTTGCATGCACAAACGTGTGCTACTCAAGGTCACGCACGTGTGCCCCGCACTCCACAGGACAGGGTTGCGTCTGCGCGCACAGTCTGCCAGCTCCCAGGCGCAGCCGCAGAAGCCGCTGGTCGTCTGCATCGGCTGGCTGGGCGCCAAGCGCCGCTACCTCGACAAGTAAGGCGGAGGCGCTGCCCGGCCGCTCTGCTGCTATGTGCTTGTGCCCTCACGCTAGTTACCAGGCGCCCGGCCCGCAGGTATGTCGAGCTGTGGGAGCGGCGCGGGCACGACACGCTGGCGCTGCGCCCGCGCACGAGCTCGGTGGTCATCCCGCCGCTCGGGGACCGCCAAGCCGCGGACGCGCTCTCCGCTGTCGCGGCCGCACAGGACGCTCAGCTCGGCCGCCGCACTGTCTACCATGTCTTCAGGTGCTCCAAGTGCCTGGGCATGTCTCGAGGACCTGCGTGCTTCTGCACTGGCTCGGCCCCAAGGCATGTCCCATTATGCAGAGGCTGAGCAGTGGTGCGGGGCGCGCAGCAATGCAGGCTTCCTCTTCTTCGGCACGATGCTGCGCAGCCTGGCGGCGAGCGCCCCGGCGGGCAGCGCGACGCGCCGGGCGGTCTTTTCGGACACTGCGGAGAGTGGCAGCGCGCCGGCGGGCGGCAGCGCGGCCGGCGCGGGCGAGCTGCCGCACGACGCGCGGCGCGGCGGGCCGCTGAGCGTGCTGGCCCCTGTCACAGGGCTCATCCTGGACTCGGCGCCCTCGCGGCTCACCCCCGACATCGCTGCCAGGCGCGTCCATGGGCCGGCGCACCCTCGATCTGCGTCGCCTGCTGCACACGCACTGGGCGCTCCTGTGCAGGCGTCCGCACGATGCCAAGGCCACAGCGCCACCCGCGTACGCGTGCGTTGCTCAGGCACGGGACAGGCGCACACCTGCCATGCCGGGTGCCTGCAACTGTAAAAGACCGTCTACCCACAATGTGATATGCCAGTGCCAAGATGCAATTAGACCGGCCGCCCGCGGCCGCCAGGGGCTTTGTGTCGGCCGCGCTGGCGGAGCCCGCGGAGGGCATCGAGGACGCGCGGCCGCGGCTGGTGGGCGCGGCGCGGCGCGCGCTGCGCCCCGTCCTCGAGTCACAGTACATTGTCCAGCGGACCGCCGAGGCGCGCACTGATGCTGTATCTGAGTGGCAGCCGGCGCATGCGATGCAGGAGCCGCAGCAGCTCGCCGATGCACATATGCTCAAAGCGAGACCCGGGTGTCCGCCTTGCTACAGGTCATTGAGGCTCGTGCCAGGCTCTGTCCCTGCCTGGGGCAGGTGTGGCGCGCGTGGCAGACGCTCGCGCCGCGGGCGAAGCAGCTGTACCTGTACTCTGATGCTGATGCGCTCATCCCGCCCAGCGAAGTGCGGCGCTGCATGGCCCTGCAGGTACGCGCTCTGGCACATCGCATTCGGTGTGCTTGTATCAACGCAGGTTCACAGTGATCGTCTGTGCACCTCTGTGCGCTGCCAGATTTCGTTACATGAAGTGTTGTCAGCTGCTTAAACTGCGGCAACGGCCGTGCAGGAGGCGAGGGGCGTGGATGTCTCTGCCAGGATGTTCCGGGGCTCGCCGCACGTTGCGCACTTCCGGCAGTACCCAGGCGAGTACGAGGCGGAGCTGGACCGCTTTTTGCATGTCTTGCATGTCCCAGAGCAGGCAGCACCAGCTGCCTGACCACGGCACTCCTGACTGTGAGCAAGCATCGGACCGGTCACCGCCACAAACATGGCAGAGTGTGGCAGCGCTGGCAGTCAGAGGGAAGCAGCAACCGCCTGGAAACTCCCCAGTGGGGCATGGAGCATGTGTGCCAACAGAGCACGAGCGCCAGGAGGTCCCTCAGCCCTCCTTCCAGTTATGGTGGCACTTGCAGCAGCGGTAGAAGAGCGTGGCCGGCTCGTCGGCCGAGCGCGTCTGCACCTCGTTGTAGTACGCCTCGCCGTGGCCGCACTTGGGGCACTGCGCTGCGCCGCGGCGCACGCGGCCGCCGTCAGGGCCCAGGGCCGCCGTCAGGGCCCATACAACTGCTCGCCAGCGCCCGCTGCCAGACCTGCACGTATGCGTTTGAGCCGACCAGCGTGGCAGGCAAGCGCCGGGTGTCGAGGGTGTTGGGCCGGGCTGCGCGGTGACAGAGCAAGCGAGCCCAGCGCACGCGCCAAGCGCGGGGGCGCGCACTGGGCGACCGCGCGGCGTTCTTCCAGGCCTCCTCCCCGCCCAGCACGTCCTCCACGCGCTTCTTCTTCAGCTTGGCCGCCTTGCTCATCTGCGCGCTTGCGGCTCACCGTGCTTCACGCGCCGCGCAGTGCACAGCCCAGTGCCGGTGGCGGGCCCGCAGCAGTCCTGCAAGCCAGAAGGCAGCGCCAAAGCGCCGCAGCCAAGACAGGAGAGCGCAGTGCATCGCCCAGTGGCAGGCCCACAGCACTCCTGCAAATAGAAGGCAGCGCCACACAGCCGCAGCCAGAAAAGGAGGGCAACGAGCTGCAGCGCGCCTTGCGGTCGACGTTGTACAGGTAGGGGCAGCACTCGCATGTGTAGTTGAGCGGGCCGCGTGGCGAGATGTTCACTGCGTGGGCATAGAAGGGACTGAGCGCAACAGTGCAGCGCGGGGATGTGTGCAAACGTGCAGCTCTGGCACGACGGCGCACGTGTGAGCAGATTGGCGCACGTCGGGCAAAAGATGTTCATGACGGGCGCCACACATCCAGGCCCAGGCAGGCGGATGCGCTCTCGATCCACCCACGTTACGAGGTCTGATGGAGTATGACAGAGCCGTTCCCGTCAGTGGGGTTGTGCACGTGCACAATCAGGGTTTGGCGCTTTTGAGTCTATGCTCCAGAAGAAGGAGTGGGGGTGGCTTATATCGAGCAACTATACGATCGATTGGCGCCATCTGATCCATGCGTGCACTCGCGCTGACCGCGACATCTGTCCTTTCTTGATATTACTCGCGGCTGCCCAGCCAATACGAACTGCCCTATAGGACATCGTGCACAGCCCCCCTCTCATTGGGCTTCTGCACATATTCTACCTACTAGTGTGTCAAGTAGGTGCTCAGGCAGCGGGGCGCTATGCCTCACAGGAGCACCCCCTGTCTAGGCCTGTAACACAGCCAGCACGCGCCGAAGATGAGCGCGCCGCTGGGCGCCCGGCTCTCTGCCTCGCTGTCCAGGCAATCGTTCTTCGGGTCGCGCAAGGAGGTAAAGGCCCTGCTGCTAGAAGCGGCCTCGCCCGCTGACTGCAGCGCCACACCCAGCGCCTGGCCAGTGCAGGAGTGCGGGGCCCCGCCCTGCCGCTGACACCAGCGCCCCAGCTCGGCCAACAGCCTGCCCGGCCCGGCAGGATGCCTGGGCGCCGTTCGAGGCGGCCGCGGGGCCCAGCGACGGCCAGCAGCGCCGCGTGCGCCTGGGCCACAGCGCCGCCAACCCGGGCTTTGCGGACAACTCGATCCGCACGTCCAAGTACAACGTGCTCACGTTCCTGCCCATCTTCCTCCTCACCATGTTCTCCCGCGTGGCCTACCTCTACTTTCTCGCGCAGGTACGCCCCAGCCGCCCCCTCCCTCCCGCGTGCGGGCAGGCACGGGGCCAGCGCCTGCAGGTGCTAGTGTGGCCGCGGCCCGTGCCCCTCGCCTGCCCAGTAGGCACGAAATCGTCAGCGTAGCTGGGAGCGCTTTTTTCCTAGCGTGCATATATATTTAATCAAGTGCAGGCGCTGACCAGCGAGGTCCAGCAGGTCGCTCGGCAGAGTCTCCTCGCGCCACTTCTCGGCGACTGCGGCCTGGACCTCCTCATCGCTGGAGAGGTCGGCGGCCTTGCCCGCTTTGAACACCGTCTCCCTGCTCAGAGACCACGCTGGCTGGCCGGTCCCGGCGGACAGCGCGCCGAACACCGCCGCGGCGCGGCTGCTGAAGGCGGCTGTGTGTGCGTGCGCGTCTGGTGCGCTGGCGCTCATCTTGCGAGCGGTGCGCTGCTCGCAGCCAGCCAAGAGAGCAGTTGCTTGAGTGAGACCAACCGGTAACTCACTTGCTGATCCCTGAAGCCAGTGAGAGAGGCGCTGCACAAGCTCTCCTGCTGGTGCAATACGAAGTAGTTCTGGCGAAGGATGTATTTGACAGGGGCTGGAAGTGTCTGATCAATAGCTGCAGCTGGCTAAGCCACAGTGTACGTTTCTGTCCTTTACCGTGTCTTGCAAGTCGGGGCGCGCTGGATAGCGGCGAGCGCCGCGCCACGCCCAGCGCGTCTCTGTTTATACTCTCTGATGAGGTCGTGCAGCTGTACGTTCTGACCAAACTGGACGTAGAGGACCTCTGTATGTTCGCCCGGGTCAGCCAGCGCTGCAAGCAGCTCGTGGCAACCAGCGATGAGGCCTGGGCGGCTGTGCACCACCAGCTATTTGGCGCCTGGCCCTTCCAGCCAAAGCCAGAAGGCAGAAGCTGGCGCGAGGACGTCAGGAAGAAATACCTGTCACGTAGGACATTGCATCGCCTCGAGCGTCAGGCCCGCCTGCGCAGCATGACGAGCGAAGCGCAGGCACGAAGCGAACAGCGCTTGCTCCGACGACGTTGGCGCGGCAGGTGCCTGGAGGCCTGCTGCTGACTCGCGCGCGTCCCGACTTGCAGGTGCTCGAGGCGCGGGTGCATCGCGTCAGGGAAGACCTGGGCTTGACCCGCAGACGGCGTGAGCTGCTGCAGGCAGAGCTCTCCGGTCTACTGAAAGCAAGGTATTCCCTCACCTGGTTGCACATCAAAGTCCAGCGGCGCGCCAGCCGCACGGCAGCTTTGCAGTGCGGTGCGGCGCAACCTCTGAGGCTGATGTCTGCGCGTGTGTTCAGGCAGGCAGGCGCGGCGCTGCTGTGCTGGGAGCCTGCGGTGGTGCACAAGGCGCACGAGCGCGTGGTCAACCAAACGCCTGTGGAGGTGCGGCTGCGCTGCTCTCTGTCTTGCACTTGGCAGGGCGCTGAGAGTGCTGGCCAGCGCTCTCATGCACTGCTTCACATGGATTTGCCAAGTCCTGGTCAAATGACAAACACGTGCCTTTGAATAATGGAACTGCCGACTTCGTATGCTCCCCAGCCTCACGCCGCGCGCTGGGACCCCCAGGGCGAGTGGCGGCTGCGCGACCTGCGCGAGGCGCTGCGCGACAACCAGGTGCACGCGGCGGGCCTGGCGCGCGAGCTGCACGCGGCTGGTGACCGGCTGAAGACCGTCCGCGCCGAGCGCCGCGCGATGGAGGCGCGCTATGGCCGGAGGGCTCTGCTGATGCTGGCGCGCCCGGGCGCCTAGTGCCAGCCTGGGCAGTGTAGCAGGCGCCGCGTTCATGTTGGGTGGATAGCTAGCGAGCAGATTAGCTGCTGTTGCGTTGAGGCTGCGCTTCTATTGGCATTCCTAGCTTCCTTGGGCTGCTCTGCCTCAAACGAGCGTGTGCCACCACCGATGCGCTGTATGTGCGCCCTGTGCTAGCAGCTTGGAGTGTTTGCACAGTGATGTTGTATGTCTGCCCTGCCCCAGCAGAGGTGTACAGGAAGTTGGCCACCCAAGCTGTGCTTCTGTCTCCGCCGCTTGGCAAAGTGTGCAGCAGGATGGATTGGGTGCTTTGTACGTTGTGTGAGCAGGGGAGACGGGGTGCGTGTCTGCCAGGTGTGCTGGGCCAGGCAAGGGCACTGTATGGATGGAAGGTGGCATCTGTGCAGACACTGTACAAACAAGTGCAAGAAGCAGCTGAAAATTTTGCTTGCAGCCGCTGTTCCGGAAGGATGGGTCAGGTGAGAGAAAGGGTGCTTGCCGTTGCAAACTGGAGATCTGAGTTGTATGTAAGCACAAGTTTATCGTGTTGGAACCATTATGCCTGTCATGTCCGAGTGACAGCCGCGTCAAATGATTATCGCCTTGGCGTTCACCAGCGCTTGCACGAGCACACAGGTGCAGAGCCTGACAGAGAGAGAGAGCAACTTGTGCACAACAAGTGTGATAGCCTGTGGATGGACTCACTTGATGCTGTACAAAAACAAAGTGCCTTCTTGGCCTTGTGGTGCGTTTGTCCGCATGCCAGGTAGAAGCAGCAGATAGGGTGCAGCAGCAAAGGTTCTTCTTCTTGTTCATTGAAGGCTGCGCAAGCCTGGTGCTCTTGGTGTGTTCGAAACAGAGTTTACAGCGCAGCTCGCTCTGCTCTTCTGCACGCCGCGGGCTGTCACTGCTGATAGACAGGGGTCGCCGGGCGGACAGTGCTAGCTGAGGGAAGAGAGGCAAACGGGCTGGGCGCCAGCATGGGCTTGCCTGGTACACTGATGCAGCCAGCCCCCTGTCCAGCCAGGCTTGGCGAAGCTTCTGTCGGTGAGCGCACCTGCGCCGACCGCGCTGACCTGCTGTGTGCGGCGCTGTAAGCGCTTGGCTTTCCAGCCACCGTGTGCAGGCTGACGAAGACCAAAATGTGCTCGCGTGATTAGGCGCGAGGTTGCCCGGGAGGCAACAGCAGCGGCTCAGCAGTGGCGCCTGGCAGGTGCGTCGCGCCGCAGTGGCCTCCAGTGTACGCGTTCGCTGTGGTGCACGGCGTGCAGCGTCCGCGCACGCGCACCGGAGCATTGTGCTCGGCGGCTGCATCCGCCAGCTGTGGGTCCCGGCGCGCCTGCGCGCTGGCAGTGCCTGCTGTTCACGTGCCCTGTCTTTGGAAGAGCCAATGCGTGCACTGCTCGCTCACCACTGCGCCCGCGCGTCCGCGCAGCGCGCCTCGGCCGACCCGCGCGGCAGCGCCCCGTGCGCGGCCGCGCAGCCGAGCACGCGGCAAGCCGCCGGCGGCGCTAGCAGCTCGTCGGCCGGCAACGGACGGGTGCTGGAGCCGCTGCATGAGCTGGCCGGGCTGTCGCTTAACGGCGCCAGGTCGCCAGACCTGCTCGACGCGCCGGCGGCCAAGCCAGTCCTGGAGGCAGCTGGCTGGGGCGCGATGTCAGCCGGCGGCGCGGCAGCGCCGCGGCAGCACGTTGCGCTACCACAGCCAGCCGCACCCGCGGCGCCCAACCGCTTGCGCGTTTTCTCGGGCACGTCCAACATGGTGCGCCGCGACCGCGCACGCCGGTGCTGGTTCCGCTGTAGACACCCATTCATTCACACAATCACCCTTACGTTGATATGCAGCATGCGTCTAGCTTGGCGCCTGCTGGTCGCATCACTTGCGCACGGCAGTTCCAGGCTTCCGTGCGCGCCAGAGCAGCGCGACCCGTTGCACGGCGCACGCGCGGGCCGAGCAGGCCCCTGATGCGCTTTTTGCACGGCGTTGCGGCGCGCAGGCGCTGGCGCAGGAGGTCGCGTGCTTCCTGGGCCTGAACCTGAGCAACATCAAGATCAAGCGGTTTGCGGACGGCGAGATCTATGTCCAGGTCCAGGCGCGCGCCCGCAACGCACTGCGCCTCCCCGCCCGCCAACGCTGCCAGTGGACGTCAGCTCGGCCCTGCCACATGCCCACGGCTGTCCAGCCGCACTCGCCCCGCACTGACAGGGCGGCCACGGTCTGAGCGCCGTCTGGCCGAGAGCGTGCTTCCCTGTACGCCAAAATGGCGTGCTCGCATAACCCCCATTCCTCGTGGCAGCTTGCTCCCCTGTCTCACCCATCCACCCCTTCAAGCACTTGTACCAGGGCACCCGATGCTTTGCCCCCCCCGGAGACGAATACGGACAGGAGACGGACAGGAGGAGAAGTGCTGCAGCATCAGCCAACATGTAGCAGAGCGCTCTGCTCTCTGCCTGGCGACTGGCGCCCTTTTCTCTGTGCATGAGGCGAAGTTGCCTGCCCTGCCTGCGCACGCAGGAGTCCATCCGCGGCTGCGACGTGTTCCTGATCCAGCCCACCAGCCCGCCAGTGAACGACCACCTGATGGAGCTGCTGGTGACGATCGACGCGTGCCGGCGCGCGAGCGCGCGCTCCATCACGGCGGTCATACCCTACTTCGGTTATGCGCGCGCCGACCGCAAGACGCACGGCCGCGAGTCCATCGCTGCCAAGCTGGTCGCGAACATCCTCACCGAGGCCGGTGCGGCCATGCGCGGCACTGTGGGGTTTGCTGCAGAGCTGCTGCATGCTGCGGTATATTCTCCCAGTTGCGTGAATGAGTCGCCATGCGCTGGTCAGGGCATGCTCCTGCAGGAGCGCCCAGTCCAGGGCGCGCGCTCAGCGCTCGAGCCCTGGCGGATGGTGCTTCGCTCGACGCGAGCGCCGCCGCTGGGCACGCAGGCGCAAACCGCGTGCTCGCGATGGACCTGCACTCGGGGCAGTGCGTGGGCTACTTTGACATCCCAGTGGACCACGTGTACGGCGACAGCGTCATCTTGGACTACCTGGCGTCCAAGCGCCTGCCGTCCGGCGACCTGGTGGTCGTGTCGCCCGATGTCGGCGGCGTCGCGCGCGCGCGCGCGTTTGCCAAGAAGCTCAATGACGCGCCGCTGGTGCGCCAGCACTCTCAGCCAGCGACACGCGCCGAGAAAGCCAAAGACACATGCGGACGCGCCTTGCTGTGCCAAAGCGAAGCCGCCAGCTGGTGCAACATCTGCCGTAACACAGCACGCTCGCTCGTGCCGCCTTTCCAATAGACAGGCATGCCATTGCCGGCCTCGGTGTGCTAAGTTCTCATGTGCGTATACGTCTGCCGCTTCCACGGCATGGGCTGCGTAGCAAGGCCGGTCGGGCGCGGCAGGCGATCGTGGACAAGCGGCGCAGCGCGCACAACGTGAGCGAGGTCATGAATGTGATCGGCGACGTGCGCGGCAAGGTGGCCGTGCTCGTCGATGACATGATCGACACCGCCGGTGCGCGGCGCTCGTTATGGCTGTTGTGGATGCGCGCGCCGGGAGCACCTGCAGCGCTCCGCATGATTGCGCATGCTGGGCGCGTGCGCGAGGGTAGGCGTGCCAGCGCGCTGCCACGCATGTGCGGCCGCCCATCCTGGGAGGTTCCGAGGCGCCTGTGGCAGCACCAACTCGGCTGCGAGCCCGCCTCTGCCGGCCAGAACGCAGGCGGCGACCGTTTGCGGCGCGCGCGCGGGGCAGGCACAATCACCAACGCGGCGCGCGTGCTGCACGCGGAGGGCGCGCGCGAGGTGTACGCGTGCGCAACGCACGCCGTGTTCTCGCCGCCCGCTGCCGAGCGCCTCAGCAGCGGCGTGTTCCAGGAGGTGGCCCCTGCGGCCCTGCCCCGCTCTGTGCGCTCAGCCCTGCGCGCGCGTGCCAGGAGACTGGGCGGGCAGCATCCGCAGGGTACCTTTATTTCTGATATTTGTGCATGCATACCTGCCCCGTCAAAAGCATTGGCGCATCATGCTCTTTGCTAAGCACAGATTCGAAGGGCATCGCACCTTTACTGAGTAGCCGGCAGCTCAGCATGTAAGGCAGGGCTCTCCATCCGACAGGGGAAGGAGCGTGCCCTGTAAAATCAGCAAGTACCAGGTGCCGCGAGCCTGGCGCAGGTGCTAAAGGCGACCGCGATCCGTGACCGCGCGCCGCGGGCGCGCAGGTGATAGTGACCAACACCGTGCCTGTGCCGCCCGAGCGCTCTTTCCCGGAGCTGACTGTGCTGAGCGTGGCCAACCTGCTGGGCGAGACCATCTGGCGCGTGTACAACTCATCCTCGGTCACGCAGCTCTTCTGAGGACGCAGCTCTCCTGAGGACGCAGCCGGCTGTCCGGGCCGCGTGGCTCGCCGCATGCACGAGCATTCACGAGTGGCATGCTTGCTTGCTCCAGCTTGCATGAAGTGGCAGTGACAACGTCCTGCAGTCGCTCGTGCCGCAGCAAGCTGCTGCGGGTTTTGTGGTGCCTGAACTCTGGGTGCGCAATCATCTGTGCCGCAGCAAGCTGCTGCGGTATTTGCGGTGCCTGAAGTCCAGGTGCGCCAGGCAGAGCGGGTCTGCCAGCGCCCAGCCCCTTGTCAGCTTGTCGTCAAAAGCAACAAAAGTTGCGTTGAAGGAAAGCACGTTTGTGCAGAGTAGGGCTCGTTTGGCGCCTGTGGCAACAGCTGCCACACTCATAGCTTGATGACGCTGTGACACGGTCCTGCTGCTGATTAGACTGCATGCCTGCGAAGCTTGCCTGCGTTAGCCTGCCCAGGAGCGGGAAGGAAAGCGTGCGAAAAGGCAACAAGGAGTGTCTAAGCTGGTCGCGAAGCTAGTCGGTTGCAAACGCCCTGGGTCTTTCACGAACACCCTGGTGTCCAGGCTGTGGGCCTACCATGGCTGGCGATGAGTGTTGAGCGATGCTGGGCAACATCCCATTCACCACAACGGCCGGTGATGACATGATAGATGCATGAGCCTACTCCACAGACGGCTGATCTACAGCAACGTGCTCCCCAAGTTCATGGCGGTGGCTGCCTCCCACTTGCAGAGCCGGCGCAACACACACCAGGTGCAACCAAACTCAATTGCTGCCCAAGTAATTCACACAGCAGACAAGGACAGCACTGTCCACTGCTGTAGCGCGCTCTGTTGCTGGGCAGCAGTCCACAACGCGTGTCTGCATGTGCTAGCATGGTGGGGGTGCGAGGGCAGCGCCGCGCGCCATGAAGGATTGCCTGAGACCACCAAACGGAGACGGCCCGGCGAGCTCGACAGGCGAACGCGGCACTTCGACCAGGGCCGGAGCTGCTGGGGAGGATGTCACTGGCGTGCGCCAGCTGGCGGGCAGCGAGTCAATGATGGCGGACGGAATCTTTGCCTGCCGGAAGCCGCATGCAGGCGCGTCATCAGGCCATGGCTTGGCAACCAGAGACGTGCGGGCGGGCATCATGATGCACACCCTGGTATGCCTGTTGGGAGCTAGCGAATATGTACAAAGCATGTCATGCCCAAACCATGCCCTTGGCGGCTACAAGCTTGACCCGGCATGGCGCATGGGCTGCGGAGGCCGCCAGCACACTGGCTGCATGCGAGCACACCCCGCCCGGTGCAGCCAGGGCCCCGCGCGCCTGCAGCAGCGCGCCGCGCGCGCCCTCCTCGGTCGCCACATTCCAGACGACGGCCGTTGCAGCCTCGGCGACGGCCACCGAGCGCGCGCGCAGCAGGACGCCCAGCGCCTGCAGGGCCGCGCCGTCGCCCGCCACCGCGCGCTTGGCGCCGACATCCAGCGTCAGCAGCCGCAGCGCGCCTGCCGGCCCATGACGCCCCAGGCGCTGAGCGGTGTGTGGCAGCCGCGGCCAGCGTTCGCTGCATCCTTTGCTTTTAAGGTCATGACATGCACTGGTGCGACCGCACACCGTCAGCAGCCTCGGCAGAGCAGCGCGAGGACGATCGGGGCGGTCAAGACGCCTCCGCCCTGCCCTGTGCCGACATCAGGCCAGGGCGCACGCCTGTCAGCGCGCCCATGCGCGCCGCGGCGGCGGGCGCCAGCACCAGCCGCCGGCGCAGCCGCCGCGCGCCGGGCCGGCCGGCCGCCGCCACCGCGCCGGCCAGCGCGATGCACAGCGCGGGCACCGCGGCCGCCGCGCTGTGCCGCAGCGCGCCGTCGGCTGCGAGCGTGCCCAGCACGCGCGCGGCCGCTGCCTGCTCGGCCGGGCCAGCGCCGCGCAGCAGCACCGCCAGCGGCTGCAAGTCGGGGCTGGGCACGTCAACATCAAGGCGACGGCTAAGATCGGCACTTACGACTCACACATGCAAGGCGAGCGCCTGCATAACAGGGCTGAGCATGTCATCATGAATGCAATTGCATGAACAGTTGGCACTTGCGACACACACAAGCGCTCGCCACCGTACTCCATGTCAAGGCCTGGAAAGTGCTCTGCACTCGTGTACAGGGGTGACATGGAGCATCGGCCACTGACACCTGAGGGATATGTTGTGGCGGTAGGCTGTCCCTGAGGCACCGACACTGCCTGCTGCAGATGCGGCACATGGAGCAGCGAGCCCAGCACCCGCACGCCTGCACGCCGCCCTGCGCCTCGATGGCGGCCGGCGCGTCCGCCGCGCCCAGCGCCAGACTCGCCAGCGCGGCCACCGCGGCCGCGTGCAGCCGCGGGTCGCTGCTGCGCTCCAGCAGGCCCAGCAGCAGCGGCACGCCGCCGGCGGTCACCAGCACCTCAGCAAAGCTGGGCAACGCGGCGGCCGCGACGGCGGCAGCGGCGGCCGCGGCCGTCTCGATGGCAACGGCGGCGGCGCCACCGACTGGACGGCCGGCGGCCACAGCGATGCGTGGGGTGGCGGCCTGAGCAGCGGGTGGCGGGCGCGCCGCGCCGGCCAGCGCCGCCAAGGCAAGCGCTGCGTCCAGCTGAGCCTGGGACAAGTGTTCTTCTGTGAGCTTGATGCTCACACGGAGTTGCGGCAGTGCGGCACGGTGGATGACCTGCCTGACTAAATGGCGGGTTGTGGGGTGTCCGCATTGCCTACAGGCCTATATGGCCTTGCAGTGCAGCCACCGTCTACTACACATCGATCTTGCCACCGTGCTGACGCTTTGACTGCCTCATGGCTACAGAACATGAGTGAATCAAGTGATGGGGCTTGCAGCGCAGGCAGGGCGCTGACGGCGCGGGCGAACCTGGCGCGCGGCGGCGCCGCGCGGGCGCGGCTCCCGAAGCACGGCCATGAGCCGTGGCAGGGCCGGCTCCAGGCCGTGCGCGAGCTCCGGCTGCCGCGCGACGCTGCACAGCACCGCCGCCGCGCGCCAGGTGGCCGGCTCGTCCATGCGCCCCAGCAGCGCCAGGAGCAGCGGCAGCTGCTTGCACCCGGCGATCCGGCCTTTGCACAAGAAGTGATCCAGCGGGGCTTGGTCATGAAACCCCGCCGGGCGCTTGCGCGTTCTGAGCACAGCGTGAGCCACCTGGGTGAGCAATTGTGCCTTTTCCCGATCATGGCACTGCTCAACAACAGACGCTCACGCAGACGCGAACAGGCACCTGCTTTACAACTAAATTCTCTGGCTGCGCTTGTAGGCAGCTTGTCAAGCACTGTGTGAGCTGAGGGGTCTGGCCGATGGCAAGGCGAGAGGCCGACCTGCTCCAGGACCATGATGGCACCGGGCCCGCCCGCGGCGGGCATCAGCTGCGCCAGGCAGCCCACGGCGCCCAGCTTCTCCTCCTGGCTGCCCTCCTCCAGCAGGCTGAGCAGCGCGGGCAGGCAGGCAGCCTTCTCAACCTCGTCCTGCGTGCCTGCGCACTCTGAGTGCTGCACGCAGTGGCCTTGGCGGCGCCCTAGAACAGATCTGCGCACCTGCGTCAGGCGCTGGCGGTGCGACTGGCCCCACAGCTGTATCGCCGCTGCACTCCTGGCGGTGAACCGCGCATCTCCCTGCCACACGCACTGTGACGCTGAACTGCTGGAAAATTGTAAGCAAAAAGTGCACAGCGGGGCACACGCCTTGCCCCTGGTCGCGGGTGTGCTGTCGCTGTCCCTGACGTCGGCCCCGCTCATATCTGAAGGCTGGACGCTGCGGTAAGTTCGCGAGCTCTCGGGACCACCGTCTGCTCGACTTGCTTTTCATAGGCACCCTATCCTGCATTTTTTAGTCAACATCGATGAGGCTGCCCTTGGCATGACATGTGCGACCGTGCATGCTGCGCAATGCATGAGAACACATTGTATCGCACAGCAGAACACCGCTGTACATAGTATCTTGGGAGAGCAGGTATGGTGACCAAACTGAGAATGTCAACAGCATCTCTAGCAATTAGAGAAACCCGCAAATAACTTGATAGCAGTGGCTCCCATGTACATTTTTTTCACCTGCACAACAGCGGAAGCATGCAGGTGAGGGGAAGCAGCAGCGTTTGCACGCTCCACAGCTAGAAGGGGAGTTGCTGATTTTTCTAGAGAATTTACTTTTGGGCGCATGCTCAGTGCCACCTGCAAATGTATCGCAGAACCTGGTGAAGGAGTGCTGTTGTGGTGTGGATCCTGGGTTGATATTGCATGTGAAGCGTACACTGAGCAGGGCAAGCCAAAGCGGGGGCGGGGCAGGTAGCGCGTCCCGCTCACCGGCAAATCGCCAGGGCCAGGCAGCACGCCTGCCAGCCAGGAGTTGAATGCCAGCCTGCAGCCAGGGCAAGTGCCTGCGTTCGGGACTTGTGCGACAGCAGGGACGTGTCGGGCGTGTGCAAACAAGCATGCTGCCGTCACGCAACCCCCTGCACTATTCGCCCGCCTTGGCAAGCCCTGGCTTGGCGGTTGCACAAGTTCGCTGCAGCGGACTCACAGCACAATAAAGTCTTGGCTGTTCCAAATGCAGATGTGCAAGGTCGCAGGCTTGGCAGGCGAGCGACTCTCATCCGACTTGACAGCTCAGTTTGCGCATACCCTAGGCCGGCGCCCGCTGCTCCTCGAGTAGCTCGCCGGCTGGGCTTTGGCCTCCTCTTCATTAGCGGAGGGGAGCTGGACGGTATGCATCCGTGGGACGCGTCCACGTGCAGCTGCTCCAACCGGGGGCGGGGCGTGGCCCTGCCACGGTGCGCATGCAGTGCATGGGACTTGTGCTTTCACCACAAAGCAGTGAGGTGTTAAACAGCGGGGCATGAGCACACGTGAAAAGCATATCTGGGAAGCATGTGGCAGGGCTCACATGGGTGGCGGTCATAGAGCGGCTGCGCTGCGCAGGTGGGAGGGCTGCAGCTGGGCCGCACGGCGCCTGCCCGGGAGGCCGCCGCACCGGGACCTCCGCGGTGCGCCCTGCAGGCCCCCATCAGTGCGCTCAAGCAAGCCTTGCAAGTGGAAGCCTGCAATACGCAAGCTATGCAAGCTTCAAGCTTCCAGCTCCCCAGCCCGTGTGACCCTGCGCCTTCGACCGCGCAGGCGGGTGTCGAGCACGGTGGCATGCGGTGCCCACGTCAGCGGGCAGCTCCTCGCCAGAGGGCCTGGGCAGGAAGCGCAGGAAAGGCGGGGCCAAGCTTGGCGGCAGCATCAGCGGCAACGGTGGGGTCCCGCTTCTGTGCTGCACCGAGCATGCGCTGCGTCCGGCACTGCTGTGGTGAGCAGCGCGGCGGTTGGTGTGGCGGGTCTCCTGCTTGTTCCGTGTTTGTGGAGCTGGCAAGTCCTTATCTATAGCAATACAGCGAATAGCTGCGTGCACGACTGAAGAAACGCACTGGAGACCCAGTGTCACTGCTGCACTGGTGAGGTCCTCTTTCCTGATTACGGCGCACAGCACAGCTCCCGGCCACAGCAACGCATGCCCACCGCGCTCACGGGGGAGCGCGTCGTTAAGCAGGCAGCCGGGCGACCCTGGACGACACGGAGGAGGCGATGCTGCCCGGGCGGGACTTCATAAACCCGTCCCCGTCCGACATGGAGCTGGAGGAGCTGGCGGCTGAGGGGGTGCGGCCCCGCGGCCCGGCCGCGCTTGGGCGGCCACCTCCGCCCCGCACGGATGCGAGTCGCTGCATGCACGCTGCATGTGCAAGCCCCCGTCTGTGACATGGCGTCGGCTTTCCAACGGAGGAGCGGCAGCGCTGGCAATGGCTCTTGCACGCAGCGCGCTCCCCGCGTACACGGGCCGCGCATGCGCACGGCGCTGCGCACGGCCAGCCAGCGTGCGAGGCGGCAGCGGGGCGGCGACCGCGCGCCGCGCGGCACAGGCCGGCGAGCCGCCGCGCAGCGACCGCCCTACCCCTACCCTTTACCCTAGCCTTAAAAATGCGGTCGCGCCCTAACCCTACTTTGGCGCGCAGGCCAAGTTCATGGACGCGGTCATCAAGGTGTTCTGCGTGCACACGGAGCCCAACTACTCGCTGCCGTGGCAGCGCAAGCGCCAGTACGCGTCCACGTCGTCCGGCTTCATGGTCTGCGGGCCCGGCGGCGAGCGCTGGCTGCTCACCAACGCGCACTCGGTGGAGTACAGCTCGCAGGCGCGCCGCGCGGAGCCCACCTTTAATTTGGGCACGTGCGCGCAACGTTTGGGGTCTGGGACCGAGGCTAGGGGCCAAGCAGGGCGCGCCAGCAGGCAGCGCCCGGTCCCTGCAGCGCGCTCCCGCAGCCTGCGGGCCGGCCGGCCGCCTCGCGGCGAGCGGCGAGCGAAGACCGCTGCGGACACGCACGCGCCGGGCCTCACTTGCCTGGCTTGGTATGTTTCCTGAAGGTGCCGGACGGCGCAGCAGTGTGGAGGGATAGGTGACGTGCTGTTGTTGTCCGTACCTGGTTGTATATGTTGCCGTGTCAACTGGTAGCCGCAAGGGCGGGCCAGCACATTGGCGGCCGCGTCACCGGGGCTGGCAAGCGGCGCGGGCTGGCCGACGGCGAGCCGCGCCGCGCGCGCGCGCAGGTGAAGGTGAAGCGGCGCGGCGACGACCAGAAATTCCTGGCAGAGGTGCTGGCGGTGGGCACCGAGTGCGACATCGCGCTGCTGACCGTCGCCGACCGCGCCTTCTGGGAGGACGTCACGCCGCTCGCGTTCGGCGCGCTGCCGCGCCTGCAGGACGGCGTGGCCGTCGTCGGCTACCCCATTGGCGGCGACACGATCAGCGTCACGAGCGGCGTGGTGTCGCGCATCGAGGTCACCAGCTACGTGCATGGCAGCACCGAGCTGCTGGGTGTGCAGATCGACGCAGCCATCAACAGCGGCAACTCCGGCGCGCGGGCCCCTGGGTCAGGGTAGGGTAGGGTGAAGTCGGGACATCCCGCGGCGCCGCACCCTGACTGGGCCACCTGACCTGCTCTCCCGTTGCCACCCCGACGCCTGTGCACTGTTTCTTTCTGTGCTTCGCTGCCTCGTATTCAACTGTCTCTGCAGCACAGCGCGCAGCGCTGCCCCGATCACACTGCGCAATGGCGCGCAGGCGGCCCCGTCTTCAACGACCGCGGGCAGTGCTGCGGGATCGCGTTCCAGTCCTTGTCCGGTTCGGATGCGGAGAACATAGGTGCGGCGTCCGGGGCGCAGCCCCCGCGCACGTGCATGCACCGAGCACGCTCGAGCACGTCACAGGGCGTGCACCAGGGCTTGACCGGCGTCGGCGCGCCGCAGGCTATGTCATCCCCACGCCCGTGATCCAGCACTTTCTGACGGACTTCCAGTGCGCCCCCCCCTCCCCTCCCCGGCCCAGACATCAGCAGTGCTGCAGCCGCTGTACACGCTGGTAATGCTGGCGACGGAGCTGCGCACATGCACCGCCAATGGCGCGCGTCGAATGCATGCCGTGAGTGGTAGTGCGACGAACTCGGCGGAGGTTGGGCAGCTCGGCAGCAGGTGCGGGTTGTGCTCTGCGCGCCCCGTCGCTGGCCATACCGGGACGCATTGCGACGACTGCGACGCAGTGGGGCGTGCTGTCAAACAAGCGCCGGGGCCATGCACACAAGCGCCACCGGGCGCCGCTCGGCCCGCGTTCACGGCGGGCGCCGAGCGGCCGGGCGCGCGCGCAGGCGCAACGGGCGCTACTCGGGCTTCCCGGTGCTGGGCGTGAAGTGGCAGCGCATGGAGAGCGCGGCGCTGCGCGCCTCGCACCGCCTGGGCCCCGGGCAGAAGGGCGTGCTCATCCGCAACGTGGCGCCCACGTCGCCCGCGGCCGGCGTGCTGGCCGCCGGCGACATCGTCATGCGCTTCGATGGCATGCAGGTCGCCTGCGATGGCACCGTGCCTTTCCGGTGCGGCGCGGCGCTGCTGTCTGCTGTGTGCGTTGCGCTCTTACTGTGGGTTAGCCCTGACCCTTACCCGCCTGAGCCCCGGCCGCGCGGCGCGCAGGACCGGCGAGCGCATCAGCTTCCACTACCTCATCAGCCAGAAGTACACGGGCGACCAGGTGGATAACCCTAACCGTAACCTGACTAACCCTGCCAGGGTCGAGCGCCGGCGGCACGGCGAGGCGGGCCCGGGCGGGCGCGCAGGTGCGGCTGGACGTGCTGCGGGACGGGCGCACGCTGGAGCTGGACGTGCGGCTCGCGTCGCCGGACGCGCTGGTGCCGCTGCACCTGGGCGGCCACGGCCCCTCGTTCCTGATCATCGCCGGTGCGGCCGCGGCTGCGC
>JAABUV010002545.1_pt1 | contig 24499 bp, 23 predicted proteins | sample 5559971 | NCBI WGS metagenome assembly JAABUV01 (sample SAMN10711881, study PRJNA513362) | rock metagenome | isolation source: Antarctica rocks | place: Antarctica: Victoria Land, Knobhead nord | collected 2015-12-19
CCGTTCGTGATCTGGACAGCTTCGCGAGCACCTCTCGCTGGCTGTCGGACAAGGGCATCGGGGCGGTAGGCAAGCGCATACACCACCCTACCGCAATCCACACTTATTTACAAGACACTACACTAGTTGGGGTGAGCCCACCAGACTGCACGCCGCGGCGGAGTCGCGGTCGAGGACCACCGCGGCCAGGTCGGGATGGGCTCCGATGGCCGCGGCCACCACCGAACCCGGGGCGACGCGGGCGGCCTCCCGGCGTACCTGATCCGGCAGCAGCCCGGGGGCCAGGAACCACGAACCAACCGCCAGAGCCCGGGCCCCGCGCCGTCGCAGGGCGCGCGCGGCCTGGCTCACCGTGGGCGCGGCGGTGGCGAAGGCGGCCGCAGCGTAGGGCAACGCGAGGCCGGCGGCGACGGCGTGCACCGCGTCGTTGGCCGCGGTGCGGGAGCTGCCGACGCCGGTGAGCACCACGCCGAGGTCGGGGTCGGCCAGATCCGCTCCGCCCTCGGTCAGTCGGCGCAGCGCAATGCGGACGATGCGCGGGTCCGCCCCCAGCACCTGCGCCACCTGCACCCGCAGCTCGGGGTGACGCTCGTGCACGTGCGCGACCGCAGCGGGGATGTCCACCTCGGCGTGGTAGGCGCGGCCCAGCAGCAGCGGCACGACCACCGCCTCGTGCTGGCCGTCGGCGTGCACCCGTTCCAGGACGTCCACCAGGGGCGGGTCCGTGAGGTCCAGGAAGCTCAGCGCGACGTCCAGCTCGGGCGCCAACACCCGCACCCCGTCCACGAGTTGCGCCATGGTGGCCGCCGACCGCGGGTCACGGCTGCCGTGCGCCACGGCGATCAGGGTGGGTGCCACCGGCGTCAGGCCGGGGCGCGGGGATCGGGGGCGGTGGGATAGCGGGAGCTGGGATCGGGCGTACTGGGGTCCGGGCTGGGATCGGGCGTGCTCGGGTCCGGGCTGGGGCACAGCTGGACCGCAGACAGTGCGTCGCCCACCAGCCCCGCGGCCAGCGTGTTCCCGGTCGCGGGCTCGATCAGCAGGAAACTGCCCGTGCGGCGGTTCAGCGCGTAGTCGTCGAGGGGCAGCGGCTCGGCGACTCGCAGCCGTACCCGGCCGATGTCGTTGAGTGCCAGCACGTCCGGCGACGGCACGGCGGACAGTGCCTGCTCGTCCACACGGTCGACGATGACGCCGACCATGGCCTGGGTGGTGCGGACGCCATGCTTGAGCAACAGCCGTGCTCCCGCGCGCAGCGGCGCCTGCGCCAGCCAGCAAAGCGTGGCCGGGAACTCCGACACCGGGGTAGGGGCGTCGTACCGCGATGCCACCAGGTCACCCCGGGAAGCGTCGACGTCGTCGGCGAGCACGAGGGTGACGCTGCGTCCGGTCTCCGCCGCGGCCAGCTCACCGTCGGCGGTTTCCACCCGCGCCACGGTGGTGTGGGTGCCGGCGGGCAACACCACGACCTCGTCACCGGGCGCCACCGAGCCCGCGGCGACCTGGCCGGCCAGCCCGCGATAGTCAGGATGAGCAGCGGTGCGTGGGCGGATCACGTACTGCACCGGGAAGCGCAGCCCCACCCGGTGCGGTTCGGCGTCGACCGGGACCTGCTCCAGGTGCTCCATCAGGGTGGGGCCGGCATAGAACGGGGTGCGCTCGGACCGGGTGACCACGTTGTCGCCGTGCAGGGCGGAAACCGGGATGGTGGTGACGGCACCGGGGCCCCAGCCCAGTGCCGAGGTGAGCGCGGTGAACTCGGTGACGATCGCGGCGTACTCGGCCGCCGGGTCGTCCACCAGGTCGATCTTGTTCACGGCCAACACCAGGCGTGGCACGCCCAGCAGCGCGAGGACCGCGGCGTGGCGCCGGGTCTGGGTCAGCACACCCTTGCGCGCGTCGACGAGCAGCACCACCAGCTGGGCGGTGGAGGCGCCGGAGACGGTGTTGCGGGTGTACTGCACGTGCCCGGGGGTGTCGGCGAGGACGAAGCTGCGCCGCGGGGTGGCGAAGTAGCGGTACGCGACGTCGATGGTGATGCCCTGCTCCCGCTCGGCCCGCAGCCCGTCGACGAGCAGCAAGAGATCCGGTGTAGACAGTCCTTTGTCGACGGACGCGCGGGTGATGGCGTCGATCTGGTCGACCAGCACCGATTTGGTGTCGAACAACAGCCGCCCCACCAGGGTGGACTTGCCGTCGTCGACGCTGCCGGCCGTGGCCAGCCGCAGCAGCTGCCGCGCCATCAGAAGTAGCCCTCGCGCTTGCGGTCCTCCATGGCGGCGTCGGAGACCCGGTCGTCGGCACGGGTGGCGCCCCGCTCGGTGACCCGGGAGGCGGCCACCTCGGCCAACACGGCCGCCACGTCCGTCGCGGTGGACTCCACCGCACCGGTGCACGACCCGTCGCCGACGGTGCGGTAACGCACGCTCATGGTGCGGAGCTCCTCGGGGTTGCGCGGCCCGAACCAGGGCCCGGGGGTCAGCCACATGCCGTCGCGGGAGAACACCTCACGCTCGTGTGCGTAGTAGATGCTCGGCAGCTCGATGTGCTCCCTGGCGATGTAGCGCCACACGTCCAGCTCGGTGAAGTTGCTCAGCGGGAACACCCGCACATGCTCGCCGGGGGCGTGCCGACCGTTGTAGAGGCTCCACAGCTCGGGGCGCTGGCGCTTGGGGTCCCATTGCCCGAAGGCGTTGCGCAGGCTGAAGATCCGCTCCTTGGCCCGGGACCGCTCCTCGTCGCGGCGGCCACCGCCGAACACGGCGTCGAAGCGGTGGGCGGTGATGGCGTCGAGCAGCGGCACGGTCTGCAGCGGGTTGCGGATGCCGTCGGGCCGCTCGCTGAGCCGGCCGTCGTCGAGGTAGTCCTGCACGGTGGCCACGTGCAGCCTCAGCCCGTAGCGGGCCACCACCCGGTCGCGGAACTCCAGCACCTCGCCCAGGTTGTGCCCGGTGTCGACGTGCAGCAGCGCGAACGGCAGCGGTGCCGGCGCGAAGGCCTTGAGCGCCAGGTGAACCAGCAGCGTGGAGTCCTTGCCGCCGGAGAACAGGATCACCGGACGCTCGAACTCCCCGGCCACCTCGCGGAAGATGTGGATGGCCTCGGACTCGAGCGTGTCCAGCGCGTCCATCTGGGTCCGCACGGCCGGCAACGTCACGGTCACGGGTGCAGCCCGCACTCGGTCTTGGCCCGCCCGGTCCAGCGGCCGCTGCGCGGGTCGGCACCCGGCAGCGGCTTGGCGGTGCACGGGGCGCAGCCGATGGAGGGGTAGCCCGCCTCGACCAAGGGGTTCACCAGGATCGCGTGCGCCTCGATGTAGGCCGCCAGCTCCTCGTCACTCCATGTCGCGATCGGGTTGACCTTGACCAGGCCGAACCTGTCGTCCCAGCCGACCAACGGCGTGTTCGCCCGGGTGGGTGCCTCCGCTCGCCGCACCCCGGTCACCCAGGCGTCATAACCGGCGAGCCCGGCCTGCAGCGGTGCGACCTTGCGCAGGGAGCAGCAGCGGTCGGGTTCGCGGGCGAAGAGGTCCTTGCCGTGTGTGGTGTCCTGTTGGTCCACGGTGAGCTCCGCGCGGGCGTTGACGATGCGCACGCCGTACACCTGCTCCACGGCGTCGCGGGTGCCGATGGTCTCGGGGAAGTGGTAGCCGGTGTCCAGGAACAGGACGTCGACCCCGGGGCGCGCCTGGACGGCCAGGTGCACCAGCACCGCGTCCTGCATGTTCGAGGCCACCACGAACGCGTCGCCGAAGGTGCGGTTGGTCCAGCCGAGGACGTCGGTGGCGGTGGCCCCGGCGAGCTCGGCGGCGCCCCGCTGCGCCAGCCGACGCAGGTCCACCGCGGTCGACACGCTCATCGCAGGGCTGCTTCGTCGGCCCGCGCCGCCCAGGCGGCGAAACGCTCACCAGGTTCGCGCTGCGCGGCGAAGTTGCGCACCACCCGCTCGACATATCCGCCGAGCTCGGCGGTGGTGACCTTGTGCTGGCGCAGCTTGCGGCCGAAACCGAAGTCCAGGCCGAGGCTGCCGCCGAGGTGTACCTGGAAACCCTCGGCCGGGTTGCCGTCCGCGTCGGTGACGAGCATGCCCTTGAAGCCGATGTCGGCGGTCTGGATGCGGGCGCACGAGTTGGGGCAGCCGTTGAGGTGCACGCTCACCGGGGCGTCCAGCTCGGCCTCGAGGTCGGCCAGGCGGGCCTCCAGCTCCGGCACCAGCGTCTGGGCGCGCACCCGGGTCTCGGTGAAGGCCAGCTTGCAGAACTCCAGCCCGCTGCACGCCATCACGTTGCGCCGCCACGGCGACGGCGCCGAGGGTAGGCCGATGGCGTCGAGCTCGGTGGTCAGCGCATCCAGCGCGCGGTCGTCCACGTCGAGCACCACCAGCTTCTGCTGCGGGGTGAGCCGCACCCGGGTGGAGCCGGCCCGCTCCGCGGCGTCGGCCACCGCGGCGAGCCTGATGCCGGTGAGGCGTCCGGCCACCGGCGCCACCCCGACCGCGGAGCGGCCGTCGCGCTGGCGCTGCACACCCACGTGGTCGCGGGGGCGGGCCGGGGCCTGCGGTGCGGGGCCGTCGAGCAGCGGGCGGTGCAGGTACTCCTCCTCGAGCACCCGCCGGAACTCCGCCACACCCCAGTCCTTGACCAGGAACTTGATCCGGGCCCGCGAGCGCAGCCGCCGGTAGCCGTAGTCGCGGAACAGCGCGACGACGCCCTCCCACACGTCGGGCACCTCCTCCAGCGGCACCCACGCGCCCAGCCGCTGGGCGATCATCGGGTTGGTGGACAGGCCGCCGCCGACCCACACGTCCAGGCCGGTTCCGTGCTGCGGGTGCACCACCCCGACGAACGACACGTCGTTGACCTCGTGGGCCACGTCCGGCAGCCCGGAGATGGCCGTCTTGAACTTGCGCGGCAGGTTGGCGTACTCGGGATCGCCGATGTAGCGGGAGACGATCTCCTGCACCGCCCAGGTGGGGTCGAGCACCTCGTCGACGGCGATGCCGGCCAGCGGCGAGCCGAGGATCACCCGCGGGCAGTCACCGCACGCCTCGGTGGTGGACAGGCCCACGCTCTCCAACCGCCGCCAGATCTCCGGGACGTCCTCCACCCGGATCCAGTGCAGCTGGATGTTCTGGCGGTCGGTGAGGTCGGCTGTCCCCCTCGCGAAGTCACTGGAGATCGCGGCGATGACCCGCAGCTGGGAGGTGCTCAGCGCGCCGCCGTCGATCCGCACCCGGAGCATGAAGTGCCTGGCGTCGAGGAGACCGGGGTCCTCGGTGCCGGTGTGGGTTCCGTCCAGGCCGGCGGCGCGCTGGGTGTACAGCCCCCACCAGCGAAAACGGCCACGGAGGTCGGCCGGGTCGATGCTGTCGAAGCCACGCCTGGAGTACACGTTCTCGATGCGCGCCCGCACGTTCAGCGGGTCGTCGTCCTTCTTGGACTGTTCGTTGGCGTTGAGCGGCGCGTGGTAGCCGTTGGCCCACTGGCCCTCACCTTTGCGGCGGGCGGGAGCTGCGATGGCGGTGCTGGGGGGCATGCGGTGGTCCTCCGGGACACGGAGCACCGGAGCTGACCGAAGGGGATCACCCGCAGCGGCGCACCCGGCGCCGACGGTTCGAGCGGGGTCAGCGGGGAGAGGGCGTGCAGCAGCCGCACAGCGCGCTGGAGACACGCTGCAGGTCCACGTGGCGGCGGGCCACGAGCGGAGTTCCTGCGGTGATCACGACGGTCAGTGTGCCACGCCCTCGCCTGGGCCGTCCGCCCGGTGTCCGCATCATGGGAGCGGGCCCACCGCAAGGGACACTGGGCGGGTGGACACCGCAGCTCCGCCCGACGGCTCGCTGCCGGCGTCGGCGCGCGTCGGGCTTGGCCGCCGTCCGTTCGGGGTGTACGTGCACGTGCCGTTCTGCGCCACCCGCTGCGGGTACTGCGACTTCAACACCTACACCGCCAGTGAGCTGGGCACCTCGGCGTCACCGCAGAGCTGGTTGGAGGGGTTGGCGCGCGAGCTCGACCTGGGGGCCCGGGTGACGGGCGCGCCGAGGTCGGACACGGTATTCGTCGGCGGGGGCACACCCTCGCTGCTCGGCGCGGACGGCCTCGCCCACGTGTTGCAAGCGGTGCGTTCCACCTTCGGGCTGGCCCCCGGCGCCGAGGTCACCACCGAGGCCAACCCGGAGTCGGCCTCGGCGGCGTTCTTCGCCGGGATCCGCGCCGCCGGTTACACCCGGGTGTCGTTGGGCATGCAGTCGGCCGCGCCGCACGTGCTCGCCGTGCTGGACCGCACCCACACTCCTGGCCGCGCGGTGGCCGCGGCGCGAGCGGCGCGGGCCGCGGGGTTCGACCACGTCAACCTCGACCTCATCTACGGCACGCCGGGGGAGACCGACGCCGACCTGGACGCCTCACTGGCGGCGGTGCTCGACGCCGGGGTGGACCACGTCTCGGCGTACGCGCTCATCGTCGAGCCCGGCACTGCGCTGGCGCGCAAGGTGCGCCGCGGTGAGCTGGCCGCACCCGACGACGACGTGCTCGCCGACCGTTACGAACGGCTCGACGCCGGGCTCAGCGCCGCTGGACTGACCTGGTACGAGGTGAGCAACTGGGCCCGCGACGGGGTCGGTGACGGCGTTGGCGGCGGCGGGGACGCTCGTTGCCGGCACAACCTCGGCTACTGGGGTGGTGGGGACTGGTGGGGTGCGGGACCCGGTGCCCACAGCCATGTGGGGGGGGTGCGGTGGGGCAACGTCAAGCACCCGGCGCACTACGCCGCGGAGCTGGCCGCGGGACGCTCCCCGGCCAGCTCCCGCGAGGTGCTCGACGCGCAGGACACCCACACCGAACGGGTGATGCTCACCACGCGGCTGCGCACCGGGCTGGCCGTGGCCGAGCTGAACCCCGCCGAGCTGGTGGTGGCCCGGCAGCGGGTGGATGACGGGCTGCTGGTCGTCGACGGCACCCACCTGGTGCTCACCCCGCGCGGGCGGTTGCTGGCCGACGCCGTGATCCGTGACGTGCTCGTGGCTGGGGGCGCAGCCACCATCCCCTGACCGCGGGAGCCTTGACAGCGGGCCTGGCCGGGGCTTGAGTTCCACTCCGACATCCGCTGACCAAGAGGTCCAGTGGTCTGACCAATGGAGTTCAGATGAGCACACCGGTCGTGACTCGGGTGCAGGCGGCACGGCGGGCAACGGTGGCGAGCGTCGTCGGTACGACGATCGAGTGGTACGACTTCTTCCTCTACGGCACCGCCGCCGCGCTGGTCTTCCCCAAGCTGTTCTTTCCGGGTGCCGCTCCGTTCGCCGGGGTCCTGGCCGCCTTCGCCACCCAGTTCGTCGGCTTCGCGGCGCGGCCGATCGGGGCGGCGATCTTCGGCCACTTCGGCGACCGCATCGGGCGTAAGACCACGCTGATCGCCACGCTGTTCCTGATGGGCGTCGGCACGGTGCTCATCGGCCTGCTGCCCACCTACGCCGCCATCGGCGTGGCGGCTCCGGTGCTGCTGGTCATCCTGCGGACCATCCAGGGCATCGGTGTCGGCGGCGAGTGGGGTGGTTCGATCCTGCTGAGCATGGAGTGGGGCCACAAGGACAAGCGCGGGCTTTCCGCCAGTTGGCCCCAGCTCGGGGTGCCCCTGGGTCTCGTGCTGTCGACCGGCGTCGTGCGGATCACGTCGGGTCTGACCGGCAGCGAAGGCTTCCTGAACTACGGTTGGCGGATCCCCTTCCTGCTGAGCGTGGTGCTGATCGGGGTGGGCCTCATCGTGCGGCTGCGGGTGGTGGAGAGCCCGGAGTTCGAGGAGTTGCGCGCAACCCGCGGCGTGAGCAAGGCGCCGATCATGGAGGTCATCAAACGGCATCCGCGCGAGATCCTGCTGTCGGCGTTGATCCGCATGGCCGAGCAGGCGCCGTTCTACCTCTACATCACGTTCGTGCTCACCTACGCCACGAAGCAGCTGCAGCTGAGCAGCAACACCATTCTCAACGATACCCTCGTCGCGGCCGCCCTGGGCCTGATCAGCATCCCGGTGTTCGGGCGGCTGTCGGATCGGTTCGGCCGACGGCGGGTGTACGGCGCCGGCATCGTGGGCACCGCGCTGTTCGCCTTCCCGTACTACAGCCTGCTGAATACCCGCTCGACCGGCCTCGTCCTGCTCGCCATCGTGCTCAGCCTCATGCTGCACGACATGATGTACGGGCCGCAGGCGGCGCTGATCGCGGAGAGTTTCGACTCCGACGTTCGCTATACCGGCGCCGGCCTCGGCTACCAGCTGGCCAGCGTCATCGCGGGGGGCCCCGCGCCGTTGATCGCCGCCGCACTGCTGCAGTTCTACGGCAACTCCACGACCATCTCGCTCTACATCATCGTCTGCGCCGCGATCAGCATGGCCGCCCTGGTGGCCCTGCCACGCACCGCCGCGGCCCGCTACGCCGAGATCCCAGATCCGCTCGCTGAACCCACGCGCGCTGCGGTATGACCGGAGTTCACCCCGCGCCGGGTGCGCTCTCCGGCCTCCGCGTCCTCGACCTCTCGCGTATCCTGTCCGGGCCCTTCGCCACGATGACCCTCGCCGACCTCGGCGCGGATGTGATCAAGGTCGAGCAGCCGGGCCACGGTGACGACACCCGGCAGTGGGGGCCGCCGTTCCAGGGGGACGAGGCCGCGTACTTCCTCTCGGTCAACCGCAACAAGCGCAGCATCGCAGTCGACCTCAAGTCCGCCGACGGACTGGCGCTGGTTCGCCGGCTGTGCCAGCAGGTTGACGTCGTCGTGGAGAACTTCCGCCCCGGGACCGCGGCGCGCCTCGGCCTGGGCTACGAGCAGCTGGGCTCCGACCATCCCAGCCTGGTGTACGCCTCGATCAGCGGGTACGGCCAGACCGGGCCTGACGGCGAACGCCCCGGATACGACGCGATCGCCCAGGCGCGCAGCGGCATCATGAGCGTGACCGGCGAACCCGACGGGCCTCCGGTGCGGGTGGGAGTGAGCAGCGCCGACCTCGTCGCGGGTATGTGGGCGGTCATCGGAATCCTCGCTGCCCTGCGCGAGCGCGACCGCACCGGCCGTGGCCAGTGGGTCGACATCAGCCTGCTGGACGGATCGGTCAGCTGGTTGACCTACGTGGCGAGTGGGTATTTCGCCTCCGGTGAGGTTCCCCGCCGGTACGGGTCGGCCCACCCGACCATCGCGCCATACCAGGCATTTCCCACCGCGGACGACCACCTCATGGTCGCTGTCGGCAACGACGGGCTGTGGCGCCGGTTCGCACCGGTAGTCGGGTTGACCGAACTCGTCGACGACCCGCGTTTCGCCACGAACCCGCAGCGCGTGCGCAACCGCGAGCAGCTCGTCGAGCTGATCACCCGAGCCCTGGCCCCCCACGGGGCGCTGGAATGGGCCCGGCGCTGCGCTGACGCGGGCGTCCCGGTCAGCCCCATCCAGTCGGTCGAGCAGGTCATGGGCGACCCGCAGGTCCTGGCCCGCGGCATGGTGACCACCGTGGAGCACCCCACCGCCGGGACGGTGCGCACCGTCGGTTGCCCGGTACGACTCTCCTCCACCCCACCCACGGTCCGCCTTCCCCCACCCACACTCGGCCAGCACACCGCGGACGTGCTGGGTGAGCTGGGTGTGGACGCGGACCAGCTCGCCCGGTTACGCGCAGCGGGCGCGGTGGAGTGAACGTCAACCCGGCGTCGAGGAACTGGTCGCGGTGACCTGGCCCGCAGCGTTGGTGACCCGCGCGGACGCTCCGGAATCGCCACCCGCCGCAACCACGGTGAGCACCTGCTCGCCGACCATGGGAGCGATCAGGCGGTAGGCGAACTCGTGACCCACGAGCGATACCCCCGAACGCCGCAGCGACTCCCCCATCATCAGGGCCTGCAGCGGGCCGTGTACGACGAGGCCGGCGTAGCCCTCCTGCGCGGCGTAGGCAGGGTCGAAGTGGATGCGGTGTGCGTTGTACGTCAGCGCCGAGAAGCGGAAGAGCAGGATCGAGCTCACCTCCAGCGTGAGGCTGCCGTCGGGTCGGTCAGCTGTCCCGGGTGGGTCGGTGTTCGGCGGGGCACGCAGCGTGAAGCCCGGTGTGCGGTAGACGATGTCCTGCTCGTCGGTGATGGCCAGCCGTCCGTCCTGGCAGATCTCGCTGCCGACGGTGACGAAGGTCAGCGGCCCGGACCTGCCCCGCTTCTCTGCGGTGTGGAGCACCCTCGTCGTGCGGGTCGCGGGTTCGCCGAAGCGCAGGGCCCGGTGGGTGGACACCCGGCCGCCGGCGAACATGCGCAGTCGGCCCGGTCCAGGGGGAGCGGGTATGCCCTGGGTGGGATGTCCGTCGGGACCCAGGTCGCGCTGCTGGCGGTGCTCGAGCAGGTAGACCCAGTGCCACAGGGCAGGCAACTCCTTCGCGGAGGGCGCGTCGATGTCCAGCATTGCGGCCAGGGCCGCTGCTGGCTCTGGGGTGATGAACTCGGTGCGGGTAACGGACGCGGTCATGACCGGCGGTCCACGGAATGGCTTGCCGGAGCGGTGAACTCGGCGCGGAGGGCGTCGGTGTGTTCGCCGAGCGCAGGTATCGCGCCCATGGCCGCTTCGCGACCGGTGACCGTGACCGGGGGCAGGAGCGACCGCACCGGGCCGGCGGGGGAGTCGACCTCGCGCCACCGGTCGCGGGCGGCCAGCTGCGGGTGCTCGGCGAACTCGCACATGGTGCGCAGGCGGGCGTTGGCGATGCCGATCTCGTCGAGGCGCTCGGTGACCTGCTCGGCGCTCAGCCCGGACAACGCCTCTTCCAGCAGCACCCGAAGTTCGGCGTCGTTCTCGACGCGGCGGGAGTTGCGGGCGAAGCGGGGGTCCTGCGCGAGGTGGGGCTGGCCGAGCACCCCGGAGCAGAGCGCCGCCCATTCGCGCTCGTTCTGCACGCCGATGAACACCTGCCCGCCGTCCCCGGCCTGGTAGGGGCCGTAGGGGGAGATCGAGGCGTGCCGGGCGCCGGTGCGGGGTGGCCGGGTGCCGCTGTAGCTGGCGTAGAGGTAGGGCTGACTGCTCCACTCGCCGAGGGCGTCGAGCATCGCCACCTCGAAGCTGGTCCCGGCACCGGTGCGCTCACGCTCGTACAGCGCGGTCAGCACCCCCGTGTAGGCGTACATCCCGGCGGAGATGTCGGCGACGGAGATGCCGGCCTTGGCTGGGGAGTCAGGCGTGCCGGTCACCGAGAGCAGCCCCGCCTCGCACTGGACGAGCAGGTCGTAGGCCTTCTTGCTGCGGTAGGGGCCCGCGGAGCCGTACCCGGAGATGGAGCAGGTGATCAGGCGCGGATGCGTGGCGCGCAGGATGTGCTCGCCCAGCCCCAGACGTTCCATCGTGCCGGGTAGCAGGTTCTGCACGAACACGTCGGCGCGGGCGAGCATGGCGTCGAGGACCGCGCGGTCGCCGGGGTCCTTGATGTCCAGCGTCACGCTTTCCTTGCCCCGGTTGAGCCACACGAAGTAGCTCGACATGCCCTTGACGGTCTCGTCGTAGCCGCGGGCGAAGTCCCCGGTGACGGGCCGTTCGATCTTGATCACGCGGGCGCCGAGGTCCGCGAGCTGGCGGGTGGCGAACGGCGCGGCAACGGCCTGTTCGAGCGCCACCACGGTGATGCCCTCCAAGGGGAGCACGATGACCTCCTCGGGTCGTCAGGGTCGGGCTGCACCTTAGGCCCGGTGCAGGACAAGCCGGGCGCGCTCCACGACCGGTCGGTCGATCGCTGCCCGTCCAGGCGAGCGGCGCCGCCGCCGCCGGCACTGGTCACCACAGCAGGCGTCCCAAAGCCGGGACCGGCCTCATCTCAGGGTGCCATCGAGCCCCGGCTCACCAGCTGCTGGGCGATCACGTTGCGCTGGATCTCGTTGGTGCCTTCGCCGACGATCATCAGCGGGGCATCCCGGAAGTAGCGCTCGACGTCGAACTCGGTGGAGTATCCGTAGCCACCGTGGATCCGGATGGCGTCGAGCGTGATCTGCATGGCGGTCTCGGAGGCGAACAGCTTGGCCATGCCGGCCTCCATGTCCGCCCGCTCACCGGCCTCTACGCGCCGCGACGCGTAGAGCACGAGCTGGCGGGCGGCAGTCAGTGTGGTCACCATGTCGGCGAGGTAGTTGCCGATCGACTGGTGCCTCCAGATGGGCTTGCCGAAGGTCTCCCGCTCCTGGGCGTAGCGCAGGGCGTCCTCCAGGGCGGCCCGGCCGACACCGAGGGCGCGGGCAGCCACCTGGATTCGGCCGATCTCCAGCCCGCGCATCATCTGGGTGAACCCCTGCCCCTCGTGCTCCCCGAGCAGCGCCGAGGTCGGGACGCGGAAATCGTCGAAGGAGATCTCGCAGCTCTCCACGCCCTTGTACCCCAACTTGGGCAGGTCGCGGGACAGGGTGAAGCCCGGCCCCTTCTCCACCAGCAGGATGCTGATGCCCTTGTGTGGCGGGGTCGCGGCGGGATCGGTCTTGCACAGCAGCGCCACCAGAGCGGCGCGGCGGGCGTTGGTGATCCAGGTCTTGGAGCCGTTGACGACGTACTCGTCGCCGACGCGCACGGCGGAGGTACGCATCGCCTGCAGGTCCGAGCCACCGCCGGCCTCGGTGAGGGCCATCGTGGTGCGGAGTTCACCGGTGGCCATACGCGGTAGGTAGGTGTCCTTCTGCTCCGGTGTGCCGTAGTCGAGGATCAGCTTCGCGACCACCGTGTGACCGCCCATGGCCCCGGCCAGGCTCATCCAGCCCCGGGACAGCTCCTCGGTGACCAGGGCGTAGCAGGGGGTGCTCACGCGGGCCGCTCCCCACGGCTCGGGGATCGCGAGGCCGAAGATGCCGAGCTGCTTCATCTGCTCGATCAGCTTGTGCGGGTAGGTGTTGGTGTGGTCCAGCTGTTGGGCCACCGGCTTCACCTCCCGGTCGACGAAGTCGCGGACCGTGGCCACGATCGCCTGCTCGTCCTCGTTCAGTCCCTCCATGGGACTCCTCTCAGGATGCGTCGGGTATGCGGCGAAGCGGCGCCGGCTCCCGCTTGTCTACCTGCTCCAGGACCGGGCGTAAGGCGTCGATGGCGTGTTCGCGGTGCTCAGCCAGCACCAGCACTGCGGCCGCGGCGTCACCGGCCGTGACCGCGGCGACCACCGCTCGGTGCTCGGCCTCCACGACCTCGCGGTTGTGCTGCTCGTTGTAGTAGACGGAGCGGTAGACCTCGGTGGCATCCCACAGCAGCCGGATCAGCCGAACCAACCGAGGAAGGGCGCACGCGTCGATGAGGGCAAAGTGGAACCGCCGATTCGCCGAGGTCATGGCGACGACGTCGGCGATGTCGGCCGCGGCGCGGACGTCACGCTCGGCCTCCTCGAGTCGATCGATGTCCTCGGCGGTCATCTGCGGCACGGCGATGGTGACGGCCTCGGCCTCGAGGAGTTCACGGATCCGGTAGACCTCGAGCAGGTCGGTCAGGGACAGCTCGGTGACGAAGTATCCCCGGTGGGCGACGTAGGTGACCTGCCCCTCTCCTTCAAGGATCTTCAGCGCCTCGCGCAGCGGGACCCGACTGACGCCGAGCTGGACGGCCAGCGCGTCCTGGACGATCTGCTCACCGGGGCGCAGCCGACCGGTCGCGATCAGTCGTCTGAGCTCGACGAGCACCGCCTCCTGGGCCGTCGGCGGCCGCTGGAACACCGAGCTCATCCGACCTCCAAACCCCCCTCGTCGCCGTCGAGCCAGGCAAGGATCTCCTGCTGACCCTCGCCCAGCGCCGGAGGACGACGACGGTAGCTGACATCGGTCGCCGACAGTCGTAACGGGTTGGCGACCTGAGCCGACCCGTCGATGTCGACGATGGGCCCCAGTCCGAGCGACTCGGCGAAGCGCATGCCCTGCGCGACGTCGTTGATCGGACCGCACGCGATCCCCGCGCCGGTCAAGGTAGCGAACCACTCGTCGGCGCCGCGGGTGCGCAACACCCTCGCGAGGGCGGCGGTGAGCTGTTCACGGTGGGCCACCCTGGCAGCGTTGGTCGCGAACCGTGGGTCGTGCCCCAGCTCATGCAGGCCGAGGCAGTCGCACAGCGATCGGAACTGACGGTCGTTGCCGGCGGTGATGATCAGCAGTCGGTCGACGGTGGGGAACGGCTCGTAGGGGCAGATGCTGGGGTGACGGATGCCCATCCCGTGCGACACATCACCGGTCAGGGCGAAGGCGCCACCGAAGTTGACCAACCCCGAGAGCATCGAGGACAGCAGGTTCAGCTCCACCCGCTGCCCTTCGCCGGTGCGCTCCCGGTGGTGCAGCGCAGCCAGGATACCGACGGCCGCATGTAACCCGGTGAGGACGTCGGCCGTCGCGATGCCGGTCTTGCTCGGCGTGTCGGCGTCCGGTCCGGTGAGGCTCATCAATCCGGACACCGCCTGTACCACCAGGTCGTAACCGGGTAGCTCCGCACCGCCGGCCGTGCCGAACCCGGTGATCGAGCAGTAGACGATTCCAGGGTTGATGCCCCGCACCGCCTCGTAGTCCAAGCCGAGGCGCGCGACGGCGCCCCCGCGGAAGTTCTCGATCATCACGTCGGCGCGGCGGGCCAACGCCAGGCCGCGGCGGTGGCCTTCGGGCGTGCGCAGGTCGAGGGCGATGCTGCGCTTGTTGCGGTTGATCGAGAGGAAGTACGTGCTGTCGCCCTCAGCCGTCCATGGCGGCCCCCAGCACCGGGTGTCGTCCCCACCCGGGGACTCGACCTTGATCACCGTCGCCCCCAGGTCGCCCAGCAGCATCGTGGCGTACGGACCGGCCAGCACGCGGCTGAAGTCCGCGATGACGACCCCGCCGAGGGGTCCGGAGCCGGCCACGGTCGTACCCTAACGAATACTGGATCCAATTCCCTCACGGCAGGGACCGACCGGATACGCGTTACGTCGCTCCGGTGTCGGCGGCGAGGAGGCCCGCATGGATGTGCCACCGGTCGGCGACCCCACGCACCTGCGCAGCGGGACGCCGGAGTACCGCCGGACGAGCCTGGTGCTGTTTGCGGCCGGCTTCATGGCGTTCGCCATGCTCTACATCGCCCAAGGAATATTGCCCGGCGTCAGCCGCGAGTTCTCGGTGTCGCCCGCCGCGGCCAGCCTCACGCTGTCGCTGACCACGTTGCCCCTGGCCGGCGCCGTCCTCGTCGCCGCATCCTGGTCGGAGGGTGAGGGTCGCCGACGGTTGCTCGTCGGCGCCGTGCTGTCCGCCGCGAGCCTCACCCTTGCCGCCGCGGTCACCCCCAGCTTCGGCGCGCTGCTCCTGGTGCGGGTGCTCACCGGTCTCGCGCTGGCCGGTCTACCGGCGGTGGCCATGGCCTACGTCGCGGAGGAGTTCCACCCCTGTGGGCTCGGATCCGCGATGGGTCTCTACATCAGCGGCACGGGGTTGGGTGGGATGACCGGTCGCCTCGCCGGCGGCCTGCTCGCCAGCGCCTCGAGCTGGCGGGTCGCCATGGCCGTGGTGGGTGGCGGGTGCCTCGCCGGGGGACTGTGGGTGGCCTTGCGGCTGCCGCCATCCCGCAACTTCGTTCCCGCGCCCGGTAATCTCCGCCAACGGATGGCGGGGCTGCGCGGGCCGCTGCGCGACCCGGTCATCGTCCGCTTCGCGCTGTGCGGGTTCGTCCTCATGGGCAGCCTGGTCTCGTTCTACAACTATCTGCAGTACCGTCTCGTCGGCGCGCCGTTCGACCTGTCGGCGACGCTCGTCGCCCTGGTCTTCGTGCTGTACCTGTTCGGAACGCTCAGCGCCAACTGGATGGGGCGGCTCACCGACCGGCGCAGCCGGCGCAGTGTCCTGCTGCTCGGCATGGCGATCATGGCGGCGGGGGCGCTGCTCACCCTGGCCGATCTGCTGCCCCTGGTGTTGGCCGGTGCCGCCGCGATGGTCTTTGGCTTCTTCGGGGCGCACTCCGTGGTGAGCGGCTGGGTCAACGTCTGGGCCGCCCGGCAGCGCGCGCAGTCCTCCGCGCTGTACCTGTTCGGCTACCACGTGGGTTCGAGCGTCGCCGGGTTCGTCGGAGGCCTGTTCTACGCGGCATTCGGCTGGCCAGGCGAGGTCGGCACGGTGCTCGTCCTGTTGGCCCTGGGCCTCGTCGTCGCGCTCACGCTGCCAGCCGGGCAGGCCGCCGGTTCAGGCTCTTGACTCGGTCACCACATCCGGAGTCGGATCCAATATCCAAAGATCTTGATAAGTGGCGCACGTCACGGTAGACAGACGCCACGGAGGTGGGCGACGAGGGAGGCGGACGTTGTGAGGTCCAGAACAGTGACAGTGGCTGCGGTGATCACCGCGAGCAGCCTGGTGATGGCCGGGTGTGGGTCCAAGGGTGAGGCAAAGAGCCAGGGCGCGGCGAGCTCCGGGACCCTGGTGATCGGAGCGTCGCTCTCGCTGACCGGTTCGCTGGCCCGCGAGGGGCAGCTGACCAAGGAGGGCTACCAGCTCTGCCAGGACAAAGTCAACGCCATGGGCGGCGTCGACCTCGGCGGCAGCAAGGCCCAGCTGGACATCCAGTACCAGGACGACACGTCCAAACCCGACGTCGCGGCCCAGCTCGTCGACCAGTTCAACGACAAGGGCGTCAAGCTGATCCTCAGCTCGTACGGCTCGGCGAACACCGAAGCTCAGGCCGCGGTGGTCGAGCGCAATGGTCAGCTGATGGTCGACTCCGCCGGTGCGGACAACAAGATCTTCAGCAAGGGCTACCAGCGTACCTTCGCGGTCCTGTCACCGGCCACGGAGTACGCGTCCTCGATCGTCAAGGCGGTCGCGGAGTTCGCGACGCCCAAGCCCACGAGCGTGGTATTTCTCTCCGCCGACGACGGCTTTTCCAAGACCGTCACCGAGGGCGGCATTAAGACCGCCAAGGACCAGGGCTTCACCGTGCTGGACACGCAGTACTTCCCCAACGGCACCTCCGACGTCAGCTCCGCTCTGACCAGGGTCAAGGGCCAGCGCCCCGACGTCATCATCGGCTCCGTCCACCTCGTGGAGGGCGTGGCCATCGTCAAGCAGGCCCAGGAACTCGGGGTGACGCCGGCCGGCTTCGGTGAGACCGTGGCACCGCCAACGCCGGACTTCGCCAAGACCCTGGGGGCGCAGGCCGAGAACGTCCTCGGCTCGAGCCAGTGGACCGACGCCACGCAGGGTCAGGACAAGTACTTCGGAACCGCCAAGGACTACGCCAAGGACATCCAGGCCAAGTTCGGACACGCACCGGACTACCACGACGCCGAGGCCAGCGCCGCCTGCCTGGCCCTCGTCCTCGCCGCCGAGAAGGCAGGTGCCTCCGACCCGACCAAGATCCGCGACACCCTGGCCAGCCTGGATACCGCGTCCTTCTTCGGGACGATCAAGTTCGATTCCACCGGGCAGAACGTCTACAAGCCGATGTCGGTGATTCAGGTCCAGAATGGCAAGGCGGTCACGGTGTGGCCAAAGGAGTCCGCCGAAGCCAAGCTGATCTGGCCCGGTACAAAGCCGTGAGTGCGTTCCTCCAGGCAACGATCTACGGGCTCTTGCAGGGGGGGCTGCTTGCGCTGGTCGCCGTCGGTTTCTCCCTGGTCTGGGGGGTGATGAACGTCGTCAACCTGGCCCACGGCGCGTTCGTGATCCTCGGTGCCTACATCGGCTGGGACATGCACGAGCGGTTCGGTCTTGACCCGTTCTTGGGAATGTTCGTCGCCGCTGCGGTGCTGTTCGTCCTCGGGTACGTGCTGCAGCGCTACCTGATCAATCTCGTGGTCAACGGACCGATCTTCATCACGCTGCTGCTGACGTTCGGCCTCGACCTGCTGATCGTCCAGGGCATGAACCTCGCCTTCTCAGCCGACTACCGCAGCATCACCACCTCCTACGCCGGCAACAGCTTGGCGCTCGGCGGTGTCCGGGTGCCGTTGGGACGGCTGCTTGCCTTCGCGCTCGCGGTCGCAATCACCTTCGCCCTGGTCGCCGTGGTGACCCGCACCCGCACGGGCATGTCGATCATGGCGACCGGCATGGACCGGGGCGCGGCCCGGCTCATGGGCATCCGGGCACGCCACGTCTACGCCCTCACCTTCGCGATCGCCGCCGGGCTGGCCGGAATGGCGGGGGCCATGATCGGCACGGTGGGAACGTTCAACCCCTCGGCGGCGGCCGGCTTCACCCTCATCTCGTTCGTGGTGGCGGTGCTCGGCGGGCTGGGCAACATGTACGGCGCCCTCATCGGCGGCTTGGTCATCGGCCTGGTCGAGGCATGGGGCGGGCAGTACCTACCCGGAACCTGGGTCAACGCCCTCGCCTTCCTGGTCCTCATCATCGTCCTCATCCTCCGGCCCACCGGGCTGGTCGGTCGGCCCTACTACGCCGCGCGGCTGGAGGTCTGATGTCGACGTCCACCCAGGCGCTCGAACAGGGCGCCACCGCCACGGTGGGCAAGGCTCGCCGGGAGCAGGCGAGGCGCCTGCTCCCGTGGGCGCTCGGGTTGGCGGCGCTCGTGGTCGCGTTGGGCCTGCAGAGCCAGCTGTACTCCGGTCAGGAGCGGACCGTAGCGGCGATCTTCATGTTCGTCGCGCTGTCGCAGGCGTGGAACCTGATCGGCGGCTTCGCCGGCTATGCCTCCTTCGGGCCGGTGGCCTTCTTCGGCATCGGGGGTTACTTCACCGCCGTCGCGATGAGCCACTGGCACCTCAGCTTCTGGGTGTCGCTGTTGCTCAGCGGGATCGTCGCTGCGCTGTTCGCCGCTCTCATCGGGATCCCGTTGCTGCGGCTCAAAGGGCACTACTTCGCCATCGCGACGCTGGGCGTGGCCGAGGGCATGCGCGAGGTCGTCACGAACCTGCCGGGCCTGACCGGTGGGGGCGCAGGCATCACCGTGCCGACCGTCGGCAACGACGCACCGACGGTCTACCTCGGCAACGACGGTTTCTACCTGCTGTTCCTGGGCCTCGCTGCCCTGTCGGTGCTGGTCGGGGGGTTGGTGGCCCGCAACAAATTCGGCTACGCGCTGCGGGCGATCAACCAGGACGAGGACGCGGCCGCGGCCATGGGCATCAACACCACGCGGATGAAGGTGCTGACCTTCGCCCTGTCCGGTTTCATCACCGGCCTGGTCGGCGCGAGCTATGCGTTCCAGCAGGTGACGATCTTCCCGCAACGACTGTTCGACGTGGACATCACGGTGCTGATGATCATCATGGTCGTCATCGGGGGCAGCGGCACCGTCCTCGGCCCCCTGCTGGGTGCGGTGGCACTGCAGTTCCTCTCGGAGTACCTGCGCCAGAACTTCACCAACCTGCACACGTTCATCCTCGGCGCGATCATCATCGTCGCCGTGATCCTGCTGCCCCAGGGCGCGGTCAACTACGTCCGTGAGGCCCGCCGCAGCAAGGAGTTCTCGTTGCTGGCCAACGTCCGGAGGTACCGGCTGTGAGCGTGGTGCCGGTCTTGGAGACGCGCGGGCTGGGACGCCGCTTCGGTGGGCTGCGGGCGGTCTCCGACGTCTCGATCAGCGTCCGCGAGGGGCAGGTGCTCGGGGTCATCGGCCCGAACGGCGCCGGGAAGAGCACCGTCATCAACCTCGTGACCGGCCACCTCAAGCCCAGCGAAGGTCAGGTGCTGATCGACGGGAAGGACCTCACCGGGGCGCAGCCCTGGACCATCGCCCACGCCCGGGTGGCCCGCACCTTCCAGATCGTCAAACCGTTCCGCGGCATGACCGTCCGGGAGAACGTCGCCGTCGGGATCCTCTACGGGCCCCAAGGCACCACCGTCATGTCCCAGGCGCTCAGGGCGGCCGACGACGTGCTCGCCGAGGTCGGGATCTCCGCGCTGGGCGACCGCCCACCCGGGGAGCTGTCCGTCGCCGACGCGCGGCGCCTGGAATTCGCCAAGGCCCTCGCGCTGCGCCCGCGGTTGCTCCTGCTCGACGAGGTGATGGCGGGCCTGCGGCACACCGAGATCGAGCCCAGCCTCGAGCTCATCCGCACACTCAAGGCCCGCGGCATCACGATCATCGTGGTGGAGCACGTCATGAAGGCGATCCTGGCCGTGAGCGACCAGGTCCTCGTCCTGCACCAGGGGCAGGTCCTCACCTCCGGTGACCCCCGGGAGGTCCTGGCCGACCACCGCGTCATCGAGGCCTACCTCGGCCACCGCTACGCCCAGCGCCGCACCGGAGAGCACTGATGCTTGAGGCGCAACTGCTCAGCGCCGGTTACGGACGCGTCCAGGTGCTCTGGGACATCGACCTGAGCGTGGGCGACAACGAGATCGTTGCGTTGATCGGCCCGAACGGGGCAGGTAAGACGACGTTGTTGCGCGCCCTGACCGGCATGGTCCCGGTGCGTTCCGGCACGCTGGAGTTCCGCGGCGAGCGCGTCGACGGGCGTTCGATCGAGCAGATCGTCAGCCTCGGCATCTCCCACGTCCCTGAGGGGCGCCGGCTGTTCCCCGGGCTGACCGTGCGCGACAACCTGCGTCTCGGTGGCTGGCGCACCCGCAACACCGACATCGAACGCGTGGTGGAGTTGTTCCCGCTGATCGGTGAACGGCTGAACCAGGTGGCTGGGAGCATGTCCGGCGGCGAGCAGCAGATGTGCGCCATCGCCAGGGGGTTGATGAGCGAACCGCAGCTCATCATGATCGACGAACTGTCCCTCGGGCTGGCCCCCGTGGTCGTCGACGAGATCATCGCGCGGTTGCCGGCCATCGCCTCGTCCGGAACCTCGGTCCTGCTGGTCGAGCAGGACGTGGACGCCGCATTGACGATCGCCGAGCGGGCCTACGTCCTGGAGACCGGTCACCTGATCCTCTCCGGTCGGGCACAGGACCTGCTGGCCGACCCACGGGTGCAGGAGAGCTATCTCGGCATCGGGTGAGCAGCCGCCAGCGGGCGCGGTGGAGTGAACGTCAACCCGGCGTCGAGGGTCAGTTCCTGGAGGTGAGGAAGTCCAGCTCGAACACCCGGGCGTGCAGCACGGTGCGATTGCGCAGCGCGGCCCGCACGGCCCGGTGCAACCCGTCCTCGAGATAGATCTTCCCGTCCCACTGCACGGCGTGCGGGAAGAGGTCGCCGTAGAACGTCGACTCCTCGGCGAGCAGCGTCTCCAACTCGAGCACCTTCTTCACGGTCACCAGCTCGTCCAGGCGCACCTGGCGCGGCGGGATCTTCGACCAGTCCTTGGTGGACAGGCCATGCTCGGGGTAGGGCTTGCCCTCCTGGACCGCTCGGAAGATCACAGCCCAACAGTAGCCACCTCGGGCGCCGCCTAGACTCAGCCGAGACGGACCACCGGTCCGGGCACTGCGGTTCGGGTCGACGACGAGCGAGGAGGTGGGGGCCGTGCCCAGCACGGAGGAACGCCGCTTCGAGGTGCTCCGCGCGATCGTCGCCGACTACGTGGCCACGCAGGAACCGGTGGGGTCGAAGGTGCTGGTCGAACGGCACAATCTCGGCGTGTCCAGCGCCACCGTCCGCAACGACATGGCCGCGCTGGAGGACGAGGGTTACATCGCCCAGCCGCACACCAGCGCCGGACGGATCCCCACCGACAAGGGTTACCGGCAGTTCGTCGACAGCATCGCCTCGGTCAAGCCGCTCTCCGCCGCCGAGCGGCGCGCCATCCAGACGTTCCTGGAGACCGGGGTGGACCTCGACGACGTGCTCCGGCGCAGCGTGCGGCTGCTCGCACAGCTCACCAGACAGGTCGCCGTGGTGCAGTACCCCACGCTGTCGGCGTCCTTGGTGCGTCACCTCGAGGTGGTGGCCCTGACCCCCGCTCGGCTGCTGCTGGTGCTCATCACCGATTCGGGACGGGTGGACCAGCGCATCGTCGAACTCGGCGACGTGATCGGCGGCGGGGCGCTCAGCCAGTTGCGCACCCTGCTGGGTGGTGCGCTGGAGGGCAAGCGGTTGGCTGATGCGTCCGTGTCGGTGGCCGAGCTGGCCGACGACGCGCCCGCCCACCTGCGGGACGCCGTGCTCCGCGCGTCCACGGTGCTCGTCGAGACCCTGGTAGAGCATCCCGAGGAGCGGTTGGTGCTCGGCGGCGCCTCGAACCTCACCCGCAACGCCGCCGACTTCAGTGCCTTCCCCGGCTCGCTGCGCGCGGTGCTGCTGGCGCTGGAGGAACAGGTGGTGGTGCTCAAGCTGCTGGCCGCCGCGCAGGACGCGGGTACCGTGACGGTCCGGATCGGTGAGGAGAACGAGGCGCAGGAAATGCGCGGAACGTCGATGGTGTCCATCGGCTACGGCTCGGCAGGGACGGTCCTGGGTGGCATGGGTGTGCTGGGACCGACGAGAATGGACTACCCGGGCACCATCGCCTCGGTGAGCGCGGTTGCCCGCTACGTCGGCGAGGTGTTGGCGGGACGCTGACCCGCGCACCTGCGGGGCCGGCACGATAAACGGAATGAGGGTGTGGGACAGACGTGGCACGGGACTACTACGGCACCCTCGGTGTCGGGACAAAGGCCAGCGCCGAGGAGATCAAGCGGGCCTACCGCAGGCTCGCGCGTGAGCTGCACCCGGACGTCAACCCCGACGAGGCGGCCCAGGCGCGCTTCCGGGAGGTGACCACCGCATACGAGGTGCTCTCCGACCCCGCCAAACGCCAGGTGGTCGACCTCGGCGGCGACCCGATGGACTCGGCCGGCGCCGGCGGTGGTGGCTTCGGTGGCGCCGGTCAGGGCTTCGGCCTCGGTGACATCATGGACGCGTTCTTCGGGGGTGGGGGTGGGGGTTCCGGCCGCGGTCCACGCAGCCGGGTACAGCCCGGATCGGACGCCCTGTTGCGCGCCAAGCTCACCCTCGCCGAGTGCGCCACCGGGGTGAACCGGGAGGTCAGCGTCGACACCGCGGTGCTGTGCACGGTGTGCGTCGGCGCCGGTACCGCGCCGGGCACCGGCCCAATCACCTGCGACACCTGCGGAGGCGCCGGCGAGGTGCAGTCGGTGCAGCGCAGCTTCCTCGGCCAGGTGGTCACCGCCCGGGTGTGCCCCACCTGCCGCGGCACGGGAGACACCATCCCCCATCCCTGCATGCAGTGCGGCGGCGACGGCCGGGTCCGCTCGCGGCGCACCATCACCGTGAAGATCCCCGCCGGGGTGGGCGACGGCATGCGCATCCGCCTGTCCGGCCAGGGCGAGGTGGGCCCCGGTGGCGGACCGGCCGGCGATCTGTACGTGGAGGTGTCCGAGCAGCCGCACGACGTGTTCGTCCGCGACGGCGACGACCTGCACTGCACCGTACGGGTGCCGGTGGTGGACGCGGCGCTGGGCACCAGCGTCACGCTGGAGACCATCGACGGTCAGGCCGAGATCACCGTGGAACCGGGCACGCAGCCGGGTGCGGTGACGACGCTGCGTGGCCACGGCATGCCCCGGCTGCGGTCGGGGGTGCGCGGTGACGTGCACGTGCATCTCGACGTGGTGGTGCCGAGCAGGCTCGACCACAAGCAGAAGGACCTGCTGAAGAAGTTTGCTGCTGCCCGCAGCGCCGACAACGTCGAGGTGGTGCACGCGGGTTCGAAGCAGAGCGGTGGCATGTTCTCCCGCCTCCGCGAAGCCTTCAGCGCTCGCTGAGCACCGTGTGGCCCCGCCGGTGTTCCACCTCGCCGAGCTGCCCGCCGCAGGCTCGGCCGCCGTCTTGGCTGGTCCCGAGGGGCACCACGCCGCCACCGTCCGCCGCATGCGGGTGGGGCAGCGGCTGCTGCTGGCCGACGGTCGCGGCGGGGTGGCCGACTGCACTGTGACCGCGTCGGGCCGAGATCGCCTGGACCTGGCGGTCACCGGGCTCCGCATCGTTCCCGCTGCGACGCCCCCGGTGACCGTGGTGCAGGCGCTGCCCAAGAGCGAGCGCTCCGAGCTGGCCGTGGAGCTGGCCACCGAGGCGGGCGCGGACGTGGTGGTGCCCTGGCAGGCCGCGCGCTGCGTGGCCCGCTGGCAGGGTGGCGGGGCAGATGGGGGCAGGGCCGAGCGGGGTGTGCGGCGCTGGCGTAGTGCCGCAACCCAGGCCGCGAAGCAGTCCCGGCGCGCGTACGTCCCCGTGGTGCACGACGTGCACGCCACCGCCGAGGTTGCTGGGCTCGTGCGGGCTGCCGTCGCCGGGGCAGGGGTGGCGTTGCTGCTGCACGAGTCGGCCACGGTAGGGCTGGCCCGCGCCCAGGTGAGCGGGGCGGCGAGCGTACTGCTCGTCGTGGGGCCGGAAGGCGGCCTCGCCGACGACGAGCTGGCGGTACTCACCGCGGCCGGAGCAGCCGCGGTGCACCTGGGTCCCACGGTGCTGCGGACCTCCACCGCGGCGGCCGTGGCCCTGGGGGCCCTCGGGGTGCTCACCGGGCGCTGGGACGTGCCGCCGTTGCGCTGAGAGCCTGTGATTAATTAACGTTGTTTGGTCGGCGTGTCGGGTGCAGGCTGTAGTTCCACTCACCGTGGAAGTCGTGGCGGGTCAGGATGCGGTCGGTTTCGAGTGTCTTCATCTGCTGGTCGGGGA
>JAABUV010002546.1_pt1 | contig 24498 bp, 27 predicted proteins | sample 5559971 | NCBI WGS metagenome assembly JAABUV01 (sample SAMN10711881, study PRJNA513362) | rock metagenome | isolation source: Antarctica rocks | place: Antarctica: Victoria Land, Knobhead nord | collected 2015-12-19
CGGCACGCCATCCGCGCGAGCTGAGCCGTCTGCGGCACGCGCCCCGGCGTGCAGCGGGCACGCGTTCAGCAACCGCGAGGCGGCAGCCGCCGGCTGCTGCGGCGCTGTAAGCGCGGGCTGCGCAGAAACGCGGCCGAAGCAGGTTCGTCTCTGTGTAGACATGAAGTGGCTTCTGGGGTAGGATAGGTGCGTGCCGCTACGGTACGGCAGTCACCTGCAGACGGGTCACACACGCAGTCCTGGCTTACAAATCCTGTGGCAGCGGTTGACATTGGCACAACGGCCAGGCTTGCGCAGGAGTGCGCATGCATGGGGCATCACAGTGCAGCAGCTGCTCGTGTCGTGGGCAGGCAGACTGCTGGAACATCACGAATGTAGGCCTGCAAGTGCAGTACCGGTTGCATTGCTGAAACGCCCAGGCTGAAGCTGCTCACAAACATGCTCTGCTCAACCGGCGGCCAGCAGTCTGATGCTGGGCGCGCGCGGCGGCGCAGGCGCAGTCCCAGCCCGCGTCGCCCGCGCCGTCGGAGCGCTCAAGCGCAGCATCTGACTGGGCAGCCAGCACGCGGCAGCCGCTCGAGAGCCTGAGCCTCGGTCGGAAAGCCGCCCCAGAGTGCAGCTCACGTGGGCACCATCCGCGGCCGCGGGCGGCCATGCAGCACCCCTGGGCTTGGGACGCCGAGCCGCGCTAGCTTGGCATGCCTTGGCACCGTTTTCCGGGTCAGCGTTGGTGGGAGGCAGACAGAGTTAAGTAGCATAGAGTTCACAGCGGTACAGGTAGGCTAACCACCTGACAGGCGTGCCGACATATGCGCTTCAGCCCAGCTTCAGCCCAGCTGTTGCCAGCATTTGCAGCTCAATATTTAAGGGGTTTGCTACTTGTGTCAGGCTGGGGGGGCTGCTGACTATTTTTACATATCCTTATGCAGTAAATGCTGAGAGTGCGAGTTTCTGATGTAAACATCAATGCGCTCAGCATCGAGCTCGCATGCCGCTTCATGCCTGCCTGCAGCCGCTTAAGGACGCTGTTAGGGTTTCACATCCACACTGCGCACTGCACAGACTAGCCGGCAGGAGAATGGTCGTGCGCAAACAGTGCTGGAAATTGCAGTCCATGTGTGTGTCTTGCCGCCCACCTGAGAATTGCCAAGCACAAGCAGAGGGCGCGGAGCATCCCACACACCTTTGCTGCACTGAGCAAAGCGCGCTGCTGCATTATTGCCCGCATTCGTTACAGAGCATTCCCAGAAGTGTGCTCCCTGGCTGACGTCTTGGCCTGCCAGTGACAAATTGCAGTTCTGGATGTAGATACACAGGCCCAAGAATGTAGGGCCAATACACGATGACGTGCAATGGGCCCTAGACCTGAGGAGCGCGCCAGACGCGCACGCGGCGGTCCGCCGCGCCCGTGGCCAGGACTGCCGCCCGCCCGCTGCCCAGCTTGTGCGCCACGGGGCTCCACTGCATGCAGGTGATGTCCCCCTCGTGCGCATCCACCACCTGCGGGAGCCGTGCAGGTGCTGACAGCACGTCCCCCTAAGCAGGCCGAAAGAGCAGAGAGCGGTGCCGCTCCGTTGGCGCCCACCGGCAGCCAAGGAGGTGGAGCGGACCAGGACAACACGAGGCAGTTTGAGCAGCTGCAAATAATCGCACAGGTAGGAGCCCGGGATCCGCCAACTCCGCCGCCCTGCTCGGTCCGCAGGCGGCCGCAGCCTGCCTCCGGCACTGCTGCAGGCGGTGGCCAAGATAGAGCCTGTGTGGTTTCAGCAGCCACGCCTGCATGCCCGCCAGTGACCCCACGCTCCTGGCGCGGCTCCAGGCCAGCGCCGCCCGCTGGACAGGCCACCAGCAGCCGGCCTGCAGCACCCGCACCTCCAGCAGGTGGCCGGTGCGCGCGTCCAGGAAGTGCAGCTCGCCGCCTGGCGCGGCGGCCGCCACGACGCCGCCCGGCCCGAACGCCAGCCGCTGGAAGCATGCGCCCGGCCCCAGGCCCTGCCCCGCCTGCCGCCCCAAGCCCAGGGTGAATCCAGAGTGCAGCCTGCCCCACGCGCACGGCCCGTGTGTAGCCCCTTTGACACGCCTGCGTGAGCTCCAGCGCGCACTACCCAGCGCGCCAGGGCGTGCGCGGGCGCGGGGGCCGCTGCGGGGACGGGGCGCGCGCCTGACCCAGCTTCTTGTGGTCTTCCTGCAGCCATAGGTATATGGCAGGGTTAGGGGTAGGGAGGCGCTGCGGGGACGGGGCGCGCGCCTGCAGCAGCTTCTTCGGGTCCTCCTGCAGCCAGTGGCGCACGGCCAGGTCCCAGACGCACCAGGTGCCGTCGCGCGACGCCGTGGCCGCCTGGCCGCCGTCCGGCGAGAACGCCACCGCCTGCACCTGCGCGCGCGCCCCGCGCGCGGCGCCGCGTCCGTGCGTGCGCTCCAGCAGTCTTAGCCTGCCTCCAGACGGCAAGGCGCCCAGAGGCCTGGCCGCCCGTGAGGGCGCACACTGAGGGCGGAATATGGAGCACACCCTGGCCCGAGGCACGACTGCCTGCCCTGCCACGGTCGGACGTCACGGTGTGGAGCCCCGGGCTCCTCAGGCAGGGATGCTGCACACGCAGGCGGGCGCCGCCTGGGGCGGCGCCGCTAGAGGACCGGGGCCGCGCCTGGCTCCTGTGCGCTTTGAGGTCCATGACCTTGTGGCAGCCGGTGAAGCCGCCGGCTGCGTCCACGCGCACCTCGTACACCTGAGCCCGCCCCGGCCTCTCACGGCTGCCACTGCGGGCGACGCAACGAAGCAATGCATGCACCAGTACGTGGGGTCGTCCACGTTGCACCCTGTCTGCAAACGCATGTGGCGGGGCAGGCGGGGCAGGTGCTAATGCACTTGCACGCGCCTCATGTATATCACTCTCACGGGTACCACACATCGGCAACCCATGCGTGCTCACCAGGGAGACTCCCGCCCCTTGCAGCGGACGCCTGCGGGAAAGCAGCCCGAGATGGCACCCGCAGCTCAGCCAGAGGCACAGCAGCAGCTGGAGCTCGGGCGGCATCGGGCCGCGCCGCGCCCGGCAGCGCCAGACGCCGCGGTGGGGGAGTGCAGAGGCGGCCGGCCCGGCGCGCGCGCCTTCACATCCGCGGTGAACGTGGCGGCGGCAAACAGGCGCCCGTCGGCCGACAGCGCCGCGCCGTGGTTCACCAGACCGGCGCTGTCAAGTGCGGCCAGCACGCCGCCGCCCCGCGCATCCAGCAGCGCCAGGCCCGTCTTCGCCGCCGCCGCCAGCAGGACGCCCTGCCCCGCCAGCTGACCGGAGTGGGCGCCCACGCGCGCACGCGCGCGCGCCCCCTGCTGTCGGCCCCAAAGGGCCCACGCCTGTGCGGCGGATGCTGTCAAGCAGGCACGCACATGCGGTGCGTGCTGGTGCTGGCGCCAGGATCCTGGGCGGCTCAAGAGTGCGCACGAGTGTGCGGCCGGGCGCGAGGCCGGGGGCGCACAGGGCTGCCGGCGCGCGCGCCGGCGCACAGGCACAGCGGCGCCTGGCCGCGCAGCACGTCTGGCGCGGCCCACGCGGGCGCGTCGGCGGCCGCCGACCCCACCGCAAACGCCTGCACGCCCGCCGTGCCGCCGCGCTCCTCTAGCAGCACGGCGGCCGTCTGCGCGTCCGGTCCGAAAGCGACGGCGACCGGCGCCGCCAGCAGGTTCCTAGGGCCGGGGCGCGGCCGCGCGTCGCTCACGCCGCCGGCTCGCAGCAGCGGGTCGAACGGCGGCGCCTGTGCCTAGTTTATGAATCACAAGCCTGTGCTGCCGCTTCATCAGCTTCTTTTCCCTTCGCACCGACCCCCGCCGCACCCTGTGCACGCCGCCGCAGCAACAGGGGAGGACGCCGCGAGCCACGCACGCCCGGCACCGCGACCAGGCACCAGGGGCAGCGCAAACAAGCGCGTGCGTGTATACAATAGATGGCGCGCGCCTGCGGCGGGAAATAAGGCCAGGGTCCGCCACGTCTCGCAGGGCGAAGAGCCGCAGCGCGCGGTCGTCGCTGACGGTGGCCAGCGCGCCGCCGTCGGGGCTGAATGCAAGGCCCCGGAGCGCGCCCTGGTGCCCCTGCGCGCGCCGCGCGCGTCAGCGCAGCGGGCAGGGGCGCCTGTGCGGGCGGACTCCGCGGGCTGTGCGGGGCCGCGTCTCGGCTGCACATGCTTGCACGCTGTGCGGGCCTGCACATGTTCAGGCGCTGCTCAGAGCTGCACACAGCAGTCGGCATCCCTGCAAGGGTCCCCCTGTGCGCTGGCAGGACTGTGGTTAGACTTGATACGCTGTGCCATGCTACAGCTGCAGTCGCGTGTACACGTTTCACGCTGCAAAGCCTGCAGCATGTGCTTCAGCACGGGGTTCTACAAAGGCCGCAAAAGGGCAGGGCAGCAAGCAACAGGCTGTATAAATAAGGCCTCGAGCAGCAGGCAGAGGTTACCTTGAAGGTGTTCACGTGCAGCGCATGGTGCGCAGTCTTGTCCAGGGCGCCTGCCCTGCACGCACAACGCGTGTGAAAAGAGAGGGGCGCTTGCCTTCTGGCCGGCGCGCTGCCGGGCGAGCGCAGGCAGTGCACAGCAGCAATGGGGAGCGGCTGAGGCCCGGCGCGCAGGCCCCAGCGCACCCGTGCTTGCCAGCCTTGGCCTTGGCCGCGCTCTTGCTGCTATCCTTCATCAGCTGCTTGAGCGAGACGCCCGGCTTTGCAGGCGCGGCAGGCTCCTCAGGCGCCGGCGCGGGCTGCACTCTGCTCGCCTGTTTTCGCCTGCAAAACACCAGTACTCAGTCGCAGCGTCGCAGGCGACTGTCACAGCAGTCCTCCTCGAGTTCCAGAGCAGCAGCACTGCACGCGGTGTGTGCTGGCACTTGCCGTGACGCTGCAGGCCCCTCGCGTGCCGTGATTAGACCATTCCGCGCTTTGCGACTGCTCAGCGTATTCAGAAAACAAGATGCCACATAGTTGCACACACTCAAAGCAACTACAGCGATGGAAAGCGCGCTAATGCCCAGAATGACTTGCGCAAGCGGCGACAGGTCTCCAACGCTCGGCGCGTCCATGGCAGCAGTGAACAGCTGCCAGTGGAAGTGAGAAAACTGATGTCTGTATACCACTTGTCAAAGTGGCAAAATGGACCCTGCAAATGTTTATATTTATATTTAAAATAACCTACATCTATATAGAGTTTAAAGTGTAATTTTTGTAGCAGAGCCCACGCGAGTAGGCAATGCTGTGCAGTAAGTGGAGGCTTGGAAAGCTTGTTAGTACGCAGCCTGTACGAAAGCTACTTGTTCGGCGCCCTACCAGGTGTAAATGCACGTCTTGCTGCATTGGTTTTCTCATGCACGCTTGCCGTTCGTGTGGACCTCGTTGTATGACGGGCTCTTGACTTGGGCTTGACGCCTGGTTTTATGCCTGCGTGCCTGTGTGCGACGTTGGGCGTGACGCAGAGGCGTGCTGCTGCTCACCCACCACTGCCAGGCCAGGCCAAGTCATATGCCATATGACTTGCCGTGTGTGCAGACATACCGTGCTGCTCGCCAGCGCAGCCGCCAAGCTCGACAAGACTGGCGCTGGCAAGCAGCTTGCCCGCGCGGTGCGGGCAGTTCCAATCAAGCTCATCTATGTCGCAAAGAGCAGCAGTGGTCCTGCCGAGGCGTGCGCAGGTGAGCACCTGCTTGCCGCTGAGCTTTTTGTACTGGTTCAGAAGGCTCAGAACTTCGGGCTGGCCAGGTGACTGGGCGGCCAAGTTGGCGCGGTATGTCCGCGTGGAGCAGAAGCGCATCCAGCCCAACCCCAAGCGCTCGGACGCACAGGCGGTCGCCGTGCGCACAGAGGGCGATGCCGTGCTGAAGGCGCTGGCGCCCTCGGTTCGCTGCCCCACCCACCATACCCCGCACCGACCACCACCCACTGTTGTGGGAGCCCTGCCGCCGGTTCCACGTTGCCATACGCAGGTCTGGTCAGAGCCTGCTCAACCTGGTGAGAGTCGTGCCCTCGTGGAAAGAGCCAAGGCCACCCGTGAGCGGCAGCCTTGGCAGTGCGGCACGGTGGCGTACCATACAGCACGGCGGTGCAGGACCGCGTGGTGGTCCTGGACGAGCGGGGCGCGGAGCTGGGCAGCGAGGGCATCGCGCAGCTCATCGCCAGCGTGCGTGACCAGCCATGTCCTGGAAACCGGCGTCTAAAAACCTGCATGTGTTTGACAAGGCGAGTGGCGCTTGCCACACATTTGAGCACTGCACAGCACTGCAGCTCACTGTTTACCTTTCCGGCCGCGTCGAGCGCCGCCGCGCGCTTAGGCGGGCGACTCTGGCGCAGGCTGCCTCGCCTGTATCATCGGTGGGCCGCACGGCCACAGCGACGCAGTGCGCGCGCGCGCCGACACCCTGCTGCGCCTGTCCGCGTGCGTGCTCAACCACGAGGTTCGCAGCCTGTCCCGGCACCCGGCAAGAACCTGCAGTGGCATCGTCCACCCATCCCTCCCGCAACACACGATGCAGCGCTGGGGCCCATGCAACGCGCTCAAGCACAACGCACGCTGCTGTGGGTGTTGGATGGCTCCCGGCGGAGGCCCGTGCTGCCAGGGTCGGAGGCCGTGCGCCACATGCTTTCTGCACGCTGGCGTGCGGCTTGAACAGAACACAGATTAAGCAAGTTCATTCTTGTGCTGTGTGGCTCTGTCGTCCTTCGGTCGCAGTTTGTCCGCTGTGAGCATGCATGCACAGCAGAAGCGCTGCAGTGGCGGGCGGCCGGGCGCGCAGGTCGCGAGGATCGTGTTGCTGGAGCAGCTGTACCGGGGCTGGACCATCCTGCGAGGAGAGCCGTACCACCACTAGTCATTGCAGCACTGGCTTGCAGTGCGCTAGGCCTTGCATGCGGCAGCTTGCGCATCAGAATGTGCCAGAGACTTGTGACATACACAGGGCGCAACGCTGTCCAACATTTGCAGCCTCAATCAGAGCTTTGTTAGACAAAGGGCAATGCAGCATGCACTGTTGTCTGTCAATTTTACTGCTTGCTCGCATGACACCACCAACAGCATGATGTCCCTGCGACGACAACACACAATACAGACCCCTCTGCTGCCAAGCAGCCCACACTCCAGTAAGGACGGCAGGCACGCCAGTGCATGCAAGCATGGCGTGATGTACACTCAGCTACATGAGCACGCCAAAGCGGGCGCAACCAGCCCAAGAAGTACCCGTCACAAAGCAGCCAGCGCTCTGACATCGCCCACAGGCTGCTCTGCCGGACATAAACGGCCTTGCGCATTCCGCCGCTGAGCTCTGACCACCAGTATGACCGCCATTGTGTGCCTTGTCAGTCTCTTCCCGGCATCACTCCACGCTTTGCCCATTCAATTCGAGCCTAACGGACAACCTCACACTTCTGTTGGCCCATACAATGGCACTCCCGGCCTGCCGGCGCTCGGGACCCAGGCAATGCGCGAGCGCACGCACCAACCCCGACAACCCAAACCGGACCTATGCTGATCCTATAGCCGCCTAAGAAAATGCCCTGTTGGTGGGCCTGCAGCCATGCTTCAACTCTTCCAGTATTCAGGTGCAGACCCTCTGCCACTTCCGCCAGCGCAAGCACCCAGCACAGCAGGACTTTCCAGCCTATCCAGGCTAGGCAGGCAACATGCTTTAAGGCTTCAATCCTCCTTTAAGGCTTCAATCCTCCCTGTACTGGAATGGGTGTCAAGTACTGCATCCGTGCCTGTCCTGTCACCACAATGCATTGGACTCTCGAGTGTACCCAAGCTTCCCTCGGCAGCCTCAACTACCCGCTGACATTTGCAGCAGTTTGCTACTTATACACAGTTGCTTGCCCACTGTTGCAGGTCATGAGTCTGCAATGTCCAATGATGAGGAGGGCCACCCTGAAAGGGCAACCCTGACAACCTTCACGCTCGCGATGTAGCGAGCGCGCAGCGCGCAGCCCTAGTGCCCAGTACGGCCAGTGCTCCATAGACGGTAGAATCATCACTCTGGCCCTGAGTACAGCCTCGCTCCCCAGGCGCACTGCCCAGCGCTCAGTACGGCAGCTGCGCGTCGTGCAGCGCCCAGCGCACAGGCGCGGGCGCCGCGCTGCCGACCGGCGACGCCGGCGGCGACGGCGCCAGCGCGCGCGGCAGCGCCGCCCACGGCGTGCCGCCAAACGCGGCGTACAGCACCACCGGCTGCGCGTCCGCGCGCCCCGCGGCGCCCGGCAGCGCCTGCCCTACGCCGCTCTCCCCGCCCGGCGCGTCGGAGCCGGCCTCGGAGCAGGGCGCGCCCGCGCTGCCGCCGCGCAGCGACCCTGCGGGCGCGTCGGACGCGTGCGAGCCCAACGAGGAGCCTGACTCCCGGCCGGACGAGCGGGCGCCGGCGCTGGAGGCGCGCGACGCGCCGGAGGACGCACGGGAGCCGGGCCCGCCGGAGGACGACAGCCGCGCGGACAGCGCGCCGAGCAGCTTGTCTGGCGGCGACAGCTGCGCCAGGCGCGCGCGCGCGGCGGCGGCGGCCGCGCCCGCCACGGCCGCCGCAGCAGCGGCGCCCTTGCTGCACTTGGCCCTGCGCGCTGTGCATGCTTGGCCACCGCTGTGCAGCGCTGTGCGACGCCATCTCACGCGCTGTAAGACATTCAACGACAGCCAGCAACGTGTTTGGTGAGCTTGGCCAGCCATGCAGCGTGCACCCGCCAGCGTCATGGAAAAACGCACATGAACGCATGCAGCGCGCCAGAATAGGACAGCCAATTGCTCCGCCAATAACCACTGAGCACCCCTCCACTGCGCATATGGCACGCTCGCATGCCCATGGGGCGCCTACCTGGCCCAGCAGCCGGCCGTCTGCGCGCGCGCGGCCAGCGGCGTGCGCGACCCATATGCGGCGGCCGCGACGAGGCAGGCGGCCTGCGCAGCGCCCAGCGCGGCCGCCGCGGCGCACAGCGGCGCTGCGTGCGCATCCAGGACGCGCAGCACGGCGCGCAGGCCGCCGCTGCTGTCGTGTCTGGCCGCTACCGCCAGCACCGGCCTGCGCGCCGTCCGCGCTGTGTGCTCAAATACGCGCGCATGCAGGCTCGGCGCCGCGTCGCCGGGCGCCGGCAGCGCCTCGACCCATCAGGGCGGGGCGGCCTGCGCAGTGCCCAAGCGCTGGTGCAGCTCGCAGGGGCGCGTCTGCAGGCCCGCACCAGTGCTGCGCATAGGCGTGCAGCGCAAAGGCCTGGGCGGCCAGCAGCACGGCGCCCGCGCCGGCCGATAGGTGCAGCAGCCCGGCCACGCCCCACCAGGCGCCGCCGGCCGCCAGGCCGCTGGCCGCCAGCAGCGCCGCGCCAAACATGCCCACCACGCCGGGAAACCTGGCGGGGCAGGCAGACTGTTTGCCTGTCCTGCTTGGCGCGATGCGCGTGCGACCCCGTACGGACGCATCAGGCAGGCCGCGGCTGCGCTGCATGGCACATGGGTTCGCAGTGTGCCTGACCGCTACCATGCCCACACACACGCGGGGCGCTGCCTGGACACGTGGGCTGTGACAAGCACACCAGCCACAGGCCCAATCGCAAATGCTTTCCCCAGGACACTGAAACGTCATGCACACGATAGACGCCTTACTTGTCACCTCCACACTCGACTCAGGCGTCATGGCAGCCCCACCAATGACGTGCAGAAACAGCGCCCATCACTCGCGCAGCGTCCGCCCAACGACCGTGCCCCTCCGCACCGCCTGAAAGTTGGATTGTATTGTATTGAAAAAATCGGATTGCAGCCGGTGACTCGCGGAGGAGTGCGGCCTACCAGGGCAGGTGAAGACTGTCACCGCCGCCGTCACGCGAGCCGCCGCTCGCGGGCGCCTGCGCCTCGTGCCGGCGGCCCCGGCCGGGGTGCCGGCCCTGATGGCCGCCCAAGCGGACCCCCCGGTCCTTCTTCAGACCTCCCTGCCCCCTGTCGTCAGCACGGAGCGTGGCTGGCGCCTCCGCGCGCGGCACGCCTGCACCTGCAGGCGCTCCCGCCGCGCTGGGCGCGCGCGGCCCCACGACCGGCCCCGCACCATGTGCGGCAGCCGCCGCCGCGTGCGGCAGCCGCGCCGCGCCGAGGCCGCGAAACCTCGGTCCAGGGCCGCCGGCGCTCGGTGCGCCGTGCGCGGCGCTGGGCGCGTGCGCCGCGCTCGCCGGCGCGGCCGCCAGCCTGGCGCTCAGGAGCAGCAGGACGAGGCCCGCGCCGGCCATGTACAGGAAGGCTGATGCCAACGCCGCATCCTGCGGGCAGTCATGAGGGGCGCTCAGGCGGGGCGCTGCCCACACCTGAACTGGCAGCTGCCTGCTTGGCGCCGCGCTCCATCGGACGAGGCGATGGCCCCAGCGCACGTCAGCTGAGCTGCAAGCTTCTAGAGCACGGCGTTCTCGGAGCGGGCGGGTGCCTGCTGCCTGCATGCTCGCCATCTCTCACCGTCAGCGTATGCATTGCGCCTGCCCTCCGTACGCGCTTGGCGCAGGCTCATACACTCACACTTGGGACAGCTGGAACAGCTGGGTGGGCAGGGGCGCACGAGCCATCGGGCGGGCCGGCGCGTCGGCCGCTCCAGCAGGGGCGCCTGCAGGCCGCCACCGGCGCCCGCCGCAGGCTCCTGCCCAGCGTCCCCGCACGCGCTGCGCGGCATGGCCTCCTTTGTGCGCGGCGCTGCGGGCCTGCGTGCGGAGCACCCGCTCGCGGTCGACCCAGTGGTGCCCCTCGACTAACACGCATGTCGGAATGAGCGGTTGCCTCCCTGCGTGGGCATGTTGAAGTACAAGAAACAGTGTGCGGGAGCATCCGCACCGCAGCACCAGCATCGGCGGCAAAAACAAGGACAGGTGTTGTGACGCGGATCAGTGTGCAGCACACACTGTGCTGGTGGTGACCATAAGAGGCTGCACAGCGGGCGTGTCCACACGCGCCCACTGCTGGTCCACCAGGCAAAGCAGCACGCGTCATGCGGGCACAGCATTGGTGGCATCCTGCAGCGGCTTCATTCATGTGCATGCGCTCTCGGCAGGACAAGGACTATCAAGCGGACAGCCGCATTTATACGTGTGCCTACCAGGCGTCAGCGCACGCCTCCTCGGCAGCCTCGCGCTCGAACAGCAGCTCCACCGCCAGGCACGCCGACACAGCGAAGCAGCAAACCTGCATGCCCATGCGGTCCTGATGAGTTCGCTCCTTATTTGAGTATACCACGTTGTGCATGCATGGCGCAGCGCTGCATGAGATGTACGTGCCTTCAACTAGGCCACACGCGAAACCTCACAAGCAGACCAAATGGGAGCATGCCTCCTGTATGGACCAAGAGGACCAAGCAGCCATGCAAGTGCCAAGCCGCCCAGAGAGCCCCAGCCGCAGCAGGCAGAATCAAGCCGTCCCCTCGGCACGCGCCAACGGGCACGCGCCTGCGCCAGCACGAGCGCGGCAGCGAACAGGCCGGCCGCGAGGCTGTGCTGGGCGGCCCCATTGAGCAGCGCCAGCAGGCCACGCGTGGGCTCATAGTTCGCCGCCAGGACGTACAGCAGGTCGCTGCGCGGCGCGCCCGCCTCAAGCACTGCCGCACATGCAAGAGGCCGGGCCAGCCAGGCAAGACGCGCAGCAACTAGCTCACTTTATACCTGCAGGCAGCGCTCAGGGCTATCAGGGCTTGCTAAGTGAGCATGCGCACGTGCGTCACGGTCGCTCCCATTCGCTCATCCAGCGACCAGGGAAGGCTTGCACAGCAGGAGCCAGGCCTTGTGAGGGCGCGGGCTCCGGACAGAGGCGCTGCGCACCCTTGGCACAGGACGAAGGCGCCCAGGCAGCCCTCCAGCGCGACCACCGCAGAGCTGGCTCCCGCAAACTGCGCCGCAGCCGCGGCCGTCGCGCGAGGGCACCAGCCCGCACCGCTCTGCTACAGGGGTTGCTGCTGGGCGGAAAAGCTGCTTGGCGGCTTGACTTGGACCGTTATGCACAGGCTTGCGTAGTCTCAAGCACTGGCCAAATAGACGACAAGAGCGTCGGTGCAGTGCAGGAGACCTCGACAAGGGCATACACCTCGGGCCGCATCCCCTGTCCGTCCTCAGAGACAGAGGCGGGTGGCGTGGTGGGCTGCCCAAGGCTTGGGTGGCTGAGCGCAAGGCCGGGCGGCCGTGCTGTGCACAGGTAGGCAGGCGCGAGGCAGGCGGCGGGGCGCGCACCACCGACACCAGCCACAGGCTGCCCTCCGGATCCCTGGAGCGCTGCGTGCCGCTGAGCACGCCGAGCGCGCCGTTCGCCGCGAGGAGCGCGCCTGAGAAGGCCGCCCATCCGGGGTACCTGCACGGCCAACGCGCTGACACTGAAAGCTTCACAGCAGCCTCATTGAGCTCTGCGCAGAGCGCAACAGGCAGACAGCGTGCGGCGCTTGACACGAGAGGGGCCGGTGGCCGGTTGCATACCATAATGTTTCCACTTTGCCCCAGCACGCAAGTGCTAGGTACAAGCCGTGCGCCAGCACGCCCAGCCCCGGCAGCAGGAAGGCGCTGCATGCCGCCACGCACAGCGACACACCCATGCCCTGTCACCGGAGGCGCCGCCCAGCCATCCAGCCCCGACCCCTGAAACGCTAGAAATTGGAGATGGCTCCCAGAAGCAGAAGAACAGGAAGCTGGTGAATAAATGGAGTGAACAAGGAACGCACGCTACGAGCCTGTCACAGTGTGCATGTGCACACCCTAAGCTTAACCTGAGGTGCTAGTCGCATGCTGAGCTCCAGGCAGGCTGGCTACCATCGTCTCTCGCGGCTCTGCCCTGTTTCCCTGCATACAGCTCATCTTGATTGTTGCCTGGCGCTGAGCACGGGCACTGGCTGGGGTCGTTGAGCGCGTGAGCGCGCCCGCGGGTACGCGGCGGGGCAGCCTTGCAGCGATGGATACTGACAGCTGCTGCTCCTCAGACGGATTTGGTTACAGCGATGAGGAGGACCTAAACGAGAGCTCCGAAGACGGGGACTACGGCTTTGATCCCCACGCAGAGGTGGAGACGTCCGCCAGACAGGTCTGCCGTTGCCTTGGGAGTATGCTGCGGACGTTGAGGCTGGCAGGAGGCCTGCTGACGGCCTCGGACACGCCCCAGGCCCCGTACGTTGTCTTCAGCGAGGAGCAGCTGCGAGAACGACAGGACGAGGCTGTCAGCGCAGTCACAGGCGTGCTGTCTATCAGCAAAAGCGAGGCCGTGCGAGTTCTGCGACAGTGCAAGTGGTGCGCGCTGCGCCCCTGGTGTCAGATTATTGCTCGGGCGCCGCACACGCCTCCCTCACTGTGCGTGCTGCCTGCCGCTGTGCAAACGCATGGCTGCACACGCACCTCGCCTACTCTGCTCGTGTGTGTGCCTTCGGTGGTCGTATTTAGTCGTGCACGAGCAAGCGCGCTGCGCTCGCAGGGATGTGAACCGCGTCAATGAGGAGTGGTTCACGGACACGGACGCCATGCGCCGCAAGGTGGGGATCTTGGAGGAGCAGCCCGTCGCATCCACGTCGGGCAAGGTGCGCGGTCGGGCCTCAGCTGTCCGACCACAGCTCGCGGTCGAGCCCCGCAACGGGGCTGTCTGGAGGGCACCACGCGTGCATGGTGCCCTCAGCCAGTGCCCCGCCCCAGGGCTTGCCTGCGGGCTGCGGGCCACGACTCAGCGAGCAGCGCGGCGGGGCCGCAGGAAACGTGCCAGATATGCTTTGACGAGTTCCAGGCGCGCGACATGCGCTCGGCGTGCTGCGAGCACCTGTTCTGCCAGGAGTGCTGGCGCGGCTACGTTGCCAACGCCATAAACAGCGGCCCTTCTTCCCTTCACCTGCGCTGCCCGCTGCCGAACTGCTCTGCCGCGGTGCGCAGCCCTCTCCTCCGCAGAGGGACTGGTGCGCGGCAGCCTGTTGTGCGTACATGGTAGGCGCTTGCGCGGCTGCTGCACCTGCCACCACTTGCGGCCTGGGGCGTCCGCAGTGTGGCAGCACCTCCTGCACACCCGAGCAGTGCCCTGCAGCCTATTCACAAGGCGCCCTATCTGCGTGTCCGTGCAGCAGCCTGCCGGAAATGTATTGAAGTGCTCGCGCGCACGCCTTCCCGCACCTCTGTTGCCGGGTTGGTTGCCACGCGCGTGCGTGACCACCGTTTGGGGCGCTGGCGAGCGCAGGTGCCGGCGTCGGTGATCGAGGCCGCCGCGGGCCCCGCCGACCTGCGGCGCTTCCGGCAGTACGCGCTGCGGAGCTACGTGGAGGACAACCGCAAGCTCACCTGGTGCGCGCGCCGGCCCCGCTCGGCCGGGTGTGCGTGCGCGCGCGACGCGGCGCGACGCGGCTGTCAGCCCCGCTGCGTCTGCTTGCTCATAGCTGCATGCATGCCCGCACGGTACACAGTTACAGGTAGAGATTAAGCCATGAATGCCGCGCCCGCGGCCCAGCCGCGGCCTGCGGCCAAGACGTGCTGTCGCGGGAGGGTGGCGCAGCGGCGACGCTCTCTCCCGCTCCTAGCTGTTTACAAGTCGGGACGTGTGAGAGGGAGGCCTGAGCGAGAGGGAGGGCCGGCCTCACCCCCTGCGCACCGGCTGGCAGCGCGCGCGCAGGTGCCCCGCGCCCGGCTGCGAGCACGCGGTGGAGGCGCTGGTGGACCTGGGCGCGGAGCCGCTGGACGTGTCGTGCGCGTGCGGCGCCGCCTTCTGCTTCCAGTGCAAGGAGGAGGCGCACCGGCCGGTGCGGCCCGCGCGCCCCTCGGGCGCGGCGCCGCGCGCTGCCGCAGCGCGGCGGCGCTGGGCGGCAGCGCGCCCGCACCCCTCCTGGCCTGCGGGCGATGCGCCGAGACACGTTTATTGTCCCATGTGGCCTGCGTGCCGCCTGATTCACCGATCCGTGTTGTGGTCAACAGCTGAAGAGCTGTTCTAACTAGGTGAGTCGGTACATTTCGTGCAGAGAGTTAGTGCGTGCACAGGATGGAGGAAGAGAGGCGGGCAGCGCTGTGAAGCGTGGCCGCGGTCGCGGGCGGCGCGCAGGTGGACTGCGAGACAGTGTCGCGCTGGATCGTGAAGAACAGCGCCGAGAGCGAGAACCTGAACTGGATCCTGGCCAACACGAAGCAGTGCCCCAAGTGCAAGCGGCCGATCGAGAAGAACCAGGGCTGCATGCACATGACGTGCAGCCAGTGCAAGTTCGAGTTCTGCTGGCTCTGCCAGGGCTCCTGGGCGGAGCACGGCGAGCGCACCGGCGGCTTCTACGCATGCAACCGGTGTGTGGCCCTGTGCCTAAAGCTGCTGGCACCTCCGGGATCTGCGACCCTCTGCGCGCGCTGCGACGGCTGGGTGAAGCGCGCGTCCCTGCTGGAAACGTGGCAGCAGGTGACCGGTTCTCTAGCCGTGAGCAGGCCTATCAAGCTGACATGTTGCGGCCCACGCTGAGCCTAATGCCCTGCTTACATATTGTTTGGTGGTATGGCGAGCTGTTGAATGTCGAGATCGAGGAAGCCCAGGAGACTGCAGGCGTGTTGCACGGCATGAGGTACCTATGTGCTGCGTCCGGGTCAGGTATGAGGCAGCGAAGAAGAAGGGGGACTACGACGAGGAGACGCAGCGGCGGGAGCACGCAAAGAACGCCTTGGAGCGGTATATGCACTACTACCAGCGCTGGGCTGAGAACGACCGCGCGCGGCTGAAGGTGCGCGCGGCCATGTGCATGCCGTCAGTGCTCATGTTTTAGTCACTTGTTCCTCTCAACGCCCCGTGATGTGTGCAAGCAAGGATGTTCAGTGCGAGGCAACATTGGTGTGGTGTGGTGGCACGTCCTCTGGCCGGCATGACCTGACAACAACTTCCCCAGCACTGATGTGGCATGGAGCCAAGAGGGGCGATGCATCTTTAGGTTGCAGCGGCGAGCGGGGCCGAGCCTTAGGTTGCCCGGGCGGCGCACGAGCCAATGTGCGCGCGGCGGCGCGCAGGCGCTGAGCACGATGCGTGACTTCCAGGAGAAGCTGCTGGAGAAGCTGAGCGAGATCACGATGACGCCCACCTCGCAGCTGCGCTTCCTGCTGGACGCCTGGCTGCAGGCGCGCGCGGCGCCCGGCCCACTGTCGCGCGCCAGCCCGCCTGCCCGGCGCCTGCGCGCTCGCGCACGCCGGCTGCCTGCGCCCCGCTGGGCGAGTCAGCACGGGTAACGCCGGCGATTGCAGCGCGCTGGGGATAGGGTAGGGTAATGTGCAGGGCACAATTCTGCCCCACCCTACCCTTACCCTGTTCTGGGGCCAGGTGGTGGACTGCCGGCGGATCCTGAAGTGGACGTATGCGTACGGCTACTACCGCTTCGGTGAGCAGGCGGTGAACGGCGCAGCGGCGGCGGTGTCGCGCGACGTGCTGCGCCAGCGCCAGGAGTTCTTCGAGTTCAACCAGGCGCGGGCCTGCGCCGGTGGCGTTGTTGCAGAGCCCGGCTTGCTCAAAGTGCGCAGGCGCAGCTAACCCAGGCGCTGGGCGCGCGGGCGCGGCGCCCGCACGGCGCGGCGCACTGGCCCAGCATGCTCTGGCCAGCAGCAGCGCCTCGCATGCCGTGCACGGCCGTGCGTGCAGGCCGCGCTGAGCTGGCTGCGGGGCCGCGAGGGTGTGCCGAGCGCATGCGCTGCCTGGCCTCTACGTGCGTGGCAGGGCGCAGCTGTGGCTGCTGGCCACAGACCTGAAAAATAAGGAGCGCCACTCCGGCCGCCATCTTGACAGTCGACAGTCGGCGGCACCAAAGCGGCTGCGCGTGGCGATGACCATCAAGCACCTGGGGGGCGACGGCGGCACGCACGCAGAGGGCGCCTCCCTGCGCCGCCCGGGTCGCGGCCTCTGGCGAGCGCGGCTCGTCACCGCCGCCGGAAGCGAAAGGGGAAGGGAAAGGGCATTGCCTTTCTACATCACCCTGATGAAGCACCTGCCCTGCTACCTGACCCTATACCCTTTGTCCCACGCGCGCAGGGCAACGCGGAGCTGTACCTGGAGAAGCTGCACGGCATGGCCGAGAAGGAGCCCAACGCGTTCCAGGAGGGCGAGGCGCCGCTGTCCGCCTGGCCCAAGTTCCGCGAGAACCTGATCGGGCTCACCGACGTCACGCGCTCGCACTTTGAGAAGCTCGTGCAGGCGCGCCCGTGCCCGCCGTGGCGCCCGCGCCCGCCCTGGCGCTCACTTAGTGAAGCTCGCGTCTCTGCCTGTGAACGGAGGCAGACGCAGGAGTGCACGGTCTTGTGTAGGCACCCTCTGTCTGGCACAGGCACCATTCGCCTGGCATCTTCGACTCTGCCCCGGAGGTCATCGGAGGGGCGCGAGGCGCGATGCGCACCGCGCTAGTAGAAAGACGTGTGCCTGACCTAGGGTTTGTCCAGGTCTGGCAGGCACGCGGAGCGCACAGCCTGTCACATGCCCCAGCCTTCGCCCTGCCTGCATGCAGCGGGGCTACCGCGGCGGCGGGCGGCCGCGAACCACGCGGTCGCCGCAGGGATGCTGCGCTGGGGTACTGTGCGACAGAGACATGATGGAGTGCATCGCCTGCGGCCGTGACTTTGGTCGGCCGAGGCGAGCGAGCAGGGCCTCTGGCGGGCGCGCAGGAGCTGGAGCGCGGGCTGGATAACCTGCTGGCGGACTACGACGCGGACGGCAGCGGCGGCGCGCCCGGCGCGGGGCCATCCGGCAGCACCGCAGCGCCCGCCAAGGCGCGGCCGGCGCGCGGCGGGCGCGCGCCCAAGCGCTCGCGCGCCGGCAAGGGTGCGCGCCCGCCGCTGGCAGAGCGGCACCTTGTGCTCGCTGCGCCCCGCGCTGCGCGAGCAGAGCGGCTGCGCTCGTCGGGGGGCGCGCTGCCCGCGGATGCATCTGGGCTGGAGGGTCAAGCGTTGCAGTTTGTGCCAGTGCGTGTTCTAGTCACCACGTGATTCTGCTTGTGTGATGATACTAGGTGCACACTTTCTGCCGCCTGTTCCGCTCCGTCTTATGTGACAGAGGGTAAGTACGCACGCGCGTGCTCCATTAAATCCAACCAATGCCCGCACAGCTGCCCGTTGGTAGAAGCGGGCTTAGGAAAGCATCCCTGCTGCGACGTGGCGCGCGCGTTGTGCCTGAAATGTGCGGATCTGTGTGTTGGGTAGTATACCAAAGCCCTGTACTTGATGCGCAGGCGGCGCTGCGGTCGCGGGCGACTCCGACATGGAGGTGGAGGCCGGCTTCTGGCAGTGCGCCGCGTGCACATTCGCCAACCGCGACCTGCGCGCCGCGCGCTGCGACGCGTGCGACACGCCGCGCCCGCGCCGCGCCGAGCGGTGACTGGGGGCCGCGGACCCGCGGCGGCGCGTGCGGGCGCGCGCGGCGCTGTGCCAGTGGCCGAGGCGCGGCCCGTCCCCGCGCGCGGCCAGAGGGGAGCCCTACCTGTGACCCACGCAGCGAGGGCCCCGAGTGCGCAGGGTGGCTGCTTGGCGGCGGCCCGCGGCACACCCCAGGGCCGTGCCGGCAGCAGGTCGGCAGGACATCATGCAGCCATGTAGCTATGTACCATAGACGTAGATGTGTATCGAGTGGACTGGCGTGCCATTGCATGCAGCGCGGCTGTGCCGGGGCGAATGGGGGGACTTGCCTGAGGGTGAGCGGGGGACTGCCAAGCGGGGTAGCGAGGTGCTGACAGGGGATAGGGTCAGGGCCGGGTCTGCGCATGCGCACACAGGCCCTGTGCGCCCCGCTGGCCATTGAGCGTGGCTTGCCGGCGCCCCGCTGCAGGCCTGTCTCGACGCAGGGCGTGCGCTGGCCTGGAGTAGCAGGGCCAAGCTTTGCGCGGGGTGTGGCGGTGGGGGCGTCGGGAGGGCGCTGTGTGCTCCGACCTCGACAAGGCCGCAAGGTTCCTGTTTACATGTACCTGTTCAAGTGGGACCCTTCGCTAACGGAGTTTGGCCCTGGTCCTCTGCCTGCTGCACACAGCGCCGCACCTTGCGGGGCTGTGAGCTGGCGCAGCACATTTGCAGAGCCAAAACAGGGCCCGAAAGGGACACCGGCCTGCATGCGCTGCACGCCGCCATGTAAACGAATCGCACCAGCCATTCAAGCCACACCCGAGCATCAAAGGTTTAAAGCAATACCTCATTCCCAGTGAGTTTGCACGTCTCACGCGCGCCTTGGCGCCAAGGCGCGCAGTGTCTAGCAACACGAACAACAGCAGTACCCGGCACAGCCGATGCATATGCTGACCCGTCCTGGATACTCGTCACAAGCGCAGCAGCTGAAAGCACACACGAGCCCTGCAAGACCCCAGTGTCCAAATGTGATCCAGGCTGCTACTTACAGGGTCAGGGTCCCTGCTATTTCCCCAAAGAGAACCTGACACCAAACCACTCGCGTCGCGCCAGGCGCGCGTAGCGCAACTCCGCCGCATTTTAAAAATCTGACCAACCCTGCGTATGCAAGAGGCGGTACACAGCAGCGGCCCCCACGCCATCCGAAGCCGGACGCGGACGCTACAAGGCGCTGCGCTGCCGCCACCGCCGCCGCGCAGACGCATCGGCGCCTGCCTGCGCCGGCGCATCCGCGCCGCCACGCTGCTCACCGCTGTGTGTGTGCCCCGCGGGCTCGGCGGCGCCGGCGGCGCCCAGGCTGCTGCCCTGGCGCAGGCGCTGCATCACGCCCTGCACCAGGCCCACCGGCCCCCGGCCGTTTTGCGGGTCCCCTGCCACGCCCGCGGCCACGCCCACAGCCGCGGGCGCAGGCACGGGCGCGGGCACGGTGGTGCTGCGCGGCGGCGCCGGCAGGCGGTGCAGGCTCTTGCGCAGCACGGCGACCAGGTCGTAGATCCAGACCTGGTACGCGGACGGGTGGCAGCTGTGCGTGCAGTCCTCGCCGCCCTGCGACGCGCGGCGCCGCGTCAGGCCCGCCGCGCAGCATTTTTCGTCCCATCACAGTGTCAGGGAGAAAGCAATGGTCGCCCGCTTGACAAAGGAGTCTTTCATTAGGCGCCTGGTCCGCCGCATGGACCTCCCCCTTCGCCGCTTGCAAAGGTAAAGACCACGGGCATTGAAAGCAGGGTGGTGGCGGAGCCGTTGACATGCGCCATGTGCCGCCGCTGCTGCGCAGCTGGACCCCAGACAGCAACCGCAGTGGCTGACACCACACCAGCCCAATGGAGCACCGCGCTGCAGGCCGGCTCTCCAGGCCCTCTACAACACGCGCTCGAGCGCTCACACCCGGTGCACCGCCCCCCGTATCCCTGGGCCCTGCAGGCCCGCGAGCGCAGATCAGACGGTGGTGGGCGCGGCGCCGGCGCGCACCTTGTAGTTGTAGTGGTAGTTCCACAGCGTCGCGCTGCCGTTCCACGTGTCCATCACGGGGATGCCTAACGCGCGCATGGCCGGCAGCGCGATCTTGTTCCGCCAGCCGCCCTCCGCAATCACCTACGCGTGCGGTCCGCCCTTGTGACCTCACCGGGACGCACATGGCATGCCGCGCTCCCCAGCACAGACAACCTTCCTCATGTCATCATTACACCCTGGGCATCGCAAGCAAGCATGCACTGGTTTGACCGGTAGGCGTGCGCCCCCTTGCCATGGCGGCGTGTGCCGTTCGGGGGTGCGGGCGTGGCGCGCCTGCGTCACGGGGCTGCTGGACGACAGCGAGCCGTCCGCCTCGAGCGTGACGTTGTCGATGGCGTGGCAGTTGAAGGGCCGCTCGGCCTTGGGGCAGCCGTCGCACTCATAGTCGCCTGCGCCAAACAGTGTGCCTTTCAGGACGGGTCGCAGCCCAGACACTGGCGCTGGTTGCATGTGCATCGCTCAGGCGGGTAGCTAGGCAGCCCACATGCCAGAGGACCATGCGCGGAAGGGCCTGCAGCGCAGCTGCGGCCGCACGGCAGGCAGCGCAGCCTCGCGCTCGCTCCCTGGCAGAGCTAGTGCGCGTTATTATGCACACGGCTGAAGGCGCATGCGAGCGCGCCACTCCAGCGCACGAGCGGCGCCCTGCCTGCCGCTCTTACCGGCCCCTCTGCAGCCGCTTGCGGGGAGGATGCGTGGAGGGGCCCTGGGGCGCGCCGGTCGGCGTGTCAAAGTGCTGCACGGAGGAGTCGCGCCAGATGATGAAGGGCAGCTCGTGCCGGTGCTCGCGGTAGTACGCCGCGAAGTAGCCGATGTGCTCCTTGTATTGCTGCACGCGCGCGGCCACGCCGCCTCAGCCCGGGCTGACCGGAAAGCCAGCAGAGGCCGACCACGAGCAAGCTTGAACATGCGAGTGAGGAGCCCAGGTCATGCTGCTGTGCACGCCGATGCGAGCTGTGCATGGGGCTGCAAAGGCTGGGGCGCCGCGCTATAGGGTTAGGATAGTAGGTAGCCACTGCGCGGCGCCGGCGCGCCTGCGCCCAGTTGACCCAGACGGCGAAGTTGACGACGGCGATGTCGCCACGCGCCGCGCCCAGCGCGCCCAGGCGCGGCAGCAGCGTGTCGGCCAGCCAGTCGCCCATGTTGGCGCGCAGGTGGCAGATCTTGGTGCCCTCCGGCAGCTCCACGCACCAGCCGCCCAGCAGGCCCTCCAGGGTCTCCTCCGGGAAGTACTTGTCCATGTGCTTGATGTCCATGTCCCACCACTCATACACAAAGCACTGCATTGCGCGCATGTACTCCTGCGCCGGCGGGGTCGGGGTCAGGGCAGGGCATGCCGCGCGCATGCACTCGTGCGCCGGCAGGGTTGAGGTAGGGTGTGCCGCGCGCATGTCCACCTGCGCCGGCGCCACGCGCGCTCGCGCACGCGCCGCCCCTGGCGTGCCGGCCCAAGCCGGGCGCGGAGCAGGCGCGCCACAGGTACTGCAACTTTCCTCAGCCTCCTCAAGCACGGCAAACGCGGGGCACCACCTGATCAGGAGCCACGACCACAAGCAAATGCGCATCACCTGCGCATTTGCTTTTAGTGGCGTGCAGCCCACTAAAAACGGCAGCGGACGCATGTCTTAAGATCCGTGCGAGACCAGCAGCAGCGCCAGCCGCAGGCTGCGTGCTAGAAGAGGGGGCGCGTTGGGCGCGCGGCGGGCGCGCGGCGGGCGCGCGGCGGGCGCGCCTGCTGGATGGAGTCGCCGATGAGCCAGAGCGTGCGCCCGCGGATGAAGGGGAACAGGTCGCAGGGCGACAGGTCCAGCAGCTCGCGCGCGGCCGTGTTGCCGCCCTCCGCGCTGCCGGCCCCCGGCCCACAGTCGGCGCCCTGCTGGGCAAGCTGCTGGCGAGCGCGGCGCCCGCACACTGCAGCAATGATGCACACATGCTGGCTCTGTGTGTGCGTTGTCCTGGCAAGCCACTGCTGGCGGCGTGTCAGATCCGCAGCTGCGCGGACGCCGGGCAGCGCGGCCCGGGTGGCTGCGCGGGACGGCGCGGGCGGGCGCACCGGCGGACAAACTCGCGCGCCAGCCCGTTGATGTCCCAGTCGCTGCACACGGGGCCGCTGTTCTTGAACTGGCAGAAGTTGGCCCAGAGCGTGTCGATGTGGCAGTTGGTGCACTCGGGGCGCTGCGTGCCGCCAAACAGGTAGGGGCGGCTGCCGTTGCGCAGCTCGTCGAACGGGATGCGGTCATAGCGCAGCGGGCACGTCTCGTTGAACCAGGCCGGCACGCTCGCCAGGTGGCTGGCCTCCAGCGAGAACCGCCGCCCGCAGCCGCCCTGCCGCGCAGCGCGCAACCTCAGGCTCCCGCGCCTCCATCGGGGCGGCGCGCAGGGCATGCAGGTACCGCTGCACGCGCCGCCGCCAGCAAGCGGCCCGGCGCCGGACTCCGAAGGCTGTGCCGGCGACGGTGCAGCGGGCCGCAGGCACGCCAGCCGCGGCGCTGCCGGCGCCAAGCAGTCACGGCAGGCGCAGCGGCGGAGCTCGCTTGGGGCGAGAGCGCACCCCCTGCGCGTCGCCGCAGCGCCGCGCGCGCGCCAGCGCCCACACCGTGAGCACCGTCGCGAGCGCGGCCGCGCCCAGCAGCAGCAGGCGCACGCCGTGCGCGAGCGCGCCCAGCGCGCCCGAGGCGCGCGGCGGCGGCGCCGCCGCCGCCGCCTGGCCCGCCATCAAGGCCGGCCGGCCGGGCCTGCGCGCCGCGGCAGGTCCTCGGGCGCCCGGCCAGCGCGCAGACTCTTTTCAACACCTGCCAGGCTCCCCTGCTCCCAGCAGCAGGCCAGGCGGCACAGCGCTCAGGCCGCGCGCTGCCGCTGCCACCGGCGCCTGGGTTGCCGCCACGGCAGGTGCACGCGCAGTTACCGCACTGCCTTGGAGACCCCAGCTATCGATGTGCCGCCTCTGACGGAGGGCAAGCTCACACATCCTTGGCTGCCGCCTTCACGCGCTCCCGGAGAGTGGCCGCCAAAGCGCGCCCAGGGACTGGGCGCAGAAGAAGTTCGCTGCGAGCCTCATTGCGAGCGGGGCTTGCGCCTGCGCCGACCGAGCCAGCAAGCCCCAGGCAGAGGCCTGCCGGGCGCGGGTCGGGCAGGCCCAAGGGGCGCTGCTCGCAGGGGGGGTTTCACGCGTGCGCGCTGCACCAGGACAGGCGCTGCGCCGGCGCGCATGCTGCTGCAAGGACAGAAGACAAGCGCAGCTCCGAGCTGAGCGCTCTGCTCAGCTTGCCGGCAGGCACGTGCTGCGCGTGTGGTGGTGTACTGAGCGAGCCCCGCGGCTCCGGGTGCCCGGCAGGTGCGGCATGCAGGCCACGGACGGCAGGGACGCACCCGGCCGCTCAGCGCCCTGCCGTGGGCAGGATGCAGGCGGAGCAGCACCCGGCCCGCGGGCGCGGCCGCCTTCAAACGCCGAGTCCCGCCCAGGCGTCGCCCGTCACGCTCGCCTTCGCGGATGCTCCTCGGGAGCACTCAGGCGACAGCCCTCCTTGCTAGATTGAGAGGTGGCGCCGTGCCGAGCGCGGGCCTTCAGGCGGGGGTCCTGGGCCAGGTGTCCTGGTCGCGCAGGCCCCCGGGCAGTTATGCAGAGACTGCGGTGCACCAGTGCCAATACGGCTGGCTCTCTAATGCGCTCCGGCCCGCGAGACGTGCGGCCCCCGTGCGGGCAAAGACATGCGGTCGCGCGTGTCGGAGAAGCCACAGGTATGTGTGTGTGTTTCTGCACGAGCAGTGCAGTTTGCATGCAGTGGGGGGGCAGGACACACCGCTCGCTTTGCAGCGCACGCCGGGCCTTGTGCAGCTGGCCGCCCTCGGCGCAGCGCGGTAGGACGAGCCCAGCCTTACTGTACGTGTGGAGGCTGGCGACGTGTGCTGGCCTCTAGCGCAATGAGCTAGAGGCCCACTAAAAAGTGCAGGGCTGATTGCCTGGGGTTTGGCATGGAGCGCTCGTGTGGACCAGGCACTCGGCAAAGCAGTCATTTCAACTTGTTGAAAAGCCTGGGGCCAGTGGGTGGCGACTAACCCCCATGAGCACCGGCTGTGGCTCCATCGGGTCCCTGAGCGGCAGCTCCATCAGGGGGACGGCGCTGCAGGGCCGGACGCCCCGCTCATGCTCGACTGAGCGGCCGGCGGGGAGGGCGATAGTCTG
>JAABUV010002547.1_pt1 | contig 24492 bp, 26 predicted proteins | sample 5559971 | NCBI WGS metagenome assembly JAABUV01 (sample SAMN10711881, study PRJNA513362) | rock metagenome | isolation source: Antarctica rocks | place: Antarctica: Victoria Land, Knobhead nord | collected 2015-12-19
CGCGCGCGCGCGCGCGGCGTCGCCGGCGGCGCCCGCCGCCCACGCGCCGCGGATCAGCGCATCGGCCATGCGCTGCAGGCGCGTCTCCGCCGCCGCCGTGCCGCCCTGCTCGCCGCGGCCCAGCCCGCGCTGCACCGAGCTCGCGAGCGCCGCCAGCGCCGCAGCCGGCGTCACGCCCGCGCCGTGCACCAGCGCGGCGCCAGCCGCGCCGGCCGCGCCGGCCAGGCCCGCGCTGCTCGTGGGGTGCGCGACCATGGCGCTGTAGCGCTGGCGCAGCGCGCGTGTGGCCGCGCGCACCTCGGCCACGGCCTCGACCTCGGCCGGCGCCGCGGCATCACCGCATGCGCGCTCGCAGGCCGTGGCGGCCTCGTCGGCGGCGTCGGCGTAGGCGACCACGGCGGTGCCGACCGCGCGCAGCGCCGCGAGCGCGTCGAGCATGCCGACGACGACCGAGCGGCCGGGGTCGGGCGCGCGCGGGCGCAGGCGCAGGCTGGCCAGGCACACGCCGGCCTCGCCGGAGAGCAACGCGCACGCGGTGACGGTGTCGCCTGCACGCCCCGCGCCGCCGCAGGCTCACGGCCGGCAGGGCGCCACCGAGCCTCTCTGGCACACAGCGCCCGCATCACATGCACGACTGTCCGCACCCCAGGCAGCCAGCTGCCGCACCCGCAGCCCGCAGCGGCGCCGCGAACAGGGCACCCGCGCCGCCGCTGCGCACCTGTTGCAGGGTCGATGCAGCGCAGCTCGTGCCGCGCGGCATCGGGCGCCGCGCCGCCCGCGCTGGCGCTGCCGCCTCCGGCGCCGCCCCCGTCGCTGTCGCCGCCGCTCGCGCCCTCGCATTCCATGCTGCCACGATCGCCCGCGCCGCCTGGCTGCCCGGTGCGCGGCGCGTCGTCGCAGGCATGGGCCGCAGGCACGCAGCACAGCACTGCCAGCGTGCGCGAGGCGGGCAGCGCGGCGATTGCATGCGGCGTGGCGCCCAACGGCAGCGGTGCCGCGGCGCGCCCGCGGCACGCACCGCCGCCGCCCAGCGCCGCCAGGCGCAGCGTGCCCGCACCGCCCGCCACCAGCAGCAGGCACCTGCGCGCGCGGCCGCCGCGGCGCGTAGTGCGCCGCCTCTGTCGCCGCGGCCCTGCCTCTGCCCATGCGGCGCCCAGCACTTCAGCTCGACCGCGGCTCCTAAATGGGCGCCGCAGCGCAGCCGCCATGGCGGGTGCACACCTCTCCATGCGTTCATCACTATGTGTGCGCTGAGGCGCATGCCCACGTGCTGGTTAGCACACACGCCTCCGCAGCCCCGGGCCGCCGGCGCGCGCGCCTGCAGGCGCCGTCCTCGCCCGGCAGCCACAGCGGCGCGACGTGCGCCGCGTCGCGCAGCGCCAGGCGCTCCGGCGCGGGCCAGCCGCGCCGGCCGACGGCCGGCAGCAGCCAGGCCGCGCCGCCGACCGCAAGCGCGCCGCCGCACCGCGCGCCGGCCGGCAGCGCCGTCAGCCCGAGCGGGTCGCCGTCTAGCGCCCAGCTGTCCTCCACGCGCAGGCAGGCACCGCCGCCGGGGCCGGACGCGGCCGCGGCGGCGGTCGCGGGCGCCGCGCGCGCGGCCGCATCGGCGTCTGTGCTCGCCGCGCGCGCGCCCGGCGGCGCGCCGGGGCTGCTCAGACCTGCGGCCGCGCTCGCGGGGTACGCGCCGGGATTCAGTGACAGCGTGGCACCGATGCGAACGGCGGCTGCCGAGATGGCGGCCTCCGTGTCGGCGGCCGCGGGCGGCGGCGCGCACACCAGCTGCAGCAGCTGGCCGTCGCGCAGGCCCGCCAGCGCCTGCGCAGGGCGCGGGCTCGACGCGCGTCTGCGGACGTTGCGAACCTGGCCCGACCTTGCAGGCCAGGCGCAGCAAGTGCGACTGCACATGCAGCCGCCCCACATGAGCGCCCGGCGGCGCTGGAGCCGCGGAGCGCTGGTGCGCGGGGGCCGCACGCGTGACATGCATCCGGGCAGAGGGGACCGCGCCGGAGGACGGCGCGCACCAGCACCGCGCCGGCGCCGCCGGCCTCCGCGGCCGTGCACGCGCTGCGCCGCCCGGGCAGCAGCAGCAGGCTCTCCGCCACGGGCGTGACGTGCCCGGCCGGGCCCCCGTCGCGCGCGAGCGCGCCGCGGCCGGGGTCGCCCGCCAGCGGGATGCGGCCGAGCGGTAGCAGCTCGGCGCCGCGCGCGCCGCGGCCACGCCGCAGCAGCAGCAGCTCCAGCGCGGGCGCGTACGTGCCGGCCAGGACTAGCGTCGCGGCGGCGCCGCCGCCCCAGCCTGCGCGCGCGCGCCGCGCTCGGCGCGCCGAGAAGCGCGCCGCAGGCTGCGGCGGCGCGCGGCACCGCCGGCCGCGCGGGGCGAGGGCGGCCGGGTTGCAGTGCGCGCATCTATCAGCGCTCCGCGGGCGCTCATGCACTTTGGGGGTGCTGTGGCGCAGAGCGTGTGCTGCCAGGCTCCCAGACCACCTCCTCCTCAATAAGTGGAGCAATGGGCAGCGCAGGCGCGCACCGCGCGCCAGCCGCTGGTTGGGCCGAGCACGGGATGCGGCAATGCCCTGACGCAAGACCCTGCATTATTGGGAGACCCAGGGCAACGCGCGTACCCGGCGGCGTGGGCGCGGCCGCCAGGCAGGACAGGCCCCCCTCCGCGGCGCCGGACAGCTCCCGGTGCGCCGCACGCGTGATCCGCCAGCCGCGCCGGCGGCGCTTGTGCCGCCCGCCGCCGCTGCGCCCGTCGGCGCGGCGGTCCCCGCCGACACCCGCTTCGCTGTCGTCGTCGCCGCCCGGCTGCCCGCCTGCCCAGGCGCTGCGGCCGTCTTGCGGCTCGTCCGCGGAGGCCACGGACAGCGCGATGAGCGCGCCGGGCGCGCCCGCCGCAGCGCCGCACGACAGCAGCAGCGCGCCCGGCGCGACCGCGGCGGCCGCGATGGACGCGCCGCCGGGCGGCGCCCACATGTCCTCCGGGCCGCGCCACTGCGCCGCGCCGGCGGCGCTCGAAAGGCGCCGTGCTGCGGGTGGCAGCGTCCAGAGTGCGTACAGTGCACAGTAGCGTGTATGCGCTGGGTCTCTTGTGGCTCTCACTTCTCCCCGTGCCAAATGGCGCACGTGCCCCTCACGCAAGCAACCCATAGTACGCTTCGCTGACAAGCCAGGTGGCCTTCATGCACATCTCATGGGGCCGCATCTGGACGCCTCACGAAGCATTACCGCACAGCAGCGCGCCGCAGGGTGCACCGTGTGCCGTCCGCATGCCGGCGCCGGGGCGCGCCGCTGACAGGGCGCACCAGCAGCTGCGGCTCTGGCGTGCGCGCTCCGGGACTGGGAGGGCTGCCGCATGCGGCGGGCGCCCAGGCATCGCAGGCCATGGCCTCGCTGCCCATCGCATCCACTGCAAGCGGCCCACGGGCTCCCCTGCCATCCGCTGCCACAGCAGCGCTCCCCGCCGGGCTGCCTGCAGGGCGCAGACAGGCGTGGGTCTGAGTGGGCAGCCTCCATGCGCGAGCTCTGCTCTGTGCAAGCAGCGGCGCTTACAGCGAATGCAGGGGCGGCCCGTCAGGCAACCGCCACAGGCGTGGGGGGGGGGGGGGAGCTGTGCATTATGCACGCCGCGGACTGGCGCTCCATGCAAATTCAGCCGTGGCCGCGTACGGCGCAGGCTACAGCGCCACATCGTGCGACCCCTGGCGCCGGCCTTAGGCCGCCGCACACTCCTCTGGGTGAGGGAATTTGCGTCTGCACGCAGCACAACAGGCCGGACAAACAGGCGCCCCTCTGCACGCGGAGCCTCACCAGCGCTCGGCGGCTCCGCCGCAGCGGCCTCCCGGTCCCGCGCCAGCGCGTCCATCAGGCACAGCTGCGCGCGCCTCGGCGTCACCTGCGCGCGTCCGCGCCGCGTCGCAGCCCGCCGCGCGCCGACCTTCGCCATCAAGGGCAGCCGCAAGCGCCGCCAGGGCCGCCCGGGACGATGCCGGACCCAGCGGGGCGGCGCGCGCAGAGCGCGCGCGCGCGACAGGACCTGGCGCCAGGGCAGACAGAGCGCTCTGCACAACAGCTCCGGAGCCAGAAGCGTGCGACGCCCTGCGCGCGCCCGGTACGGGGGTGCCGGCAGCTTCAGGGTAGGGTGCACGCCTGCACGGCCACCAGGTCCGCGGCCAGGCCCGCCGCCAGCGTGCGCTCATCGGCCGCGAGCCCGACAACCTCGGTCGCGTCCGCCAGTGAGGTGCCTGCGCGCCGAGGGGCCGCCTCACGATCGTGTGCCGGGGCGCACCCGTGCGCTTGAAAGCGCTCACTGCGCCCAGCCTTCGCCAGGCCGCGCGTGCACGTGGGGCCGGCGGGCGCTGCGTGACGCCCCAGGAGGACAGTTGCATGCGCACCACCCCACCTCGGGCAAGGGCGCAAGGCGGCCTCGGGGCCCGGCTGCCTGCAGCGGCCGCGTGCGCGGCGCCTGAGCAGCTTCCGTGTGCGGCAGCCCTCTTTGGGTATTATCCGAGGGCCAGGGGGCGGCGGGGCCCGGCCTGCCGGCCGCGCACCGGCGGTCAGCGCGCGGCTCGCGCTGGCGAACGCGAGCACCACGAGCGCGGTCTGCGCGTCGCCCAGCCGCGCCGGCAGGCTCCACATGCCCGTCACGCCCGCGTACGCCGGCTCGGTCTCAAACAGCGGTTCGGGCGCGCAGCCCGCGGTCGCCACGACCACGCAGCCCATGCTGCCCTCGCCGCAGGCTGTGTAGGCCTGCCGCGGCGCGCACGCGCCGTGACAGGGCGTAGGCCCTTGGCGCACCGCCGCCCAACAATGCTGCGCACATGCGCGCACGAGATTACTCCATCATCAGGGGATTGGTCAGACATCGGCGCATGCCGGCCGCCGCACCCCCACCCGGCCCGGCCGAGCGCGGTGCGCGGGAGCCCGCGCGGGCAGCACGACAGTGCCGACCTGGAAAGATGGTTGCGAGCCGGACGGCGCGTCGCGCCGCCGCTCATGGGGAAGGACCGAGCCGCTGCTTTGGCAGCGACGCGGGCGCGCCTGGTTCTGCGCGAGGCCGGCCAGGTCGGCGACAGCGACGGCGCGAGGCGGCGCCGTCGGGCCCAGGCTGGCGCGCCAGGCGAGCGCGCCGCCGGGCGCCGCGGCCAGCAGCTGCAGGTCGGCGGTGGCGGTGCCGAGCAGCGCGCCGCCGCCCGGCAGCGCGGCCACCGCGCGCGCCGCGCAGGGCGCCTGGTACACCCGGGCCTGCGGCGCCGCACAGGCGCGGACCTCGAGCGTCCTGCACCAGGAGTGCAGCGCAGCGTTGGCCTCCCTGTGCCCCTCTCTTTGCACAGTCCCGCACGGCACAGCAAGCTGCCTTCTCCGCGCAGGCTCACACAGCACCAGCCACCAGAGGCGCGCCGGCGGCCGGGCCCGCCTCACCTGCAGCTCCAGCGCCAGGCCGCCGGGGGGCGCCGCGGCGGCCCCGACGCGCACGCGGTGCAGCGCGCCCGATGCCGCGGCCAGCAGCAGGTCCGGGCACGCAGCTCTGCGCCCCGCGTCCTCCCACCCCGCGCCGGGCGGCGCCCCAGTCCGCTCCGCGCCGCCGGCCCACGCCCAGCAGGTGGGCGCGTCTGCGGCCGGCGCGGGCCTCCAGGGCACGTGGGGCACGGAGCCACCCCTACCGGGCGCCGGCCCGAGCTGCTCAGGGCGGCCCGGCTCGGCGCCCGCGGGGCCTTGGCGCATGTGCTCTCCCGCCGCGGGGCTGTCCGCGGAGGCGCCGCACGGAGGCGGTGGGGGCATGTCGGGGGCTCCCAGGCCGCTGCCGCGGGGATCGAGGCGGGCGGCGGGCGGCAGCAGCGCCGCCGCCTGGAAGCTCAACGCGGCCAGCAGCGTGAACGGCGCGGCGCAGTCCAGCGCGCACACGCCGAGGTCGCCCAGCAGCAGCAGGCCTGCGCGGGCGCCGCGGGGCGCCCGTCAGACGGCCTGGCGGCGCCCAGCAGGGGCGCCTGGGGCACCAGGGCTCGCACTCAGGCGCACAAGCGGGCCGCGCTTGCGCCGTCCTGCAGGCGACTCGTGCAGGCTGGCCCCGTGCGGGCGTCACGGCGAGCACCTGGCGGTTGCGTGCCAGGTTGGTGGCATAAGGCATCGCGGCGCCGCTGCTGAGCACTGGCATGCGCATGCAGACGCGTGCCAAGCCTCTGGCAGGCCACGGCAAGCGTGCCTCGCTGCCTGTCCACTCAGCCAACCATGCTGCATACCAATGCGCCACATGACCTGGGTCCAGCATCAGGCGGCGGACCTCCATTGCAGCCGGGGATCGCCGCAAGGCCGTGTATGCGCCCGGCGGCATCGATCAGCGGTCTGGGGAGCAGGTTGACATGGTGCGCGCCGGGCACGGCCTTGGCGTCCCTGGCGCCCGCATTCACCACACGTCTGAGGTTCTGGCGCTCAGACGCTCCGGATGCCCAGAGGTCTGGCGCTGGGAGAGCCAGCGACCTGCTCGGGACCCGGATGCTCAGCAAATTGTTGCCGAGGGCCCCTCGCGTGCCACAGACTTAAGTCGCCACGCACGTGCCGATCCGTGCGTTTCTCATGTGCATCTCGGCAGGTTCCGGACTGATCACACTGCAACCTTTCCGTGCAATCGCATGTCCTGCAATCCGCGCCAGGCTGCTGACAGCGCCCTCACATGCGACCAACAGCGCGCTGTTGCAGCGGCAAAAGAGACCTGGTCCGGGCACTCACCCAGGTCTGGCGCGGTCGCCCGCAGGCGCGCCGGCCGCGCTGTGCAGGTGCAGCGCGTGCAGGCCCCAGGACACGCTGATCACATTCTCCGCAGCAACGAGGTAGGCGTGGCCATGCGCATCCGCGACCAGCGCAGCCAGCAGCTGTCGCTCGTCAGCGCTCCTCCCTGCGCGCGCCGCGCGGTGTGACCTCCTCCTTGGTCCGCGCGGTTGCGCCGGGTTGCACGCCGCGCCTGGCAAGGTATGCTGCAAGCACCCCGCTCTCAGTGCGCCCAACTTGCTTGGGAACAACCCGTGCATGGAGTGGTGGTGGACGCCCACCCAGCCAGGCAAGGCAAAGCAGACAGAGCTCTGACGCTGATCAGCGCCCTCATGTGCAGAGCGAAGCAGCGGTACCCCCTGCTCAGCGGAAGCGCACCCATGAAGCACAGGTCCAGCACCGTGACGCTGCCAGCAAACCCCATGCCGAGGTTGCGCCGGCCGGCCGCGCCGGCGCCGTACTCCAGCAGCGCCAGGCTCCCGCTTCGCTCGTCAAACGCTCGGTGCAGCGTGATGCCCCCGCTGAAGCCCCAGCGCTGCGCGTCGGGCGCGGGGAAGTTGTGCGCGACCGCCACCAGGCCGGCCGGCCCGTCCACAGCCAGCAGCCGCTGGCTGGCGCCTGAGCGAGGCGCGCAGCCCCCTGCTCAGGAGCCGCCCGGCTGCCTCTGGCATAAGCACGCTGCCGGTTGTGTGAACAGGTGAGCACGCGCGCGCGGACCTGGCAGCAGGTCCAGGTGCCTCCTCAGCAGCACAAACCTGCGACACGCGGCCTTCAGGCGCTTGAAGTGGCCTGCAGAGCGCAGCAGGCCAGCCAGAGGTCGCTCCAGGTCACTCCGGTTGCGGCCAGCCACGGCCGCACCGGTGCACGTCGTTGTCGAAGTGGACGTTGTTGACCGCGTCCTCGCACAGCAGCACGAGCACGTCCGTGCGGCCCTCCTGCAGGCGCCGGCCACTCTGCTGTTCCTAATACTGAGTCGTGGCGCCTCCCGGGGGTGCAGGCATCTCTCCGCCCCTCCACAAGAGACCAGGCGCGCGGGTGCCGCACACAAAGCGAAGGGGCAGGTGCAGGCGCTGCGCACGTCTGTCGCCTCTTCCGCGGGCAGAACGCCCAGCGCGCTTACAAGGCCGCCAGCGCCCTGCTCGTGCAGGCTCTCAAGGTCCCCGTGTTCCATGCTGCCCAGCAGCTCGAGCGCATTCCCCTTGCACAGCACGGTGTCCTGCACGCCGGCGCGCCGGAAGCATCCGACGGCCATGGCGACAACTGTGCAGGCCGGCACAGCGGTCTTTGCGATGAAGTGTGCAGGCGGGGCCTCCTGACGCGGCGGTTCGCGCTGTGTGCCATGGCGCTCCTCCATTCTGAGCAGCCCCGCGAGCTTAGTGCTGTGCGCATGTGCACGCGTAGCAAAAGACGATAACTTTGCCTCGGCCGAGGCACATGCGGAGTGATCTGTCCCATGCTCCTGATGCTCGGGAAATCGAACATGTAGGGTGTCCTCCTCAGGCATCGCTGGTGGGCTGGTGCTTTGCCATAGGTGGTGAACGGACGATCTGCAGCACAGCCGCACGCACACACTGCCAAAGGTTGACAGCCATGGCGGCCACTGGCGTGGGAGGCTTGCGGTGCAGTGGGCTGGGCTTGCAACGGGCGCTCTGCCCACACGGCGCGCGACAGAGGGCCCTGCAAAGGCCGTCTGCGTCGTATGGCCTGCAGCGGTGAGCAGCCGCGCGTGCTCCCGCCTGCGAGAGCCAAGCATGCAGCACTGCAACAATCGGCCGCCTTGCCACGTGCCTGCAAGCGACACGCCGTGCCTTTGCAGGCGGCGGTGGGGCCAAGCGCAGGCGGCTGCTGCAGTGGAGGTGCAGGCCGAGCCCGCGCACGCTGGCACGTCCAGCGCCCCGGAAGACTTCCGCCGCCTGTTCACTGGCAAGAACTGGGACCGGGCCTGGATTGACGGCATCGTGCGGAGCATGACGAAGAGCGAGCGGAAGACGAACGCGGAGGAGTGCGGCCGCGTGGTGCGCGGCGCCCCGCTCTGACGCCTGCTGCTGCCGTGCCGGCGGGGCCCCGCGCAAGGTGTGCAGTCGCACGGACGCGCAGCTGGCGCTGCTGGAGGGCTTGGGCATCCCCACGCAGAGCGTGTGCAACATGGCCGCGCTCGCTCCCAACTTTGTCGTCCGCACGTCTGCGGAGGTGGAGGGCGTCGTGACGTACCTGCAGGAGAACGGCATCACGGGTGCGCGCGCCCGTGCCTCCGCTTGCGCTCGCGCCGCCCTGCCCCCAGCAGTGCCTGGCCGTGCGTTGAGCGTGGCACACGGGGCAAGCTGTGCATTTGGGCATCGATAGACCGCTGACGATAGACCGCTGTAATAAGGAAGGCTCGCCCGGTACAGTGGGGCTGGCGAGGGTGCTGTTGGTGCAGCCGCTGCTGGCAAGGGTCTGCGCTACGCGCTACCTGCTTGCGCTCTGGCCGGTGCGCCAGGTGCAGCCAGCAGGCAGCCGCGCGTGCTCCACCGGCCCTTCGTGCTCGCAGGCGAGCTGCTGAAGACGACGCTGGAGCGCCACCCGCGGCTGCTCGCGTACGACGCGCCGGCGAGCGCCGGCGGGCCGCTGGCGTCCGGCGGCGCGCGCGCGTCTGTCGCGCTCGTGGACGCGCCCGCCGGCAAGGCGGTCAGCGTCAGCCTGTGGCGCGAGGGGGCGAGCTTCCTGACGTCGCCCGTCTCGCCCTGGCGGCCGGCCGAGTCCTGAGCGTCCCGCGCTGTTCCTGGGCCCAGGCGTCAGCTTGTGCGCAAAGGCGCCGCCTACTCGATTAGGGTAGGATAGGGCACCCCTTGCCCTGGCAGTCGGCCGGTGCCTGAGCCAGGGCCTGGGATACGCCGGCAGAGCAGCCGACCTGGGGAGCCAGGGTGAGCCTGAGCGCGATCGCAGTGCGTGTCAGTCACTGGCAGTGGCGCGGGACGGCTCGTGGCTCGCCCTAGCGGCTGGCCGACTCATGAGCCAGGGTCCTGCCTGGCCTGTGGAAGCAGCCGCTCCTATGAGCTGGGACAGGCCTGAGCGCGGAGATAGCCAGCGCACTTCTGTGGTGCAGTGGCGCGGCCTGACAGGGCGGCGCTCGTCTCGCCCCGGCCGCTGTCTACCCGAGTGGGTCAGCAGGGGTGGCGAGGCAGCACGGCAGGCAGTTCCAGTCTGCCGGGCGTGTACTTCAGCAGCTGCGGAACAGTGAGTGCTCGTATGACGCCCTGGGGTGACTGACGAGCCAGCACGTTGACGTGGCTGCGAGAGTGCTGGGTGTCCTGCGGCGGCTCAGGCCTGGCGATGCCGCCTCTGTGCATGTGTGGTAGAGCAAGCAGGCAGCATTCTGTGCCGGGCCCTGCTCGACCCTTTTGATTTGGCTTCAAGGGAGTGTCAGCAGTTTGCGGCTGCAATTGCATGTTCGCGTCGCGCAGGGGCTCCTTGACAGGCAGCCAGCTGGGCAGTGGCGGAGGGCCATGCCTCGAGCTGTCTATGCAAACGTGGCCTCTGCGAGGCAGCTGCTTCCTCTGCTGTGCCTGCTGTGTTGGGCGGTGTGTGGCAAGTCTGATGCAGGCTGTTGAGGGAGTCTGTATCATGCTGGCAGCCGTCAGCGGGAGTATGCCAGGCTCTTAAGGCAATGAGGCCTGCTGTTGCATTGCCTGGTGTAACACAGTGTCTGTGATTAAGGCGCTTGGCACCTTAAAGAGCGTCAGGCACCCGTTGCAGCCATGCTAAGGTGTGCCTTGGTCCTTCAGCCACTGAGTGTGTGTGCTGACAGTCTTACACAGTATGCAACTTTGCCACAGCTGCAAGGGCGAGTGGAGCACACTGATGGTTGTGTACGCCGTCACCCGCACCAACAAGTGGTGTTTGGAGTGAAAGAAAGAGGCTTGTTTTGCGCAGCATATGCTTTCGCACGCAGCGTCAAGCATAGCAGGCGCCCGCCTGCAAGCACAGGAGGTTACCACAGGAGCGCAATAGCAAGTCTGGCTCGCGCTCAGTCTGCTGTGTATGTTTTGTGGAACGTCAAGTCTGGTCAAACAAGCAGGCGGTTGACTCACGTGACGACATGGCCGCCTGTATGGCTGCCGTGCACAACCATGGAGGTTTGAAGTGCGGGGAATTGCGGTACAGGCCACCTCCAAGCCTCAACAGCCCTTGTTCTCACAGGTCTGGTCAGCGCTATGCTAGCAGATCTGTCTAGACTGTATATGCACGCACATGCCTCCTATCAATGCCAGGAACCAGCAAGATATGCACTACGCAGCTCCCATCGAATGTGATGCAACGAGGTTCTGCCCCCCACGTGAAGGGTTCGAAGTTCAGGGTGTACGGTTACTACAACATCACTGAGGCCGTTTTCGCGACTACCTGACCAAAAGGGGCGTTTTGCCTCCTCCTGTATGGTTTGTCCAGACAGTCAAGATCGATTAGGCTTGCCAGGAGTGTTGCGCTGCAATGCTCCAGTGACCTAGCACCTGCATGCTGCACAGAAGATGTTACAGCCCAGGATACGCGCAGCGCTGGCATCCACATGGCTGGCGCTCTGCCTGCTGCCACTGGCCGCTGCCCGCACTGTTGCAAGCAGCGGCCAAGGCCGACAGCTGCGCAGCGTGGTGCGGGCCCAAAGCTTTGCAGAGGAGGCTGCAGCTGTTGCAGCTCACAGTGCGCTGGGCAGCGCCTGACATCACGCCGCGCTCAGGAGAACGCCGTGTTGGGGGGCTTGCGGTCCAGACCCATTGGCGAACAGGCGCTCGTGCGGAAGGGTGCGACGCTGCGCGCGCCGCCCCTGCCAAGCACACCTGTGGTTTGAAGCAGCGGCACGCACTGTTGACCTCTCACCGCTTGCAAGCAGGCAGCTGAGGCGCGCGCTGCCGTGCGCAGGCACCGTGCGGCACTTTGCCTTTGCGGGGCTGGTGCAGGTGCAGAACGGCACGCGCGAAGCTGTCCTGATGCACGTCTACCTCAAATCCATTGTAAAGCCGGGCAAGGTTGCCTTCCGCGGCGTGATGTTCGCCGAAAGCGTTGAGCGCGACTGGTACAGCCTGCTCGACGGCTACGTCTGCCAGCCGGACGTCGCGCACGAGGACTGGCCAGGCATCTTTGTGCGGTGAGGCCGCGCCGTGCCCCGGCGCCGCAGCAGCCCTGCAGCGCCAGCCCGCGCGAGCTGCGCGGCGGCCAGACCTGTGCTGTTCGCTGGCCCCCCTTTGCTGAAGGGCTGCAGAGTCGCTGGCCGCTGAGGAGCGCCGCTGCGCTGTGCAGTGGCACGGAACACAGCATGCAATGGCACGACCCTCTGCAGCTGCGAGGCCGCCGCGTCTGCTTGCAGAGGCCCTGCCGCTGCCAGCGGAGGCGGGGGGCTGCGCCCGTCGCCGGGCGGCCGCCGCTGCGCGGCCGCGCCCTCAATCACGTGCGCGCGCGCGCGGGGCAGGGAGGGCGACGCGATCGCGGAGCAGCCGCTGCGCGTCTACACGGAGCTCATCTACGGCCACTATGCGGGCAAGCCGGCGGGCGGCACGGGCAACTACCTGCGCAAGTGCATGCCGTACCCGTTCGCGGGCGAGGTGGCCGCGCGCGCGCCGGGCGCCGAGTTCCGCCTGCGCCTGGACGGCTTCCGCAAGACCGCCGCGTTCCGGCCAGGCGCGGGGCCGCCGAGCGCGCGGCGCAGCCTGCCTGCCGCCGCTGCCCCGGCTGCGCTGCTGAGCCTGGCACCTCAGCCCTGCGCACCTCGCCATTGTGCATGCGCCTGCCTGGTGAGCGTCTGGCTCTGTCCTCTGCTACACTGGCCAGTGAGCGGCGTGGCCACGTGCCGTCGCGCACTGTCAGGGAGGCTGACAAGTCTGAGGGAGACGGGCTGTGGACTGCGGCAGGGCGGGGCGCCGGGGCGGCGCAGCAGCGCGGCCGGCTGCGGCGCCCCGCGGCGCCGCTGGCGACGGCGGCGCCGGGCGGGGCGGGCGCGCCGCGCGCGAGCATCATCCTGTACCCCTTCACCCTGCAGGTAGCGCAGGACGTGGCCAGCGCGCTGCTGCACCACTTCGTCCGCTACCACGCGCGCCTGGGCTTCCGCGTGGTGCAGTACTCGCAGGTGCGGTGTGCATCAGGGAGGCGGCATCGCCGCTCCTGCCTGTGCCTGTGCAGGACCCTGGAGGTTGCGCGGGTCGGCCCCGCGGCCGGCGCGCCGTGCGGGGTCCCTGCCGGGCCTGCACGCCTGCTGGGCATGGGGCGGGAGCAGCAGCATGCCCTGCGAAGTGGCGGACCGCGCCACGAGGCGGTGCGCTGCAAGCGACGGGAGGGCTGCCCGGCGCACAGCCCGCGCACCTGGCAGGCTTCCTGGCGGACGAGCAGCTGCGCGCGTGTGTGCGCGCCGGCCAGCTCGAGTTCGTGCTCTGGGACCACCTGGGCGAGTGCGACGGGCCGCCGCACATGCGCTGCTGGCAGCCCATCGTGTACAGGCGCGCAGCCTCCCTACGGCTCCCACGGCGGCTTGTGCCTGATAGCGCTGCATTCGGCCGCGTGTACGCGGACGCCGGGTGTGGCAAGGAGGCGGGACGCATGCAGTCCGTGCCAAACCTGACCATGTGCGAAACGGCCCGCACCGCGTGCTCCTGCAGCCGTCCGACTCCGCGAGGACAGAGCCGTGCGCCCCTACTCAAGCGCAAGCGTCTGCATGTCTGCATGCATGCGCGCATGCGTGGGATGCTGGCGGCGCGCCGACGCGCGCGCCGCCGTGCAGCCACGCTCTGCTGGAGGCCTGGGGCCAGCCGCGGACGTACCTCCTGATCGCCGACCATGATGAGTACTTTGTGCTGCCGACGCCCACTGCGACCCTCACTGACGCGCTGACCAAGTGCACGGACGACAAGGGCCAGGCACGCCCGGGCCTGCGTTGCTGTCACCTGATCGCAGAAAATGTGGCAGCATGTGATGTGTTTGTAGAGATGGATCACACTATGTATCCAAGTCCTTGACATTTGTAGATGACCCGCCCGCGCTTGGTTGGTCGGCCAGGCATCGCACGGCCGCCTTGCGAGAGCGCCCGGCACCTGTGGCTGACGTCAAGCAGGGCGCCAGACACTGCATCGGCAGCTTGGCCTTGCAGCCTGGCATGTCAGCGCTGCACTGCATACTGCTTGGTACCTTTCAGACGCCCTTTCCCATAGAGCCCGCCTGTCCATGCAGCCCTGGTCGGCTGGCAGCGGCCGTGGCCGTCCAAGCCATGCATGAGCGCTTCTTCATGCTTAACAGCCACCGGCAGCGCATGCTGCGGGGCAACACACGGCTGCATGGGCCTGACCGCGGCGCCGCCGCGCGCAGGTGTCGGTGGAGCGCTACGACGCGTTCAGCGACCTGGACCCCGCGGTGCGCCCGCAGCCGCCGGGCGGCGAGCGCGACCTGGACGTCTGGCGGCGGCGCGGCCGCGGCGAGCCGCACCCGCTGCTGCGCTACGGCTGGCGCTCCGAGCTGCCCATCGCGCTCGGCAAGGACATGGCCGACCCGGAGCGGGTGGCCACGTACGAGGTGCGCGGCCGATTGCGCGCGGCCGGCGCGGACCTGCGCCGCTGGCAGGCGCCGCCGGTGCAGAGCGTGCGGGGGGTGCACCACCCCTGCCCTGCACCGCAGGCATGGTGGTCTTTGAGGATCAGCCATATGTGCAGCAGTATCAAGAGGGCTCGGTAACATCCCAGCTCTCTTGTACTTGTTCACTGCTGCCATGGTCACACATGGTTGAGAACCTGGGATCTTTTTCACGTGCATCGCATGGACTCCCGCCCGGCGAGACTGGACTGCACGCCAGTTGCGCCACCGCTGCATACCTTAAACTGTACCGAGTCAGACGACATGCTGAGCCTGGGCAGCACGAGCGCGGCGAGCCGCAGCGGCTTGCTGCCGTGGGGGCGCGCCGGAGCGGCAGCGACCGTGAGGCAGTGCGCGCCGGGTTGCGCAGGTGCACAATGGCATGGTGTTCACGGCCGACCAGCAGGCCGACTGGGCGGCCATGAGCCCCAAGTGCGGCATCCTGCTGCACGCGGTCAACCTGTTCAGCGCGCGCTACATGCCCGACAAGCGCGTCGTGCAGGACACCAGCTGGCAGTGGGTGTTCCAGGGCCCGGCGGAGTAGCGCGCCCCTGCACCGCAGGCCGCCCTGTCGTCGCTCGCCGGTGTACCACCGCTGGCTGAAGCGGCGCAGCGTTCGGCCCATTCCTTTTACCAGCTGTTCAGGGCTTGTGGGGCGCGCTGGCTGCAGTGTCTGGCTGCATCAGCGTCCCTGCAGGTATTCTTTTGGGCAGGCTCCCGTGACATGAGCCTGCCAGCCGCTGGGCCAGATCGCATCTCGCACACCCAGTAGGTCCAGCATACCACTGCTTTGCTGCTACAGTTCTGTTAGAGTAGGTGGCACAGGGCCAGTCCGGAGTGTAGGTATCACCCTTCCAGCACACAGGTAGCGGGGACTGCGGGCGAGCGGCCCAAAGCAGCTTCATGGCCACACCGCAGTATGTGTGCGTGTTGCGCTGCGGTGAAGAGGCCAACGCTGAATGCCAGACACATGGGGCACTCCGTGCCCGTTGACATGCACCTAGCCTGCCTTGCCGCTGGAGCCGGAGCGGTGTGGAAGGCGCGCCGGTGCAGTGCTGTGCTGCTTGCCTAGCCCCTCCAGTGCGTGTCTGTCTTAACTTTTATGCTTCTCACAGTACACGCCGATTTTGCGGTGTGCCAAGCGCGAGCGCTTGGTTCCAGCAATGACAAACTTGCATAGGGCCTTAGCATTGACTGCCTTTATAGGGGCGTATTGGCGGACGGCAGGAGCTGCGGTGCAGTTCACGCAAGCAGTCCTCGCGTGGCAAGCCTGCTCCACTGCAGTGGCAATGCAGCATAACTCCTGTAGAAGCAACGCCCTGCCTTTGTTCGTGCCTGGCACTCAGGCATCCTGAATGCCTGGATATAAAAATGTGTCATGTATGAGCTGCAGTGCAGCTTCATAATTTTGTAACAGCTGCTACAACCACATGCATGCATGAATGCATAGTCGAAGCGAATGCATGAATGAGTGATACAATGCCCGAGTGTCCCAGCAAGGACTGCCTAGGCAGTCAGCCGGCCGGGAGCGCCACATGCACCTTCAGCAATATGGCCTCTGCAGCCCACCCACGTGTGGCCGTGCGCCTGCACTCTTTTGCTTCGCTTGTGTCCTTGGCACCTGCTGCACAGCATGGAGACCCTCATCCCTTCCAGCTGACTTGCGGGTTACACTTATAAATGACGCATGCATGTGGCTCCCGCAATACAGACGATGCTGGTAAGATTGTGTCGCCCAACGCATGAACATTCTCGCAGGATGCGCACATGCATAAGCGGACTGGCCAAAGCTGGCCAATAGCTGATCAGCTTCATAAAGCGATCCCTGGGTGAAGGGGTGGGGCACCCCAGGTGTCTCGCAGGTGCACCAGATGTGGGAGCAAAGACTTAGCACGCTCAGAGCGAAACAGCTGTAGTGCTACCAGTATCGTTACTCCCGATGCAAGCGCGTGCTTGGGGCTGGTGAGCGGGCCACTCTAAGCAATGGCGCCGCGCAAGCATGCACAGAGCGCGGACCTCGGGCGGCCCGAGCCCAGTTTCTGCTCCAACCCGCTCAGCTTCGTCTTCTTCTTCTGGTACAACCGCGTGCTGCTGGCGGTGGGCGGCGCCCTGCCCGCTCTGCATATTGCAGCAGGCCGGCTGTCACGAGCCGGCTGCCGTGCCACGGATGTTCGGCGGACGCATACGTAGCCAGGGGCCCTGCGCTCGCTCAGCTGCCTCTGCACAGCACGGCGCGCTCATGCACCAGCTGGTGCTTGATTGTTGAGACCGACGCACTTGGCCTGACGCGCAGGGATGGAGGAAGCCGCTGGTCATGGATGACCTGCCACGGTGGGTGCCAAGCCCGCCGATGCGGGCCTGAGCGCCGACGCTCTGCACAAGCTGTGTGCGGCTCCACCTGGCACTGCCGCAGCAGCTGCATACCAGCTGAGCGGGGCGCGCCGCTTGCAGGCTCAACGCCGGGCTCTTCACCGAGCGCTGCCACTCGGCGCTCATCGTGGCCTGGGTCAGGCGCTTTGACAAGCTGGCGGCGAGCAAGAGCGTGCGCGGCCCCGCGCGCCCGGGGCCGCCGCCTGCGCCCCACCAGCGCTGCCGCGCGTCCTCCCGCTGCTCGCGGCCGCGGCGCCGGGGCCCGGGCGCGCCACCGAGCGCGCGGCCGCGCCGCGCAGGGCCACAAGACGCTGGAGGCCTGCCGCCTGGGCAAGAATAGCTGGGTGCTGTTCTCCGTGATCATGGCCAGCTACTTCCGGACCATCTCCCTGTCGGTGGTCATGCACCTCGCCGCCACGGCCGCCACGTTTGCCTTCCCGGTGCTGCTGGAGCACATCACCGAGTACCTGTCCACCTGCGACGTGCGCGGCCCCGCCCCCGCCGCGCGGTGACGCGCGCGAGCGCCGCGGCCGGGCCGGCATGCGCGCCGGGCGCGCATGCATGCGCGCACCTGGCGCGAGGCCGCGCCGCGGACCCGCCTCATATGGCGCCCAGGGCAGGGCTCGCCTGGTAGCCCTGGATAGGCTGCGAGCGCGCCGCACGCGCTCGGGGGGCGCGCTTAACATACCCTACCCTACCCTGCGCAGGACTCGCTGAGGACGCAGGCGTACATCTACGCCTTCCTCAACTTCCTCTTCCCCTTCCTCGGCGGCCTGCTGATGACGCACGCCAACCGGCTGGCGGTGCTGACGCAGATCAAGATCCGCGCGGCCATTATCGCCGAGATCTTCCGCAAGTCGGCGCGCATGTCCATCGAGTGCGCGCGGCGTCCCGCCGCGCGCCCCGCCCCGCGCGCAGCCGCCAGCCAGCACTGCGCATGCGCGGCCAACGCTGTGGCCTCTTCACATGCATGAATCCCGTCTGCAATGTCTGCAAAGCACCGCTCTGGCGCTCGCTGCTGTTGCTGCTGCAGGCACGTTGCTCAGAGTGCCGTGGCCGCCCATTGATTATAGGCGTCCGGCGTATGGTGACGCGGGGATGGTGCGACCCGTGCAGGGCCCAGCAGTCAATCGAGAAGGGCAAGATCATCAACCTGATGAGCGCCGACGTGGACAACGTGCTCCAGTTCATCCACCCGGCGCTGGGCAGCCTGCTGGTGCTCCCGCTCACGATCCTCGTCAGCATGGTCCTGCTCTACCGCCAGATCCGGTGCGTCGCCCCTGCTCGGCGGCGGGCCGTGCAGCACATGCGCCGGCAGAGTTCGCGCTGCTGGCCGCATGCTGGCACTCCAGGCTCGGTGCACGCTGCGCGAGGTAGCGATGTGCTGGTGAGGTGCTGGTACCGTGCGCGGGCGCGCGGCGGTGGGCACCTGCGCCCTGGCCTGGATGCTCTTCGCGGGTCAGGGCATGACGAGGGGCACCATTACGCGGCGCGGCTGACAGGCATGCCGCCTGCTGGGAGATGGGGATGCCTGCCTGCGGCAAGACAGGGATGCCGCCTGCGGGGTGGGCGACAAAAGATCGTCAGTGATCGCCAGGGCTGAGCGCGCGGGCTGCCCCGGCCGCAGGTGGACCGCATTCATGGGCCTGGGCGTGCTGGTCCTGGCGACGCCGCTGACGGGCGTCTTCGTGCAGAAGATGACGCACCTGCAGGAGCAGATGCTGGTCTGCACCGACAAGCGCATCATCCTGGTCAACCAGCTGCTGGCCGGCATCAAGGCGCTCAAGACGTATGCGTGGGAGGCCGCGCAGGAGGCCCGGGCGCGCGGCCCCGGCTGCGCGCCGCCCGCCCGCCCTCTTGCCTGCGTGCACGTGCGCGTGCATGCGCCCCCGGCTGTCGCTGCTGCGCCCAGGCAATGCTGAACCCTGTCTCCAGGCGCAGCATGCTGTGCCACTTCTTTTGGAACAAGTCCTGCAAGGGCCCGAGGCTGCGGCGCTATAGGATGGTGTGCGCCTGCATGCTCGCAAGCCCGCCCGCGCCCCCGCTACTGGCCGACACGGCGCGCGGCCGCTGCAGATCCGCGAGCAGCGCCGCCGCGAGGTGGGCAAGCTGGGCGCGATCATCCCGTACTACACCGGCACGGTCGCGCTGATGACCGCGTCGCCGATCCTGGCCTCAGTCGCGGCGTTCACCGTGTACGCGTTCATCGCGCCGGCATCCGACTTCTCGCCCGCGCGCATTTTCTCCTCGCTCGCGCTGTTTAGCCTGCTCAAGCCCGCGCTAGAGGGCCTGCCGTTCGTATTCGTGGAGGTGCGGTCCGCCGCGCAGGCCGCGCCGCCCGGCGCCCGGGCGCTGCCCGTGGTGCCCGGCATGCATCTGCACCCATTTCTTCTCCCTTGCCAGGTTCTTCGTTGCACCTTGCTACTTCCTTTGTGGCACCTTGCCAGTCTCTGCTGTTGCGCCTCCCGCAGCCGTGCCCTGCTCCAGGCCTGCTCGGGCGGGCGCGCAGATGGGCGCGGCCATGGTGAGTCTCAAGCGCCTGACCATGTTCTTCATGCTCCAGGACCGCAGCACAGAGGTGCGCCCCGGGCGCCGGCCGGCAGGCACGCGGCTGCAGCTGTGAGAGTGCCTGCGTGTTGTCATGGGTGTCTGAACCGCATGTATGCGTCTGGCGTGCGTGTGAGCTGCGCTTAGAACCCGGGAGACGCAGGCGGCTGAGCGCACCGGGTGCACGCCGGCCCTGTACAGAGTGACCGGCCGCAGCCATGCGCGGCTGCGTCTGTACGGCCCTGCCGCGCCCGCGCCCGCGCTCCATGCGCAGCACGCCACACGCGCGCCTGATCAAGCACCCGCGCCCGCGCGCGTCGACGCGCTGCCCTGCCGCGCTGAGCGAGCGCGGGTGCGCCGCCCCACAGGATGCGCCGCCCTTCCCCGGCGGCCGCGCCGGCATCGCCGTGCAGGACGGCGAGTTCACATACGTGCGCAACACGGGCCCCGTGATTGAGTTTGAGGAGGATGAGGAGATGGAGGCGGAAGAGGCGGCCGAGGAGGCGGGCCGGCAGCCGGAGAATGGCGGCGGGCGCGCGGGCAAGCCCGGCAACGGCGCCGCGGCCGCGCACAAGGACGGCGGCGGCGCGGGCGGCGGCGCGGGCGGCGGCGCCGTGGCGGCGCCGCCCGACGGCGCGCTGGTCGTCGGGGCAAATGGCGAGGTGGCGGCGGGGAAGCGGGGCCAAAACGGCAAAGACGCTGCGGCCGACGGGGAAGCCGGTGGGGATGGCGAGACTGGCGAGGACGGCGAGGACGGCGCGCTGTTCGCGCTGCACGACGTCAACATCAGCGCCGGCGCCGGCGAGCTGGTGTGCGTGGTCGGGCGCGTGGGCTCCGGCAAGACGTCGCTGGCGCGCCCCTCCGCGCTGCTGCCGGGCCGCGCCGCCGGCTCCCTCGAGCGCTCGTGGTGGCGCTGCCAGGAGGCTGCTGTGAGTGTGCGCGTAACGGGCCGCGGCCTGCAGATGGGGCGCACGTTGCGTCGGCCTGGTGATCCGGCGCCCGGCGCGCTGCGTGTCGACGCGCATCCTCCGCGGCGCGCGGCAGGGGCTGCCCGGTACCCTACATGACACCCTGCACGTGGCCGCGCAGGTATCCGCGCTGCTGGGCGACATGAAGAGGACGAGCGGCGTCGTGCTGCGCACAGGCAGCCTCGCCTACGTCGCGCAGGTGCCGGCCCTTGGCTGCACGGGAGCGCTGGGACACCTGCGTGCTGGGGGGCCAGGACTTCTTGCACATAGGTGCACTGGTGCTGTGCAACATGTCTTGTCCCGCTTTTGATTTGGATTGGTATGGTGCCTTTGCTGATGAGGCCGTGGCTTTCACAGCTTGTCTGCCAAGCATGTGCACATGGATGTTCAACGATTTGGGCAAGTTAGTAGAGCGGATGCCTGTGCGGCGGGCAGGCCGCCTGGATCATAAATGACACCGTGCGCGGCAACATCCTCTTCGGCAAGGAGTTCGACAAGGGCCGCTATGACGACGTCATCGAGGCCTGCAGCCTCTCGCACGACCTGCAGGTCTGAGGCCCAGGCGCACCAGACAGGGCTCCGCCTTTGCACCGCAACCCTGTCATACAGAGCTCCGTGCGCGTCGTCGGATGCTTGACGTGTGTGCGTGTCCGGCTGTCACCGAGACCCTCTGGCCTGGGCAGAATTCGTGGGGGTTCTCTAGCTGCTCTGTGCTCCATGCTGACACTTGACAAGGCCAGGGTACAAAGCTGGACTGGTGCTTACATTCTGATTTTGACTCAGGTGAGCACTGCTCGGGCCATGTCTTTCCAGCCGGCTGGAGGTGGACCGCCAGCTGTGGTGCTGGCTGCGGGTGACCAGCGCGCGACTCGTGCCAAAGCTCAGCGCGGCGATGGCCGCCTTGCACGCGCTGAACGCCCGCTGCACCCTTCAACAGAATGCGTATGCGCGCAGACGCTGCCGGCTGGCGACAGCACGGAGATTGGCGAGAAGGGTGTGAACCTGAGCGGCGGCCAGAAGCAGCGCATCGCCATCGCGCGCGCGGCGTACGCCGACGCGGATATCTACATTCTGGACGACCCGCTGTCCGCCGTCGACGTGCATGTCGGCCGCCACATCTTTGAGAATGTAGTCCAGGGTGCTGACCGATACCTCCTGCCTGCTGCAGCTTGCTGGCAGGCAAGAGTGCCTCGTATGCAAGGCCATTTGGCGCTCCTGCAGTGTCCCGCTCTGTCCGGGTTTGCAAACATGTACTTTGCAGCTGCCCGAACAGGATGCAACAGCACCGCAACAGCGCAGCGATATGCCTGCAGCACGGCGCACCCAGCGTCGCACCAGGGTCCCGCGCCCGCAGCGCTGTTGAGGGCAGGTATGCCTGCACATGCTTCCGTGCCAGAGAGGCGCACCCGGACGTGATAAAGCGCTGCAGGCAGGCATGACGCCGTTGCTCCCGCGCGCGGCGGCGCACCAGCCCACACCGACCCTCTTTGAGGTCGCTCACTCTATGCCTGACAAACCGACGCATGAACAAGGGTGGAACGCACACTCGCAGGCCTGCTGGCCAAGAAGGCGGTGCTGCTGGTCACCAACCAGCTGCAGTACGCGCGCGACGCGCGCGCCGTCGTGTTCCTGGAGGCCGGGCGCGTGGCAGCGTGCGGCACGTACGCCGAGCTGCTGCCCTGCAAGGGCTTCGCCAACCTGCTGAAGGAGTACGAGGCGCGCGGCCGGCCCGCGTCGCCGCCTGGCCCTGCCCGGCGAGGATTTTCGGACCCGTTGCTGGGGTTGTGGGCGCGCGGCCTGCCCGCCCTGCCGCCGGGGCTCGCGCCTGCGCGCCCGGGCCCTGTGCGCTCCGCCGGCCTGCCTGGCACCCTCCACCTGAGTGACCTCGCACCGGCCTGCGCCGCCTGCACGCATGCCGTGCTCGCCTGCGGCCAGCTCAGGTCCCAGCTTAGGTTCCTGCTGCAATGGTACAGCCCATGCGGCAGCCGCTGGCCTGCGCCTCACCCCGGTCGGCCGCCTGCCGGCCCCTGCACTCTCTCAGAGTGGGCTTTAGCGGACACGCTGCATGCCAGACGCGCCGCTGCGCCGGCCCAGGCGACTGCCGGCGCTGACGGTGACGACGGCGAGGACGCGGAAGCGGAGGGCGACGACGCAAGGCAGCGCGCCGCGCTGAATCATGCCTCGTCCCGGGCCGGCAGCGCGGCCATTGAGGTGCGCCTCCCGCCGCGCACAAGGTGTCTGCGCAGCATGGCTGCTGGCTGCTGAAACGTATCCGGCGCCTCATGTGCGTGGAGGTGCGTGAGGTTTGAACATGCATGGCAATGACAGAAGACGTGAACAGCTGTGGCGCTCATCATGCGTGCACCACGCTGCGCCGAGCGCGCGGGCAGCGTGGCGCACGCACAGCCGCACATGCCGTCACGACCTGCCGAACGTTCACCCGCTTGTCTCCCTCATCGCACCTGCACACCAATGTGCCAAGACAGTTGGACGTTCGAGTCCACGGTCTGCCTCGTCTTCTCAAAAGGGGGCCGCTCCGCTTGCACGTGCTGACGCCTCGAGCGGCGGGCGCCCGGGGCGCAGGCCGAGTGGCTGCGCATGCGCAGCGAGCAGACCGCGATGCGCATGCGGTCCACGTTCGCGGGCGGCCTGGGCGGCACGCGCGGCCTCGGCGACGTCGCCATGCTGTCGCGCCAGACCACGCAGGCGCGCGCCGCCGCGGCGGGGCCGCGCGCGGGGCGGGACGCGCTGGGACGTCCTCGTGATGCCTGCGGGCCTGGTCGCGGCATGTTGCGGACAGCAGGGAACGCACATGCGCTGGTGGCGGGCACGCGCGGGAGCACGGGAGCGCGGGAGCACCAAGCTTGCATGCTCTGCTGAGGGCCTTTCCCCTGGCTGCGGGCACGCGTGGGAGCGCCAAGCTTGCATGCTAGGCTGAGGGCCTTGTCCCTGGCTGCGGGCGCTTTTGGGAGCGCCAAAGCTTGCATGCTGGGCTGACAGCCTGCTCCGGGCCGCAGGCGTTCCGGGATGTGCCGACAGAGGAGGAGCTGTTTGCGGATGAGCCGCAGCTGACCGCGCCGCTGCTCGGCCGCGGCGCGAGCGGCGCGCCGGACGCGGACGAGGGCTTTGGCCCCACGCTGCGCGCGCTGTTCTCCTCGCGGCAGCCCAGCGAGTCGCCGGGCCGGCGGTCGGGCCCCGCGCCTGCTGGATCCTGCCTGTGTCAGGAAGGAGTAGCCTGCCGCCGCATGTATCATGGGTACACCTCTGAGCACGCGCGCCTGGCTGTGTGCGCCCTGAGGCTGGGGTGACCATGCAGAGCAACATCGGCCTGCCCCATGGCCCGACTCCGAGGCGCCTCACTCACCTGACGACCTGTCACCAGTGGCCCCGCGCGCTCGTGGCTGCATGTCTGGGTGCATGACCAGCACGTGCGTCTGCACGCTGCCCTGTGCCAGCAGGAGCGTGCTGCAAGTGCGGGAACATGGTGTCAGTCGCGTCTGGCGGGCCAAAAGTGCCGAGCCTCAGGGTGGTGGCTGCGGGCCAGTGTGGTGCTGGGCGCCGCGTGCGCGCCCGCAGCCCGCTGAGCCGTGCAGCGCTGTGCAGGGACAGCGCGGGCGCGCCGCTCCGCGCGCTGCTGTCGCAGCAGATGCACCCGCACGACCTGCTCGGCTCGCGCAGCCAGCGCTCTTTAGGCGGCAGCCAGCGCTCACTGGGCGGCGCGGCGCTGCGCCGGGGCGGCTCGTCGCAGCTGCGCTCCGAGTCTGGGCCGCTGCGGTCCGCCGGGCTGTCAGCGGTGCGGCGCGGCCCCGCAGCGAGTCTGTCCTCTCAGGCGGCCTGCAAGCTGTGTCCAGCAGGGCGCCGCACAGAAGCCTGCGTCTGGCCAGCTGCATGCGCTCGCGCACGGTGAGAATGCGGGCTGAGTCTGGCGTTGAGCGGCCCGTGCGTAAGCAACGTCGCAAGGGGGGCTGCATCTGCAGTACATGTTGCCTTCCTCATGGTGCACGCCCACATGCTGCACTGCGCAGCTAAGCATAGGGTGTGTGCCCACCAAGCGGTGCTGAGAGCCATGCGGGGGGCGGCGCCGCGCAGCTGCCGCCGGTCGGGTCCCCGCACCTGCGCGCGGCGGGCGCGTCCGGCGCGGCGGGCGCGGGCGCGCCGCGCGGCGCGCTGCGGCGCGGGCCCTCGGCGCGCCTGGCCGCGGACCGCTTCGTGCCGTCCGGCGACGCCGCCGCGCCCATCAGCCCCTTCGAGGACCCCGCGC
>JAABUV010002548.1_pt1 | contig 24486 bp, 31 predicted proteins | sample 5559971 | NCBI WGS metagenome assembly JAABUV01 (sample SAMN10711881, study PRJNA513362) | rock metagenome | isolation source: Antarctica rocks | place: Antarctica: Victoria Land, Knobhead nord | collected 2015-12-19
CCGCGCAACTACAGCAAGCGCACGCTGGTGCAGGGCGGCGTGCGCACGCTGTACCTGGAGAAGCACGTGCCGCGGCACTACTGCGCGACGCTCGCGCGCGTGCTGCGCGTGCCCCACGTGCGGCCCGCGCCCGAAAGGTTATTGAAAACAGGGTCTTACACAGAGCTTTGAAATGTTTCAAATATTAGGGAATGCTCTTGCTGTGCGCAGAGCCGATGCAGTGCGGCCGCCCTGCTCCCTGAGGTTCATGTAGTGCCTGCACCAGGGTGTGCAAGCCCCCGCTCTTGATAATTGTTGTCACGGTGGCGTGCATCGAGTGCGAAAGACCCTGTTGTGCCGCCTCTGATGCGCGCGCCGGCCGCGGCAGGGCACCGCGACGGGCGGCTACACGCGCCCGGTGTCCGCGCGGATGGCCGAGGTGCTCGCGTCGGCCAAGGGCGCGCCCGCGCCCAACCTGGCCGTCACGCCTGCCTTCTGGGCGGGGCGTGCGGCGGGGCACCCCGCGTACCCGCCCGAGGCCGGCAAGGCGGAGCCTGCCGCGGCGGCTGCCGCGGCAGGCGGCGAAGCCAGCGCGGCCTACCCGGCCGGCGGCGGCCCGCCGACGCCCGCGCAGGCGCCCGCGGGCCTGCCGTCCGCGCCGGGCTCTGGGCAGAGCGGGCTGTCGCTGCCCGGCTCGTCGCCCGAGGACCAGGAGCCGGTGCCGCCGGCGCCGGCCGTGCCGACGCGGCCGTTGCCGCCCGCGCCGCCGCCTGCGCCTGCGCTGCCGCCCGCGCCGCCGCCCGCGCCGCCGCCCCCGCCGGGCGCCGCGCAGCCGTGGGCGGGCGCCGCAGCGGGGCCACGGCCAGGGCCCGCGGCGCCGCTGCCGCCGCCCGACCAGGCCAAGGAGCGCTGGGCGGTCGCGGCGCTGCTGGCGCCGCTTGTTGTGCGGATCCAGGCGGCGCTGGCGCTGCAGGCGCGCGCGGGCGGGCCGGGGCAGGTCCTGGCCCCCGCCCCGGCGTCGACCTGGCCGCCCGAGTGGCTGGCGCTCGGCCTCGCGCCGGAGGGGCCCGTGCCGGCGGCGGCGCTCGCAGCGGCGCCGGGCTGGCCCGCCGCGCCGCCCGCGGCCGTGTGCGCCGCCAGGGCGCAGCCCCTGGGCGGCGCGGGCCTGCGGCCGACGGCGTGGCCGGGCACGGGCCTGGCCGGGGAGCTGCTCGCGGCGCTGCCGGCGCCCGTCGTGCAGGCGTTTGCCGCGCAGCTGGGCTCGCTGGGCCTGCCGTGGCTGCCGCCCCTGCCTGGTGCGCCCGCGGCCGGCGCTGGCGCGGGTCCTGCGGCGGGCGCCGCTGCGCGGCCTGCGCCGAGCAGCGCTGCAAGGGGCGGCGCCGCCGAGGCGGCGCCGCCAGTGCCCGCCGCAGTGCCCCTGCAGCCTGCCGGGGCGATTGCAGGGAGTGGGGCCGGTTTCGCAGGGCAGGGGCCAGCAAAGGGCGTCGAGCCGCCCGGCGGCGGGCAGCCATGCGCGGCGCCTGTGGCCGGCCCGCTGGGCGTACCAGCAGGATTTGCAGCCGGCCCAGAACCGTGGCAGGCTCTGCGGCCGGGGCGGGCGCAGCGCCTGCAGCCGGCCCGCTGGGCGTACCAGCAGGATTTGCAGCCGGCCCAGAACCTGGCGGACGCGCGCACGGGCTTGCGCCAGGAGGCGCGCCCGCGGAGCGCGCGCTGGGGTCCGCGGCGTGGGGCGGCTTCTGGGGCGCCGGGCTCGGCAGGGCAACCGACGCGCTGCCGCCGGCTCCCCTCGGCGCGGCGCTCGCGAGGCGCGCCGCGGCGCGCTCGGCCCTGGCCGACATGACGCGCCAGGCGGATGCAGCGCTGGGCGCTGCGGGCGGGGTCGGGGCCGCGGGCGGCCTGCCGCATGCGGGGCCGGCGCCCGCGCCCGCGGTCAAGTCTGCCGAGCTGGAAGGGTGGGCCGGCGGGGCGGCTGCTGTCGCGCTCGGTGGGCCCCTCTGCAACGGCGGCCGCGGGGCCGCGCACGGGCTGCTGGCCGCGCCTGCGGCACCCTGGGCCGCGGCGGAGGCCTCTGCGGCGTCTGGCGCGGACGCTGCAGAGGAAGGCGGTGCGGTCGGGCGCGGCGACGCGCTGCCGGCGCCTGCGACGTGGTCGCGCGCTCCGGACGGCGGCCCCGTAGAGGGCCTCCCGGTGGGGCCAACCGGGGCCATGGGCCCAGCAGACGCTGGGTGCCAGGTCGCGCTGGGCCCTGCAGGTCCCAGCGGGACCGCTAGGCCGCCAGGGCCTGCGCCAGCCCGGTCCACAGCGCCTCTGCTGGGGCGGGATGCCGCGGCGGCCGCAGCCCGGGCCGATGGCGAAGCTGCCACAGCCGCCGCGTCCGCGTCGGCCGCTGTGCCAAAGGCGGAGGGTCCGGCTGCATCTGCAGGGTTGGCATGGGAGCCCGATCTGCCTGAAGCGAAACAGGGCGTTAAGCAGGAGCAGCCGGGCGTGTTCCGGCCGTGGAGCGGGCGCTCGACCGACGGCGGCGTCACCGTGACGGTCACCATGCTGCCTGGGGCGGGCGCGGCCGCGCCGGCCGGCGCGAGCGCGGCCCCGGGGCCAGACGCGGCCTCCGCGGCTGGCCCGGGCATGGGCGGGCCGGGCGCGCAAGGGCTGGGTCCAGGGCCGGCGCCGGCGGCGCTGGCGCAGGCCGGCGCGGGGCAGGCTGGCGGCCAGCAGGGTTCCGAGCCGGCGCGAGGGTCCCGCCCAGGCGCTGAGCCGCTGACCAGCACGGAGCGCACGCACTACTGCTACCTGTTCCGCGAGGAGGGCGCGCGGCGCGCACAGGGCTGGTGACCGTCTGACCCTCTCCGCAGGGCATGCGAGCGGCCGGCGGGCGCCTGCAGCGCGCGCTCCTGCTGGTAATATCGGCGCAGGGGCGAGGCTGGCGGGGAGGACGATGGGCGCTGAACTGGGCTGAGTGCGGAGAGGCGAGGGGGACTGTTTAGGTGGCGAGAGACGGGACTTGAGGTGTTGTGGGGGACGGGGCAGGTCGCTGCTCGTGTCGAATCGCTCGGCGCAGTGAGCGCAGCGATGCGGAGCGGCCGCCGGTGTCTGGTTTAGTGGCCTTGAGCTCTGGGTGTCCCCTTCATGTTAGCGAGTTTTGACAAGACTTGCATTCTTTTGGCTCCTGCTCGGGTCTGGGCTGCGCTCTAGTGGTAGAGCCAGCTTCGATGGGGCGAAATGCGCCCACTGCCATGTCATAGGCCTAGCCGTAGCGGGCCGCGGTTGGGAGTGGTGTCCGCTGCGCCGTGCTGCTGCTCAGGTCTTGCCGTAGCAAGACCTGGACCTGGGTGATATGCGTACAAGACAATGCGCATGGGCAAGAGTAAGGTGTGTCGCACACATGTGCTTGCTTCATCTGCATCACTGCAAACCTGGGTGAGGAAACAGGACCCTGTCTGCCAGCCCTGTCTCGCGCTTGTTCATGTCGTGCAGACTTGAGTCTGAGGTGTTTGCATGTTTGTCACCTTCTGCTCGGTATGCTGGTTCATGTGTTCTGAGAGGCCGCGCGTAGTGGCTGGTGGCCAGCATGCTGGAGGTGCCAGCCACGCGGCTGCTTCACTCAGCCCGGGCGCATGCAAAGTGCTGTGCGCGTTTGTGAGAAGTAAATAAGTAGATGCTGTTAATCACCTCGTGCCCGCATTCCTTTCTGTGATTGCGAGAAAAGCCTCGACGCACATGCTGTGCAGAGCAGGCTACACCGTGGCGGGGTGCCCGTGCGGGACCGTTGCCCGTGCGGCACTTCAGTCCTTGTAGTCCTCGACGCCAGATGCTGTTAGTGTGAAAGATGCTTCTGCCTCGGCTGCGCGCATGCATGCCACCTCACATCAGATTCAACACATGAGGGGTCGACACCAACACACAGCTGCATGAAACAGCAGAACATCAGCGCATGAAACACTTAACACTTAACGCGCGAACACACGGCCCTGATGTATTACAGGACCTGCATGAGCAGCCTCGGCTTGCGTGCGGGCGCCCTGAGGGCGCGCACGCAGGTTGGGTGCATCCACCACCTTCATCAGGCGCTGCTCGGCTTTGCCCTTGCGCAGCGACAGGCGGATGGTGGAGGCGTGCGCCATCACGTGGCCGCCCACCGGCTTCTTGGGATCGCTGACGAACATCGCGCCTCCGGACGGGTCAGACATGACCTGCATGGGGCACATGCCCTCAGCTCGCACCAGCTGCTGCAGAGAGAGGACGCTCTCGCGAGTCTTCCACTGCAGATGAGCCTCAGCCAGTGACTAGCAAGGCTTGATTAGACGTCAGAAAGGGCAGCACCTGGTTGGTGATCACCACAGCCACATTGAACTCCTCCGCCAGCTGCAACGGCGAGCGCATCGTGTCAGCGGGTGCCGGAGGACCCTGCACACGATGAGAGGACCAGCGCATGCAGTCATACCTTCCGCAAGCGGCTCATCAACTGCCCCAGCTTCTGCTGCCGCTCCGACAGCTCCCCTGCGGAGCCAGCCATGCAGGCAGGCTTGGTCCAACGGCACCCTGCTCAGCACATGCAAGCATGCATGCAGGTGACCAGCAGGCTTGCCTCGCCCGGTGTAGTCAACCCGCATGTTGGCAGCGATGGAGTCCATGATCACGAGCTTGAAGGGCTCCTCGGCCATCAGTGCTGCCAGCGGGTACAGCAGCTCTGCGCTCAATATGTGTCAGCATGCTGAACACTTCAGCTGTGGCTTGCATGTCGCACTTGCGGCCGGCTTGCCCTGGATGTAAACGCACCCATCTGCTGCTCGAAGGTGTATGCACGGGCATGCATCACCTGTGCACATGCATAGGCATGTCAGGTGCTGAAGTATGAGTGTTGTGTGCGCAGTCTGGGAGCAGACTTGCAGATCATGCGGCACGTACATTATCCCAAACGGCTTCAGAGTCCAGGCCAAAGCGCTCGGCTATGGCCGTCAGGCGATCCGGCCGGAAGGTGCCTTCCGAATCGATGTAAGCCACCTGACCACACACGTACCTTGCATTCTCTGTGTCTTGCAGTGAGCCATGCATCCCAGCAGAGCTCAAACTCACCTTGCCCTCGCCACCGCCAGCATCGAGCGGCATCTGGGTTGTCACGCACAGCGTGTGGCACAGCTGCGTCTTCCCCGTCCTGCAGGCATGACCGTGTCTAAGCAACACTGAGCAGGAGGGACAGCACAGCGCGCTATCTGCACTTACCACACACCTGTACTCGCCGTAGATCTCTGTGATGCACTTGGACTCGATGCCGCCACCGAGCAGCTCGTTTAGCGCCTTGGCCCCCATCGAGATGTGCACCACCTCCTTCCTCCGCTGCGTTTCACCACAACATGCTGCTGATTGGCATGCTTCATGCCCTGCGATGAGCCTCACTGACAGGCGAAGCACACCTGAGCCGCGCACTCATTGGCGGACCGGAAGCCATACGAAGGGCACAGCTTCTTTGCAGCATCCAGCTGGGTTACACAAAACGCCTTGGATCACAGGTTAACAAGAGAGACGCTGCTCATGCATCAGACCATGCAAGCATGCCTTGCAGCTCCCGCACCAGCTTCTCCACCTTTGCTTCTGATAGGCCTTTGATTTCTTGCAGTTGCTGCGCATGATGCGCTCAAGCATGTCAGCCTATTTACAGAGGCAGGCATGCCAAGGCCTGCACACAGCACTGGCTCACCTTCTTGGTGTACATGATCATGCCGTTGCAGGTGTGGTAGCCAGCATCCTTGGCCTTCTTGATGTCGCCTGCACGCAAGCTGAGCCATCCGTTCTCTAGCCAACGTGTAGTGCAGGAACGCTGCTCGACGAGGACCTTGCCGTGTCAGTGCGCTGTCATGAGCAGGGAGGCAAGCGGTGGATTGCTGTGTATGTAAGGAGCTTCACGATGTAGGCAGGCGGTGCACATAGGAGGACCGCAACCCAAAGTCTTACACACCGCTTCGGCCTGCCACATACCCCGCAGGCTTGCTATGCGCACCAATGTTGATGCCGAGCTGCTGCAGTTTCTCTATGCCTTCAAAGTCGTCTTCGACAGCCTCCTCAGCAGCGCTCTCCTGCCTGCTCAGCCATCACAGAGAGTGGACTGCACTGTGCAGCAACATAGCTGTGCTGGAATATTTGCTATGCTTGCTGCACAGGGAGCAGCACCTGCGCTCTTCCACCTGCGCCATTGGGTTCAGCACGCAGCTGTGCTGCAGGGGAGCCAGCTGTGCTGCGTGTAGCCTCTTCTTGCTGCAGCTCTCGCAACTGCTGAGTTGGATGAGGCTCTTTGCAGATCAGTGCAGGAGTTGTGAAAGGAATGCAAGCATGATGGATGTGGATGTCTGGTTGGAAAAAGGAGCATGCTTAGGGCTTGCACTCTTCTTGCAGAAGACCAGTGCTATGTGAGTTTGCCTAGTGCCACAGCATCAGCCGTATACCTCGAACACTGGCAAGGTGAATGGACACACAAGATCCTGCACTCTCGCATACACACTCCGTGCAAGTGCTGATGCATCTGCAGCAGGAGAGACAGGACACAACACCTGAAAGACTCTACACTGGCAAGCTCTGCCAGGATGAGACTGCGCAAGCGACACAGGACCTAAGCTCCTACACAAGAGCATCAGCTGTCAAAAAAGCCTTTGACACCTTCCCAGAGATCGCTGGCACCCTCCCCATCGCCCTCAAAGTCGTCGCCAAAGTCGTCGCCGCCGCCATCAGCCTCCTGGTTGTCACCCTTATCCCAGCTGCAGCCTGCACAGCGCATGTACATGGGTGCAAGCTCTGCACGTCAGACATGCAAGACAAAGCCAGGTGTGAGGAGCACGCTGGCGCACCGCTGTCTGCAGGCTGCTCGCCACCACCACCGCCGCTGCCAAAGTCATCGCCGCCAAAGCTGTCTTTGCCAAGGTCCCTCTCCTGGCCTCCGCTTGTGCCTGGGGAGGCCTGGTCTGCTGCGCCAGGAGGAGGGGCAGCTGCGCCTCCACCCGTCTGGCCTCCTGCGCATGCGCAGCATGCGTCCTCACAAACAGCGCACCACCCGGGCCAGCACAGCAGCGCATCACAAGGAGACAGCTGAAGTCCTGGTTGCTTGTGCACTTGCTGCCAATCGACAGTACCTGTCTGGGTCTGTGACGCGCTGCATGCCATGCGAGGGGCACATGCAGCAGCGTGCCGGTCTGCATGTTCTACCAAAAGGGTGCCCGGTGATAACACAAGATAAGTGCACAACGTGCGCTGCATGTGGCGCACCTGCGTCAGCAGCCGCGCCCTCCGCCCCCGCCGCGCCCTCCGCCCCTGCCGCGCCCTCGGGCGGCGGGTAGGAGGGCATGGGCATGGGGATGAAGAGCGGCCAGAGGCCCCCCGCGCCCTGGCTGGAGTGCTGGGAGAAGTAGTCAAAGTCGATGGAGATGGCCGCCGCGAGCACTGCCATGCGCTCGCTGAGCCCCAGCGGGCGCGCGACCGCCTGCACGCGGCAGGCTTGGAATGAAACCTAAGGGTCTCTGTGTCACCACCAGGACCTGGTCTGCGTGTCCAGGCAGAACGCACGAGAGGTGATGCTAGGCATTGTCCAGTTTGATTGAGTGCCTGGCAAGCCACCTCCGCGGAGGCGGCACCAGGCAGGCCCCTGTCATACCTGCGACGCCACCACAGCACACTCGTTGCGGACGAGCAGTGACTGGCATGATCTGCTTTTTGTGGCGCACCAGGGCACTGCCCGTCTGTGTAGTTACGACCTGGACGTCCTTGCGGACCTCGGTGAGTGCGGTCACGTCAGCCGGCAGCTGCGGGCGCGGCTTGTCTGGGTGCGCTGCTTCAATCGTGTTCACAACCTGCAGCGCCGCGGGGCAGCGGGCCCGCGTGCGTGAGTAGCAGCCATGCCTGGATGCATGGACACCGGAAGGTGAAAGGTCAGCATGCATCGCATGATTGTGCGGCAAAGACATGCGCTACCCCAAAGCCTCTATCGGCACCTGCTGAGCCGCCTCCGCCGGCGCGCTGCCAAAATGTATGACATACTTGCCCGCATCCGTGAAGAGCTCCCTGCTCAGAGTGAACACAGTTATATGCACACCTTTGTAGTTGAGCGCAGCTCTCAATCGTAGCAGCATGTATATACTCTGACTGCCAAGAGGACTAGATATCATACAGTCTGTGCAATTGACAGGCATGCCAGGGCGGCGAACGCACTTGCCAAAGCCCTGAAAATTGCGGTCTATCAATGCCAGGACGCCTGCGCATGCAACACACATCCTCTGGTGCTTGACCACATACAGCGTGGCTAGAACGCATGGAGTGAACCAAAATGGGGTGAAATCAGCATCGATTGCTTTAGATCAGCACGTGACATTCCTTGACCTTGTCAAGCATTGCGACAAGCCGCTGAGCAGCAGTCCAGCCAAGCACACCATTGGCTAGCAAACGGAGTGCTCACCGCCGTCTTTGTCGCGCAGCACAAACTCCCATGCGAGGAGCGGTCCATCGATCTCAGCGAACTGGCGCTGGCCCATGTACAGGTCATATCTGCGGCAACAGCACCCATGCTGCTCACAGTCATGCGCCAGTCTGAGCCACACAGAGTCCACATACCCAAGTGACTGCTTATATTTACACCTTGATGACAAATATCGTGAGGTCACTTAGCCGTCGCGCAGCCACCTCACAATATTTGTCAGCAAAGTGTAGATATAAGCCTAATTCTTACATGCTGACCTGTCATGTTGCCGCATGCATGCTGATGCTCAGAAGCGCAGGAACGCCCTGAGCACTCTCCACTTTGCACAAATGCCATATGATGAGGGCCTGAGCGCTCTAGGTTGTGAGGACGGGCTTTACTTGCGTCGCCACGGATGCCAGCGCGAGCGCACTTCGCCCAGCAGGTTGCCTTCGCCGTCCTCCAGAGCGATCCAGCTGTTAATGAAGTACACCGGTCGCCGCACGCGGAACAGCACCTGCGTGCCTGCACAGCAGCCGCGGGCCCGGTCTGTCACACCCTCTGCACTCACTCCAGCGGCCTTGTCAGCCTGCCCGGTTGCTCCAGCAAAAGAGAGGAAGAGATACCGACACGACCAGCTGAGACTCAAGCAATTGTCTTGCTTTCAGGCAGAGCGCCGCCACGCACAGCCGCCCCTGCGCACAGAAGCCCACGCCCGTTTTGGCGCACGCCAGCATGAGCGCACCCGCGCCTCCCCCACAAGCGTATCCACGCCAGCCTCGGCCAGCCACAGCAGCCTGCTCTGCAAGCGCCGCTGCTCATCCAGGACATGGCCGCTGAGTGAAGGCAGCAGCGCACCGTCGGGGCTGAACACGGTGGCGGTGAACGCGCGCCGCCGCTTGAGCACCTGCCGCCCGACCGCCGAGCCCAGGCCGCCCGCGTCCTCGGCCATGAGCGCGACCGTGGTGCCGTCCTGGTCCAGAACGGAGTACTTGTTCATCTGCTCAAAGCCCAGGATCACGGTGCCCCTGCCGCGGCGTGCGCCCCCGCTTGCAGCGCAAAGTCCGCTCCCGTGTTGGCTTCCCTGCACTCTCACCTGAAAATATCACTTGGATCATGCAAATATCCCTTGGATCATGCAGTGGGTCCTAATGTAGGTCTGGCTCAACGTGGCAGCAATCCGGCGTCGTCCAGGCTCAAAGATGTCAGACACACGACGGTTCTGCTCCGAGGCTCTGCTCCGAGGCTCCAACACTGCTTTCCTTTACGCCATGCACCCAGGCATGCATCCATAGCCTCTATGCAAGCATACATACACCCTGTGCATGCATCTGCGAGCTATGCTGGTCATGCATGCACCTTCAGCCAGGTGGCGCGCTCACATGCAACCTGCATGCTGGCCCAGGCACCGCACCACTCGATGTTGCGGGAAACGATGAGCGCCGGGCGCTGTACAACTGCCGCGATCTGCACGAGGCGGCGAGCGTCAGCGCCCCGCTCACTGCTCAGGCGCGCTCGCGACAGAACAGTGCCGCAATGAATCAAGCACTTGCCTCATCATCTGAGGCCTGCCCTTCGACGGCCGTCACGGCAGTCTGTGAGCTGCTCTCTGGCGCCTTGCTCGGCGCGTCCGCGACCTGCACAGGGTCGGCCGCCTTGGCCGCAGCGCTCTGGAAGGCCCGCCCTGTAGGGCACGCGCACTGTCGAGCGCTCGGAAGTACACGTGCTGTGTGAGCTGCCAACCGGAGTGCACTATACAGTTTACTGCGATTTGTTACCGTGTGTCCAGGTAACTTGCCTTTTTATAAAAGCAAAATACAGCACGGTAGCTGACTCGCCGACTGTCGAGCAACAAACACCCAACAAGCTGAAAATGACCAACACCACTGTAGCTGAGCAAGCAGACGGTTGGGCAGCGTACCGATGCGTAGGTTCTGTGCATCAGAGCGCGATGTAGCTGCGCACGCCCGCGCGCCCTGCCATGCATCGCACCAGCACGCCTGCTGCAGCCAGGCCGGTCCCCGGCCGCTGGCCGTCGCGACACAGCCTGTGTCTGCACCGGCCAAACCTGCCCGCAGCGCTCGCGCCAGCGCCCGCGCGCCGCTGCTCCGCAACATGTTGTTCCAAGGAAGCACTGAACCGCTTGACGACAGGTGAGCTGTGAAGAACACAGCACTTACCCTCTACTACCAGTGAACTATGTCTGCACACATAGAGTGTGTGACCAGACTGCCCTCGCAAGACACCAAGTGATGCCAGACACCAAGTGATGCCTACACTTGCTGTGTTGTCAGCGTGCAACACAGAACAAGGCAGACAGGGCAAAGATATGGCGCTGCAGTATTGACGACCTGCTCGGTCGACCTGCTGCTAAAGCAAAAAGTGCAGGGCCTGCAGCGCACTAGGGTATGCCTTGTCTGGCTGCACAAAGTAGGCTGCCAGGTGAGCCCAGGTGAGAGCGGCAGTAGCCTGGCAGCGAGAGTGGGCGTAAGCCATGGAGGACGCCGAGAACTCCACGTCGTATGACTACCCCGACTGGCATGAGTTCAACATGAGCGACCCGCGCAACAAGGCAGAGTTCATACACGAGTATGAGAGCGCACAGCAGCACGACCGCTACGCGGTTGTGATATTCTACATAGTCATGTTCACGCTCGCAGGTGCTGAGCTATGAGCTGCAATCTCGCTGTGCTGTCTATCTGTTTCACAGCGGAAAGGGGCATGCTGCCCACCTCTGACGCTGACGTGGCTGTGCAATTCTGCGCTGCAGCGCAGAGCCTATTGTTCTATTGGAAGCGCAAGCATAAACGGACGTATGAGCTGGTGTGGATCTGCTGCTCTCGCTATCACTGCAGTGTGCAGCCGGGCAGCACTGACAGATCTGTTGCCACAGGTCACTCTGCTTGGCTTGTGGCTGGTGCCGCCAGTCGTATCGGTGCACTTTCGCTTCTGGCAGTTCTTGGGTGTGTGGGCTGTGTTCACCACGACGACGGGCTACATGCTGTGGCTGTGCACCCAACGGCCCATACCGCGGACCACGCCGCGCCTGGTGCGCCCGGCTCCCCGCTCGCTGCTCCTGTGGCGCTGGCGCCCCCTCGCCGCCAGAGGAGCGACACAGGGCTGGTGCTGGCGGCACCGGTGTGCAGCAGGCCGCGCAGTCCCTTGAGGGCTGTGCCGCGCTGCCCGGCAGGTGTACTCCTGGTTCCTGGGGCTCTACAAAGTCAGCGTGGCGGCAGGCTTGAGCGGCTACCTGCTGCTCATCCTGGAGGTGTTTGGCGTGGGGCTGCTGCTGCGCCCGCTGGGCGTGCCAGCGAGCCTGTCCCTGCTCATGGTCTGGTGCGCTCAGCCCGGGCACGCGCCTCCTGTCTGCGTCTGCTCAGCGTCATGGAATGCTTGCTGTCTGCGGCTGTACGGGAATAATAATTGCAGTCCCTCAAGGGAGCAGACTCAAAATGTTTGTGCTCTCCAGTTGCCTTGCGCGCCTTACAGGCTGCATCGGACATGGCACCAGGCTCTTGCGTATGCACGCTGCTTAAATCATCAGTGCTTATTGTGTTGACTGCGGTGATGTGGTGCAGGTACGGCATCTACTTTGGGATCCTGGGCAGGGACTGCGCGGAGGTGGCTGCCGACCGGATGGTGCCTCCCGGCCTGAGCCATGCGTGCTTCGTAAGGAGGAGCGGCAGCGGCCTGCGCTGCACTGCGGTGGTTTGACTGGCTAGAGCAGCATGCGAAGATCGAGCTAAGACATTTGGCAGCCCAGCATGAGCCACGCTCCGACACCCTGTCGTGCCAGCACGTAAGCGCGTTGCAAAGCCGTGTGCCAGGCAGGCTTGCCCGGGCCTGCGATCCTGCTGCTGCCTCATTTAGCCAGGCAGAACAGGGTTCAGGCTTGCTGCGACCAGCGGCAGCGGAGCGGCTCCTGACGCGCGCCGGCCGCCGCGCCGCAGGCGCTCTCCATCGGCAGCAGGCGGCAGCTGGCGGTGACCGTGCGCGAGTGCAGCCTGTGCAACGGCGAGCTGGCCGACTTCAGCGGCGTCGGCGGCGCGCCCGCGGACGGCGCGGGCGCGCGCGCGGCGCGCGGCGGCGACGCCACCGTGCAGCTTTCCTGCAAGCACTGCTTCCACGACCAGGCGCGGCTGCCAGCCCGGGATCCTGGCGGCTTTCCTGAGGCTGGCTTTGTTGGTGCATGCGCGGCGGCAGCATCGGCGTGCAGCTCCTCTCCAGCGCCCCGCTTAAGCTGGCCTTGCAACTTGCGGTAGACTCCAGCAGTGTAAGCCGTTGGTAGCATGGCGCAGCCCTTCACTGAAGGGTTCCGCTTGCTCCGCACGTGTGTGCCGTCTGTGTGCAAGGTTGTTTTTAGATCACAGACGTGATAGGGGCCTGCCGCCACTGTCCAGCCGCATGCTCGCCCCTCGCCTGCCCGGGCGCCGCGCGCCGGAGAGGCAGCGCCAGCGCGCTTGCCGGGCCGTTGGCGGGGCGACGCCGGGGAGGCGGCGGGCGCGCTGACGCGCGCGCGCGCGCGCGCACGCGCAGTGCATACGCGGCTGGACAATTGTGGGCAAGAAGGACACCTGCCCCGCGTGCCTGGAGAAGGTAGACCTGCGCGCCGTGTTCCAGGACCGGCCGTGGGAGACGCGCAACCTGAGCTGGTGCGGGCCCGCCCCCGCGCGCGCTGACGCCCTTGCGCGGGCTTGGCCGCCGTGTGCAGCGCCCAGTGTCGGCCGCAGCGGCGCGCCTCATTAGTCGCAACCGTGTTCCTCCCCAGGCGGGCACGTCTGGTGCATGCGCGCGCCTTGGTGCCTGTGCGCGCAGCCATGCGCCGCGTGTCTCGCCCTGCCGCATGAGTAGCGTCCCGTTGAGCTGCGCGCGCCTGGCGCGACGAGCGGGCGCATGTGTGAGCAACGCTGGCGGGCAGGGCGCGCCGCTGTCCGGGTCGCGCAGGCAGCCACGGGCCGCGCCCCGGCTGCCGGAATGCGTCCCCTGGGGGGAAGTCCGAGTCCGCTCAAGCTGGGCCGGCGACGCAGCGCCCAGGCACCAGTGCGGTAACACTATCATGCGCCGCGCAGGATCCAGATGCTGGACGCCGTGCGGTACCTGGTCGTCTGGAACCCGCTCATCCTCATCCTGCTGCACTACGGCCTGCACTACCTGGCGCTGGAGCGCCACATCCACCACCGGGCGCCGCACGCCGCCGCGCCCGGCGCGAACGGCACCGCGCTGAACGGCACGGGCGCGGCGGGCCTGCTCGCCGCGCTGGGCAACGGGACCGGCGGTGCCGGGGCGGGGCTGCTGGGCGAGAGCGGCGCGGCCGCGCTCGCCAACGCGACGCTGGTGGGCGCCATAGCGCAGGCCGCCGGCGGCGCTGGCGGCGGGCAGGCAGGGGTGCAGCGGTAACGCATGTGGACAGCTAATTTGCGTTCATCTACACGGCGGGCTTGCCTGTGTCACGCCGAAGTGGAAAGACGCAAACTCGCATGGCCCATTCGGGCAGGCATTGCTCAAGAGCATCCAGAGGCCCTCCCCATCAAGGCCCCTGCCAGACATGGAATCAGGGTCGTTCAGGTCGACTTGGGCGGTCAGTCGCACAGCTGAAACTGTGAGGAAACACCGTGCCAGATAAGTGCTTGGCTTGTTAGTGGGTAAGAATACATATCCACACAGGAGGCCAAGAGGCGGGCGTTGAAGGCGCCAGCGGCAATGCTCGCCTAAGAGCCGCTGCACGAGGCAGCTCCAGAAGCTGCTGTACAGCTCACCATCAGAAACTTCTCTGCGGCAGAGGTGGACAGGGCGTGAGGCGGACGCCCCCCTCCGCGGCCGCCCGCGGCTGCGCCGCGCGCAGCAGCCATCATGACGTCGCCGCTGCCGGACAGCCGCGTGAGCGGCATGTTCCGGCAGGTGGTCAAGTTCTACGAGACCAAGCAGTACAAGAAGGGCCTGAAGGTGGCCGACCAGGTGCGACGTGACGCATGTGGCTGCTCAGTCATTGTAGCCCCTGTTCTCGCATGCCTGCTGGCATGCCTGCTGCTGCAGGCAAGTGAGCATGCGTGTGTCTTGTTGTGTGCGCTCTGCCCAAGTGCACGCCCCCGCACTTGGGGGAACCCGCACTGTGGCCCGGGCGGCCTGCGCGACGGCTGAGCATGCAGGGCCCGTGCCACAGGTGCTGCGCAAGTGCCCGGACCACGGCGAGACGCTGGCCATGAAGGGCCTCATCCTCAACTGCCAGGACAAGAAGGAGGAGGCGTATGACCTGTGCCGGCGGGGCCTCAAGTGCGACCTGAAGAGCCACGTCTGCTGGCACGTGTACGGGTGCGGCCCGCTCGCGTCGCAGCAGCCGCCGGTCACACCCCCCGCGAGAAATCCAGCGTCTGCGCGCCCTGTTGAAGTGCCGCACCTCTGTCCACTCGCATTTTCCACTTCCTAGAGCCCAAGCGAGCTATTTCTTGAGGAAATAGCTTGCAGGCTCGCCTGCCAGTGGCACTCTCGTAACACACTGTGCCTTTGATAGAAGGCGAGGAGCCTTGCGCATGCCCGTGCAGGCTGCTGTACCGCTCGGACCGCAACTATGACGAGGCCATCAAGTGCTACAAGAACGCGCTGCGGCTCGAGAAGGACAACATACAAATCCTGCGCGACCTGGCGCTTCTGCAGGCACGGCCTGAGCATGCGCGGCGCATGGGGGCGGCTACCTGACCAGCGACCCTTATGCCTCAGGAAAGGTGGATGTATTGGTCAGGCGGTTGCGTGCTTAGCTTGCTGGACTAGCCCCCTGCATCCCCTACATGTCCGATGCTCTGTGCATGCATAGGCGCCCGGGCTGGAACGACTGTCCAGACACTTTCGAAGAGTTTCAGACACTAGCAGTGCTTCACGCGTCCCCATGCATGGCATGTTTGCTTTGGCTGCTGCACATTTGGGTGCTCTGTGCGGCGAGGCCCGGGTAGACGACAGGCTAGAGCGCATGGTCATTGCTTGGTTACCTTGGCCTCAGGTGTAGGTGCAGGACGGCTCGGCAAGACATGCTCCGCCGTGTATGTGCAGGTGCAAATGCGCGACCTGCCGGGCTTCATGGAGACGCGGCAGACGCTGCTGCACCTGAAGCCCGGGAACCGCACCAACTGGATTAGCTTCGCGATTGCGCACCACCTGAACGGCAGCCACGATCTGGCCGTCCAGATGCTGGACACGTTCGAGAACACCGTCATGGGGGTGCTGCCCCGCGTTGCGCTGCCGTGCTCTCGTGTCCCATGCGCCGATGCGGTCAGGAGCGGTCAGGAGCAGGTTTGCAGTGCGCGACGGCTGCACTGGTCAAGCCGTCAGAGGGCTGTGGTCCGGTACGGGAGGCACCTGCGCCAGCTCTGGGGGACTGTAATACGAGCGCTGTCATGGCGCATAAGGCGCCAGCGCTCGCGTGGGAAGGACTGGATGAGATACACTGAGTGAGATGGCAGGCTGCCACGGGGCCAGCCGCACGTCGTCGCTGATGCGCGGCGGGGCCCCGGCAGGAGGAGGCGCCGCAGGACGACTTTGAGACGAGCGAGCTGCTGATGTACAAGGCGATGGTGCTGGAGGAGGGCGGCAAGCTGGAGGACGCGCTCGCGCACCTGGCCGCCTCGCAGGTGCGGCCGCCTGTGGTGGCTGTGGTGGCCCTAACCTAAGCCTACCATACCCTAACCCTGTGGTGGCGCTCCTGGCCTGCCTTAGTGCGCGCTCGCATGGTGGGACTGCATGTGGTGCCGCTCCTGGCCTGCCTGTGTGGGCGCTCGCATGGCAGGGCCCCCCGTTTGCGCACAATGGAGCTCGAGCAGCGCGCGGTCCGGCCGGGACGACTGGGTCGACGTGATGCACCGCTGGCAGCCTTCGTCGTCTACATAGAACGCATTGCATGCGCTGGGCTCAGCTGCGAGCTTCTTTGGTGCATGGGGACAGCACAAGCATGCGCACCTATAAGCACCCGCCGCAGCGAAGAGCACCGCACCGTGCATGCCTGTGTGACGGCGTGGCGGGCAGCGGGGACCATGGCTCGACCCTGCTGCGCGCCCGGGCGCGCAGGAGCGCCTCAGAGACCGGCAGGGCGCCGAGGAGCAGCGTGCGCGTATTTTGCTGCGCCTGCAGCGCTGGGGCGACGCCGAGGAGGCCTACAGGTGATGTTCCGGCCCGCCGCTGGGGCTCGACCAGGGCGGCTGTGGGCCAGCAGCTCTCGGCAGTCAGGGGCCCCAGAGGCCGCTCGCCAGAGTCCGCCCCGCTGAAAGCGTGCAGGGGGCTGCTTTCTCGCTGGCCGCAGGAGCAAAGAGTGGCATGACGCCTTGGTCCCAACGTGCGGCTGCCGCCCTGCAGTCCAGAGGTCATGCAGCGGCGGGCAGTGTGCGGTTCCGTTGCAGCATGGAGGATGTGCTAGCCCAATGGCGGGGCACTTTGTTTGGGGAAGCGGTCATGCCTGTGACCTGCATGCTACAGCATGCGTGCGGCCGGGCTTGCGCTGGTGATGAGACATGTGTTCCTGACCCCGATGCTGAACAGCAACACATTGGCTGTGGTTCTGAAGCGCGAGTCGTTGCGACGCACCTCTGCTTGAGGGGTGTTGCGATATAGGGTTAGGATCGCAGCTGCCAGCTGCAGGACGGTGATGACACACTTCGCTGAGCTTTGGCCGTGAGCGAGACTTACACCTCCTACTCATACTGAGTTCTGCTGCTGGTCGCATTCTTTATGCTTGGGTAGGGTGCCTGCTGCGGCCGCGTGTGATGACTCAGTCAAATGGGTAATTTGCGTCTGCCGCCTGGCTGACACACAAAGCGACTGATGCGCCTGCAGCAGCGCGTGTATAGCTTGTGGGGTTGTAGCAGGTCGGTCATCACCTAGTGTGTTGCCTGTGTACGGGTGTCATACGATTGGTCAGCTTGGCGGCTAAAGCGCTCCAGCTGCCTGAGACATCTCCATGCACATCACATGTCAAAGCTGCGGTATGCGCGCGCGCGGGCCAGGGGCCTGCTGGCGCGCGCGCCGGACGACTACCGCTACCACGAGGGCCTGCGCGCGGCGCTGCGCCTGGCGCCGGACGCGGCCGGGTGCTGGTCGCCGCAGCAGCGCACGCAGCTGACCGAGCTGTACGACGCGCTGGCAGACGCGTACCCGCGCAGCAGCGCCGCGCAGCGCATCCCGCTCGACTTCAAGGCGCGCAGCCGCCGCGCTCGCCCTGTTCCTGCTCGACGAGCAGCTGGCCGCGCTGCTGGTGCAGCCGGCGGGTGCACTGACCGTGACATGCTGATGGAGGTCTGCAGTGCGACTCAGCGGCGGGCGGCGCACAGGAGGGCGACGCATTTGCGGCGGCGGCGGACGCGTACGTGCGGCGCTTCCTGGAGCGCGGCATCCCATCGCTGTTCTCCTCGCTTAAGGCGCTCTACCGGTACGGCCCGTTTGGGTGTCCCCGCCTGCTGCGCAGCCAGCCTGAGGTAGCCTGTTTATACAGCTGCTTAGGCCACATGCGCATCAGCGTACCTGCGCACAGCCTCTGCCACCACTGCGCTTGCTGTGTGAGCGAGACCATTTGTGGTGTACACCAATTCAGACTAGGTCTGGTACAGCACGGCCGGGTCTGCCTGTGAAGACCAGCATGCACAGCTGGTGCACACTGTGTCGCAGACGCTGCCCGGCTCCAGCAGTTGTGCTCCCTGGGGATAATCGCTTGTCTGAGTAGATTTACCTAGCCCTGCAAGTACTTTCGTATGATCAGAAGGCGCTTGTGAAGCATCGACGGCATGCGACATGCGCAACCAGTCCAACACGGCCTCTGAGCGCGCGGCGGCGGCGCCGCGCAGGGACGAGGCCAAGCGCGGCGCGCTCGGCCGCCTGTTCGAGCGCCTGCACACGGCGCTGCTGCGCGACGGCGCGCTACCGCCGCTCGGCGCGCGCGCGGCGGACCGCTGCGGCGCAGGCAGCGCGGCTACGGGACCCGCGCAGGCAGCAGAGCCCGGCGCGGCGCCCGGCGCTGCAGAGCCGGCAGCGGAGGCCCGCGGAGCCGCAGCGGAGCCGGATGGTGTGGCGTCCAGCTCTGGCGAGCCCGCAGGTGAGGCTGTTGGCCGCACCGACCACGGGGAGCAGCCTGGCGCGGGGCCAGCGGCGGCCGAAGGCGCTGAGTGCAGCGGCCGTGACGGCGGCGGCGGCGGCGGCGGCGGCGGCGGAGATAAGGACGGCCCCTTGGTGTGGGCGCTGCTGTACCTGGCGCAGCACTACGACTGGCTGGGGCGCACAGGTGCGCCGGCTCTCCCCTCATCCTGCTGGCTTGCCCCTGATCAGGACGCAGGTCCTGCCAGTGCGCTGCCCACCAAGTTCCAACCCGGGGCCACCTGCTTACCACCAAGGGTCCATGATGAGCGTGCGTGATGAGCACCAGCCGTGCTATGAGCTATCATTTCAGTGTGCAGCACGGCTGCCACCAGACAGGCGGCTCCGCCTGCCTGTTGCGGGCACTGGGACGCCCGTATCCCCGTGTTCAAGCGCCCATTTCTACGCAGGCATGCCAGCCACGCCGGGCGTGTGTTGCTAGCCAGTCAGGCAAGGGCGGAGGCGCGCGGCCGAACCTCCCCCTCGCAGGAAGCGGGCCCCTTGCCTTGAGTCCAAGGGCTGCGCACACGCGCACAGGCGACGCGCTGGCGGCGCTGGACGCGGCGGACGCGCTCGACCCCGACCTGCCGGAGCTCTGGACGGCGCGCTGCCGCGTGCTGAAGCACGCCGGGGACCTCGCCGGCGCGGCCGCAGCGGCCGTCAGGGCGCAGGACATGGATCTGGCGGACCGGTGCGCGCCCGGCCGGGCGCTGCGGGGGTGTCGAAGGGTTTTTCGTGCCCTGGAGCAGCCTGTGGGTGCTATAGACACAAATTATGTTGCAGCCGCAGAGCTGCCCGCTCCTACACATGTGTGAGCCATCCTTGGCGGCGCGTCGCCTGCGACTGCACGGGCCTCACGCCTTGGGCGGGGTCTGCAAGGCTACAGCAGGATGTGCTGTGCTGCGCCGGCCCGGTCTTGCGATTGCGCCGGGTGTCGCCCACGCAAGGCGCCAGTGCAGCGCAGGCCGTCGCGGCGGGCAGCATGCACCGACATGTGCAACACGGGGCTCAGCACGGAGCACTGAGCCGCGCCCGCCTCGCCCCGCGCCAGGTTCCTGAACAGCGCGGCGGCCAAGGCGTTGTTCCGCGCGGGCGACGCGCGCGCCGGCGAGGCCATGGCGCTGCGCTTCACCAAGACCGGCGACCAGCCCAGCAACCTGACCGAGATGCAGGCCATGTGGTACGAGGTCGAGTCCGGCGCCGCCGCGGCCGCGCAGCGCGAGTACGGCCTGGTGCGCGCCCGCCAGCGGGCGGCGGCTCGCGCGCGTGACTGCCGTAGGCAAGCACCGGCTGGCTAAGGTTGCCGTGGGTAGGGCCCTAACAGGAGATGCCTCAAGCACGCCCAATCTGTTTCCATGGTTACCCCCACAGGCGTGTCCCCCACAGGCCACCCTGCTCGTGACACGGGCGTCTGTACGGGGGCGCCCTGCCGCTGCGACAAGGTGCACGCCGGCAGCGCCGCCGCCGCGCGGCACGGCCACGGTGCCAGCAGCCCGCCGCCGGGCGGCCCTGCAATCCCACGCATGTGCCCGTCACTGGCCGCTTCCCCGCCTCTCTCCTCATTGGGCCAAACCGCTGCCAGCGCTCTGGCATGCGCGATGCGGCAGCAGCATGCGACCCGGGACAGGGTTAGGGTTGAGGTGTAATCCGAGCGGTCGGGCTCGCGCGCGCAGGCGCTGAAGCGGCTGCTGGCGGTGGAGAAGCACTTTGAGGACTTTGTGGAGGACCAATTTGACTTCCACAGCTACTGCGTGCGCAAGATGACGCTGCGCTCGTACGTGGAGATGCTGCGCATGGAGGACCGCGTGCACGCCAGCATCTTCTTTGCCAAGGTGAGGCCCTGGGCGGGCGGCAGGCCCATCTGCATGTGCATGAAAAAGAAACGCTCTTAATGCGCACACCCGTCTGCTCACCCAGGCGTGTTAGGTTAAATGCCTGTGTCAGCCACCTAGGGCTGCTTAGGCAATGGGAGTGTCACTCCGTCCGGGTCACTGGTCGTGATTGGGGTAGGGCTGACCTATCCCTGTAGGGTTGGCAGTAAACTGGCAGCCGGGTGATGCAAACGAGCGCAAGCTCCCGCTGCCGGGTCGGCTCGGCGCGACGGCGCGCGGCGCGGCAGGCGGCGTGGGCGGCCGTCGCGGTGTACCTGGCGCTGGACGCGGCGCCGGCGGCCGCCGCTGCGAGCGCCAAGGAGGAGGAGGCCGCGCTGGCCGCGCTGTCGCCCGACGAGCGCAAGCGCTTCAAGCAGCGCCGGCGCAAGGTGCGGCCGGCGCGCGGGTCCCAGGGTCCGCAGGCTGCAGCACGGGCAGGCCGTGCTGCGGCATCCCGACACGCATTCAGGCAGCGGCTGGGCTGCGGCGTGAGCGAGCAGGCTCTGCACTGGCTGCCACCATGCCTGCAGCCTGCACCGCGCACCCTGCAGTGACCCGCGGGCGTTCACCAGTCTGCATAAGCTGTGTTCGGCGCTGAAAGGATGTGGCGCAAGGCGTTCGTCTTGGGCACATCCACTGCATTTCTGGTCAGCGCGCGGTCAGCGCGTATTACAGCCTGCCGAGGTGTTGTGCGCGGCACATGCTTGCATCCACTTCACCGACACCGCTGAGCCAACCCTCTCTGCCCTCACGCAGGAGGAGCAGCGGCTGAAGAAGGAGGCCGACGGGCGCCAGCGTGAGGCCGACGAGCGCTCCGCGTCCGAGCGCGAGGCCGCCCGGGAGGCCGCCGCGCGTGAGGTGTGCGGGCGCCGGCGGGGCACGCGTGCCACTGCCCCGTGCTGGGGCGCGTGTCGACGGAGCGCACAGCGGCCCTGGGCGGCTGGTGCAGGCGGGGATGCCACCGGTTGCGGCGCGTCGCGGAGCGTCCTGCCATGTTGGACGCCGCGCCGGCCGAGGGGGACAGCCGCTCTGTGCACCCTGCGTTGTTTCAGCGGGGCATGCATGCATCAGCCACTGTGTCGCCTTGGCCGCAGAGCGGCGCGCGCCCCGACAGGGCGGCAAGGGCGGCAAGAAGGCCGCGGCGCCGGCGCCCAAGGAGGCGGACGCCGACCCGCACGGCGCGGCGCTGGCGGCGGTGGCCGACCCGCTGGCCGAGGCCGCGCGGCTGGCGCGCGCGCTCCGCGCGCACGCCGGCGGGCACCTGCGCACGCACGTGCTGGCGTTCGAGGCGCGCCGCCCGCCGCGCAGGCCCGGCAGGAGCCCAGGACGCGGGGCCGCGTCCATGTCAGTGCGGGTTGTCAGTGTGGTGACCCCCGCTGTGCGACCATGTGTAGTCTCTGCCTACACAACGCGGTGATGTCACAGCCATGGCCTGAAGCCCTGAAGCAGGCAGCCCTTCTCTTGCAGTGCATGAAGGATCAGACTTGAGCGGGCTGAGCGGGCGGCGCCGCTGGCGCGCAGGTGGCGACGCGGCGGGGCCGGCGGCTGCAGGCGCTGCAGGCGGTGCGGCGCGCCGCGGAGCTTGGCGGGCCGGCCGATCCGGACGCGCACCGCCTGGCCGTGCGCTTCTGCCTGGCCGAGAGCCGCCCGGCCAACGGCGCGGCGCAGGCGCGCCCGCGCCCCCAGCGTTGCTGCTGCCCGGCCCCAGCGTGCGAGAAGGCGCATCAGAACTTCCGCAGCGCCTGCCGGGGGGTGTTCTGAGCCTGTTAGGCTTGGCAGCCGCGAGGTCGCCTGGCTCGCGCTGCTGGCGCTGCCTCACAACGGCTATGCCTGAGCAGGTCACCAGAGCCGACGCGCGGGCGCTCTGCGGCGCATGTTTCAGCTGGCTGCGTGCTGGCGCAGGCCGCGCCGGAGGTGCGGGCGATTGCGGAGGCCGGCGCGGCCGCCATCCTGGGCGGCCGCAGCCTGGCCGACTTCAACGCGGCGTACCTGGCGCGGCACGGCGGCGGCTGCCTGCGCGCGCGCGCGGCGGCCGTGGAGGCGGCCGCGCTGCTCGCGCCGGGCGAGCGGCAGGCCGCGGCGGCGCTGCTGCTCGACGGCTGTGGGCCCGTTGGTGCGCGCCCGCATGGGACAGCTCACAGTGTGCAATTCCCTTGCAAATTTGTTGGTGCACCAGCCCAAGGAAGTCTTGCAGGCGGAGCGTCAGGCAAGCACAGACCCTACCCTTACCCTATTGTAGAGTAGGCGGCTCCCAGCTCGGAGCTCCACGCAGCAGAGCCTGCCGTGCAGGCGGCGGCATCCCGGCGGAGGCGCTGCGCCATGGCGACTGCGTGGCAGCGCACGAGCTGCTGCGCGGGCCGCTCGCGGCGCCGGAGGCCGCGGCCGAGTGGCGTGCGCGCTGCGGCCGCGTGTTCCGCTGGTCGCAGTACTTTGACGGGCAGGAGCGCCGGCCGCCCACGACCATGCCCGCCGCAAACGGGGGTGGGGCCGGCGCGGCACTGCCCGAGGCTGCGGCAGCCAACGGCCTGGCGGATGGGCTGAGCAAGGCTTCGCTTGGGGGCCACTGAGCGCGGCACCGCTGCTCATGGCCATGCCTATGCCCGAGCTGCACATGCGCTGCTGTATGATTGAGCGCGGTGCTGCGGCAGTGCCCTGTGAGGTCCCTCTCTGAGCTTGTCTGCGCGAGCTGGGGCGACGCCCAACCATGCTGCGCCGTGCGGGCCTCCTGAGGACCTCTGGATTGATAGCCTGCGAGTGTGCAGTGCCTGGGCGTGCCTGCGGCACTCGTGCATGATGTCATGCACTGAATGTGCCAGCGCTCTCTGGCTCTAGGCCGGATTAGCAGAGCGAGTAGCATGGCAGCTTGCTGCGTGCGGAGTGCGTTGGTAGAGGGGGAGTGTGAGCAGGTCGGTACCGAACAGTTTTAACGCGGGTCACAGCAGCCGCTGCTTTCTGCCGCACCAATTGCACAGACTTGAAGCAGGTGAGGGCAAGGAGCTCGGGCTCTGCGTGTTTCCCTTCACAGCCCTCATGTCAACTGCCGAGCTCGTCTGCTGACTGTGCACTGACCACACAGTGCGCAACGCCAGCACTTGGCTCTATGCGCTCACAAGTGTGAGACAACAGCGGCAACATGCACGCCTCCCTTGGCTGCCTGAGCGTCGCCCCTGCGCAGCCACTGGCAGCCTAGGGGGCCTGCGCCGCCGCGGGCTGCAGGAGGAAGCGGTGGTCGTAGCAGGCCACCGCGCGGGCGCCGGCCTCAAAGTACAGCGCGTCCTGGGGCTGCAGGAAGGCCGCCACGCGCTGCCTGCGCCCAGCACGCCGCCCATGCGCCTCGCGCCAGACACGCGATCCGAGGCCGCGGCGCACGGCCCGGGGCTGTGCGCACTGACAGCTGATGCGGCGTTGTGCAGGCTGGCATGTCTGCCGGCGCTGCAGCGTGCCTTTCAGACAGCGACTGGAACAACGCCGCACAAGCGGGGCACGCGCCTGACGGCCACCGAGCCGTCTGCGCGCTGCTGCAGGTCACGGACGACCTGGTAGTCGCCCGCCTGCCCGGCGCCCTTCGCCTGCGTGACCTGCGCGGCGGGCTTGGAGCGTCGGCGCGCACCCAGGGCCAGCCGACATGCGGGGGGCGCTGCGCAATGTTCGGCACGAGCAGTGCCGTGACGGAGAGGCGCAGGCTAACATGCAGGAGGCGCCTTCGCTGGGCTGAGACCCTGTGCTGAGTCGCGGAGCGGCTGCGACGCTGCACGCCCCCGGCGGCCTGCCTCCCGGCCGGCCCTGGGAGCGGCCCCGGGGCTGCACACAAGGCACCAGCGCGGCTGCGCAGAGCAGGGCTTGTGCAGTGCCAAACATTGTTTAAGCTGAGGCGCGCCGGGACCGCTGGCAGGCGCGTGCGGCCTGGAGGCGCGCTGCACAGTGGGGCGCGCCAGGTTGCGCGCCCGCTGTGGGCGGGCAACGTCGGGCGGCGCGCTTGGGTCCAGGCGCGGGGGTCCAAGCGCGGCTGCTGGGGTCGCAGGCGAGGACATGCGCAAGCTGGAGGCGGGCCCGCACATCGTGTCGGGCACGCCCGGCCGCGTGTTCGACATGATCAAG
>JAABUV010002551.1_pt1 | contig 24459 bp, 36 predicted proteins | sample 5559971 | NCBI WGS metagenome assembly JAABUV01 (sample SAMN10711881, study PRJNA513362) | rock metagenome | isolation source: Antarctica rocks | place: Antarctica: Victoria Land, Knobhead nord | collected 2015-12-19
CTCGGTGGGCGCCTTCAGCTTCCTCATCGACCAGACGGTGGGCGGCGCGGTCGCGACCGGCACGCACGGCTCCACCCTGCAGCACGGCTCCCTGTCGTCCCAGGCGCGCGGCTGGGCCGGCGCTGCCATGTCCCGGGCGCACGGCTGAGCCAGCACTGCCATGCCCGGCTCAGGCGTCAGCCTGTTCCTGCCCTGAACCTAACCTCGCATCGCCCGCACCACATGCCTCATCTTGCATGCACCTCTACCTTCATCCGGGCGCCTGGCTCTGCGGGCTTGCTCAGCGACAGGCGCGCATGTCAAGTCTTTACGTAAGGTCCAACTGTGGTGTCTGCCTCTGCATGGGGATGGCCTGTCGCGCTGTGTGCAAGATCGCAAGCGGCATGTATCAACACCTGGGTTGTGGCAGCAGCTGCAGAGGGGCCGTTGTGCTTCCGGTACCCGCGCAGGTGAAGAGGATCGAGCTGGCGCTGGCAAACGGCACGCTGGCCTCCATCACGCCTGCGGCGCACCCGCACCTCTGGCGCGCAGCACAGGTCGGGCAGCCAGCGCACCTCCGGGCTCCAGCAGTCACCATGAGCATGGCCGACGCACAGCGTGCCCGGGGCTTATCGCCCACTGGCAGAGAGCAGCACAGTTGGTGCACACTGCACGCGGACAGCCATTGCCAGAAGGCGACCTGCATGCCTGCTGCAGCACACATGTTCAACCGTCATCATATATATCATCAGTGTTCAGCTCACAGGTCTTCAGCCCGACGAGCAGAAAGCATGGCGCACTGCCAAGGCTGCATTGCCGCCTTGGCGCTTGAAGTCTGCGGCCTCGGTGGTTGAAGCCTGCGGCGCGGCGGGCAGGTCAGCGTGGGCCGCCTGGGCGCGATCACCGAGCTGGACGTGGCCATCGTGCCGCAGCGCCTGCTCGCGCGCACGGTCGTGACGGAGTCGCTGGACGACTTCATATCTATTGTTGAGGCCGCGGCGGCTGCGCACGCAGCCGCGCTCGCCGGGCATGCGCCGGCCGCAGAGGTGCTGGCGGCGCTTGCGCCCCTCGACATGACGCAGGTGCAGCACCCTCTATGTTACGGCTGAGTGAGATATTTGGCATGGTCACAACCGTGCTCTGCACATGCGGCAGGCAACGTCAGGCAGCGCCGCGAGCGCAGGTGTTCTGGGATATCCCAGGCGGCCGGATCACGCGCGTCGCTCTGCGGCCTGCGCCGCAAGCGGCGCCCGCTTCCGTACAGGGTGGGGAGACAGCGCGCTCTGGCCGCCGCCTGCGGCGTGCAGGCGCGCGCCTTGACTCGCTACCAAAGCAGGCTCTGGCCTGAGCGGCGGACTGCGCCAGCGGCGCTGCGCCAGGGCGGGAGCCCTTGCAATCGGCATGCACTGTGATGTTGACGGCGCTCGGCGGAGCTCTGATGGCTGCGCACTTGATTGCATACAGCTATGCATGCCAAGTCAAGGAAGTTGGCAACTGCAAGGCTGAGTGCATGTCCACAAAGGGCATCCTGTCATGCCGAGGTGTCAAGGAGAGGGTGTACTGGGTAGCACGCCGCGTTGTCCCATCACTGCAGTCAGCCGAACATGCGGGAAAGGGAAGCAGGGATCCAGCTGAGCGCTGCGGAGCGGCGCGTGCAGGCGCGAGCGTGCCGGCCGCGCCCGCGCCTGCACACCCGCCTGCCAATGCGGCGACGGCGCCTGCTCTGCTGCCCGACGTGTACCCGCAGGCGCACACCACCCCTGTGCCAGCCTTCCCGGAGGTCGCCGAGGACCCAGGGTGCGCAGCCTGCTTGCGCTGCTCCCATGGAGTGCTGATTGCTGCTGTGGCTCAGAAATAACCTCCCGGCTGCCTATGCATGACAGACGCCCCTGCCCCGGTCCATACAGGTCGTCAATCTCAAGCATGCAAGCAGCCCAGCTAAGGAACACTTAATGACGACGCAAAGACCATGCAGCTGCGCGCTGTGTGCAGGGCGTGGGCGTCCATCTCCGTCATGGCTGGCGACCGTGCTGACCAACATGACCGGGCCACAGCGCACGTGCGCGCGCCCTGCACGTGCATGAACGAGCACCTGCTCCGCGACACCGCACCAAATAGCTGCTCATGAGTTGAGCTCTCATGTGAACATGTCAGGTCATGTGCACAGCGTGAAGGCCGTCTGATAGCTGCATCCTCAGGGAGCTCTGCTGGCGTGGACGCTGCCTGTGCGTCGGAGCACACGGCGGCCATGCTCGTCATGAGCTCTTGACATGTGCCCACAATACGCTCGTCAGTATAGGTGCAGACTGAAACGTAACATGCATGCGCAGGGCCATCATCAGCGAGGATGCGTCACTGAGCAAGCAGACGTCCGACCAATTCCCGGACGAGCAGTGCGGCCGCGGCGCCTGGCCTTGTTTCATGCCTGCTGCTGATGCGCGCCATGCGCATGTCACCGCATGTGTTCCGTCCCTTCCAGCGTGCATTGCAATGCTGATGCTGTCGCACAGCCTCTCTGTAGGCTCTAGAAGCCCGTGCGCGGGGTCAGGTATGAGCTGGCAGTACCCCTTCACAGCGCCGGCGCCTGCCTCCGCACGGCGCGCCCTCCGCGGAGCTGCTTCGTTGCTGCACGGCATGCATGCATGCGCCTGCGCCTGGAGACATGGGCATCAGGCAGCACGCTGCGGTGTGAAGAGCTGCAGGGGCATGGTGCGCAGGTGGCGGCCGCCATCCAGGGCTCCAACCTGGCGGGCGGCTTCGTGCTGCCCAACCTGGTCCGCTTCCTGGGCGGCGAGGCCGCGTACCTGTCCACCACGCGCGGCGGCCCGACCATGTTTCTCAACCTGGAGGACGACCTGGCGGGCAGCACGGGCGCAGCCAACGCGCGCTTCCAGGCGCGCGGCCCCTTTGCTGCGACCCTGCCGCCCCGTCCCGACTCGCGAGCGGGGCTTGTCTGAGCAACAAGGAAGGCTCTGAGTACGCGCGCCTTTCGGCGCACAAGCTCGCGGAAAGCTCTGTACAACATGCGTGGTAAGGTAATCGGGCTGGCAGGTCCAGCGCGGTATACACGCGCTTCCAGGCGCGCGAGCGCTTAGGCATGCCGCGTTTCTGCCGCTTACACACTCTGCAATGCACTCCTATTTTACCTCGCTGTGCTGCCTGTCATCTTCTTGCCAGCACTATGCTTCTTGCTTCAAGGACATGGTGAGGCACGCGGCGGCCTGAGAGTGCGCGCATAGGGTGTTTGCGACAACGCCTGTGTCACCCGCATTGGCCCGGCTGGCAGCCTGTGCGTGCGCGGGCGCGCAGGAGGTCATCCGCATCGTGCGCACCGAGTGCGGCGGCCTCCTGCACTGGGGCAAGGCCGGCTGGCCGCAGTGGGCGGCCTGCTTCGACGGCGCGCGCGAGTACCCCGACACCTGGTGCCACTTTGGCTGCGCGGTCCAGGCGCGCGCTCCCGCTGCCCAGCGCGCGCGCTGACCGATGACCAGGGGCGGCGCTGCTGGAGCGCTGTGAGTGGCCGGGCAGATGTGTGTCGGGGCGGGCTCTGTGCATGCTGCTGCCCCTGTTCTTGCAGAGCATAGCTGTTACTACATGCTGCTTCGCTTCGGAGCGCTCGTTGTGCGAGTGCGAGCCATAGGCTTGCGCCGCATCAGGGCACGCCGTGCGTCATTGTTCGCATGCTGGGCAGGGTCAGGCAGTCGTCCTTTGAATGCAGACATGTCAGCCTCGCGTCCTGCACATGCCCTATGCCATGCTGGCATGCCCGTGCACGGGCGCTGCGCACGCACGACGCGAGCCTGGAAGCACGCCAATAATACGGCGCGGTGCAGGAGCTGGACCCGCGCGGCAAGTTCCGGTCCATGGCCGACGTGTGGACCTGGCGGGCCACGCGCGGCGGCCGCGACACTGACTTCGCATCATGCTGCGGCCCCGAGGGCTTCAGCGCCGCCTGCACCTGCGCGGCTCGCTTGGACTGCGCCTAGGCTGTATAGGGTTGTGTCAGGCACTTTGCCTGCCTGTGACTTTCCTAGGATGGCAGACTGCTTTGCAGTGTTTGACAGCGAGCAGGCCGCGAGCAAACTTGCATTTCAAGCGTGAGCGCCACAGCCTGTGGCCAGCAACCTGACCCAAGAGGCGCATGCTGGGTCCAGTAGTCGCTCTGCTGCAGGTTTCTGCAACAAGCGGAGCAGTGCAGCCGCCAATGGCCTGTAGCTGACATGCCAGCATGCATCCCTCTCTGCATGTGGCGTAGCTAGGTTTGCAAGGCCTGGGATATCATGCATCCAGTGAGCTTGCACAAGCGTCTGCCCTGCCTATTACTTCTGCTCTGCAATGGTGCTTCACATGCAGGGGTTTCAACAGCATATCGACAACAGTGAAGGAATGCCGGTCGCAGTGGTGTGGCGAGCGCTCCGCTGCAGAGCCAGGTTGTAAATTTGCAAGCGTATGCAAGGCACAGGCATGCCTTGAGTCGTTAACCTCACGCCGACTTGAGCAAGCATAGGCAATTCAGGTTGCAGGCAACCACGATGTGTTCTTGAAGAGCAGGGAGCAAAAAAGGAAAATTGTAGGCAAGCGGCGAATGCGAGTTGAACGCATGACCGTCTGAGCTGCAATCAGATGCTCTACCACTGAGCTACCGCCGCTGAACACTGGACAGCTTGGCCATAGCGGCGTTTTTGCGCACCTATGTACACACTAAGCCTTGTGCTAGGGATCTCCGCCCGGCTATGTAGCCGCATATATGTACACACTGAGCTACAGGAAAGCAAACGTGCACACTCTCGTTCATGTTGGTGTGCGCAGTGCCTGAGCCTTTCTGCGCCAGCCTCGTGGACCTGCGAGTGCGTGTTTAGTGATGCTCCCGCTGTAGCTACATATACATTGCTTTATGACAATGCTGCAGCACTTCCAGGGAGTGGCTTTGACAGGCACCTGACATATAGTGCGGCACGCTTGCAACAAGTGAAAGTGATAATGCAAGTTTAACGTGTCGCAGGGCTCGTTGAGTGAACAGCGCATCAGGCCTTCAGGCTCACAGCCACTGAGCCTGTTGTCAAGTCGCCTCTTCCTACCCGCTGTAGTGATGGTCAGTTTGACTCTCTCGTCGCCTCACTGCAGGCTAAACTGTGCATTTCTGCTGTTGCACCAAGTTGGCAACATTCCTCATGGAATTACTCATGTAATTTACTTGGCGCTGCTGCTGGGAGCATGATACTGTCTAGTAGCTCTTCCGCAGAGCCACAGAGCCCAAGCATCCTATGCTACTGGCCACTGTCGCTCATTGTCTTTAGTTGACATGTCAGCCGAGCAGCAGTCAACTCCGGGGCACTGGGTACGTCACTTGCAAGGCAGGTCATACACTGACCTCTCGCAGGCACAGCAGACGTATCCCGAACATGCCAGAGGTGAGCTTGACAGGTGGCAGCCCATGCCCTGACTCGTTTGTCACCCACTCAACCCCTGCTAGGTGTGATGCGCCTTGGGCTGCCGCACGCCGCGCAGCAGCGAGCCCCAGGCAGCGACCATGCCGCGGCGCAGCCCGGCGGCGCAGCCGCACAGCGCCGCCCACGTCCGCCGCAGCCACAGCGGCAGGCGCCCGGCCCGTTGCCTGGGCGCTGGCGGCGCGCCGAACGCGCCGCGGAACATTTGTGCCTGCGCTGGCAGCATGGCCGTGGCATCACAGCTGAGCAGTCACATTCGGCAACCAAGTCATCCATGCACAACGGCACTATGAAATGCATGCTCCTCCCAACTGCGTGTGGCTTATATGAGGCCTCATTCCTACATGACATATATTCCGATCAAGTCAGCATGCACGCTGTGCTGATTGCCGACCAGGCACGTAGACAATTCTTCCGCTGTGACACCATCCACGTGTGGGCAGCAAAATACCACCCCTTGCGCATGAATGTTGTACAGCCATGCACTTTCAGCATGCCCTGTGCCCTGGCAAAAGCCCCTCGACGCGCCTCGGCCGCGCGCTCCTCTCTCCGCGCCGCGCGCGCGGCCGCGAGCTCGCGCGCGATGCCGCCGTCGCCCGGCGCGGCCGCTGCCGCCGCCGCCAGGTCCGCCAGCGCGTCCTCAGTGCGGCGCAGCGCCAGGCGCGCGCGCCCGCGCCGAAACAGCGCCTTGGCGTTCCTGGCGTCATGCGCCAGCACCTGCGGCAGCCGCACAGCGTGTCAGTACAGCGGGTGGACTGGAGCATAGCTCCTGCTGGTGGTAACAGATCAGTCCACATGCAGACGGACTTGCTGCTTGGCTCGTGCCGAGTCGTCACCTTGTGCCGGAGAGAACCTGCTCCCATGGGGGGTCCTGCTAGCAAGCAAAACGGCGCCTGATTGCCGCCGTGCATGCTGTAAACACTGCAGCACACGCCCGACGCGCTGTTCCACATCATCTCATGCAGCAGCCACATGAAGCAAGACGGGCGCCCTGAAGACGCGCGATGCCTCAAAACGAGCTGGGGGTGTGCTGAAGACCTACATGTACACGAGGGCGTGCGCGAGGCGCCCCGTACGCGCCTGCGAGCAGTTCCACTCCGCGGCGCCGTGGTCGCCCAGGCGCAGGTGGCAGGCAGCCAGGTTGAGCAGGATGGGCGCCTGCACGCGCCGCGCCTGCTCCAGGTGGCGCCCCTCCAGCTGCATCAGCAGCTCCTCGTTCAAGTACGACAGCGCCAGCGCATACCTGCGGCGCGGCGCCCGGCTCAGCCCAGCGCCGTACATGTCACGGTTTGCGGGCCTTGCACGCAGAAAAGACATCATTGCTCGCGGCCCTTGCCCAGCGCCGTACATACGGCCGCTCGCGGCCCTTGCACACAACATTCACATCATTGCTCCAGGCCCTTGCATGCAGCAATAGGTCCATGTGTGCGGCTCTAGTCTATGAGCTATGAAATATCATGCGCAACTGCATTGTGAGCTTGCACAGCGTCAGGGCCATGTCCCGCATCTCACCTCTGATGTCATCATGCACATTTCATGCCGGTTGCATGCATTTCGAATGCACTGCGTCCAGTTTGTGAGCCGCAGGGGCAGCAGCGGGCGATAGGGGCAGTGCAGGCAGTAAGGCGCAGCCTACATGTCTTCGGAACCATGGTTTGAGCCGCCCGTCGCATGAGCGCGCCCCACACCTGACACTCCCGCACAGTCCTACACCCAGCGCCGCACTTGCCCATGGCCTCGGTGGCGTCGCCGGCCGTGAACAGCGCGTTGCCGGCCAGCCGCAGCCGCTCCGCCGCCTCCAGGCGCTCCTCATACAGCATGTCGCCGCGCTCCCGCGTCTGTGCGCAGGCGCACAGGTGGAGCGGAGCTGCACCCAGCTTGCGAATCTGGTATGCTGTGGACCACACACCCGTGTTACAGGGCATGGTCGCGCATATGTGGCTAGGGGCAGCCATACAAACAGGCGTGGAGTGCAGCCATCTCGAGAGATGGCTGCCGGACGAGCTGCGCCTCCCACAAGCGTGCAAGCCCAGGGTAGGCTCGCGCCACACGGCGCCTCGGCGAAGCGTGCGGGAACGGCGGTGCTCAGTGAGGAGCGCAACAGGAGCAGGCGCGCAGCCACCGCCCAGGCAGCGGCGCGCACCTCGTCGACGGCCGCAAACTCGACCAGCTCCAGCTCGTACTCCAGGTCCGCGCCGGGCGGCACCGTCGGGAAGGAGAAGCTGCCTGGCAGCGGCGCTGGGTGTCACAGCCCGGCTGCCTGGGCGGCCTCACCAAGCTCTGGACAGAGCACCGCTGTATCACACAGCTTGTAGTTTTTCACACTAGTGAGAGAAAACTCCACCTGATGAGGATCGAGTTGGAAGCAAGCTTCATGCAACATGGTGAGCGAGTGCGTGCTCAGACCTTTGTCGCCGTACCCATACGGCGCTGTCACAAGCAGCCGACACCTCTCGCCGCGCCGCATTGTGCTGACAGCCAGGTTGAGGCCGGTCTCGCGCTGGGATGCCTCTGCAGCGGGGCCAGGATGAGTTCAACACCACAGAATGATAAAGTGGGAACACACTGCCTCGTTTTGCTCAGGAAGGCGGTGCGTAACCAACGAACTAGCATGTAAGTAAAACCAAAGAAAGCACTGGGTCTTGTTGGCAGAGCACCCCCTGGATGGCTGTGCAATGCTGCATGGGCTCCTCACCGATGGCCGCTCACGCTTACAAACACAGCTTTGCAAGCCTTGGCAAGCCTCAGGTGCAAGATGTGGGTGCGCACCCCGGCCGGCAACCACCTGCACGGGCTCTGCGCTCTGCGAGTCGGTGCGAGTGTCGAAGAACAGCTCACCGGTGGCCGCCAGGCGCCCCGTGTAGTGCACTGAGCAGCAAACCAGTCTTAAGTAGACGTTTCATTTCGCTCACAAGCTCAGCTTCGCTCCGTGTGCTGGGCAGCGGAGTCTGGCAGCGCACCAAGACATCTGGCGTGCAGTGGTGGACAGTCGCCGTGCCCGTGGTGCAGGACCTGCTTAGCAACGCCGCCATCGCTGGTCACAGACACCCGCTCCTGCAAGGGTGCCTGTTCTGCGCCGGTGGCAGCGCTGCTGCTCGCAGCCGGGACGTGCTCCGTCGGTTGTACGGCGGCAGCTGCCATGCTTCAAGTTTTATCAGTCATACTTGCGTCAGTACTTTGCTCTTTTTTGCATGCATCTCTGCGCTCTAGAGATGTCTCTCGGCGTTTCCTGCCCTAGCCCTCGCAGGTTCAGGCTGTCTAGCAGGCCTGTGTTTAAAAGAGTGTTTGAAGTTTCTAGAGAGCGCAACCTTGCTGCCACCTAGTGTCGTAGAGAAGCTCTTGATAAGTTCTCGACATTTATTCAGTGTTAAGTGCTTTACAGCGTCCACCTGAGCAACCGGCCCTGCTCCTGACTGCCTGCCTGCGCGGCAGCGCAGTGATGACCTATCGCGTTGAGCACACGCCCGCCCTGGGCAGACACATTGTGACGACAGCGAGGTGCAGATGGGGCGACGTGATACTGGAGCAGGAGCCGTATGCAGCCGTCCTGTACACTGACGCGGGCAAGGAACGCTGCCACCACTCCTTTGAGCTGACACACGGGCAGCAGAGGTGCGACGAGGCCTTTCCTTTGCTTTTCCTTCGCAGCGCGGCTTAAGCCTGGAACACCACGACTGCCGGTGCTACTGATCCTGCTTGGCGTGCTGGCGGGCTTGTTTATGCATGCGGCGGGGAAGCAAGCAAGCGCGCTGATACTGTGTATTCAATTACTTGTTACTCACAAGTCCAGCAGTGCCAGCCGTTTGCCGCTGCAAACCGCTGACGCTGACCATGTGCTTAAGCTCCCGAGAAGGTGCAGTGTGGGCCACTCAGGTGCTAACTGCTTTTCGTGAAGCGCGCTCGCGCTGGCCAGGTGCTCTCGGTGCCGCGAGGTGCAGTACGCGGACCGCGCTGCGCAGCGCGCGGACTGGCGCGACGGGCACCGGGAGGAGTGCGCGGCGCTGGCGGCGTGCGCGCCGCGCGTGCCGCCGCCGACCGTCCGCCTGGCCGCGCGCGTGCTGTGGAAGCGCAAGCGGTGCCGGCAGCAATTCCTGCATGTCACTTGAGGCCTATCACGCAATATCAATTTCAATGTGTACCTGTGGGAGACAGACTGCGGAGCTCTGCATGTGCCTGTAGAGGTTTACTCAGTATCAACTTTGACACGCGTATGACGTGTTGAAGGCACTTGCGCTTGAACCAGACCACATACGCCTGGACAGGCCCGTTCGCCTTCCCCGGGAAAAATTAACACGGCAGGCGCCGTGGGTGCTGTGCAGGCAGGCGGAGGCCCGGGCGCAGCTCCCGGAGCACGACAGCTACGCGGCCATAGAGGCGCTGGAGCACCACTGGGACCGGCTCAGCGACGAGCGCAAGGAGACCTTTGCGCAGATGGCCGTGCTGACAAGGCGCGGCGCAGCGCCTTGCCCCGCACCACGTACTGCTCGTGTGTCCTGTGGACCTGTTGACACCTGCAACTTATGGTCGTGTCACCCCTGTTACTGCATTCATCCCTGTTTGTGCAGTCGTCCCTGAAGTTTTGCCCACTCGAGCCTGCCCACAGTGGCAAACTTTGCCAAGGCCACAACTTTGTACTTTGCAAATGCCAAGAGCTCGGGTAATCCCCAAGCTAGCACCTGCTGTGTCATCGGTACCAGTGCTGGACTGGCGAACTCAAGCAACACCTGCATGTTGCAGGGACGCCGCGCGGGATTCTGTTGACCTCTGTCGAGTGCGCTCAGGGAGTACATGCGTGGCGGGACGCCGCGCGCCGCGGACGGCAGCGAGGGCCAGGAGCCGAGCCAGGAGCCGAGCGTCAGGGACGTCGCGCTGTTGCTGGCGCGCTTCGCCTGCAACAACCACACCATCTGCGACGACGAGCTGGCGCCAATCGGCGCGCCCCACGCGCCCCTCCCGCAGTGCTGCGAACGCGCGCGGCAGGATCCCTGTGCCGCCACCGCCACCGCTCTCCTGAACGCGCCGCTGACACCGACACGCCGCTGCGAGCCTGTTCGCTTCACTGCAGGAGTGTTTCATTGGAGTTAATGGGCACATCTCTAGGGTTTCCTACCCTAACCTGATGCAGAGGCTGGAGGCTGGCCGGCGCGCGCAGGCATCGGCCTGTACCCGCTGGGCGCGCTGCTGAACCACGACTGCCGGCCCACGGCCGCGCAGACGTTCGTCGGGCGCGCGATCCGCTTCCGCGCGCTGCGCGACCTGCCCGCCGGCGCGCAGGCGCGCCCAGCTCCAAGCCTAACTCTTGTCCTCTGCGGAGGAGCCGCTCAGCAACCTGTGCGCCGCAGCGGCGGCGTGAGCCATGCTTTGCAGCCCCGTGCTTTTCCAGCGCCTGTGTTACACCTCGCTCAGAACGTCTTAAGCGCCCCGGCTGACCACCCATGCCACGTGGGGATCATTGCTGTTGTCTGTGCAGATGGCTAGGCTGTCAGCAGCGACGCTCCAGTGCATGCTCTGGATGGATTCTTGCCTACTCTTGGTAGCTGCGCAGCATGCTGTCCAGCTGTGCCCATCACCCCTTAACGGCCGCACGCATACAACACCTCGCCGACCTGCGCCTTCAGCAGGCCAAAGCGCGGCCTCTGACGGCACCAATCTGAAGGCACCAATCTGAGAGGACATGAGAGTCCGTGCTTCACCTGGTTGGGGTAGGACATGGCACAGTGGCCAGCCTCGGCGATACACATGCACAGCCAACGCCCGGCGCGGCCGCGCGCGCAGGCCACCATCGCGTACGTCGAGCTCGCGAGCCCGCGCCCGGAGCGCCGCGCGCGGCTGCTCGAGAGCTACCACTTTGACATCAACGCGCAGGCGCGCCGCCTCCGCCCGCGTGCATGCAAGTGCTGCGCCCCGACACAGGCTGCGCCGGCTGTGTCTGCGGCCGCGCCCCCCCGGAGCGGCTGCCGCCGGCCTTGCCACGCTCCTGGATCTGATGATGATCTTGCAGCCTGCACCAGGCGAGCGGGGCTGCCCAGGCCTCCAGGCTGCACTTGTGCTCTTCAAGCCTTGCAAGCGTTGGCGCCTCGCATGCTACCGCCCTGCTTACACACACTCCTGCGCCAGGCGGACGGAGCGGCGCCGGCGCCCGAGCCGGCGCCTGTGTGGCAGCGGCACCTGACGGAGCACAACGCCGACTGCCGCGTGTACGCGGCCGAGCCGGAGCGCCTGGACGACTTGGACAGGCGGCTGTATGGCGTCAAGTTCCCGCTCAGTGCGCACGGGGCCTGGCGGGCTTGCTTTTGGGGGTGGTGGTGAGTGGTGGGGCTTGTCACGCATGCGCACGTGAGCATCTTGGCTGTGATGGCTGTCTTTGAGCGCGTTGCCAGCGCCCCAGTGCTGAGTACCTCAAAAGCCCTCTCTGAGCTGAAAAGGTTACGCACAAAGCTCTGCGGCCTCGGCCCCATGACGCCCGGAAATGCCGATGTAGACAGTCTCGACCTTGGACACTGCGAGTTGGGACCCCGAGCGCGCGTGCGCGCGCAGCGGACGCACTGGAGGGGAGCGGCTTGATGACGCGCCTCGTGCCGACGCCAACAAATCCAGAGACGGCGGCAGAGGCGACCGTTCTTGTGCAGTGCTGGGGCCCCGTCTTTCTGAAAGGTGGGTGCGGCCGCCGCTGGTTGGTGCTGTTTGCACCCATGCAGGTACTGCCTCGAAGAAGTGCAAGCCTTGGCGTGCCTGCACTGCACTGCACTCAAGCGTCCGAGCGCTGCCCGCAGGCGCAACGGCGAGGATGGAGCGCGTCAGGCAGGCGGCGCAGCTGTTTGCTGACCTGGCGCGCGCCGCTGCGGCGCTGGAGCTGGCCGGCGGCGTGTTCGGCCAGACGCAGGGCACCATGACGCGCGCCATGGAGATATTATCTATGGGGGTGGCTGCCCCGCCGACAGAAGATGTATGCTCAAGTTGACCAGTCGCGCGACTGGCGCGGGCTGGGAATCTGCGGGGCTGCGTGGCCTGCTCGTGCAGCGTCTGCGGCAGTGCTGAAGCAGATGGGGCAGCAACGCAAACTGTGCAACGCTGCGGATCGCCAGCGGCTGCACCCGATGCCTTCTGACGAGTGATGCTGCGCCTGTGCCTCGGCGCAGACGATTCGCCCAGGCCGCGCGCATGGACGCCCGGCCTTGCTGCTGGGCGGCCTGCGGCTAGCGCGCCGGGGTGCACTGGCGGGCCTGAGGTCGGGCCTTGCGCAGGTCTGCTTGCGCGCGCACCCACCCGCGACGCCTGCCGCGCAGGAGAAGCCCGGCAGCGTGATGCCCGGCTGCGAGCACATCCTTGCGCAGCGCATCAACAGCGCGGCCCTGGACTCGTTCATCGCGATGCAGGAGTGGGAAGACGTGTACAGCGGCCTCATGGGGCTGCTGCAGCTCTACAGAGCTGCATACCCCCTGGTGAGGCGGAGCCCCCCGGTGATGGAAAGGGGATGCGCATGGTGTCACCGTTGGCGCTGCTGTGAAGCAGGCACTCGTCAGAATGTAGCGCTCAAATCACTGCCATGCAAGCTTCGGGCCAAGTGGCTCGAGGTGGGACACAGGCCTGTGCCTGCTGCTTTCCATCCCTTGGTTCCTGAGCTGTCCTTGTCTGGCGTGGACTGCAGACGTAACCGCTTATCCTGTGTTGAGGGCTCATATAACCGTTGATCCAAGCCTTGCACCGACTGGACCTGTGTGGAGATGTAGGGTCGCTCCGCCTGTGCTAAGAGCAGCAGATGCACCTGCAATCGAACCTGCCCAACCTCTTGAGATCCAAGGATATGCCATGGGTAGGACCCTTATGTACAGGGGCTCCAAATTACGACCCCCATATCTATATGGATATACATAAGGTGGTACATATAGGGTATACCCACCCTAACCTGCCCTACACCTACCTCTGTAAGCGCGCGCCAGGGCGCGCCGAACCTGGGCCTGCACTACGCGAAGATGGCCAAGGTAGCGCAGCACGTCCCAGGCCGCAGCGAGGACAAAGAGAACAGCGCGAAGAATGCGCACATGGTGCGGGCCTGCCTGCTGATCCGCGCGGCGGCCAGCACCGAAGTGAGAGCGGCCTGCGATGGCTTCCTGCGCATGCGCAGCAGGCTGGGGTGCTGCGGAGGTGCATGGCCCTCCAGCAATTTCATGCTGCTCAAAGCACTAACCACTCCGGTCGGGCAGACAATATCCTGCGGCCGCACTCTCTACATGCCCCCCACAAAGGCCCGAGGTACTTGTATGTGCAGCAACAGGGGGCAGGCGTAAGCGCTGGGTGGTGCGCGCCGCGCAGATCCTGGAGCGGCTCTACCCGGGCCGGCCCGTCCTGGATGACATGAAGCGGCTTCTGCTGGAGCACCAGATGAGGCGCGCCAGGTGCTGAGCGCCGCAAATGGCGAGTCTGAGAGAGGCTGGGAGTGTGGCTCGCAGCATCTGTTGTTTTGGGTGTGGAGTGGTGCGCCTTGCTGTTGAAACTGGCAGATTATATCATGCACACTGCTTTCAGCCAAAGCTTTAGTGTGTTGTGTGGTGCACGTTGCTGCGCTAGGTCCAATATGTGTTGCTCCGACATATGCACCTTTGCATTGGTGCAAACGCCTTTGCGCAAAAACACATGCAGGTTAGGGACATGGGCTATCCGTGACTGACCATGTTTTTTAACAGTGCGTGAACAGCACAGCGTCAGGTCCATCAAGTTGCAGGCAGGTTTTGTACATGTGGTATGGGCACATGCAAGCGTCAGGGAAGGCCGCCAGCTGTCTGCAAGACAGACATGGCACCTTGTAACCAAGGTCATATCAGAGCCCAAAAGCCAGGAAGTCAGGAATCTGCAAGTATGTGCTTGCTACAAAGCACATGAATGTCTTGCATGCGGGCATGTGGCATGCTCATGCATGCAAGAGCATACACCTCACACAGGGATGCTTCACAGCACAACAACAGCACTGCGTGGATGTGCCCCTGTATGTTTTGCTCACATCAGCAGCTCAGTGTTGCTGCTCGCAGGCAAAAACAGGCGCTCTCGTCAGTCATTTTGACCACTGCTCCGCGCGGCCCAATGTGCTCCACACCCCTGTGCCCTGACCTTGACAGCTGCCGGTGTAATGCCAGGAGAGCCGCGACACTCGACCCCCGACACAGCTGCGCAGAGTTGAACAGCACTTGGTGCAGGCGCGCATGGTGGCGCCCACCAAAGTCGTGCGAAAGTTTGACTTGGCAGTTGGTGAACCTGATGGCATACATGCAGGGAAAGGCTGATAGGTCGCCGAGGGCGACAGCATCCAGAACGCGCATTGAGTCATGGTCATTATAGTGTGAGCCCTCCGGGAAGCCTAGCGTCAGGTACCCCAGATTTGACAGCGCAGTCATCCCCGCAGGCAGCGCAGTGAAGGAGTTTTGATCGAGATGCAGGCATGCCAACTGTCGAAGCGCCAGGGCTTGCTCCGGGAATGTCTGCAGCCCCCCGGTCGCCTGCAGAACTGTCAGCGACTCGGGCAGCACAGCGGGCAGCAGTGGCGTCCACGTCAGTGCCTGCATGCCATCAAGAAGCAGGTAGAAACTGCGCAGGAGGCGCAAAGGTGTCAAGTCCCTTGGCACCAGCACGCGGGGAGTTATGATGAGTTCTGTGAGGCCTTGGAGGCCCTGCAGAGCGGGAAGCCGCACATGGTTCCTTGAGCCATCTAGCTCCAGCTTCAACCTCTGCAGCCCCGGCATGCCCAGCCCCTCCTCAAACACCAGGCCTGTCTCGGACATGATGTCCAGCTCGGTCAAGCGCGACAAGCCCGCTGGCACGGAGCACGTGAGCGGGAAACGCGGCCCCAGCACCACACTCGTGAGATGCGGCAGGCCGCGCAGCGCCGCTAGGTCCATGACCCTGACCACATTTTCTCTATTCTGACGGGCGCCACGCACGCATCCCGGTGAACATGCGAGCTCCAGGATTTGCAGTGACTGTGGCAGGGCCGCCAGGTCCAGTGCGCAGAGGCTATGCTCTTCTAAAAAGCATATTGCAAGGTGCGTCAGCGACTGGCACCGGTGGATAGCGCGTGAGAACGCCAGCACGCTGCCTTTTTGCACAGCGGCCACTTGGGTACACTCCCGCAGTCCAAAACACACGACGATGGCGCGCAGGGAGGCGTGCGCGGTTTCTATCACCACCACCAGCGCGTTCACCCACGTCTGTGAGATATACAGGTTGTCCATCGATGTGAATTCGAGCACTCTTAGTGCGCGGCAGCGTGGGACCAGCCACCTTTCCAGCTTGGCCAGGCGCGTCCTGAAGTTCATGCCTCTGCCTTTGCCTGTGGAGCGCGCACGCTGGTCAGAGGTTGAACGCATCAGGAACGCACAGACGAGGACATGGATCCAAAACAGGTTGCAGACCTGCAGGGCGCCAGAAGGCCTCTGCAAAACCGTCATCCAAGTGCTCCCAGACCTCAGTTGGCTGCAGCAAGACGTCGCGGAACCGCCTGCGCCTCTGGACACTGTCAGTTGCTGGTCTGAGGTGAGTACAAATACAGGCTCACACGCCAGTACTACCTGCAGCACTCAGATACCTGCATACGCACGGCAGGCTGGTCAGCGTCTGCTTTTGTGGCACGTAGCTCAGGACGTCTGCGAGCAGCTCGTCCGACAAGCTGTCCAGGCTCGCCATGCGACTAGGTGGCCGTTCGACAGGCTGAACTGGCGCAGCGCGAGGTCTGCACTATGCGCTCAGGCACTCTCTGCACCGAGTGCACAGTGCGCAAGCACCGGGACCCTGGAATGCTGGCTGGGACTGGATGATAGCCGTACCAGCCCAGCCAGACTGGAGCCAGGACGCAGCTTGAGCTTTGAATGTACAGGGCTAATGTTACCCTGGTTCTGGGTGGGCCTACCAAGTACAGTGCTGGTTTGCGCAGACCGCAGCAAGCAGCTATGTGACCTGTTAATGTGCCAACGTATTTTCCTGCATGCTCCAGATGCTGCGCCGCAGCAGTGCAGGCCGCCAGAGGCAACCTGTATATGCATGCGCTCTCAGTGCAAACCTATCATGCGGCTTAACGAAAGGCAGCTTGAGTGCTTGAGAAGATGGGTTGAGCATTCACTGGGTCGATGACACATTTGCGCAATTTGACACAGCAGCGGCGACCCATAGCATTGTGTCCTTTGCACCACAGCGTGCCAAAAGGAAAAGTGGACAGGCTGCATGAGCCAAATTCCTCTGGCAGGCGATTGTCTCCCGCAATGACATGCAGCATGCAGTGGATGCCAGACACTGCAGGGCAGGTAATGCAGCCTCGTTTAAAGCTTCACAGCACACAAATCCAGGTGATGGCACCAACACAAAACACACAGGCATGCAAGAGAGATGTAGCGGCAAGCTGCAAGTGTGTGTGCTTTACACAAAAGCACACAAAAGCACAAGAACGTTTTGCACGCGGGCATCATTTGGCGTGCTCATGCATGCAACAGCGTACACTGACAAGCGGGTGCTTCACAGGCATGACAGTAGCGCTGTATGAACGCAGTGCCCCTGTCTGTATCCCTCACGCCAGCAGCTGCTCAGGTGCGCAGATAGGCTTATCCGTCAGTCAGCCTGACCCACTCCTCTGCGCGACCCGAATCGCGGTCCACACCCCAGTGCCCTGACCCTAGCCGCTGCCAGTGCAATGCCAGGAGAGCCGCAGCGCTCGGCCCCCGACACGGTTGCGCGCAGACAAACAGCACCTGGTCCAGGCGCGCGTGGTGGCGCACACCAAAGTCGTGTGAGAGTGCAACCTGGCAGTTGTAGAATCTGAGGGCCAACATGCAGGGGAAGGCTGACAGGTCGCCGAGGGCGACAGCATCCAGAATGCGCATCGAGGCATGGTCTTCGGGGTGTGAGCCCTCCGGGAAGCCCAGCGTCAGGTACTTCAGCTTATACAGCGCAGTCACCCCCGCAGGCAGCGCAGTGAAGCAGTTGTCAGAAAGATGCAGGTACGCCAACTGCCGAAGCGCCAGGGCTTGCTCAGGGAATGCCTGCAGCCTGCCGGTCGCCTGCAGAACTAACAGCGACTGGGGCAGCACAGGCATCCATGCCAGGGCCTGCACGCCCCTGGCAAGCAGGTAGAATGTGCGCAGGAGGCGCAAAGGTGTCAAGTCCCTGGGCAGCCACACGCCATCATTCACGCAGAGCTCAGTGAGGCCCGGGAGCCCCTGCAGAGCGGGAAGCCGCACATGGTTCCCTGAGCCATGCAGCTCCAGCGCCAGCCTCTGCAGGCCCGGCATCCCCAGCCCCTCCTCAAATACCAGGCCCCTCCAGGAGTTGATGTCCAGCTCGGTCAAGCGCGACAAGCCCGCTGGCACGAAGCATGTGAGCGGGAAACGCGGCCCCAGCACCACACTTGTCAGATGCGGCAGGCCGCGCAGCGCCGCTAGGTCCAGGACCTCACTGCTTCCAAGTGTACAGGCGCCAGGCAAGCATGTTGGTGCGCGTGAGAGCTCCAGCCGTTGCAGTGACTGCGGCAGGGCCGCCAGGCGCAGGGTGTACAGCTGTAGGCTGTGCTCCTCCAAAAAGCATGCTGACAGGTGCGTCAGCGACTGGCACTGGTGGATAGCGAGTGAAAACGCCAGCACGCTGGCCTCCTGGAAAACCTTGTGGGTGCCTTCCCGCACTCCAAAGCACACGTCTATGGTGCGCAGGGAGGCGTGCGCGGCCTTCACCACCACGATGAGCGCATTCACCCAGGTAAGTGAGCTATACGTGTTATCCATTGACGTGAACTCCAGCGCTCTTGTTGCGCGGCAGCGACGGACCAGCCACCTTTCCAGCTTCGCCAGACGCGTCTTGAAGTTCATACCCCTGCCTGTGCCTGTGGAGCGCGCACAGCAGTGACTGGTTGTGTGCACCAAGACAAGGACAAGGACGTAGATTCAAAACAGTCACAGACCTTCAGGGCGCCAGAACGCCGCTGCAAAACCGTTGTCCAAGCGCTCCCAGACCTTGGTCGGCTCCAACAAGATGTCGCGGAACCGCCTGCATGGAAGGGCGCTCTTCACAATTTGTGGCAGCAAACACAGGCATACTGGCCACTCCAACCTCAGCGGCGCCCCACCTGCATACGCGCGGCAGGCTGGTCAGCGTCTGCTTCTGTGGCACGCGGCTCAGGACGTCTGAGAGCAGCTCGTCAGACAGGCTGTCCAGGCTCGCCATACGCCAGCAGCCAGTCTGGTATAGCAGCGTAGCATGACGTGTTGTGCACAGCAACCAGGCACTCTGTGCACCTAGCAAGGTGCGCAAACGAAGTTGCTGGCTGAGACTGAAGGCCTACAGCGTCAGATGAGCTCACAAGACGCCGCAACCTCAGCTGCTGTGTTAGAGTGGAAAGGACAGTGGAAAGCACAAGGCTTTTTAAGTCCAAGGCTGCAGCCTTGTGCCTGCCGGTAACCCCTACTCAGCTGGCGGGAATTGAACATGAAAGACCGCGGCGCGCATGCTATGTGGCAGGCTCTGCTGGGGCATGCAGCTTCTGTTATAGCACGCGTGTATTCTGTCAAGCAACACCAAGCTTGCAAAACACACAATCTCAGCCTCTTCCAACAGCTTCATGCACCACGTGGCGCCTTCTCAACCCTCATATGCATGCAATGCTTTCCCTGCGCAGCACTGCGCCTTCATCACTTTCAGCATCATTTCTATCGAACTCACAAGGCACTAGACCAGGCGCATGTGCATGTGCCCGCCTGCAGCGCCACTCACGCTCGGAATGCCTGCCCGGCGCCTAACCGCTCCCTGCGCCCGCCGCCCCGCGCCCAGGCAGCCGCTCGCGCACCGCCGCCGCGGAGCGCCGCACGGCGGTGCCCGCATGCGCGAACGCGGCCCACACGGCCGCCGTGGCGCGGCCGAGCGCCGCGCCGGCAACGCGCAGCTGCTCGAGCAGCCAGGCCCAGGCGAACTGCAGGTTGAGCGCCAGCCCCGTCAGCGCCTCCAGCGCGCTGCGCCCGGCCGCCTCCGCGGCGTCCTTGGCGGCGTACCAGCCGGCGCGCGCGCGCCGCCGCGCGGCCACGAGCGCGCCCGGTGCCGCCGGCGCGTCCGGCACGTCCGCCGCCTGGGCCCAGGGCACCGCAACCTGTCACAGTCGCATAGCATTATTACGCAAATAAGTATTGCTCAACATCAGCATGCAGGGCGCCGCGGCCATTTCCAGGTCATGCGAGCCATCCGATCGGCAGATGAGACCGCGCCGCCGCCTGGCGCGCACAACAGCTCTGCCAGCGCGCCGCGGGTCAGCCGCCTCCAGCCGCTGCTCATGCCATGGACCGCACCTTTGACATGCAAAACCAGGCACTGGATCGATATGTAACAACCTCCAGCATGCGCCAGCCCAGCCAGCCCTTACCTGAGACGCTCAACACGAGACGCGCTACATGTGACGCGCACTGGCTCGGTATGAGACGCCCGTACATGGCAACGGTGTGGCAATCTCCTGGGCACGAATCAGGACGCCGCCGCGCGCGCCTGCTCCGCCACGTCGGCCTGGCCAGCAGCCACGTCCTGGTGCGCGGTCGCGAGCGCGGCCGCTGCGGCCGCGCGCCGCTCGGCCTCCGCGCCGGCGGCCTCCGCCTCGGCCGCGGCCGCCTCCGCGGCGCGCAGGCGCGCCTGCAGCGCCTCCACCGCGTCCTCGCCCGCATGCGCCAGGTGCGCCTGCGGCAGCACCTGGCTGAGGACGTGCACCCCTGATCTGACTGCATGAGGCGTGCACGGCTCGCCCGCATGCGCCAGGTGCGCCTGCGGCAGCACCTGGCTGAGGACGTGCACCCCTAACCTGACTGCATGAGGCGTGCACGGCTCGCCCGCATGCGCCAGGTGCGCCTGCGGCAGCACCTGGCTGAGGACGTGCACCCCTGACCTGACTGCATGAGGCATGCACGGCTCGCCCGCATGCGCCTGGGGCGCCTGCGGCAGCGCCTGCTGTGAACGTGCGCCCGTGACCTGACTGCATGAGGCATGCATGGCTTGACGCTTGGGTCCGAAGCGGGGACACAGAGCCTTCGGCAACCAGGACCCCACCGACAGCCAGGAGGGCTGGGCAGACCAGCGTGCGCAATGATTCAAACAAACCGCACAACACACAGCTCGACAAGCATGTTGGTGTAGACGGCATGCCACACTCCAAACCTCACGCCCCACTGCCCTCCTGTCTATCGCACAAAGAGGTATGTGACACCCAAGCGCAACATAAAAACATGCGCAGTGCGGCCTGCACCTGGGCCTGCGCAGCGGCCGCGCTGGCGCGCTCGGCGGCCGCCGCGGCCTTGGATGACGCAGACGCCGCCGCGCTCGAGAATGCAGCTGAGCGCTGGCTGGCCTCGCCTGCGCCCTGCGCACATGGGCACACAGCTGGTGCCGCTCAGGCCAACCATGCGCTTGTCATACACACCAGGAAAGGCGAAGACCCATGGGCGCGTGCAGTCTGCGCGGCGCGCGCCGTGCTGTCCAGGCACGGTGCCGCGACGACGGGGACGAGGCCATGTTGTTCAGGGTCACTCAAAGAAGCATGTCTGCAGCAGTGGCTGCGCCCCACCTGCGCGGCGCGCAGCGCGACGGCCGCGCGGTGGCGCAGCGCGTCCACAGACGCGCCGCGCGGCAGCCGCGCCGCCTCCCGCGGGTCCACCCAGTGCGCCGGCAGCTCCACCCCCGCGCCCGCCCCGCCCGGCGGCACGCGCGCCTGGTCGGCGTCTGCGCCCCGCGCGCGCGCCGCCTCCAGGGGCCCCGCGGCGCCGCGCGCCTGCTCCGGCGTGCCGCCCGCGCCGCCGGCCGCCGGCGCTGCAGCAGCCGCCGGCCCGCGCTCAACACCCGCCCGCGCCTGGGAGCTTGGCTGCTGCGGCGGCGCGCGGGAGCCGGACGGACCAGCCTGCTCATGCTCGCCGCCGCCACCGTCGGCGCCGCCGCCATTGCGGCCATCTTTGGCTGCGGGCGCGGAGTTCAACCCTGCTGCCGCGCCCGCGCCCTTGCCAGACTCATCCTCGCCGGCGCTGCTCCAGCCCCCGCCTGCGCCCGGCGGCTGCCGCCCCCTCTCCGCGTCGGGCGCGCCGGCAGGCTCGTCCGCGCCGGCGCGCTGCCCACCGGCCGCCTCCGCGCCCTCGCGGCCTGCCCCTGCGCCGCCCCGCCCCATATCCGCCCCGCCCCGACCCGCCCCCGCCGCTCCGTTCGCCCACCGCTTCACTGCCTCGCTGCTGTCCACGCCAGACCCGCTCTCGGCAGCGCCGGCCTCCGGCCGAGGGCCCGGATCCTGATCAGGCTCAGGATTGGTGCCGAGGTCCGCCCGCGCGTCACCGCCGCGATCGCGCACCCCCGCCCCCGGCCGCGACCCTTCGTCTCCCGCCCGGCCGCGCGCCGCGGCGGCGGCCTCGTCGGCAGGCACCCAGCCCTGGCCCGGCACAAAGTAGTGCGGCCCGGATGCGGCGCCAGGCCCGGCGCCGGCTCCCGGCGCAGCGGCGCCGTCGCCCATGGCAACCATGCCGTCCACCTCCTCCTGCGAGATTGGCTGCCGCTCCGCCCTGCCACGCGGCAGGCCCGCAACGTCAGGCGCAACCCTGATAGCACGCCCGACACTGCTCCCTATTTCCAGAGCATGCAAGCAGCTGCCGCTCCGCCCTGCCGCGCAAGCGGCGCGCCGCCGCCGCTATGCAGGCGCTGGGCGGCAATGCACTGTCTCACCGCGCACGGCGCGGCTGCCCCACCAGCCCTGCCACAATGACAGGCCAACGGCCGCGGCGCCGCCGCGGGCTGCCGATACACCGGCAGAGCGTCACGGGGCAGTCAGGCCTGTGGCTGCTCTGCAGGTGGTGAGCAGCCCGGGCCGGGCGCCGCCTTCGCTGCAGGTTGCCGATGCACCAGCAGATTGTCAGGAGGCGGTCAAGCCCGCGGCCCCCACTGCCGATGGTGGGCAGCCCGGGCCGCGCGCCGCATGCGCTGCAGGTTGCCGACGCCGGTGCGCGCGCGGTCGTCCTCCCACCCGTCCCACCCGCCGAAGCGGGGCGCCGCTGCGGCGCCCGCGCCCACGCCCGCCGGCGCGCCGCTTGCCGGGCCGCCCGCAGCGCCAGCGCCCTCGCGGGCGCCCGCCTCCGCGCCAGCCGCGGTGCCATGACGATTCGCCCCGTCGCCGCGCGAGCGCGCAACGGTGCGCTCGGCCGCGGTGGTCGGCGCCTCGGAGCTCCGGCTTGCCCGGAAGCGGACTGCGTGACCCGACGCCCAGGAAGCGGTCAGTGACAGGCAGTACAGACGCCCCTTGGAACGGGCTTGTTGCAGCACCCCAGTATCTGCAAGGCAGAGGCGCGCACGCCATACTGCGCGCAGCAGCACTGCTTGCATTCAACTGCAGAACAGCGCTGCTGCTCAACGCCGGCATCACGAGCAGCGCGGGCGTGGCGAGGAGGCGCGCTTCGCAGCATGCCCTGCGGCCGCAGGGGTGCGCCCAGCCACTTGGGCTGCAGTCGGGGCACGGAGGGGAAGCGGGCCGGGCGGGGGTGCGCCTGCAAAGCGGTACAGGTTCCAGGTAAGCGCCAGCATGCCCAGCACCGCCGCGGCGAGGATGGCATACCCTGCAAAAAGCGCGCACGCACGCTGTTAAGCGCTGCAGGGCCATGGGCTGGACAGGCCGCAGCGGGGCCGATGTCGCGGGCGCGGCGTGTGCGCGCACGAGCCGGGTCACGCTGAGCCGAAAAGTGCGGTGTGACGCATTTGGCGCCCCCCCTGTACTCCACATATACATATATATTATTTTGAAGCACCAGAGGCGTCGTCATGGGTATGAGCGCGCACCGATGGGGTCGGGCTTGGAGGGCACGTCGTCGGCGTGGTCCCAGTCCGCGTCGCGGCGGTTGCGCTCCCAGTCGGCCTCCTGATCCGCGCCCGCGGGCGAGCCGAGCCGCGTGCCCTTCATGGCGTCCCGGCTGCCCTCCCTGCTCCCCTTGCCGGCGCGTGCCTGCTCCGCTGAGCGCTCCCTCTCCTTGTTGTCAGCCATGCTGTCCAGCTTGGCCGCTGCCGCCGCGCTGCGCGCCGCAGCGGCGCCGCGCGCGGCCTCCGCCTGGTCGTCGCGCCGCGCGCCCGTGCGCTGGCCCGCCGCGCTGGATGCCGCTGCGGACGCGGCGACGTCCGCGGCGGCGCCGCGCTCCTTGTCCGCCATGTCCCGCGCCTCTGCGCCCCGAGATCTGTCTGACATACGCGACCGTGTGGGCTGATGGCGGCAGGCGGAGGGCAGGCGGGGGGACAAGCCTGGTGGTGAAACGGAGTGGCGGGTGCGAGTCACCTTAGCAGCGAGGCACGGTACGCCATTGGCGGCGCACAAAGACTGCCACCCGCCACCAAGCAGCACGGTAAATCTGGCAATGCGCTGTCAGCAGTGCACATGCAGCCACGCTCCCGCTCCGAGACTGGCCAATGCCGTACGCCGCCAGTGCCGCGCCTTGCGGGTGAAGGATGCCGTCCAGCCAGCCCATGAAGTCCCAGCGCTGCGGCTCGGGCTGCGGCGCTGCGCCAGCCTTCGGGCGGTCCCCCGCCGCGTCGGCACGTGCACCGACGCAGCGCGCCCTCCGCGCCGGCCTGCCGCTGGGCCTGGCTGCGAGCCGGGCGAGGCCTGGCGCAGGCAATGCCAGGGCATTGCGCGTTGCATGCACCCGCCGCGGAGGAGTCCTGCACAGTGCCATTGTGCGTGACGTTGCACGGTCAGAGACTTGCGCAGTGTCCCAGTGAGGCGCGTGCCAGCCAGCTATCTTGCACAGCCCAAGCACCGCTAGGATGGGAGCATAGGGGCTCTTAACCGAGGAATGACGCTCTCTACGGCTCTCAAGTATGTGGCAAGACAGGTCCTCCCGCAAAACAAGAGCTGGCTTGGCTGTTGCAAAGTAGGGTTATGCTTGACTTTGTAAGAACTTGAATCAGGAGCCTGAAATAAAACAGGCTGGAAGCTGAGGAAAGGGGTGAGCTAGGCCCGTTGCACTTGCACTAGTGTGCTGCACGTAGTGGGCTGGCAGCGATGGCTCCCGACCGG
>JAABUV010002552.1_pt1 | contig 24456 bp, 26 predicted proteins | sample 5559971 | NCBI WGS metagenome assembly JAABUV01 (sample SAMN10711881, study PRJNA513362) | rock metagenome | isolation source: Antarctica rocks | place: Antarctica: Victoria Land, Knobhead nord | collected 2015-12-19
GCGCGGCGTCATGCAGCAGCTGCTCGCCGCGCTCGTGCAGGCGCGGCCTGCAGCCGCACCAGCGTGGTGGTGTCACGCAGCTGGTCGCCGCGCTCATGCAGGCGCGCCCGGCGCGCTGGGCGCGTCGGGCGGTGCCTGGCTTCCGGCGCATGTGTCCGGGCGAGGCCGTGTTGCGGCAGCGGCGCTGGCGCCCCGCATGGCTGGCGTGCACCGGGCGCTCAGCGCCCGCCCGCTCAAGCGCCGCCTGCAGCTAACACCCTATGCAGCGTCCTGCCCTGACCCTACCTGTTTTCCTACACACAGGCCTGCCACGAGCTCGTGCCGCCGGAGGCGCTGGCGCCGGTGCTGCGGCAGCTAGTGGACGCGTTTGTGCATGACCGCGCGCGCCCGGAGGTCATGACGCTCGGGCTGAAGACCGTGCGCGAGCTGTGCGCGCGCGCGCCGCTGGTCATGACGGAGGAGCTGCTGCAGGCGCGCCGTGCGCCCGCCGGCGTGCGCGGCCGCGCACCAGGCCGGCGCTTGTAACATTGCAGGCGCTGGCTTGGGCCCTCCTCGGTTCTGTAGCATGGGTCTGCGTGCCGCACGTTGTTTAAAGGACGACACTGTTAACTTGGCGCTACGCATTGCTGTCACGCACCTCTCCCATGGCCTGGGTCGCGCCCTGCCTGCGCGGACACAAGCTGGGGGGGCGCCCAACATGTGCCTGGGTCATTGGCCATCGCGTGCCGGCAGTGCGGGCTGGGGCCAGCCTGGCGGCAAGCTGCTTGATAGGCAAGCAGCCTGGTCAGGCGACCGTTAGGGTTGGGGTACATGCCATAACGTACCCTACCCGACGCGGCAGGACCTGGCGCTGTACAAGAAGTTCCGCAACAAGGAGGTCGCGTCGGCCGCGCGCGGCCTGATCGGCCTCTTCCGCGAGCTCGCGCCGCGCCTGCTGGAGAAGCGCGACCGCGGGCGCGGCGCGGACGCGGCCGCTGCGCCCGCCGCATACGGCGCCGCGCCCGTGCCCGGCCGCATCCCTGGCGCCGAGCTGCTGCAGGCGCGCCCAGCGGCCGCATGGTTGCTCTTTATTACCTTTTTTTTTTTTTCCTTTTTTTGGACGACTCTAGCGCTCTCTTATCCGGTGCTGGCGGGTGCCTCACGTCTGTTGGCGCTGCGGCGCTGCGGCGCGCCTTGTGTGCTGCAGGGGCCCAGCTCAGCCTGTAGCGCCTCTGGTCCGTGCATGTGATGATGTGGTTCTGTGGCATTGTACATGTGTCTGGTGTGGCGTGGCGTGCAACTTGCGCCAGACAGCGCAGATTACTTTGCATGCCTCACGTCGCGCCGCTTTCCGACAGGAGGCCGAGGCGCGGGAGGCCGCCGGGCTGGCGAGCGACAGCGGGGATGCCGAGGGCGCCAGCAGCGACGACGCCGGCAGCGACGAAGAGGATGCTGCCAGCGGCGAGCTTGAAGCCGCCAGCGACGAGGAGGAGGGCGCCGGCGGCGAGCTGGAGGCCGCCAGCGCGGAGGCGGCGAGCGACAGCGGGGATGACGGGGCTGCCATAGAAGGCGAGCCGGGTGCGAGTGAAGCGGATGACGGGGCTGCCAGCGAAGCGGAGGGTGATGCTGGCCACGAGGGGGGCGGGGGCGAGAGCGCGGACGAGGCCGCCGCCAGCGGCGGCGGCGAGAGCGAAGGCGAGGCAGAGTCGGGGTCTGCGTCAGGGTCGGGCAGCGACGAGGGCGACGCAGGCGCGGCGGGCGCCGCGCGGCGAGGGCGCGCGGCGAGCGGGGCTGCGGCTGGGCCCAGGGACGGCGCGGGCGCGGAGCCGGAGGGCGCGCCGGGCGCCAAGCGGAAGCGCGCGCCCGAGCCGGGCAGCCTGCAGAGCCTGAAGAGGCGCCTGGCGGGCGCCCACGCGCGGCGCGCGGCCCAGTCGGCCGCCGCGCCGGCCGAGGCGCCGCCGGCCGACGGCGCTGCTCGGGAGGGCGGCGCCGGGGAGGAACCCAGCGAGGGCGCAGCCGGGGAGCGCGAGGGGGGCGCCACGGGGGCCGACGGGGCCGCCGGCGTGCCGCTGGAGTATGGGCGCATCCTGAGCGGCGAGGACTTTGCGCGCATCAAGGAGCTGCGCCACAAGGCGCTGGTGACGGCCGCCATGCGCAAGCACGGGCTGAAGTCCGCGTCCAAGCGCGGCCGGCTGCTGGCGGCGGCCGAGGACGAGGCGGACGAGGCGCTCGCCGCGCAGGCGCGCGGGGCCTCCGGTTGTTGCCCTGAATCAGACCCTGAATTGGAAGGTCGTGTAGTCACGCTATTGGCAGCACTGGAGTTATCCATGACCATGAAGCCATGAAGCGAGAGCTGGTGTCCAGAAGCAGCTTGGAGCGCAGTCCTCTGAAGGCCAAGCACTCCAGAAGGGCAGTCGCTGGGGTAGCGGGAGACCGCACAACGTAGGAAGGCAGCCAGGCCTGGCGCGCCGTTGAAGTAATAGATTGGCAGGGCTTGCCTGATCGGCGATGGAATGGCTTTCGCCAGGTCGGTGACGCGTGGCAGCTGAGGCTGGGGTCTCACGCCAGGCCACTTCTGGGTAGGGCTGGTCGCCAAGCATGGTAGAGAGTAGATTTTCCTTATGTGGCTGCTGGAAGCATGCACCAGTAGGGCAGGGTTGTCAGGGCCGCCGCGCTGGCAGTGCGCAGCTGGCTTTGTTGGAACCTGTGCCACAGCAACGCCCGGCGAGCGCCAGATTGGGCGGGTGCGCGCTGCTGCGGTTTCACGCCGGCTCGGTCGTGTCCGCTCTCAAGGCCCCGCCACATGTCCCCCCTCGCCCCCCTTCTCTTCTGTCAGCGCCGGGGCAGCAGACAGAGTGCATAGCGTACTGGCGCCGATGCCGGCCCAGCCGGCCCAGCCCACTGAGGGGGGCATGTGGCGGGCAGGACGCACGCGCGACGGCGCCGGACCGCCGCGTGGACCCGGCCGCGCTGGCGGGCCGGCACAAGGGACGCGCGAGCAAGGAGGAGCGCCTGGCGCGCGTGCACGAGGGCCGCGAGGGCCGCGAGTTTGGCGCCGCGTCTGCGCGCAAGAAGCAGAAGACTGGCGGGACCAGCAACCGGCAGAAGGCACGGCGGCCCTGGCTTGCAGCGCGCGGCCCTGGCTGCACGCTTCGTTCTCATACAGAGGGCGCGAGCGGCAGGGAGCGCTCAGCTGTCTGCAATGGCATGTTTGTCTTGCCTGCAATGCTTGCACAACATCTTTTCGCTCTTGTCGCTTCGCGAGTTATTTTTGTTCCGCGGCGCGACAGGCGCGGCGGAAAAACATGCCCCTGGCGGCGCGCGCGAGCGCGGCGCGCAAGCGCACCTCTGGGGGCAACCGGCGCGGCGGCAAGGGCGGCGGCAAGCAGTTCCGAGGGCGGCAGAAGGGCGGGCACTAGATGCAGGGGCGAAAGGAGGACGGCGCTGCTGTTGGTCATGTGTGTCGGCACAAGCTGGGCAGCGTAACACTTGCTGCAATACCTGCATACTTTCACGAGACCCTCTCCGTATGAAGCAGGGCAGCAATGAGCTAGGTCCAGCAGATGCCTGAGGTTGTCCAGGCTGCACGAGAGAGGCACGCCACTCACGGTTGGCATGCCAAATGAGGCATGCCACAGGAGGTGCGATAGCAAAGCCAGTTTGCATGACATGGACGGCATGCAAGCATTGCAGTTGGCCTGGCTCAGCGCTGAGGAGCAAGGAGGCGCATGCACTGAGGTTCTTCCATGATCACACCCATCATCGTTGGTCACACAATCCGCTCTGGCCAACAAACTGCTTTAAAGACAATCGGCGGAGGACGCATGGACCCAACGCGACAGACCATGCCTCGATGCTCAGGACAATGCTGAACACAGCGTGCATCCATGGCGGCACTCTACGCAGAGAGCTGGATACTGCCTCGCCGCTGGCCTCACCGCGCCCGCCCTGAGTGCGTGCAATGCATCGCCCTGAGTGCACGCAACGCGCCGTCCCGAGTGCACGCAACGCGCCGCCCTGAGTGCAGGCAGCAACGCGCCGCGTGCATTCAGTGTGCACGCGGCCGCCTTTGGTCACCTCTCACTGCAGCCGGCACAGCACCTCAAGCATGCCACGGCATGCCCGCACAGCAGGGCAGACGCCAGCTGCCGTGCCGAGCCTAGCGGCGGCGCATGTGTGTGCAGCTTGTCCCGAGCCTCTCCTGCAGACCTCAGCAGGCCCACAGCGACCGACCCAGCACCACCGGGCATGCACCCGCCACACGCGGGCGCTTCATGCCGCAAACCCACGCACCTCCCCAGCGGCGCCCGCCTATGCTTAACAGGCTGTGGCACTGCCTGAGGCGGCCGTGCGGGGCGCATCACGCACACAGCCGCACCGCTCGCTACGTTGCATGCTATGGACAGCTTCACCTCATTGCAGAATCTGGGATCAGGATCAAGGTCAGCTGTGCATAAGGCGCGCCTGGACGCCCTCTGCCCCGACACGAAGGCGGGGACCCTGCTCACACTGCTACAAGCGGAGCCACCTAGAGCGCCCTGTCTACATCCTACACCCGACCCTGCAGCCCAGGGCAGCGCTCGCCGTGCGAGGGGCCGGCGTCGGGGTCGGTCCAGTCGCAGAGCAGCACCCGCAGGCCGCAGCGCCGCTCGGCCATGGCGGCGCGCACGAGGCCCAGCTGCGCCCAGGACGCGCGCGCCCAGCGACGGCTGGGCCCGCCGCGCAGGTCCAGCTCTGCTAGGCGCGGCAGGTTCCTGTGTGCCCAGCACAGGGTATCAGTCAGGCCACAGGTCGGTTCACATACAATCGTCACGTGCCGTATGTGGCAGCTTCAAGGACACAGCAGAGGCCCTGGGTGACCAAAACAAACCGAAACTGGCTGACATTCACTCGACACCTACCACTGCGAGAGTCCTCACCGCCTTTGGGCGGTGCTATGGAGCGGCAGGGCGCTGGCGCAGCGTGGCCGGGCCGGCGCGCAGGGCGCGCACCCCACAAGCTGCGCAAGCGGCACGGTGCGGCGCGGCGTCGGCGCGGCCGCGGCGTCCAGCACGACCAGGGCCAGCGCGGGGTCTGGCGGCGGCGCGCCGGCGTCCGGCGGCGCGGGCAGCGCGCCGGCGTGCGCGCCCGGCGGCGCGAGCCCGGCCATGGCCGCCAGGGACGCCGCCGACGCGGGCGCCGCGGGCGCGGCGCCGCCGACCACGCGGCAGGCCCCGCGCGCGCTCCGCTCGCCGTCGCACACCTGCGCGCGGACGCCGCGGGCTCGCTCCGACGCCCGTGCGACCGCGCACAGCTGGCCTGGGGCCCTATCCTCGGAAACCCCCGGGCGCGCCGCTCGCAGCCCGAGCGTGCGTGGCCGGACCAGGCAGAGCGTGTTGCACATGAGGCATACGCGACAGGCAGACCTGAAGGAGTCCCCTTGGCGGCCTGGGGGCACCTCAGTCCCCTCGGCAAGGTGGGGGCCTGGGGCAGCAGCGACCCCCGCGGCAGAGCAGGGGGCGCGAGCAGCAGCAGAGCGCACTGGGCGGCCCCGGCAGCAGCAGCAGGTGATAGGGTTGGGGTCATGCAGGCGAGGGCGGCGGCGGCACCTCCAGGCTCGGGTTGAACGCGAGGCTGATGCACTCCAGGCTCTGCATGCGCGCCAGCACCTGCGCCCGCGCGCGGCCGCCGGCTGTCAGCGCGCCGCCCGCACGCCAGAGCAGCGGCTCAGGCGACGCGCGCGCGCCGCCCGCGCTCGCCGCGGCGCATGGAGCGGCCGATCAATGCGTGCGTGGAGCACGCCGCATTGACGCGGGCGCGCTGCCAGGCGGGGCGGCGCGCTGAGGACGCGTGCCAGGCCCGGGCGCGCGCGATGCGCAGCGGTCCGCGCTCGAACTACCTCAGAGCATGTGCACCACCTTTCGCCGGACCAGCCTTGCTTTCAGGCAATGCGGTTCGCATGCCCTGCGCTCCCGCGGCATGAGAGCGAGCAACCCGCTCGTATCGAGTCAAAGGCTCGGGGCGCCGCCGGCGAAGCTGCTGCGAGGTGCGCGGCGCGGCGGCCAGGGCGCGAGGTGCGCGGCGCGGCGGCCGAGGCGCGCCTGCGGCAGGCGCGTAAAGGCGTTGTGACCCAGGTGCAGGCGCCGCAGCCGCCGCAGGCTGGTCGCCAGCGGCGCCGGCAGCGCGCTCAGCTGGTTGCCGCTCAGGTCCAGCTCCTCCAGGTTCACCATGTGGCACACCTGCCGCCCACTGCGTTTCAATACCCTGCCCCAAGCTGTACCCTACAGCATACCCTATGACACTGACCTGTGCCGTTGCCTGGTCTGCCGCCCTGCTCTGCTGCGCTTCCGCCCGCATGCTCCAGACGTCGCAGCCCTCTACCTCGCCTCCGGCGCGCCTGTGGCCGCCGACGCTCCACACCCCACTGCGCAGCACAGCGCGGACGGGCGCGCGCCCGACTCCGCCGTGTCCACAGACGCCAGGCAGCAGCGCTGCCGTGCCCTGACACGCACGACCGCTGGCAGCGGTGCGCCGCAGACCATGGCCGCTGCCCGAACGCTGCCGCCGCATGCGCAGCCCGCTGCTGGACAGAGCGCGAGCACTTGACGGCAGCCGGCGCATGTCGCAGCCGGCGCCCCGAGAGCGCAGCACAGCAGCGCGCGTGGGCGCGCACCCAGTGCGGCAGCGACTGCAGGCGGCACGCGGCCAGCTGCAGGCGCGCCAGGCGCTCAGTGCCGCACGCGCCGCGCTGGAAGGAGAAGTCGCGCCGCCACACGTACAGCAGCTGCGCCGCTCGGGTGCAGGGTCAGGTCGTGGGAGGGTTAGGGTAAGGGGTACAGGGGCCGGGCCGTCGGAAGGCCAGCGGGCGCGGCGGCGGCCGCCGGCGCGAGCGCGCGCCCGCGCGCGGTGCGGGACCGGCGCTGCGTGGCTCACACCAGGCGCTGGGTCAGCGGCGGCGCACGCCTCGGCTCAGGCGCACGGCGCCAGCTTGGCCCGGTTTGAGCAAGCTTGGCTGCGGCATACCAACGCGCGCCCCGGCCACGCTTGCAGCTGATGGACAGCTGCTTTGGCAGCTCCTGAGATGAGCCCTTGGGGTGTGAGTCCCCAGACGCCGCAGAGCGCGCCTTGGCGTCCCGCGCGGCGACCGCGGCGAGCGCGGGCAGCTCGCCCAAGCAGGGCCGTTGGGACGCAGGGGTTGGATGGTAGACCCTAGGGAGCGCGCCTTGGCGTCCCGCAAGGCGAGCGCGGCGAGCGCGGGCAGCTTGCCCAAGCAGGGCCCTTGGAATTCAGAGGGTTAACGCTTGACCCTAGCGAGCGCGCCTGGGTGCCCCGCACGGCAACCATGGCGAGCGCGGGTGGGTTGCTCAGGCCATCCCTCGGAGCCCAGAGGGTGATTGGCAGATCCTAGCGAACGCGCCTTGGCGTCCCGCACGGCGACGCTGGTGAGCGCCGGCAGCTCGCCCAGCACGGGCGGCAGGTGCACGCTGCGGCAGCCCGCCAGCTCCACGTGCGCCAGCCGCGCGCAGCCCAGCAGCTGCACCGGCAGAAAGTGCTCCACCGCCTGGTTGCTGCGCGCGGCGCCGGGTGCAGGGTTGGGGTTTGGCGCCGGGCCGGGCGGGGCGTCGGCGACGGGCGCGCGCGGGTGCAGCGGCCGTGCCCGCCAGCCGTGCCCGGGGACCGGCGGGGAGCAGCTGAGCAGCGTGGCGCTCCGCGCGGGGGGAGGCGCGCCTCGCGGCGCGCTCGAGCAGGCGCTGCAGGGAGGGCGCAGTCGGCAGGCGTGCATGCAGCACGCTGGCAGACACTCAAACATGGACGCCTTCGGGGCTGGCGCGTCAAGGCGGCCTGTGCAGTCCCACAGCCGCGGTGTGGCCGGACGCCGCAGCGCTGCGGGGGCCGGCGCGCGCGCCGCACCTGCCCTGGATGTCGACGCTGATGTAGAGCCGCTCGAGCGCGGTCAGGTGGCCCAGGAAGGCCGGCAGGCGCTCCAGCGTGTTGTCGGCCGTGATGCGCAGCTCGCGCAGGCCGCCCAGCCGCGCCAGCGAGATCGGCAGGCCCCGCAGCCTGCGCCGCAGGCACAGGCGGGCTCTGGACTCGCCCCCGGGGGAGGGGCGGCCTGGGCCGCCTTATCGACGGTGCACTGCCCCGATGCTGCTGTTCCCAGCGCTGCGCCGCGGCCGGCTCCGAGGCTCGCAGGGAGAGCAGTGCTGCTGCTGCAGGCGGGGCGCGCGGCCCGGCGCGGCGCGCACCTGCCCGCGAGCTCCAGGGACACCAGCTCGGCGGCGCGGCACGCCGCGATCGCGCTCTCCACGGCCTCCTCGCCCGGCCCGCGGTACGCGCGGCCCTCGGGGCCTGCGTCCAGCTGCAGGCGCAGCTCGCGCACGGCGGGCGCGCGCGGCGCCAGCCACAGCCGCAGGTCGGCCAGGTGCAGCGCGGCGAGCGCGCCGTCCGCGCTGTCCGGCGGCGCGCCGCGCGCCAGGCCGGTCAACCGCACGACCACGCGCTGGTACAGGTCGCCTGCGGCGCATTTTTTTTTTTTTTTCCACGCGCCGGGGCCCCGCCGTCGCGCGGCGCGCCAGCGCAGCGCGCAGCGGGCCTGCTGCCGCCTCTGCTGCCGCGTCTGCTGCCGCCGTCGTTTGCGCCTCGCAGCGTGTCGCGGGGTGAGCGCAGCGCAGAGGTGCAGGCAGCCTCTGACCAGGCGCGTGCCAGTGTGAAGGACCTAGCACAGCAAAGCATTGCACCCTCACAGGCGTGTGTGCAGGCTTCGCAGCACGGCGAGCCTTCGCAGCTGTGTCGGGAATGGCAGGGCTGTACAAGTCGTGCACAGGGGCAACACATGCCTGCACGCACTGCGCGCTTGGGGCAATTCGCAGGGTCCCAACTGTGCTCGAGAGAGCGCTGGAGCTCACCTGAGCTCCGCAGCGCGCTCCTGAAGGCCTGACAGGTCAGGGGCAGCCCGGCGCACAGCTCGTCGCGCGTAACATGCGTGAAGACCTTGCAGAGCACGTCGTTACTGAGCACATCAGTGATGACCTTCTCGCCAGTCGTGCTCTTTTCACTTTGGCTGTCCCCAGGCACACGCGGCAGCGGGGAGCACGCTGCCCAGTCCATCCTGCGCATAGCCGTGCCAAGCCTACATCCTCAAAGCAGTGCAGGCGCCACACCTCTTGTCCTCAGCCACTCTCACACATCCGCTTGAACAGGAGCGGGTCAAGCTTTGAGCAGCTGACGCAGGCCTGGCTCAGGCAGGCAGGGCCTTGCAATTGCTTGTCAGTATGTGGCAGACCTGTCCAGTGTAGCTACAACTCTGATCAGAGCAGGACAAGGAAGTGACTGGGATGCAAGCAGCGGGCCTCCGGCCTGCCGTAGCGGGCCTGAGCGCTGTCCTGAGCGGCAGGATGGCGCTCTGCACTGCGCGCAGCGCCGCGCCTCACGCTGTCCGCGTGCACTTGCTGAAGCAGGACAAGGTAGCCGTGGCTCCTGCTGCTATCCCGCTGTCGAGCCCTGTTGCAAGCACACTGACAGCGCTTACCAGTATTCTGCCCCGCAGGCTCTGGAGGTTACGTTCCAGGACGGCAGGACGTTCAGGTACCCCGCGGAGCTGCTGCGCGCGGAGTCGCCCTCCGCGCAGGGCCGCGGGCGGGCGCGCCCTGCCGCGGTGGCCTGCTGGCGGGCCCCTGTGTGCGCTCCGCCCGCGCCCCAAGCAGCTGAACCAGTGCAAAGCTGCTCGTGCAGGTGGTCGCCGGGCGCCGCCACGTGGGCCTCATGGCTGCTGAGCCTGTCGGGAACTACGGTGCGCACTGCACTGCGCTTGGTGTATTTGTGAAATGTGCTCATGTGTGCGATGCACGCTGTGTGCAGGCGCAGCGTGCGCACAGCGGAGTCCACGGCAGGCTCTGACGTGCTGAGTCATCAGGTCGCCACCAGCCACAGGCGCCTTGAGCAGGCGTGTGAGCGCGCAGCGGTGCGCCTGCAGTTTGATGACCTGCACGGCACCGGCATCTTCACCTGGCCCTTCCTGTACGAGCTCGGAGCGCACAAGTTTGCGCGGATGCGCCGCTATGTGCGGGCGCTGCGCGCGCGCGCGCTGAGCCGCGAGCCTGCAGCGCGCCGCAGTGCGGCAGCCGCTGGCGGCGGCGCGCCGGGGGCCGCCACGACGTAGGCGACGTGAGGCTGTTCGGCGTGAAGAACAGGCAGGGGGTGGGAAAGCAGGCTAGCGGCCGACGCACTCTGTGCCGGCAAACTACGCGAGGTGCGCGCTCTGCAAGTGTGCACAGTCCCACTAGTGAAGGTGGCTGTCCATGCATGTGACTGCAGCAATCCACATGCAAGCATGAGTCGGGCACGTCTGCCGCTGTGCAATGCTCTTGCTTTGTCGGTGCCTTGGTGCAGGTGCAGCCTGGGTGCAGCCTGCATCGTCCAGGTCGGTGCTGCACGTTCTCTCACAGACCCATGTTGTCTGCGTGCACGATCACTGGCAGGTGTCTGCATGGGGCGGCTGAGCAGAGGAGCTTGCACGCCTCCAGCCTGCTCCGGCCTCAGCCCCTTGCCTGCAGCACCTGGTAGCCAATATAGGCGCGCCCCTCCCGTCCCAGCGAGCAGGCGGCTGCGTCTCGACATGGTGGCCTCCAAGCATTGTCCTGCTTCGTTGTTGCGCCTATGTGGAGTCCGCATTGCCACATGCAGTGCAGCTCGCAGTACCTTGCTCTCTCTGATACATGCAGGACCTGGTCTGCATACCAATGCCAGCCTAATTATGCATCAAGCGCCTAACTGCTGCGTGCTCAAACAAGTTTTGGCCCTCTTACCTGCTGGCCCATGCAACAGGTCGCGAGACGTGGCGTGCTCGCGGGACTGAGGGCCTGGCACGGCATCTTGGGCAGCTCCGGCACTACGCTTGGCAGCTGCGCGGGAGGTCCTGGCAGCGGGGCACATTGCCTGGCGACTGGGCAAGCTACACATTTGCGCTTAGAGCCTGTGTGTTGTATGCCAGGTTTGGCTCTCTGGCTGGCGCTGGCAGTGCCAGCCTGGCACTGTGCATGCCGCTATGCCCAGGTGCACACTCTCATGACCTTACAGCGGCGCGTGCCACGCCATGCAAGGCTGCTCCTGTAACCGCCGCTCACACCCAGCGGAGCGCAACCACCAACCCAGCAGCCCCGAGCAGGGGCCGCGCTGCGCCCTGCATTGACAAACCCTCTAGCTGACAGCTCATGCCCTGTGCACCCAAGCCCGGCGCAGGGCTTCAGTTCTGCGTGTCTGGCCAGCCCTGAAACCTGACTCGGTGCTGATAAGCTCCTGCCACCGTGAAGCGAACACACTGATGCAGCAGGTTGCGGTAACACAAAGCCCCCGCCAGCCCCCGCCTAGCTTGGCCCACCTACGACACACTCGCTACCTATTGTTCGCCTGTGAAACAGAATGCCTGTGGATGCAGGGCGCGCTCCTGAATTGCCCTGATAGACAGGTGCAGCTGAAGCCCCTCTGCTGCGATAAGGCGCCACAGGGGTGCGGCAGCACCCCGACCGCTAAGCACCCTTAATACCAGGCTCTGGGAGGAGACAATGCATGTGCTGCCCTGCTACACCCAAGAGCCGCCATTTACCTGATGAAATCATACGCAATGTCAGTTACCCTACAAGCCCCACACGTCCCGCATACACACGCGCACATGCGCGGGCCCCTCCTGTCACCAGCGCACCCCTCCTGATTGGCTGTGCGAAAACGCCGACAACCCTGCCTGCCCCTAGACGCTCACCCCTGCACAGCCACACACTTCATTTGCTGCCGCCGCCGCGCGCCGCTGGCGCTGCAGACGCGCGTCTCGGAGGGCTGGTGGCCTGCCGCGCTGTAACCTCCTTGCCGCAGATGGGGCACGCCTGCCAAGCACGCCGCCAATGCTTACCACCATTGTGGGCAGGGCCAGTGGCTGGGTGGCTCCAAACAGGTGGGAGCGCGTCTGAACCCAAAGCATACCTCGGTCCGAACACCTTCATACGCAGGGCATGGCAGCAAGTGCACAGTGACTGCGATGTCTCATCATCGAGAGTGTGTCTGGCCGCGACAGGCAGCATTTCCTGTACAGGGATAGTGGCCATGCGCGCACGCATATGGAGAATCAACATAGAAAGACAAGGTGGATATGCCTACTGAGCGGCAGCCACTGCCCATTGAACGGAGGGCGAGGCACGCGCGCGCCCGGCAGCGCATGCACCTTCCCGCCACCCTCAGGCCTCCCGCACATCCAAGCAATAGCCGGCACACTCGGCAGCGCGGCGCGCCTTGTTGAGCAGCAGCCACTGCTCAATACAGGGCGGGTGGTAGACGTGCGCGCAGGGCAGCACGCGCACGTCCTCGCCGCCCTCAAACTCCATGCGGCACACCGCGCACTGCTCCTCCTCCACCGCCGCCGCCGCCGCCGCGGCGCCCACGCCGCGCGCGTCCAGCGCAGCCGCCGTGCCGCCTGTCACCGCTGATTTTGTTTCACACCGGCAACCCCTGGCAAGCTGTGCTATGGCCTCTCCAAGCATCACCATCACCATACCTGGTCGTGTTCTGGCACCTAGTCAATGTAAGCGGCGCTTCCCAAAGCACTGTGCTCTCCTGACTGCTACAGGCCTAATTAGCGGCCGAGGCCCCAGAAGTCGCAGGGCAGCCATGGGCACATCTGCTCTCGGCGCACCTGCGGCGCCGCTCGCGGCGGGCAGCGGCGCGGCCGCGGCGGCGGCGGCCACGGGCGCCGAGAAGCGCGCGAGCGGCAGCGCGTCGATGACGGCCTGCGGCACGCCGCGCGGCACCGTGCCCACCGCGTCGCCCAGCGCCTGCAGCTCCTGCCGCAGTCGACGCGCACGCCCCCGTCAGCTCCCCGCAGGCACAGCGCACATGCATGCAGGCGCCGCAGAAGAGCGGCTGCAGGCCGTTCTCGGCTGAGCCAAGCACCGCAAGGTAAGTCTGGGAGACAACCTGTCCCTGTCAGTATGACGATATTCTGGGCAATACACCTTCAAGGCACTTGCTGCACAGCCACCAGCCCTGAGCGTGACGCGCGGCAGATGCATCGAGCTGCGGCGGGTATGCGCGGGCGCGCGCCTCGTAGGACATGTTGTCCGGGTCGACAGAGTCGTCGGTAACATAACCCTCCTCGTCCTCGTCGTCCTCCCCTTCCTCGTACTCGTCCTCGGCTCCTCCGCCTATGTCCGTCGCATCACCCTTGACATGCGCCCTCAACCAGGCTCCAAGACCCATCATCTTCCCCCTCTCTGCCCTCACTGACCTCCCCCCGCTTGCCGCCCGACTCTGCTTTGATCTGACGGGGCAAGCACTTTCGCGGCCCCACTGCCAGCACCGCATGTTCTCATCAAGTCCTATGCGGGCCAGGGAGTCGCCACCCGGGCCTGCACTCATGCCACTGTGCTCTAGGCGCCCCTGACATGCAAGACCTAGAGCTGCTGCATGTGCTGCACAAGCGAGCTGTCACCCCCTTGTTCCCACCGCATGCTCGTCTCCTTCTGTCCTCTTGATCGATACCACCAAACACAAACAGCCTCACCCGGCCTTGCCAGAGCCCGGCAAGGGTGCTGGAGCCGCCGCGCACCCACGCCGGCGAGCTCGAGCAGGCGCCGGTAGTGCGCGCGGTCCTCGCGCTGCTGCAGGTGCCGCGCGAGCGCCTCGTCGTTCATCTCGCCCAGCTCGGCCAGGTCGCCCTCGTCGCTCGTGGCGCCCTCCTCCTCCTCGCCGCCGCCCTCGCTGCCCGTGTACGAGCCCCTACACGCGGCATGTGCAGGTGGAAGACTGAAGCAACAATTTTGGAGACCCCAACCATGAACAGTCTGCGCAACCCGTGTCTCCCAGGTCGACAATGAAGGACAGGCGCAGCCAGGGCTCTGGCAGGCGCGCCAAGCAGGTCCGCGCGCTCGCGAGCTACAGGGCAGCACTTTGACGTGGAAAGCGCGCCAAGCAGCTCTGCGCGCTCGCGAGCTACGAGCCAACACTTTGACGTGAGACAGGCGTGAGGCCCAGGCAGGCGCGGTGCAGGGAGGCCGGGTGCGGGGCGGGCGCGCGCCCGGCGAGCATGGCGAAGGCATGCTCCTGCTCCTGCAGCCTCTTTGCCAGCAGCAGGTCTGCATCCTGTGCGCGCACACCGTATGCTCTTCGATAACGGCTATTGCACACTCTTGAGCTCGCGCTCGCGGCATGCCGGTGTGTGGCCGTGCCGTCACATGCACTGCCCGGCTGTCGCGATAGCTCTCGACAGCTGTGCCCGCGCGCATCGCGTGCCACGCTTCTCACAACGCGTCTGCTTGCGCCGCGAGTGGCCTGCCAGCAGCAGCATCGGCCGCTGCGCATAGCAGCAAACAGCTGCTGTGCGCCACAGCATGAGCTCCTGCACTACCTCCACCAGCTGCCGTGCCAAGCGCCTAAGCACAACCCCGTGCGCACCCTCAGCACGCTGCTTGCCGAGGACCGGTAAGCAGGCAGTGTGCAGCAATTGAGCCCAGCACCGACAGGTGCGCAACCTCGTGCATAGGTAGCAGCACACGCCCCTGTTGTGCGCCCCTGCGCCGCAGGCCGTAGCGCAGCCGCACCTCGGCACTCGGCTCGTTAGCTGCGCCTGCCCCAGGCGCACGGGCGCGCAATACGTCGTCGCCACCGCCGTTGTCAGCCATATCCCGTACGCTCTCTTCTTTCGAGCAAGTACACAGCAGTGCGTGCAGGCTGCTGCGCGCCTCGAAGAGTGCGTGGAATGCGTCAAGCCTTTCTGCAGGACCCAATTTACTTTTCCGGCCTGACAGGAGGACGCCGCTGTGAACTGCTGTTCTACTATGTCGGAAACAGCTAGTAAATAATACTAAATTTTTTTCCCCGCATTTTGTGAGGCATGCTTAGTTTGGCTGTTTGGCAAAGTGTGTGTGTGTGCACGCCGGTGCAGGTCCGTAGCAGGATAATCTGTTGCACGCCGGTGCAGGTCCGTAGCAGGATAATCTGTTGCACGCCGGTGCAGGTCTGTAGCAGGATAATCTGTTGCACGCGTGCCTGTGGAGCCGGACTTTTGGCCTTTTCCCCCTCATGGCTATGCACTGTTACCTTCATCAAAGCACGTTCAGATACCTAAATATCAGACTGATGACAAGCTGACTCAGTGATGTGCGTAAATGCTTTGATGAGGGCACGTTGAAGAGTATAAATTCTGTACTGATGACAATCTAGCTCCGTACGTCCTTGCCATGGTACAGGCTTTAGTGTGCAGAGTTACAAGGCTTGCCCAAGCCCCATCTGCATGCACATATCAACGAACCTATCATGCAAACTATGCATGTTGCACATAGTCTGCAATCATACAAGCAAGTTGCGCTTCCTTGAAAAAGGGCACCACGAGCAAGGCAGGCATGGAGTCTCAAGCTGGCTCACGACCACATGTGGCAGGAAGGCTTGCTGATGCAGCAAGCAAGTGCGCCGTGCTTTGTGAGGTACAATAGCGCATGGTCCGGTCGAGTGCTGGGAGTTATGCTCAACGGCAGCGCATTGCAGTGCAGGGCAATAGTGCAGGGCATTGGAGCGGCGCTACCATCCTTGATACCTTCCTATCCTCCCGAGAAATGCACACTTCACCTGTGGTGCAGCAAGATCGCTCGCACCTTCAAACGGCTGACAACCCCAAAGCCGCCAGCCCGCAGTCCATAGGCAAGGAGGCACGGCCACAGACGCATGCCCAGAAGGAGCAGTACACAGCAGCTTGGTACGGGAAACACCTGGAATGAAATGTGCATCTCATGCTGGCGTGCATGCGCGCAGGCTGCCCCGCACCACTACGCCTACAACTACAGTTGTTACGATCCTGGGAATGCATTTCATATACCAGAAACCAGCCACTTGAAGTGCCCGTCAGCAAGCCTGTGCGAGCGATCACCAGCGCCTTGCCGAGCGCACAGGCGCGGGCGCCTGGCTTCATGCACAACCCCGCGCGCATTCTGGCTCCGGAGCCGTTTAGCTAGGCGCGTCGCTGGCCATGCGCAGGTTCCGCACTGCAGCGTCCTCACTTGCCATAGCTGTACCCATTGTTTCCGTAATCGTAGTAGCGGCGCGATGATCCGCTGTACCCGCCGCCACCGTGACCGCCCCCGAAGCCGCCACCATGGCCGCCGCCGCCTCCGTGCCCGCCGCCGCCGCCGCCGCCGCCGTGCCCGCCGCCGCCGCCGCCACCGATGCCGCCGCCGCCGCGCTCGGCGACGCCCGCGCTGTTCAGGCTCATGGAGTTGGCGTCGATGAACAGGCCCACATTGGTGAGCGCGCTCGGGGTTGCCGGCGCGTCGGTGAGCAGGCCCGCAGCGATGCCGTTGGCAGCGTCGTCAGCGAGGCGGGCGGCGGCGCCGCCGAAGGTCGGCAGGTGCGCGGCGCTCGTCGCGGGCAGCACCATGGCCTGCGCCGCGAAGGTCAGAGCGGCTAAGTGACTCAGAGCCAAATATCCAGCGACAGAGCCTGGTCTGAGTGTACTGTCACAAAACGCAAGTGGCCATATGGATCCATGCCCTTATGTGGCGCACGAGAAGATTCTCGTCACGGCAACCCCTTCCAGCAGCAGCAGTCACGCAGAAGTTCATTTCAGTGCACCTTGCAGGGCTCTGACTGCAACCATATGCTTGGTGCGGTGCATACGGGCCGGAGTGTGCCCGTCAGGGCAGAGCACCACCAGGGGTAAGGAGAGGTGACTGAGCGTGCGCACCCGGAAGGTCAGTGTGCGCGCGGACGCGTCGTATGCGGGCTCGGTCAGCGCCACCAGCGCGGAGACGGACTGCTTGCCCGACATCGCCTTGAGCACCGCCACGGGGTCGTGCAGCCACATGCCGGACGCCGACACGAAGATACCGTGCATGCTGCTGTTGGCAAAGGCCTCTGCGCCGCGCCGCGCAGCCTCCACTTGACTACCGTGAGGATGCACTCCAACAAATACCAAGTAGAGGACTTGCTGCTTCACACTATACCACGGTAAGGGCAGCATCGGTAGCCTGTATGCCACACTCAACCGGTCTTCACCTTGCCTGGTACAACTTACTGCCTAGGCAGCATGATGAAATCATCCATTTGGCAAGCATGCCCCGGAACCGCACCGGTGCTGAAAACCTCTGTCTCGCCCATGTGCGTGAAGGACTGCACGACGGGCGCCACGTCGGCGAGCACCAGCGCCTGCGCGCTCAGCTCGGCGCGCGGCGCGGCCAGCGTGAAGATGATGTCCGCCGGGGATGCGCCCGCCGCCGGAGCAGGCGCGTACGCCGCGGCGGACGGCGCGCCCGCCACCTCGGCCGAGCGCAGGGCGCGCGCGCCTGCAGGCACAGAGCTGCCTCAGCCAGGCAGGCAGCGAGCGAGCCAGGCAAGATGAGCTCTTCCCAGACTCGACCGACGCACGCACAACTGCAGGGCTGGCCTTGCACTGGGCCGGGACAGCAGAAGTACCAGGCGGTGAGGGGACAGCCAGCTGGCAGGCACAGCCCGCTTGATGTACTCATGCGCGCAATCACTCATACATCGCCTCCCGTGGCTGGAAGAGCCAGGCAGGGTGCGCGGCCAAGACAACCAGGACATGCGACGAGCAGTTCCAGTCCGCTGCCACACGCTCAGGCGATGCAGCTAGCAAACAAAGGGCATGTGCGTGCCCTCCCGTCGTGTGCAAAAAGCCTCACGTGGTTTTGGGCCGGCATCGGCAAGCGCTGCTCAAGACAAGCAACAGCCCGTGCACTTGCAGCCACTTCCGTCCCGCCAAACGCACGTGCATGCATGCGCACACGCTTTACGTGCGGGGCTGGGAGACGAACCAGCGGCGTCGGCGCCCGAGACTAGCAGAGCCGCGAGCACGGCCGCAACCATCGTCAACGTCCTGCGCGGGGCGGCACTGTGAACATCTAACTATATCTTTTCCGGATGCCGAGTCGAACATCCGTAAGCAAAAACACTAGCAGGCAATCGCGCGAGCACAGCACCAGCAAGCAAGAAGACGGCATGGACAGTCTGCAGGCAGGTCTTATTTAGACAAGCCGAGCCTGCGCTCTGAGGCCGGTACCTGGTCGCCATGGTGCACGTCTGTAAAGGCCCGCTTTCGTGCTTAGAGCTTGAAGTATACAGGTAGGCTCTCTGATATCACTGCAAGCTTTGAAGGTTGGATGGGATGAGCGAGCTTATGAAGGGAGCCTAGCTGCTGCAAGCTCCTGCATTACAAATCATGAGTGTGCTTAAACAGACACACGACTTCTGCTAGATTGCAGAGGGGGGGCAGTCAAAGAGTAAGATGGCAATGACAGGAAAGCGCATGCGCATGCCACACTTGAACCCTTGCTGCAGCTTGCTGCTGCCAGCAGACATCGTCTGCTGCAAACCCACCTACAAGCGAAAACAGGCGACAAGTACACAACAACGCTCACACGCTCTTGCAGTGCAGCGCACGCGCCGCGCAGGCTGACGAGCAGCACCTGTCTTGGCAGGCAGGTGCACCACTCTGCTAAGATGAAACAAGAAGCAGCCACCTCACTCTGCAAGCTGCTCAAGCGCTCCCCGCCCAGCTGAGCTGGGTCGCAAGACCTATCAGCAGACACTCCAAAGCCACCGAGCCGCAGTGCCAGGCGCTTTGCTCCCAAAGCTGCACGGCGTCCCCGCCCCATGCGGCCAGCTGCCAGCGGGGCACGCGTGTTTGTTGAATAATACAAATGAATAATACAAAGCAGGCCACCCCACACAGTAGCCTGCAGCGGTACGCAGACCAGGTGACGTCAGGCCGACGCCCTGCGCCTGTGCGCCGGCAGGGACGCTCAAGCCCGCATGGTCAGGGCCCTTGTTTTCCAAAGTGCCAGAGCTCGGACGTGGCCAGCGGGCTGAGCGCTGGCATCGCCTGCGCGGGGCTGCTCCTCCACCGGGCGCGCGCACGCCTCTTCCTGAGCCAAGCCCATCCGTCCCGAAGCAGGTCCGCGTCTGCGGCTGCCAGGGCGCTCCCAGCCCCGCTGCTGCGGCCCGCCGCTTGTCCGAGGCACCGGGTAACCATCGCACGCCTCACACGGCCCACTGGCTCACTCCCGCGTCGCGGCGCGGGCGCGCGGCCAGCAGGGCGGCCGCATCGCCCTGGTCCAGCTCCGCGTCCTCGTCATCCCTCTCGTCAAGCTCCGGCTGCCAGCGCTCCGCCCAGGCGCGGCGCGCGGCCTCGACCCGCCGCTCCTGCGCGCGGCGCTCGGCGGCGCTCCTCTCCAGCGCCTGCGTCGCCGCGGCAGCACATGAGGGGACCGTATGCGCCGAGCAAGTCCTTGTACGCGCTGCTTTGGGACTGCATGCTGGACCCCGCGAACGCCGCTGCTCCCAATGCGATACACGGCTGGGCTGCCACCCAGCGAGGCCGGCCGAGCTCCGCCAGGACGGGCGCAGTGGTGCTGAGATAGGGTTAGGGTAGTGTGGCCGCGCCTTGGCGTGGCAGGCCTCATCGTCGCCATCTGCAGCCAGGCGGTACTTGGGGTTGTCGCACGCGCGCTCGCAGCTGTATAGGCCGCCGCACGCGGTGGGGTGGATCGTAATGGCGCGGCCGTGGGCGGCCAGCAGCCGCGCCATGATCGCGCCCTCCGCGCCCATTTTGTGCATGAAGTACGACTTGTCAGTGTTCCAGTTGAAGCCGAACACGTCCAGGCGCTGCCCGGAGCGCAGGCAGCCGAGCACCGCCAGCGCGCCTGCCGCCCGTGAGAGCACACATGCTGCTCAGCGGCATGTGCGCTGCTCACAACATCTAAGGAGAACAACGCACAGACAAGCGGAGCCCTCCTGCTTGCGCGCCACACAGTGTGACAGCTCGGTCGTGATGGCAACGATGCTCCTACAGCTTCTGAGCCAAGGGCAATCGCTCTCGGCGACCAGCCCCAGGAGACAGGCATGCCACACGGCTGCCTGTGAGGTACTTGCAGTCTGTGACCCTCATGACAGCGCGGCAGGCCGGCGCTTGCTCGCCTGCCCCTGACATGCGCGCCAAATCTCCGCTCCTGGCAGCAACTCCCGGCGCTGACGGCGGACGCTGAATACAACGGCATGTACAGCGCCAACGCCAAGACCAGGGCCGCACCAAGCAGGCCGGACGAGGGCATGGCGACGGCGTCCTCGAGCGGGCGCCCATCGGAAAAGACGTTATTGTACACGGTCCAGTAGTCCGAGATATTCACCTGCGGCGCCCGGGAAGCAGCGCCTTCTCGTCGTGACTATGCTCGTTATGGGTATGCTCACCCTTGCAAGTTCGAGCACGTCAAGCACTGCAGTGCAGGTCACAATAGCGGTTTTGATGGCAGATACTGTGCCACGGCCTCCTGACAGCCTCCAAGTCATTAAAAAAGCACCACGCAAAACCTGTCAACACTTTGCATGCTCAGTTGCAGCGCAAGAGCACAGCCGCGCCATGCTGACTGGCAAGTGAAAGGTGTTGCTGTGCATGGCGCGCAACGCGCGACCTCGCAGCGCGGATGCAAGGGCGGTGCCGGAGCATGGTGGCAACAATGAAGAGAAACAGCCCAAGGCAGCCACCAAGATCATCAAATGATGATGATGCGCTGGCCGGGTTGGATGCAGTGCAGAGCAATTACGGGGCATGAACCACAGCTCACAGGGCGCAGGCGATTGAGCGACATTGTCCTGAGACGGGCGCGCCTGCACAGCCTTGGCGGCGGGCACGAAGGGGTACCGCTCCCGCGCCTCGGCGACGGCGCCCGCGTAGCGCCCGCGCAGGTGGCCGCCGAGGAAGAGCACGGCGCGCGCGCCGGCGGCGATTGCGGCGGCCTCGCGCCGCGGCAGCTGGCGCAGGCCCCAGAACAGTGACGGGCGCTGCCCGTAGTAGCGCACCATCCAGACATCCGTGCGCTCGCCCGGCAGCCTACATTGCAGGGACATGACCATCGGAGTCAGGCGGCGGGCCCCGCGGCGGGGGGTGAGCTGCCGGGCGCTGCTGGGAACGCGCGAGAGGCGGCCTCGCATGTCTATATTGCTGCTGGGTTAGATAACGTAAAATCAGCGTATATGGGCCAAGGCACGCGTGCCCGGCCGCACCAGTTGTTGACCGCGTTGAAGCGCACGACGGCCGCCGCGGCCGCGATCTCGCCGCGCTGCCCGGCGGCCAGCGGGCCGTTGCCGACGAGCGCCACGCTGCCGTTGCCCAGCGCGGCGCAGAAGCCCCGCGCGGACCCTACCGGCCACGGCGCGCCGTCTACCAGCGCGCCCAGGTCCCACAGCTGGCCCGGCCATGGCCCGCCGTGCGCGGCCCAAGCATAGTACCACCGCGCGGGCCCGCCCGGCAGCAGCCTGGCGACCGGGTCGCTCGCGACCCAGCGGCGCAGGCTCTCCGCGGCGCGTGCGGCGCGTGCACGCGCTGCGCCCGCCCAGGTGCGCCGGCCGCCGTAGGAGTCGTCGCGCACCAACTCGCGCAGGTAGTGGGGCAGCAGCGCGGCGCGTTCGCTAAAGTCGGGGTCCCAGGGCTCGTTTGATGCATCGGCCGCCCAGTCAGAGACGCCGGGATCCGCGACAAAGCCCGACCCCTTCAGCGCCACCCCGCCGCCGCCGCCGCCGCTGCCGCCGCCGCCGCTGCGCCGTGAGGCGGCCCCGGCATGCAAGAGACCCTGGGTAGCCCCGACGTGCGACCCCGCCCGGCGCTGCAGCGCCAGCAACGCCAGGCCGACCAGCGCCACCAGCAGGAGCGCGTGCGAGACATGGCGCCGCCTCGAGGCTAGCCCGCCGCCGCCAGGGCAGGGGCTCGCGCCGAGCGCGGCCGCTCCGGCCGCGGCCGCGGCGCCCACGCGGCGCAGCGCCGGCGCGGACGCCAGCGCTCGGAGCAGGCCGTGGCCGCCGTGGCCATGGCCGGCCGGCGCGGGTGGGCTGCACGAACGCGAGCGGTTGCGCGCGAACGGGTTTTCAGGGATCCAGCCAGAGTCGTGGCCCCCGCCAGTCTCCAGGTCGGGCGCAGAGGCGGCGTTCCCGCGCCGCGCAAGCGGCGCGCCCTCAGCGACGGTGCCCGCGAGGCAGGGCCTGTGGGCGCGCCACGGGCCGCCCGCGCCTCCCGCCGGCTGCGGGGCCCGCGCGCGGGGCGCCCGCTTGCCCACGGCGCTTCCGCGTGGCTGCTAGCGGCTCGAGTGGGGTCGTCACGACGACCTTGCTGTGGCCCTGGGCCCGGGACCGCCACGCCCCTTACCCAGCACAGGGACCTGCCGCACAAACACGACTGTGCTCAAGTGCGTCTGAGAGTACAGCACAGGCGGCGCAGTCGACTCAGCGAGTCAACCAGCTCTTGATCAGCAAGTAAACCAGCTCTTGAGTATGCCTCCTTCAGATCTCAAAGCGCACTTGATTGCACAGTTGCACAAAGTGGCCTGCAGCATCTCAGCACCTATTGGATACACCCAACTGTAAAACATAACAAGGCTGGGCGAAACTGATATACAGACCTAGCTTCCCGCCGCAAGTCTTGGCATAACAGTCTTGGCATGCAGCAGAGTACTCAGCAAGCGACACCTGCTTGCCTCCACTGCGCACTGTCTTCGGCCAGAGGTATCAGAACTAACGCACAACACATCCAGGCTGAGAAGCTTGAACATGCTTGGACGCTTCTCCTGTAGTGTCACGTGCGGTCTAGTGAGGGCACAGCCTGTGTGCTGTTCGTCCTGCTGCCTCTAGAGGGGCGCACACCTGTACTCGTACAGCTAGGCGTGCTTGGCCTGCAGAAGGTCCTGAGCAAGACAGCAGGCGCGGAGCCGCCTTCCGTGCCCTCTGTATGTCCTGGCTCCAGCGAGACTTGTGTTGAACAGGCGTGCGCTCTACAGCTGTTTGCTTGCTACATATGCATTCATAGGGTAGGGCTGCTGCGGTTGCTGCCAACTCCGCACAAGGCTGCCTTGGGATCAGCAGCTCAAGCAGCTTGGAAGGGTTTGCAGCAGCTGTGGCCTGCAAGGCCTCCTGAATAGAATAGTGTGATACCAGCAGGACGCGAGGGACGCGCGGCTCCCAGCTCGACCAGAGCACCTCGGCGAGGTGAACTGGAGCGGCCATGACCAGGCCTCTGCACTTTGAGCGGCAGTACCCGTTCCTCACGGCCTTGGTGAGCATACCCTGTCTGGGCTGCGCGCACACCGCGGGACCAACCTCTGCCCGTGGAGACTGGCGCGGGAGAGCACGCTGCTGCTGTCGCGCAGGACTTCCACCTGCTGTGCGACCAGTCGGTCGTGGCCCTCAGCTTCTTCCGCGAGAGCGCGCGCGGCGCAGAGGTGCGCGCCGAACCTGGTCGCCGGCGCGTGTGTCTTGTGCTGCTTGTCTTGTGCTGTATGTTGTCTGCGCCCCTTGCTCTGTCGAGCTCGCTGAACACAATGCAGTGCACGTGCTGAGTGATCGTCGTGATTCCATGCTCGGCAGGCAGAGGTGCTGAGGTGGGAGCCGCCCACCTTTGAGGAGCCGGCATCGATGAAGCGCCGGCATATCGACTTTGCGGCGACTCTGGCCCTGCCCGCCCTGATCCGCAGCTTCTACGGCGCGCTTCCAATAGAGCATGCTCCAGCGTGCATGGCAGCCTGCCGAGGCCGTGCACTAGCTAGAGAGCCTCGTTTTGACAGTTATGCGCCCTAGCTTGCATGGACCCAAGGCCGCACGGCTTGCAGCGCCTCGTGCGGTTCCAAGCGGCACCCCGAGCGCCTGTGCCGCGGCAGGTGCGGGCGCGCTGCGCGTGACGGACGACCAGGTCGTACTGCTGGCGCCCGCGCCCCAGGGCCCTGCCCTGCACTTTGCCTCGTCTCCGCAGCTGACGCTGCTGCCCGCCGCGGGCGCGCAGCCCGGCCGCCGGCTGGCCTCATACGTGCAGGCGCGCGCCTGCTGGGCGTGCCCTGTGCGGCCCAGCTGCGCGAGACTTCTCGAAGTGCTCTGCCCGAGTGATGACAAGCCGCTGCGCCAGGCCTCGTCTGCTCAGCGGTGGTGCTGCAGTGGCAGATCATCGCGCATCCATGAATAGCGCACAGACATGGCACACACTGCCCAACTGTCTGCAACAGTCGCTGCGAACACACGCTCAGGCTTGCCAGGGCTGACGCACCTGAGGAAAGCGCATTTGCAGAGAGGCCTCGCGTTGCAGCGCGGACGCTGACAGCTCCTCCACCTCTGGACGGGCCTTGTTGCTTTGCAGGAGTGCACAGATGGGATGAAGTGTGCGCTGCGCGCGCAGACGCTAGTCGCTGAGCCGGCGCTCCTGCAGTCGGGCATGCTGGGCCTCAAGGCGCGTCGCCGCACGCGACCATTGCTTGAGCAGATGCAAGCCCTTCCTGCATGCCACAGCAGCGCACTAGCGCAGTCGGCGCTTTGCCGAGCGCTGTGTCAGGCAGGCGCTGCGACAGCGCTCTTGGAGCGAGCTGACCCTTCCCGCACATGCCAGTGCTGCCAGCGTGCGTGCGGCCCAGTCTGCCTCATCATGGTTCTGCGGGTCCGTTCACGCGAGCTGCGTCCACAGGGTGTGCAATGGCTGTGCAA
>JAABUV010002553.1_pt1 | contig 24456 bp, 16 predicted proteins | sample 5559971 | NCBI WGS metagenome assembly JAABUV01 (sample SAMN10711881, study PRJNA513362) | rock metagenome | isolation source: Antarctica rocks | place: Antarctica: Victoria Land, Knobhead nord | collected 2015-12-19
AGCTCCAGCGCGCGCTGCCACGACGCGGCGGGGCCCCAGTCCAGCGCGCTCTCCAGGCTGCCCATGTGCGGCAGGCTCAGCCGCATGCTCTGCAGGCTGGGCGTGCTGGCCAGGCTGCGGCCGCCCAGCTCCAGCGACAGCTCCCGGCACGCGTAGCCTGGGCGCGCGCGCACTGGGTCAGCGCCGCCGTTATTAGCGCGCGGGGGCTGGGCTTTCGGCGACGCGGCGGGGCGCACCGGGCGAGTTGGTGATGGAGCCCGCCGCCGGGAAGGGCGCCGGCAGGGTGGCAGCAGGCGCGGCGGCCGCCGGCGCGGCGGCCGCGGCAGCGGCCGCACCCGCCCCCGCCGGCGCAGGCCGCGGCGGTGCCGCGGCGGCAGCGGCCGCGGCCGCTGCCGCGCTGGCCGCGTCCGCGCCGGGCGGCGCCGCCTGCAGCGCCGCGCGCGAGAAGAAGGGGCTGAGGTCGAGCGAGTGCGCGGCCGCCTCGAGCGGCGCCGGCGGCGTGGCCGGCTGCTGCAGCGCCGGCGGCCGTGGCGGCGTGCTGGCCGGCGCGGCGCCCTCCTCGCCGTCCCTGGCGGCCAGGCTGACGCAGCCCTCGCGCGCCAGCTGGCTGAACAGCGCGCTGGCCGCGGCCGCGAACGTGTGCAGGTGTGTCTCGGGCGGCGGCGGCATGCTGTTCAGCGGCGGCATGCTGCTCAGGGGCGTGAGGCCGCTGCCCAGCGGCGGCAGCGCCAGGCTGCCCAGCGAGGCGGCAGCCTCCAGCATTTCCTCGCTCTGCTCGGGCGACTCGGCGCCGGCGCCGGCGGGCGCCGCGGTCCGCTCGCTGCTGCCGGCGGCGGCGCTCTCGCCGGCCGGCGCGGCCGCGGCGGCGGGCACGGCGGGCTCGCCCGTCGAGCCCGGCAGGCTGCCTGGCAGGCTGGGCGCGCGCGCCGGCGCCGCTGCCGGCAGCGCCGCGCACGCGCCGCCGGGCGGCGCCGCGTCGTCGGGCGCCGGCGCCGTGCCGGCGACCGGCCGGGCCTCCGCGCCGGGCACTGTGGCCTCGCCGTCCGGCGCGCGCGCGGCCGGCTCTGCAGCGGGCGCCTTGCTCGGCTGCTCCTCGGGCGCGCCCACGCCGGGCCCCTTGACGGTCTGCTGCCCCTGCGCGGCCGCCTGCGCCATGCTGCTGCCCGGGCCGCCTTGTCGAGCGCGGACTCGGGGCCGCGCGCGCGCGCCTGGCCGCACCCGTGCGCCCCGCTCTGTCAGCCAGGGCGGGCGCAGCCAGCGGAGCTCGCCAGCTGGGCGGCTCAGAGCCGTGCTCGCACGTCAGGCTCCCAGCACAGAGTGAAACACATCTCCAGCAGTCGTACGAGAAGCAGGGAGCGAGCACCCCGGCCTCCCCATCGTGCCAGGAGTCTGGGCACGAGTTAGCCTGGCAAGAAGCCCCTGCCCTGCTGGTGAGCACCGGTCGCGAACAGGGAAGATGTCGTGCCCACCTGGGTGGGGCCCTGCAGCGCGCAACCTCCCCCCTGCCGATCGCCCTGCAGCGCGAGCTCACTCGACCGGCGGGGCGGCAGGCGTGCTCCGAGTGTTGGATCACCGCGAGGACGTCCTGGGTCTTGCTTCCCCGCAGCGCCGAGCGCCTGATTGGGGTCTCTTCGCCGCGAGTGAGTAAGTTCACTGCGGGAGCAACGAACTTCAAAAGCGAAAGATGCGGGTTCTCTGCGGGGGGACCCCGGGTTCTCGCCATGGGCCTGCCAGATAGACAGATAGGCAGAGGCAGCAGGCACATCATCATCACCATGAACAGGTCACCACGTCGGGCAGCCTGCCTGTTCCAAACAGCACGCGCTGCCCCAGCAGCACCCGGCAGGCTTCAGGCTCGCGCCGCCCGTGGCCCTGCACACAGGCGGCCGCGCCCGCCAGCACGGTCCGGCGAACGGCTCATGCCGCCCCTGCTGCACACAGCATGATGATCATGCACGCTATCATGCTCTCGCGGCATGGCACAGGCGGCCACGCACAGTGCCGAGTTCATCGGGCACAGGGCGGGCTCGAGGCTCCCCGCTCAGCAGGCCTCCCCCGCCGCTAGCAGAGCGCGACCCAGGGGCGCATGCTCACCAAGCACAGCAAGCCAACGTGCCTGGCAGCGGTTTCTGCAACTGCATCACAGAGCGCACGCCGCACAGGGCAGCACCGGCCTGCCGCACCCCACGCGGCGGGCAGCAATGGTCTGACATTCATGCTAGCTAGATCCGGCCACCGCGCCGCCCAGCGCCCATCCCGCCTGCACGCACACAGGGGCGCATAGTCGTCGCGGGCGCGGCCACGACGTGGCAGCGCCGGCAGCAACAAGGTTTAAGCCCGACGTGGCCACATGCACACGCCCCGCTTCGGCACAAAGCGTGACACGTGCTGGCCTGTTTGCGAGCCCGTCCACGGCACCTTACGCGGCGCCGCACCCCTCACATGAGCCGCATACGACAGCAGACATCGGTGCAGGGCGGCAGGGCGGCGGGCGGCGCACCTGCAAGGCCGGGACAGCGCTGGCGCGGCGCCCACGGCGCTGCGGCCGCCCGGGCCGCCGTGGAGCCGCCCGGGTTGCGCCGTGGCGGGCCCAGCCCCGCCGCCAGCGCCTGCGACCTCAGTCGGCCTCCCTGGCGGCGGCGGCGGCAGCAGCCTGAAGCTGTGAGCCGCCCAGTGGAGGCTGCGCTCAGCTCGTCGCCGCGCGGGCGGGCGCGTCCACCGCGACGCCGCGCCGCGCCAGCTCCGCGCGCGCCAGCGCAATATCCTGCGCCGCGGCGCCCGCTCGCCAAGCCCGCAGCGCAGCCTGTGCGCCGTGCCACCAGCACAGCGCCCGGCGAGGCAGGAGCGCGGACCCGGTGCAGCGCCTGCGCCTCCTCCGGGCAGCTGCGGAAGGTGGCCAGGCCGTACGCGAGCGCGCCCAGCAGGTACGACGCGAACGCTGCCGCGCACAGCAGGGGCAGCTGCCGCGTGGCGCGGCCCCGGCGGTCAGCGCCTGATCGAGCGGGACCGGCCCGCGAGCAGCAAGATCCACGTGCGAGCAGGGCGGCGCACCAAGAGGATCACCAAGCGCCGCAGGGGCGGGTGGTCGAGCCGCAGCGCGCTCAGCCAGGCGGCGGCAGCCACGACAGCACAGCTGAGGATGCGCACGATGCGCAGCATGCCCTCCTGTCCCGGTGCAGCTGGCCCAGGCCAGCCCGGGCCAGGCCGCACAAGCGGCTCCTCAGAAAACACACAGGGTTTTGGCTCAGCTATTCAGGCGCGACTTGAACGAGGCTCACGCAGTATAAGGGGAGGTGGGGCTTGCTGCAGAGGGGTCGCCGGTGCGCTGCCAGGCAGCGTGGCTAACGCGGACTCGGTGCTGCCGGTTGTGGAGCGCCTGACGACGCAGTGCGGCGTCCTGCTCACGCAGCTGCGGGGCCTGAGCACGAGCGCGGCGGCCATCGTCGGCACCGTGCACCAGCTGACCCGTGCGCCCGCGCCGCCCCGCCAGCATTGCCCGTGCCGCCCAGCATTGCCCGTGCCGACGGCGCCGCGCGCAACAGCCGCGCCCCGGGCTGCCCCGCAGTGGACTACCGGCCGCTGCTGCAGCTGCAGCTGCCCGGCGGCGGCGCGCAGCAGCTGAGCCGCCAGCTGCTGGCGCTGCTGCAGAGCCTGACGCTGCAGTGCCTGCAGCTGGTGGAGGTGCAGCAGAGCCTGACGCGGCAGTGCCAGGCGCTGCTCGCACTCGCGCAGCGCCTGACCGCCAGCCTGGCCGGCGCTTGACGGCCGCATGGCCGAGCAGCAGCCCGATGAGGAGGAGAACGCCGCCGAGCTCAAGCTCGGCAGCGGTGCGCGCCCCGCCCCGGCGCCGCCCGCCGGCCGCCCGCGGCGCGCTGAGCCGCGCCGCGCGCAGTGTTCAACGACGCGACCGCGCTGTCCAACTCGGAGGCGGCCGCGGTGATGAAGATCGTGCTCGGGGAGAGGAAGCAGGCGGACCCCGCCTACACGGCCAACCCCGTCCTGCAGAAGACGCTGGAGTATGCGGGTGAGTTGCCGCGGCGGGCCCGCTGCTCCGCGCAGCTGTGTCGGCGGCGGGCGGCGAGCGGGGCGCGCGCGCGCGCAGAGCGCTTTGGCGCGGCGCGCACCAACGCGGCGGCGATATCCATGCGGCAGTGCGCGGCCCGGCGGCCCGCCCGCGCGCCCCGCCGCGCACGCGGCGCCGGGCTAACGCGCCGCCGCGCAGGGCGCTGGTGGACGCGCAGCTCGCGGAGTTTGAGGTCGGCTGCGTGGCCAACCTGATGCCCGAGACGGCCGAGGAGGCCAAATTCCTGGTCCCCAGCCTGGACGTGCGCCGCGGCCGCCTCTGCCCCGTGCGCTGCAGCCTGCCCGGCGCAGGGGCCGCCATAAGCCGCGCGCGGGGCCGCAGGACGCGCGCTTTGCCGGCAACGACGAGGCGCTCCAGGTCGCGCTCAACAACCTGGCGTCCTACAAGGACGCGTGAGCGCCGGGCTCGCGGCGTGAGCTGCGGCTCTCGGGATGCGAGCCTGACGCGCGCGGCGTGCCACTGATGCTTGCCTGCCTGGTTCGCTTGAGCAGCTCGTCTGGGCCCCTTGAGGCGCCGAATGTGCGCTCGTCGCTCATACTGGAGTGCAGTGCAAGGCTTCCTGAGGCCTGACACAATGATTGGCTGTAATGCCATGCGTGACACAAGCTCCTGAGACATTGCTGCTCTTGCTTGCGCAGCGGCCCGCACTCAGAAAGACCTCCGCAAGCAACCAACCGCGAAAGCTTATGCTCTGCACGGCTGTTGTTTGGCAGTAGGTCAACAGCAGCAACGCAGGTGCAGTGTGCATGAGTGTCGATGCATGCATGGAAGCGCGGAGCCTGTGTGAGGCGTGCCAGGTTGCGCGAGGCATTGGCAGCGCAGCAACCGCCCGCCCCTTTTACACAGTGCAAGAGCACAGAGCGAGCAATATTCACCCAGCGCATGCAGCCTACTCGCTGTCGCAGCGGTGCTTACCCACGCTGTCCTTTGGTACACCCACAGCCTCCAGGGCGGCGCAGAAGGTGAGGGTCCTGCTCCCCTGCGGTATTGCAGTCGACCGTGTCAAGCACATCCACGCGCCCCTGCTGCAGCAGGCTACCCACGAATATAAGGAAGGCCAGCCACGCCGGGCCGCTGGCGGGATACGAGGCGCGCAGCCGCAGCCGCTCCAGGCGGGGGTGCACGGCCACGGCCTGGATGCTCGGGCAGAAGAGCACGCAGCATTTGTTTAAGCTCAGGCGGCGCAGGCGTGGGAAGCCAGCCAGGCTGCCCAAGGCGCGGGCGTCGAGGGAGCCCCCAGACATAGGTCGTACTCCATCATGAACATGCGCATACCGCCCGAGGCGCAGCTCCTCGAGGGCGGTGAGCACGCTCACGTGCTTGGGCACACACTCAAAGCCGCTCTGGGACAGGTCCAGGTGCTCCAGGCGGCTCATGGCCAGGACGCCTGCGGGGAAGACCGGCAGGTTGTGCCCCGCCAGGCTGAGACTGGTCAGAGAGGCAAAGCAGGGCGCGCCAAGCGCGGGCAGGCCCGCGAGCGGCGACTGCATGAACATGTTCCCGTTCCCCGTGCGCGCGAATGCCCGTAGCTGCGTGAGCTGCCACAGGGACGCGGGAAGCACCCGCAGGCTGGGGCACCCGCATAAATCAAAGCTGGTCAGGGCCACCAGCGAGCCCATGCCCGGCAGCGCATCCTCGCCATCGATCGCAAACGTGCACCTGTCAAACTTCAAGCTCGCAAGCAATGGCAGGCGCGCCCAGCCGGGCGCGCAGCGCAAGCCAGTAAGGCCAGACAGCATTAAAGAGGTCAGCTGCGCCAGGCGCGACAGGCAGGCAGGCAGCGGGGCTGCCGTGCGGATGCGCTCCGACCCCAGGGTTAGCGCGCGCAGCCGCGATAGGCCAGCCAGGCCCGCCACCAGGTGCGCTACTTGCGCAGTGGGGGGCATATACAAGTTCTCCACCCCCCGGCACCGTACAGCCAGCTCGAGCCGCTCCAGTGTGCGCGCTCTGGCCAGGTCTTGCACCATCGTCTCAGGCAGCTGGTCATCCCAAGTGTTGAGCAGGATGTTCAGCTTCAGGTGCAGCAGGCACTGGCAGCGGACAATGGCGCGCGCGGCCCCAACCAGGAAACGCCAGGCATCTGATGGCGAAGTGTACGACCAGTCACGACGCAGTTCCGCCACGCTCAGAGACTCCAGCACAGGCAGGCTTTTCAGCGGAAATGACAGCCGCTCAGCGTCCCTGTCGACCACCTCGAGGCCGGACACGTGCTTCACGGCGGCGCCTTGCACGCGGAGCCAGCGCCACGCGCACGCTCCCGAGTGCGTGCCTGCGGCAGCCAAGGCCGCGAGCGCAGCGCCCGCCTCAGTGCCTGACGTGCTGACCATGCGCTTGGGAGTCCAGAGTGGCGGCGTGAGCAGCATTCTCAAGGAACGCGCGGTGCAATACACCACTGCCAGACTTCATAGCAAGAGCACAGACGGAGGAGGGCGCGCACTGAGGCATCCCAGCGCCCGCCACAAACTCATAGCGCTGTGGTGGGTCAGCGGAACCGCCTGCTAAAAGTGTTCAGGCCCGGTGCGCAGTCGCAGACACGTGAGTGCTCGGACACCATGCAGTGCGCACCTGCAGACTGTCTGCAGCCTGAAGCATGTTGTTGGGTGCAGTTCGGTGAGGTGGCCCGCGCACGCCTGCAGGACCCGCACAGGCCGAGCAGGGCACGTCCGCAGAGCAGTCGGCACAGGGCGGCCTGATCCTGGGCAGCGCGGATACTGCAGCACACACACCTCTGTAGGAAGCTCGTCGAGCCGCACTGCCGGTGACCGGGCGGTCACGCTGGCGGCGCTTCAGCGCAGGTCAAGTGCGGTGGTTATTGAAGGGCTTCAAGTGGCCTATTTATTCTGCAGAGCCACAAGCCGCTTGTACGTCTGGAGCTAGCGTAGCAAAGCTCCATTGCTTATGTGGTGTGTTGGACAGAGAACTCTCTGCACCCTTCAGGCCTGTATTTTATACCGGTGTAAACTGGTACCGGCAGAGATCAGGCCCTGGGATGTGTGCACGTGCGTCCTTATGAATTCATAATATGAAATACAGCTGGAAGTCTGCTCTGAAGCACAAGCTCTGGAGTGCCGGCGGTGACAGACAGCCATTCAGCCAGCTCCCTGTGGTGAGCCTGTCTTGCATACGCAACCTGGGCCATGCAGGCGTACTTCCAGTACCGAAGGCGAGGCCGTGCGCCCGCCCGCTGAGGCTGTGCTGCCGCGCCTGCCGGAGCACTTTCGAGCGCCACGCTTCGGGCCAGGCCAGGACATTGTACGCGCTTGCTAAACTCAGGCGCCTGGGTGAGGGCCTGCTGCGGCGCAATAGCGCCGTGCTCGAGGCGCGCGTGTCGGGCGGTGACAGCTTGGGCAGGCTGCGGAGCGCAGCCAGAGCACTGCGTCGCAGAGCGCAGCGCTCGTCCTGGCACGCGCGGCAGGTGCCAGCGCTGCGCCGGGTGGCGACCACTGGGCCCGCCAGCGAGCGCTGCGGCGCTGCCGCCCTGACGGGCCTGTCGACGCTGCCTGCAGCAGCCATGCGTGCGCCTGAGCGGCCTCATGCTGACCGCGGTCGGGCCTGTGTGCGCCTTGGGGGCTTTACACAGCGGTCAGACGCAGCGCATCTGGCTGGCGCCGGGGCTGCTTGTCGCAGGGCCGGCTTGCGCTGATGGAGGTCAGAGCTGGACGGCCCGCCCTGCCACCCTTCATCGAGCGGGGCGCGCACCCGACCCTGCGCCAGGACGCGCGCCCGCCGCAGCCGCGAGCCGCTGCGGTGACAGGTGCAGCCATGCGCACGGGCCTGCACATGCGTGACCTGCTGCTGCTGCGGGGGCTCGAGTGCAGTCCGGTCCTGGCGATGGACAGCGGCAACGGCAAAGCGTGGATGACCGTGAGCGTGCCGCACCTCGCCCGCAGCCTGTGCATGCGAGGCACCCGTCTGGGCGCTCTCTGCTCGCCAGACCGCGCTCGCCGGTGCAGAGCTTGTGCGGGCAGCCCGCCACGCTCGTTGTGGCAATCGGCCCTGGCCGGGTAGCCCCAGCAGGGCACCGGGGCGGCGGGCGGCGGCGCGCGCGCATGCGAAGGCCGGCGCATGGAAGCTTGGTGCAACAGAGCCCGGGATGCATGTGAGAGACTGAGGGGGTTTTGCATGCCTTGTTCGCGGGGCGCCCGAGGGACATGGTCGCCGGGGCGGGCACGCGCACAGCAGTCTGCTGCGGGCTGCGCACCCACGCCCGGTGCGGCTGCTGACGACACGCAGCGCATCGCGCAGACAGGTCTGCGCTGTGACCCGAGTCGGCGTGGTGCGCCGATCAGAGGCGCGCCGGTGCAGGCTTTGTGCCGGGCTCATGGCGGCAGCCGTACTGCAGACTGCCATTGCTCGACGGGTGAGCACCTTTGAGGCTATAACAGGGTGCATATTGGTGTATGCCTGCCTGGCAGGCTTTATTTTGGGCCTCTTTGAGCGGCAAGTATGCGCGCTTGCCGCTCATCTGATGCCTGTTTTACTGATTACCTGTAATGTCATGCGTGATGCAAGCTTCTATGAGAGCGCTGCTCTTTCTGGCGCAGCGGCCGCGCACACACACAGACCTTCTGGGCGCTGACGCCAAAAGTTCTGCCTCTGCGCGGCTGTCGTCTGGCAACAGAGCAGCTGCAACGCATGTGCGGTATGCAGGAGTGTTGGTGCATGCATGGACCAATCGGAAAGCAGTGCGAGGCGTGGCCGTTTTGCGCGAGGCGTTGACAGTGCGGCGACTCGCCACCGCTGGCCTGTTGCAAACACTGCACAAGCACAAACCCCAAGAAAGCTTCACCCAGCGCATGCAGCCTAGTCATCGTCACACAAGTAGCCATGCGCATATACTTTGTCCCTTGGTACACCCATAGCCTGCAGGGCGGCGCAGAAGCTGCTGCAGTCTTGCTCCCCCGTGCCACGGATGTTGCACTCGCGCAGGTCAAGTGCGTCCGGGCGCCCCTGCTGCAGCAGGCTACCCACAAAATTGAGGAAGGCCAGCCATGACGGGCCACAGGCAGGATACGAGGAGTGCAGCCGCAGCCGCTCCAGGCAGGGGTGCACGGCCGCAGCCTGGATGCTCGGGCAGAACAAAACGCAGCAGTTGTAGAAGCTCAGGCGGCGCAGGCGTGGGAAGCAAGCCAGGCTGCCCAGGGCCCGGGCGTCAAGCGAGCCACCAATACATGGCAGTCCGTTGTAGGAATGCCCATCATACAACCCATGGCGCAGCTCCTCAAAGGAACCCGGATACCACCCAAGGCGCAGCTCCTCAAGGGCGGTGAGCACGCTCACGTCCTCGGGCAGGTGCTCAAAGCCGCCATAGGACAGGTCGAGGTGCTTAAGGCGCCTCATGACCACGATGCCTGCCGGGAAGACCAGCAGGCCGGGGGACCTCACCAGCTCCAGGCCAGTCAGGGCTGTCAGCGCGTCCATGCCCGGCAGCGCAACCTCGCCATTGGCCGCAAATGAGCACTTGTCAACCCTCAAGCTTCTAAGTGACGGCAGGCGCGCCCAGCCGGGCGCGCAGCGCAGGCCATGAAAGCCAGACAGCCTTAAAGAGGTCAGCTGCGCCAGGCGCGACAGGCAGGCAGGCAGCGGGGCGTCCATGCGGATAAGCTGCAGCTCGAGGGTCAGCGCACGCAGCCGCGAGAGGCCGGCCAGGCCCGCCACCAGGCGCGATATGCGCGCAGGGGGGGATATGTCAAGATTGTCGACACCCCCACACCGTACCGCCACTTCAAGCCCCTCCAGTGTGCGCGCTCCAGCCAGGTCTCGCCCAAATGTATCGGGCAGCAGGTCCTTTCGGCTGTCGAGCATGATGTCCAGCTTCAGACGCAGCAGACACGGGCAACGGCCAATGGCGCGAGCGGACCCGGCTAGTAAATACGCGGTGTCCGCTGGAGAAGTGCACCGGGGAGCACGCTCCAGTTTTGCCACGCTGAGAGACTCCAGTGCAGGCAGGCTCATCAGCAGGATCGACAGCCGCTCAGCGTCCCTGTCGACCGCCTCCAGGCCGGACAAGTGCTTCACGGCGGCGCCTTGCACCCGGAGCCAGCGCCAGGCGCACGCTCCCGAGTGCGTGCCTGCCGCAGCCAAGGCCGCGAGCACAGCGCCTCAGCGCCTGACGTGCTGAACATGCGCTTGGGAGTCAAAGTAGCAGCACGAGCAGCGTTCTGAAGGAAAGCGACGCAGCCTTTGCATCACTGCCAAACTGCACCACTACCACACTGAGGCCTGTCAACAGCACAATCGGAGGAGGCCGCGCACTGAGCCGTCCCAGCGCACGCCACAGGCTTGCAGCGATGTACTGGGTCAGGGCGGTGCAGAACGGCTCCTTGAGCGTATCCCGAAACCGCCTGCTGGCACAGTTCAGGCCTGATGCACGGCTCTCGCAGGTTGTTGACTCCTCGGACACCACGCAGCGCGCACCTGCAGACTGTCTGCAGCGTGAAGCACTGTGTGGGATGCATCTTGGTAATATGGCCCGCGCACGCCTGCAGGGCCTGCGCAGGCCGAGCAGGGCACGTCAGCAGCGCGGCAAGCGCAGGGCGGCTTGATCGTGGCCAGCGCAAAGAACTTCAGCACACACCTCTGCTGGAAGCTCGTCGAGCCGCACTGCCGGTGATCGGGAGGTCATGCTGGCGGTGCAGTTGAGCGCGAGCGCAAGCGCTGCGTTGTTTACAAGGGCTTCAAGTGGCCTCTCTGTGCTGCATCAGTTGCACGGAAAGCTACACGCTGCCTGTACGTCTGGAGGTAGCATGGCACAGCTCTGTTGCTGATGGTAGTGCATCGGCTCTGGCGAAGGATACAGTGTCGATGGGTTTTAGGTGCTAAGGCCCACGAAGGCTGTGCGCACGTGCACCCTTATGAATTCATATCTGAAGGGCGAGCTGGCTGTGCTCTGAAGCTCAAGCTCTTGAGTGCTGGCAGTGACAAACTGCCCATCAGCCAGTTCCCTGTTGTGAGCCTGTCTTGCACGCGCAACCTGGGCCGTGCAGGTGTGGTCCCAGTACCGAAGGCGAGGCCGTGCGGCCGCCCACTGAGGCTGTGCTGCCGCGCCTGCTTGGAGCGCCCGCACCGAGCAGGATGCTTTGAGCTGGGCGGCAACAGCGTACGCGCTTGCCGAACTCGGGCGCCTGATTGAGGGCCTGCTGCGGCCGCTCGAGGCGCGCGTGTCAGGCTGCAACAGCTCAGCCAGGCTGCGGAGCGTAGCCTGAGACGCTGCATGCCTGCGAAAGGAGGGTGCCAGAGTGCGCCCTGAGCCAACTGCACGGCACGCAGAGTCGCTGAACGCACCGCTTATCCCGCATGCGCGGCAGGTGCCAGCGCTGCACCGAGGCCGAGCTCTCTGGGCCCGCCAGCGAGCGCCGCGGGGCCGCCGCCCTGATGGGTCTGTAGAAAACTGCTCGGGCTGCCGCAGGCAACTTTTCCGCGCGCCTGAGCGGCCTCGCGCTGACCGCGGTCGGGACTGTCTGCACCTTGAGGGCCTTACGCAGCGCTCGGGCGCTGCGCACCTGGCCGACGCTCGACTGCCGCAGGTCTTCATCTAGCTCGCGCTGATGGAGGTTCAAACCTGCACGGCCCGCCCTGCCGCACTGTATTGAGCGGGGCGCGCACCCGGCCCTGCGCCAGGACGCGCGCCCGCCGCGGCCGCAAGCCGCTGCGGTGACGGGGTGCAGCCATGGGATGTGCACGGACCTGCACATGAGTGACCTGCTGCTGCTGCGGGGGCTCGCGAGCGTTCTTGCTGGCATTGGACAGCGTCGACGGCGGCGTCGACGGCGAGGCATGGGTGAGCGTGAGCGTGCCGCAGCGCGTCTGCAGCCTGAGCATGCGAGGCTCCCATGCGGGCGCCCTCTGCTCGCCCGAGCGCTCACCGGTGCAGAGCTTGTGCGGGCAGCCCGCCACGCTCGTTGTAAATCGGCCCTGGCCGGGCAGTCCCAGCAGGGCACGCCGGGGCAGCGAGCGGCTGTGCGCGCGTCTGCGAAGGCCGGCGCATGGACCCATGAGCTCGACCCTGGGTCATTACAGAGCCTGCGGTGTATGCGTGAGAGGCTGACACATGCAAGGGCTTGCTGGAGTGCCACATGTGAGCGTGGCGCTTGCCACCGGCAGGGGCCCGGCGCCAGCGAACAAGCTGGCCAGACGGCACCCCCACATGCTGAACAACCGCGTCGAGCCGCTGCGCTGGGCAAAGGGCGCGGCTTGCATGCCTTGTTTGCAGGCCGCCCGAGACATCGGCGCTGGGGTGGGCACGCGCACAGCAGTCTGCTGCGGGCTCCGCGCACGCGCTCGGTGCAGCTGATAACGACAGCGCGCCGCGCAGACAGGTCTGCGCTGTTGCCGGAGTCAGTGTGGTGCGCCGAAGAGAGGCGCGCCCGTGCAGGCTCTGCGCCATGACCAGGGGCTCATGGCGGGCACACCGCAGGTGCACTGCAGAGTGCCATTCTCGGCGCGCGAGCACCTTTAAGGCTGTGAACAGGGTGCATGTTGGTGCATGCCTGCCTGGTCGGCTTGAGCAGCTCGTCTGGGCCTCTTGAGCCGGCGAGTGGGCACCCGCCGCTCATGTCGGAGACCATGCCAGGCTTACCTGAGGCCTGACTCAATCGTTGCTTGTCATGCCATGCGCCACACAAGCTCCTGAGAGACCGCTCCTCTTTGTGGCGCAGCGGCCGCGCACGCATACAGCCTCCGCGAGCCGCTAACAGCAGAACCTCTTGCTCGGCACGGCTGTTGATTGGCAACAGGGACAACAGATCTTATGCACGTGAAGTGTGCGTGGATTTCGGTGCATGCACGGAATGCTCGACTCCTGAGAGAGGCGTGGCCAGGCACGAGGCATTGGCAGCGCAGCAAGCGCGGGCCCTTTACACACACTGCAAGCGCCCAGACCCAGCACACCCTTCACCCAGCGCATGCAGCCTACTCGCTGTCGTAGCAGTGCTCATAGAGCCAACTTCTCCTTTGGTACACCCACAGCCTGCAGGGCGGCGCAGAAGGCGAGGCGGTCTTGCTCCGCCTGGTTGTGGCAGGGGACCACGTCAAGGACGTCCAGGCGCCCCTGCTGCAGCAGGCTACCCACACAGCTGAGGAAGGCCGGCCACGATGGGCCACCAGCGGGATACGAGGAGCACAGCCGCAGCTGCTCAAGGCAGGGGTGCATGGCCGCAGCCTCGATGCTTGGGCAGAACAAAATGCAGCAGTTTCTAAAGCTCAGGCGGCGCAGGCGTGGGAAGCCAGCCAGGCTGCCCAAGGCGCGGGCGTCGAGGGGCGCCCCAGGCATAGCTATGACTGCATTCCAGCGATCGGCATACCGCCCAAGACGCAGCTCCTCAAGGGCGGTGAGCACGCTCACGCCCTCGGGCAGGTGCTCAAAGCCGCCATGGGACAGGTCGAGGTGCTTCAAGCGGCTCATGGCCAGGATGCCTGGGGGAAAGACCGGCGGGTTGTGGTCCGCCAGGCTGAGGCCGGTCAGAGCGCCCAGCGCGGCTATGCCCGGCAGCGCGTCCTCGCCGTCAACCGTAAACACGCAATCATCAAATTCGAGACACTTGAGCGCCGGCAGGCGCGCCCAGCCGGTCTCGCAGCGCAGGCCTCGGAAGCCAGACAGCTTCAAAGAGGTCAGCTGCGCCAGGCGCGACAGGCAGGCAGGCAGCGGGGCATCCATGCGGATGTACTCAAACTGTAGGGTCAGCGCGCGCAGCCGCGACAGGCCGGCCAGGCCGGCCACCAGGTGCGAAACGCGCGCAGGGGGCGGCATGTCGAGATTGTCAACCCCGCCACACCGTATCCACAGCTTGAGCCCCTCCAGTGTGCGGGCTCCTGCCAGGTCTCCCCCAAATGAATCGGGCATCGGATTGGTTCCGCTGTCAAGCCTAATGTACAATGTCAGGTGCAGCAGGCACATGCAGCGGCCTATGGCGCGCGCGGCCCCGGCCAGGAAGTCCCAGGCAGGCGTCTGCTGGAGAAGTGCACGAGGCATCAGCGTACATCTTGACCACGCCGAGCGACTCAAGGGCAGGTAGGCTCTTCAGCAGGAGCGACAGCCGCTCAGCGTCCCTGTCGACCGCCTCGAGGCCGGACATGTGCTTCACGGCGGCGCCTTGCACCCGGAGCCAGCGCAGGGCGCACGCTCCCGAGTGCGTGCCTGCGGCAGTTGCGAGCACAGCGCCTGCCTTAGTGCCTGACGTGCTGACCATGCGCTTGGGAGTCAAAGTGGCAGCACGAGCAGCGTTCTTCAGGGAAAGCTGCGCGGCTCTTTTACCACTGCCAGACTGCACCACAAGAGCACTGCCGGAGGAGGCCGCGCACTGAGCCGTCCCAGCGCCCGCCACAAACTCATGGTGCTGTAGCAGTTCAGCGTGGTGCAGAACGGCTCATTGAGAGCGTCCCGAAACCGCCTGCGGGCACGACTCAGGCCCAATGCAGTGCTGTCGCAGGCTCTTGAACGCTCGGACGCCGTGCAGCGCGCACCTGCAGACTGTCTGCAGCCTGAAACACTTTGTCGAGTGCATTTTCATAAGGTGGCCCGCACACACCTGCAGAACCTGCGCAGGCCGAGCAGGGCCTGTCGGCAGCGCGGCAGGCACAGGGCGGCTTCATCCTGGGCAGCGCAAACACTACAGCACACACACCTCTGCAGGAAGCTCGTCGAGCCGCACTGTCTGTGCCCGGGAGGTCATGCTGGCGGTGCACTTGAGGACGAGCGCAAGCGCCGTGGTTTGGAAGGGGCTTCAAGTTGCCTTTTCTGCAACAGTTGCACAGAGAGCTGTGCGCTGCCTGTATGTCTGGGGTAGCTTGGCGCAGCGCTGTCGGTAAAGGTGGTGCGTCGGATGGAGGCTGCTCTGACGCACTTTCATCTCGCCTTGGACTCGCTGCTAGAGAGGGCCCGTTTTCCTGGTCAAATCACACAGTACTCCCTGGAAGTACGAGCTGGATGCGCTCTCAAGCTCACAAGTTAGAAAGTGGCTGACGTGACAATGTGCCGTCCTGCCAACACGCTGCGACGGGCTCGTCTTGCCTGCGAAACTTGGGCAACATGCAGATGTGGTCCCTGTACCATAGGCGAGGCTGTGCGCCCGCCCGCTGAGGCTGTGCTGCCGCGCCCGCTGGAGCACTTCCGAGCGCCCCGTACTCAGCAGGATGCTTTGAGCTGGGCGTTGACAACGTACGCGCTGGCCGGTCTTGGGCGCCTGGACGAGGTCCTGCAGCGGCGCATCAAGGCCGCGCTCGAGCCGTGCGTGGCGGGCGGCAACAGCTCAGTCACGTTTCAGAGCGTAGCGCTCTGGCCCTGAGCCATGTGCACGACTCGCAGAGTTGCTGAGCGCGGCCCTTGCTGGCACGCGCGGCAGGTGCCAGCACTGCGCCAGGGCTTCATCTCTGGGTCCGCCAGCGAGCGCGGCGGCGCTGTTACCTTCGCGGGCCTCTGCGCGGCCTCGCCCTGACAGCGGTCGGACTGTCTGCGCCACGGGCGCCTTCCGCCGCGGTTGGGCGCAGCGCATCTGGCTGGCGCCAGGCTGCTTGCCGCAGGGCTTTACCTGGCTTGCGCTGCTGGAGGCCAGAGCTGGACGGCCTGCCCTGCCGCCCTGCGTGTGTGTGGGGCGCACACCCGGCCCTGCGCCAGGACGCGCGCCCGTCGCGGCCGCAAGCCGCTGCGTCGACGGCGTGGAGCCGTCGGACATGCATGGACCTGCGCACGCACGACCTGCCGCTGCTACGGGGACTCGCGAGCCGTCCCGCCCTGGCTGTGGAGTGCATTGACGGCGACGCAAGGGTGAGCGTGAGCGTGCCGCAGTGCGTCCGCAGCCAGTACATGCGAGGCCCCAGGCGGGCGCCCCATGCTCGGCCGAGCGCTTGGCACTGCAGAGCCTGTTCCGGCAGCCCGCTCTGCTAGCCGCGGCAAACAGCGTCAGAACTCTCACCAGGGTTGATCGAGGGCGCGGGCGCGGGCGCGGGCGTGGGCAGCCTGCGCGCGGCGAGTGGTGGGTGCTGCGGCCGGTGTGCTTTCGGGATGTTTAACTCGCCATACATGCGGGGCGCCCTGCAGGGCCTAGCCGGGCGCGGGTGTCCGCAGCAGTGCACGCCGAAGCGGCTTGCGGCGGTGCATGCACACTCGCAAACCGTTGCATGGCGCAACAGGCCCGACCCTGGGTCGGATAGAGCCTTGGTTGCATGTGAGAGGCCGATGGGGCATGTTTGCGGAGCGCCCGACACGGCGGCGCTGGGGTGTGTACGCGCACATCAGTCTGCTGTGTGGTGCGCGCGCGCGCGCCCGGTGCAGCTGATGAAGGCATGCAGTGCATCGCGCAGACAGGTCTGCGCTGTTGCCCAAGTCAAGAGTAGTGCGCCGAACAGAGGCGGACGTCCGTGCAGGCTCTGCGCCGGGCTCATGGCGGGCGGATTGCATACGCACTGCAGCATGCCGTTGCTCGGCGCGCGAGCACCTTCGGGGCTGTGAGTGGGTGCATGTTGGTATTACCCTTGGTGCCTGAATGTCAAGCTCCCGGCTTTATCGATGAACCAGTGTAACGTAGTGTAATGTTCCATCGTGCCCGCATCAAAATGTTTGTATACAAACATGCATGTCTGTAGCAATAGCAGCGGCAGAGCGCCAGAGCACGCCCCGCAGGCGTCCCACTCGCACGCACACATTTTTCTTTTGTTCAACAATGCTGCTATACACAAGTGTCACATATGTCTATTCTGCTCTACGCAAGTACACGCATGTCTGTTCACTCTGTTTGGCCACACACAGCAGCATGCTTGGGAAACGCTCAAAATGCACGCTCTGCAGGTCGATGCCTCCCAAAAGAGGGCCCGGGCACCAGCGCCCATGAGCCAGCACCGCAGCGCATCCAGCGCTTCTGGCCAAACCCTTGCAGGCGCCTGTGCGGCGCAGGGCTGCACAGGTCATCGCGCCAGAGCAGACACGCAATGTGAGGACATCCTGTTGGCGCGTTGACAGACTCGGGTGCGCATCGCACCCGCGGGAAGCGGCCGCGCGCACACTGCTCGTGCCGCAGAGCGTGCGCCTGCGCCGCGCAGGACGAGCCGCTGCACTCCGGCGCGCTGGCGCACACCGACGTGAGTCGGTACAAGTGCGAAAGAGGCGGCCACCAGCTCTACGCTGCACATCAGCCTGCACGCAGCAGCGCACGGGGCATGCGCGGCAGGCGGGCGCCGCGCGGCCGCGCCTGTCAGGCGCGCGCTTGCAGGCGCTGGCACGCGCCCTTGTGCCCCGCGCGCCAGGCCGCCTTGTGGCACGCCGGCGAGCAGAAGCGCGCGGTGTTGCAGCCGGAGCACAGCTGCGTCGGCAGGCCGGCCTCCGACGCGCCGGACAGGTTGCCGCACCTGCGCGCGCACGCCGCGCTGTCAATTCAGGGCGTCGATGTGCACGCGAGCGGGCGATGCGGCCGGCAGGAGCAGGTGCGCACCCCGACCACCAGCAGCCCACGGGGCGCAGCGCGGGCGTGGCCAGGCGCAGGTCGTCCAGGGTGGCCTGCGACGGGCCCTCCGCCGCGAGGCCCGGCGCGACCTCGGCCTCAAAGCGCGCGATGGCGGCCGCCATGGCGGCCAGCCGGCGCTGTAAAACAGTGCTGCTTGGCTCTGACAGCGCTGGCTCGCCCAGCTGCAGGGCGGCCTGCCGCCGCGCCCGCACAGCGTCAGCAGGACAGCGCCTGCCTGCAGAGGTCGGCCCGGGTGCTGCGGGGCGCGCGCGCACCACCGCCGGCGAGTGCTCCCCAGCGGCGCGCAGCACGCCGTCCATGCAGCGCCGCGCGTGGGCCGCCGCGCGCTCGCGCTCGGGCGCCTCGTGCGCGTCCACAAAGCGCTGCGCCAGCCGCGCGGCCGCGCCCAGCGCGCCGCCGCGCGCGAGCGCCGCGGCCAGCGCGCGGGATGCGCCGGCCAGCTTGGCGACCCCGTCCACCAGCGCGACCGTGACATCGTTCTCTGCACACATCACCCACTGACCGTACGGGCTGCTCGTGTGGCGCCTGGCGGCCGCTCCGCTGCCCGTGGCGTGCACGCCCGGCGGGGGCCCGCCTGCGCGCGGGGCTGCGCTCGAGCGCCGGCTACGAGGCGCGCTGCGGGCCAGCACGTGCTTGCATTCAAGCGCGCGCGCGCACGCGTCACGCACATTCAGGTGGACGCCACCACATGCGGGCGCCCCCCGACACTCCCTGGCGGGTTCAGCAGGGCGCGCACAGCGCTCGGCCAGCGAAGGGCACCAGGCCCGCGCACGCCGGCACGACCGCCTGGCAGCCCTCGGGCCCGCCGCGCGCCGCGAGCTCGCCGATGGCGACCTGCGCAGCCGCGCTCCCGGTCGGCGCACGGGGCGGCGCGGAGCGCGGCCGGGCGGCGACGGCGGGCAGGCGCGCGCGCACCAGCATCCTGGAGAAAAAGTCCGACTCGCCGTCGGTGCCGCCCGCGCAGGGCAGCGGGAGGTCCAGCGCGCGCACGCTCTCGGGCGGCGGGAGCAGCAGCGGCAGCAGCTGCGCCGCCGCGTACGGCAGCGGCTCCGTCGGCACCGCGTTCCCGGCCGCCCGCAGCTCCGCGCCGCGGCTCAGCAGGTCGGGCCCGTACGCGCAGAACATGCCCTGCCGCCCCCGCGCGCAGCGTTGCGGGCACGAGCGGGCGCGCCGCGCGCGGCGCGCCGCGCGTCGGGCGCCGCGGCCGCCGCAGGGCTGCAGCGGGCGGCGCGGCGCACCCGGAACCCTGCGCGCGGGGGCGGCGCCCGGCGCGCGCGCGGTCGCGAGCAGGCTGGCCAGCGTCGCGAGCAGCGGCCGGGCGGCGGGCGGGGCGGCCGCGCCGGCGCCCGCCGCCAGCAGCAGCTCCACCGCGTGCTTCACCGCCTGCGCGCAGGCGGCCGCGCCCAGGGTCCGGGGCCGCACCGCGCCCAGGGTCCAGGGCCGCCCCACGCGCAGCCCCGGCGCTGCTACAGCCCCGGCCGCCGTGCAGCGGCGACATGCACGGCCGCCACGGCGCAGCGCCGCCGCTGCACAGCTGTCGGAGCTCGCGACAGGGGACCAGGCGACGCCGCGAGCGCGCCTTGCCCGCAGACACGCCGGCGTCCTGCTTCGCCGCGACGCCCAGCGCGTCCGGCGCGCGCCGCAGCGCGGCCTCCACCGCCGCTCGCGCCGCTCGGCGTCCTCGCGGGGCGCGCCCGCGCGGACCTGTGCGCGCAGCAGGCGGCGCTGCGACGGCCGCATGCCGTGGGACGACCCGACGCCGCCTCTGCACGCAGGCCTCGGGCGCGGCGCCGCCCGACAGCGGCAACGGGCAGCCTGCGGCCTTGGGGTTACACAGGCGGCGGCGGGCGCGCGCGCCCCGCCTGGATGCATAGGGTATCGATCGGGGCCGCACCAGGTGCGCCCAGGGCGGCCGGCAGCGCACGAGGTCCTCGAGCGTGCCCTGCAGCAGGTGCGGGTCGGTGCTGCCCAGCGACGCGTCGCGCGCGCTCGCCTCGCGCGCCCCCTGCGCCCCGGCGGGGCCCGCGTCGCTGGGCATCGCGCAGGCCGCGGGCGGCTGCCCGCATCCGCGGCGGGCCAGGGCGAGCGCACTCCGCGCGGCGCTGCGAGACGCGCGTCGGCCTGCGCCTGCACGCATGGGCGGCAGGCTGGCGGCCGGCACGGCGACGGCCTCGCCATGCGCCGCGGCCGCCGCCTGCACCAGCCACCTGCACCACTGGGCGCCGCCTGTGCGCGCCCGCGCCCCTCGCGCGCGCACCAGGTCGGCGACGCGCTGCGAGGCCCACAGCAGCATGGCGTACAGGCTGCGCATGCCGCACTCGCGCTCCCCGGCGGGCGCGCGCGCGCTCAGCTCCCTGGAGCTCAGCAGCTCGCCCAGCACGCTGGCGGCCACGCACGCAAGCGCGGCCGGGATGCGCCGCGGGCCTGCGACATGCGGCGCCGCCCTGAGCCGCGGCAGCCCGAGACCCGTCACGAGAGCGCACGGGCGCGCGACCCTGCGATGCACCGCGCGAGCCGCGCGGGAAAGGGGGTGCGGAGGCGGGGCGCACCGCGCTTGCCCAGCTGCACATAGCGCAGCAGCAGCGGGGCCAGGCGGTCGACCAGCAGCGCCTGCAGCCGCTGCTCCACCTCTGGGTCGAGCCGGCGCGCGCGGAGCGTGTCGGAGTGCGCCTGGATCGCGCAGCGCGCGCTGTGCAGGGTCACGCTGCAGATGCAGAGGTCGGCGGCGGAGTCGCCTGCGCGCACGGCCGCACGCGCTCGCGCCCATCCAGCGACCCGGCCCCAACCAGCGCGCTGCCTGGGCGCGTCGGCGCGCACCGCAGCCCCCGCACAGCCCCTGCTCCACGACGCGGATGAGCGGGTCGCCCGCGGGCGCGCTGCAAAAGGCCTTCAGGTACGCGGCGCGCGGCGCCTCGTCGCGCACCGCGTCGAACAGCAGCGGCGCGGCGGCCAGGTGCTGCGGCGGGGCGGGCCGCGGTCAGCCGCGCGCTCGGCGCAGGGAGTGCGCGCAGCGGGCCGCGCGCGCGCGCGCTCACCTCGGAGGCGGGGCTCAGGACGCTCCTGCGGTCCGCGAACAAGGCTGCCTCGGGCGCAGGGGGCGCAAAGCGCGGCGGCAGGGCGGGATCGCCGGCCAGCCACGCGAGCACCGCGCAGAGGCCGCAGTGGTACTGCGCCAGGACCGCGGTCGGGAGCGCGGACGACGGGGCCGCCCCGCCCAGCGCCTCCAAGTGCTCCACTGGTAGACCGCCTGCGCGGCGCGGCGCCGGCTGGGCGGCGGCCCGCGCGGGGTTGGCCTGCCGCGCGGCGTCGCCGCACCTGCTGCAGTATGGGTGCGCACATGGCGAGCAGGGCGCAGGCATTGCCGCTGTCCGGGCTGCTCGCCGCCAGCTCCGCCCACGACGTGGCCGCGCCCGCGGCCAGGCCATACATGTCGCACGCCGCATACCTGCGGCCGCGCGAGGTGGTGAGCGCGGGCGCGGCCGCCTCGGCGGGCGGGCAGCCTGCAGGCGGGCGCGCGCGCGCGCCGCGCGCTCACCTCTCGGCGGCCTCGCGGATGGCCGTGCGGCACTCGGCGGCCGCCCGCACGAAGAAGGGGCACTTGAGCATGGTGCAGAGCGCCTGCAGTATGTAGACCACCCAGACCAGGCACGTGTCGTCCCCGCCCCGCTCCAGCCAGGCCAGCACGTCGCGCCAGAGGATGCGCCGCACGATGCTCGCCAAGGTGCCGACGGCCGCGCCCCTGTACACGAGCCTGGCTTCGTGCAGGGCGAGGCCGCCGTCCCTGGTCACAGCCTGCAGCAGCTCGTGGTGTATGAGGGGCGTCAGCAGGTACACCGCGTCGGGGCACATCAGGTCGGCCGCGCGCAGGGGGCACATGGCCCCGGCTGCCAGCGCCGGGGCCCCGGCCTCAAGCGCCCCGAGCCCCACGGCGGCCTCGGCCGCCAGGCCTGCCAGGGCGCACATCTGCTGGGCTCCTCTGCTAGGAGCAGGAGCTCCGAGCTGAGTCAGAACGGGCGGGACCGGGTACTTTGATGGCACATCCATGGGTGGCTGTTGACTTCATCCATATCAAATGCCGGTGACCTGCGGTGCCCGCAGCCTGCAGCCATTGCCAGCTGTCCTCGAGCTGCACACCGCGCGAGCGCAGAGCAGCTGGCATGATGAAACGCGGACAACCTGATGCTGGCGTGCAGGTGCGGCAGCAGCGTCACTGATCCCTGCCTCTGTGGCCAGCGCCTGCCTGTGTTGATGTCCTCCTGTTGCACATTGGTGTCCTGGTTGCACGTCCCCGCGCAGCGACACAATCAGCTTGTGGACGTGAACTGACCCAGCCCCGCCTCCCGCCCCAGGGCCGGAGCTCCAGCGCTGCCGACGGGGACGGGCGCTCCTGCACGCTCAAGCTCGAGCCTGGCAGCACGCCTGTGCGCTGCGTGCGGCCGAGGCTTGGGCACGAACAACAAGGCCGCGAGGAGCCTGCTCAAGAGCTCAATTCTGTGGCGCTGGTAGGCCTGCTCGCGCCTAGCACTAGACTGTGCTATAGCAGGCTGCAGACGCGCTGTGGGCTGCACCTGAGGTCCAGCAAATCAGCGTCACGGTCTGTGACCAGGACAGCGTTCGTGGGTGTGGGGGCACGCCTGCGCTGGATGGGGCGCTGGCAGCTCGCGGCTGTGCTGCGTAAGAAGGTCGCGGGTGTGCCTGACTCAGAGGCGTCCAGAGCCAGGAGAGCGCCAGCAAATTGCTGCTGCGCAGGAGCGGCATGCGGTGGCGTTGGCAACCCTGCTCAAGGGCAATAGCCAGTACAGCGTCATCGCGGGCGGGGGCGCGGCGGCGCTGGTCGGGCTGCTGGCGCCTGGCTGGACAGATGCGGTGCACGAGCAGGCCGCGGCAGCGCTGCGCCACCTGTGCGCAAGCAACGCCCAGAACCACGACAGCGTGAGGGTGTGCGGGGGCGTGCCGGCGCTGGTCGCGCTGCTGGCGCCCGGCGGCTCTGCCGCTGTGCACGAGCAGGCGGCTTGGGTGCTGCAGTACCTGTGCTTTAACAACGCCCAGAACAGGGACAGCGTGCGCGAGTGCGGCGGCATCGCCGTGCTGGTCGCGCTGCTGGCGCCCGGCGGCTCCGCTGGCGTGCAGACGCTGGCTGCGGGGGCGCTGACAAACGTGTGCGTCAGCAACACCCAGAACAAGGACAGCGTCCGGGAGTTCGGAGGCATTGCGGCGCTCGTCGGGCTGCTGGCGCCCGGCGGCTCTGCCGCTGTGCAGGGAGCGGCTGCTGGGGCGCTGCGCAACCTGTGCTCTGACAACGCCCAGAACAGGGACAGCGCCAGGGAGTGCGGGGGCGTTGCGGCGCTGGTCGGGCTGCTAGCGCCCGGCAGCTCTGCTGCCCTGCATGAGCGAGCGGCTTGGGCGCTGCGGAACTTGTGCGCGTACAACGCCCAGAACAAGGACTGCGTGCGGTGGTGCGGCGGCATTGCTCCGCTGGTGCGGCTGCTGGCGCCCGGCGGCCCTGCTGCCGTGCGCGAGCAGGCTGCTGGCGCGCTGTGGAGCGTGTGCTCTGACAACACTGCCAACAAGGACAGCGTCAGGGAGTGCGGGGGCGTGGCGGCGCTGGTCGGGCTGCTGGCGCCTGCGTGTCCTGCTGCTGTGCATCAAAATGCAGCTGGCGCGCTCGCGATGTTGACCAGCGAGGGTGGGCTGTGCCGGGATGCAGCCAGGGCATGCGGGCCGGTTGCAGCCCTGCAGCGTGTGCTCGCATGCGCCAGCTCGGCATCAGCGCACGAGCGGGCCGCGGCGGCGCTGCGCAACCTGGGGCATGCTCAGTAGGGTGGTTAGCAGGAGCCTCACTAGTGCCGGCCGCGCGCCCTGCACACACGGCGCGCGACCAGGGCTTGCGCGGCGCGGCGCGCACACGAGCTCGGGTCACCGGTGGCCCAGTGTGTTTGTCTGCAATGTGTTGCTCGGGGAGTGGAGCGAGTAAAGCAACGCATAGACTGTCTGACAGACAGCAATCTGTTCCACCGGCAGCTAGTTCTGCGTGCTCTGTTAGAAGCGCTGAATGTCAACAGGACTTGTAACTTCTAAGTTGGGCTGCAAGCGGCGAATTGCTCTGTGCCTTAACGTCTCTGCTCAGTCATGCCGCAGCGTGCGAGTCCCATTTCAGCACTGTCTCCAGGCTCCAGCTGTCGTATAGACGCAGACATGGTCACATGCGCAGCCGCTCGCTGGGTTGCATGGCGCAACTTCAAATGCAGTTGCGGTTTGCTTTCAGACTGTGGTGGTTGGTGCCCATGATGCCCTTCATTACAAGTCTTGCATGTGTTCCTAAGTGCACTGCTCGCAAGACATTTTTGTCCACAGCAGACCAGTGGCCGCAAAGCCGATGCATGTCACAGCAGCGCATGGGTCACCCTGCTTGCACTAACCTTCTTGTGACCTACACCGCACAAATGCAAACAACAGCACACAGGCAGAGACAGCACCACACATGCGACATGTGATTCAACTCCCGAACATGCCTGATGTTCATTTGCAAAAAGAGAGGGTCTGCTCTTCCTGGACAAGGAGTACAGCACAGGTAGGGAATCCATGCTGCCGTGCCGGCGCGCAGGCAGTTATAGCCTGAGCAGGGACGTGTCGCAAAAGAGAAAGGCAAGGTCTGATGAAAGGCAGAAAAGATTTTCACACAGCACAGACGGTATAGGTAGGGTTAGGGCATAGGGCAGGCAGGTATAGGTATAGTAGGTATAGGGCAGGTAGGGGGTAGGGTAGGTAGGTAGGGTTAGGTAGGGTTAGGGTTAGGTAGGTTAGGTTAGGGTTAGGGTTAGGGTTAGGGTTAGGGTTAGGGTTAGGGTTAGGGTATAGGGTTAGGGTTAGGGTTAGGGTTAGGGTTAGGGTATAGGGTTAGGGTTAGGGTAGGGTAGG
>JAABUV010002554.1_pt1 | contig 24435 bp, 16 predicted proteins | sample 5559971 | NCBI WGS metagenome assembly JAABUV01 (sample SAMN10711881, study PRJNA513362) | rock metagenome | isolation source: Antarctica rocks | place: Antarctica: Victoria Land, Knobhead nord | collected 2015-12-19
CCGCGGGTAAAGGAAGACCTCGCCGGGGCGAGCCTCGGGCAGGACCGCCCCCAGGAGCGTCTCGTAGGCCAGGCCCGCCGGCATCCCGTGCCGGGTCCAGGCCGCGTCGAGGCCATGGATCCGCTCCTCGACCTCCTGGGCCGAGGGGTCGGACGGCTCGCCGTCCTGCCGCCGAGCCCGCCGGACCACGGCCGCTTCCAGCGCGATCGGGACGACCGGCGGCCCGGCCCCGAGCGACTCGCGGATCGCCTCGGCCGAGAGGTCGTGCATCTCGTGGGAGGCGGCCAGCAAGGCGATCTGGGCGGCCTGCTCGAACCGTTCGAGCGTGGCCACGGCGGCGGCCGGGGGCTTCGGGACCGGCACGGGCACGGACGCGGGCGCGGGAGCCGGGACCTGGGCGACCGTCAGGATCGCCGCCACGAGGCCCCGGGGCCGGGTCGTCACCTTGGGTCGGGCGGGCTCCGGAGGCTTCCTGGCCTTGGGGAGGGAGGGGGACGCGAGAACCTGGCGGAGCATCTGCCGCCAGGCCGATTCGGCGGCGGCCCGGTCGCCCCGGTCGAGCGCGGCCTGACCGCCCTCGCGGAGCATGGCCAGGGTCCACCGGGCGTCGGGCTGGCGGCGGGCGGCCTCCAGGGCCCGGGCCTCCAGGGTCGCGCCGGCCTTCCGGGTCGGCTCGTGCTTGAGGCATTCGCGGGCGACGAGCCAGAGCCCGATCTGGCCGGCGGCCTCGGCCCGCTGGCGGGCGTTGGGTCGGGAGCCGGGCGAGACGGCGTCGAGCGGGGCGGCCTCGACCAGCTCGACCAGCCGGTCCGAGGCCCGCGTGAGCCCGGGAGAGTCGTCCTCGGCCGCGGCGACCAGGGCGGTCGCGATCGCCGTGGAGAGATCCTTCGGGTCGGCCTCGGCCCGGCGGGCAAGGACGGCCTTGACCTCTCCGAGGAACCGGGGATCCTCGATCTTCGTGCCCGACCGGACCGCTCCGAGGAGGTCGAGCAGGCCGTTCTTGCCGCCCCGCCGGGGGGCCCCGAGGGTCCGGTCGAGGAGGCTGGTGACGGCGGCCTTGTCCAGCTCCTTGGGCTGGACGATCAGGGCGAGATCCACCGGCGGCGTCGGTCCCTTCCCCTTCTCGGCCGGGGGCGGGACCAGGGCCCGGAGCGTCTTGGCCAGGTTCTCGGGGGTCAGGGCCTTCAGGGCGGCGTCCATCCCCTGGGTCGCCTGCTGGGTCATCTGATCCTGATTGCCGTTCCACTGGCGGGAGGCGGCCAGGCCCTCGGCGTCGCCGAGGATCTCGTCGAAGAACCGGACGGCGTCGGCCGGGTAGCCCAGTTCGACCATCTGCTGGCCGAAGGCAAGGTTGTTCTGGAGCTTCTGATAGGCGGCATAGCCCTGGTTCCCGGGCCCGTAGTTGCGGTCGCTGGGCTTCCGGGCGTTTTTGAGGACGAGGTCGCGGGCCTGGGCGTCCTTGCCGGCCTTGTGGTAGAGCGTGACCAGCCGCTTGGCCGGGCCCCACTGGTAGTCCATCCCGTTGTCGTCGTCCTCGACCGCCCCCTCGTAGAACTTCAGCTCGACCTCGGCCAGCGGCTTGCTGTCGGTCAACTCCTGACCCACGATCATCCGGGCGCTGGAGGGAATCTCCTTGTCCCTGGCCAGGAGGTCTTCGAGGATCGGCCGGGCCTGCTCGGCCTTGCCCCGGCGGACCAGGATGATCGCCTTGAGGGCCCGGCCGCCGGACCATTCGGGGAACTTCCGGATCCCCTCGTCGACCTCCTTCTCCAGCGCGTCGAGCTTTTTCTGCTTGGCGGCCCCTTCCAGGAGCCGGCTGACCACTCCGGTGACCTTGCCATCACCGTTGTAGGACTGGATCTGGTCGATGGCCTCCCACGGGGCGATCGAGGCTCGGCCGGGGGCGGGGATCACGGCCTCCCGGAGGTTGTCGTAGATCTCGGGAAGCTGCCAGACGGTGTCGCCTTCCATGTTGCCCAGCATGTTGGTCCGGCTCTCAGGGAAGGCTTTCCAGGCCCGGCGGAACAGCTTCATCCCGAGGTCGCGGGTCTTCTCGTCCTGGGTCAGCGAGGCGACGATCTGCTGGATCCCATAAGGGTTGTTGCTGAACGCCTTGAGGTCCACGTCCTCGAAGGCCCGGCCCAGTTCTTCCATCTTGCCGGCCTGCTGGAAGGCGTTCTGGATCTCCCAGTAGCGGTTGGAATAGAGCGCCGGCTCCTTCCGGATCGCCGCGGCGAAGTGGGCCACGGCGCCCTCGGCGTCGCCCGACTGGAGCATCTGGGTGGCGATCTGGTAGCGGAGCCTGGCGTCGTCGGGGCGGAGCGCGGCCAGCCGGTTGTAGGTGGCCTTGACCTTCTCGGCCTGGCCGTCGGCCTTGTAGTAGTCGGCCAGCGACTGGAGGGCCTGGACGGAGTTCGGGGCCGCCTTGAGCTGGGTCTCGGCCCGCTCGATCAGCTCCTTGAGCTTGCCGGACCGGGCGAAGACCTGGATCGCCTCGCGGCGGGACGACTCGTCAGGGTCATTGTTGTTGTTGGGGGAGAATGGCTTATTCGAGCTGGCCCGGAGAACCTGGTTGGCGACCTGAAAGGCGACGTCGGTCTTGCCTTGCTGCTGGTACTGGAGCATCAGGGCGACCAGGGCCGAGGTGTTCCCGCCGGCCCTCCGGCGGGCCCGGGCGAGCACGGCCTCGGCCAGGTCGTGCATCCCGAGCTGGTTCATCTGGGCGGCGAGCTGGACCTGGGTTTCGGCGTCGAGCCGGAGCCCGAAGAGTCGCTCCGACGCCTTCCGGGCCCGATCGACGTCGCCGGCCAGGACGGCCAGCCGGAGGGCCAGGATCTCGCGGCGCTGGACGGTCTTCTGATCGAGCGGCTCGACCGCGTCGACCAGCTCCAGGGCCTCGGCCGGCTCGCCCCGCTTGGCCTGGATCTCTGCCACGCCGAGCCGGAGGTCGACGTCGCCGCCGGCCAGCTCGACGGCCCGGGTCAGGTGGCGGACCGCCTCGTCCTTGTCGTCGGACCACCAGGCGAGGTAGCCCAGGGCCAGGGTCGGGTAGACCTTCTCCCCCTCGGGCAGGCGGTCGGCCTCGGCCTTGAGGTGGGCCGTCAGGTCGCTCAAGAGGTCGTCCCGCTTGTACAGCTCGAAGGCGTTCCGGAGAACCTGGATCGCGGCGAAGTCGAAGTAAGCGTTGGGCGTCGGATAGTCGAGATTGACGTATTTGTGCGCTTTACCGACCAGGATCGCGTAATTCGACCGCCCCGAGGTGCCGGCCGAGTTCTTCGCCCTGGCCCGGCGGGCGACGGCCTCGGGCGCCCGGACCGCGGCGAGGTAGCGGTCGAGGAGCCGGGCGACGTCGCCGTAAGCCCTGGCTCCGGCCCGGTGGTTCATGACCTGGGCGAAGGCATCGGGATGCTCGGGGCTGGTATTCGCCGAGGTGGCGGCCGGGTTGCCCGCCCGGAGCCGGTCCGACCTGTCCTGGAGGGTCAGGAGGTCGTCGACGCTTCCCTTCTCGGCCACCAGGGTGATGGCCGCGTCGACCGAGGCGACGCCGTCCGAGGCGGCCAGGGCCTCGCGGTAGAACGTCTCGGCCTCGTCGTCCCGCCGGGCCCGCTTGAGCTCGGTGGCCACGGTGCCCATCAGCAGGCTCGGAGCGTAATCGGGCCGCTTCCGGTGGAAGTCCCGGTAGGAGGCCATCACCCGTTCCAGATCCTCGGCCGGGAGCGGCGGGGTCCGGTCGACGGCCGCTTCGTTGCTCGGACTCCGGACGCTCGACGGCTTGTCCTCCCCCCGGGAGGGGAGCGAGGACAGGAAGGCATACTCGGCCGAGGCGTCGGCGGGGAGGGCCTTGACCAGCCCGAGGGCCGCCTCGAAGACCGCCGGCTCGTCGGCCCGGTCGAGCTGGAGGTAGTAGAAGTCCCAGCGGGCCCGGGGGTCGGCGCCGGCCTTGGCGACGGCCTCGCGGGCGAGCTTGAGGAAGTCCGCCTCCTTCTGCTCGCGGCTGGCGATGGCGTAGAGCCAGCCGAGCGCCGCCATCCGGGCCTGGCCGAACTCCGGGGGCGTCCAGGTCGTGGGCTGGCCGCCGCCGGAATAGTACCGGGTGGTGTCGAGCCTGGCCGCGGACCGGATCTGCCAGGCGGCGTTGATCCGTCCCTGGATCGGGAAGCTCGCCGAGGTCGCCGCGCGCCGGGCCGAGGCGGCGGTGGCGGTGGCGGGCTGGCCGGCGGTCGGGGCGTTGGGGTTCTTCTGGCGGGACTTGACCAGAGCCCCGGGCTCGTCGTCGGGGCGCTTGAGTCCCAGGATGGCGCGGAACCGGCGGGCGGCGTCGGCGGGCTTGCCCAGGGCATCCAGGGCGACCCCCTCGCGATACAGGGCCTCCCAGTCGCCGGGCTCCTTGAGCAGGAGCCGCTCGGTGATGGCCAGGACCGAGTCGTGCTTGCCGTGGGAGAGGAGGTTGTCGACCGCCGCCAGGACCCGGGCCGGGTCGTTGTTCTCGGCCGCCAGTCGGGACCAGATGGTTTCCGCCTCGGTCATCTCGCCGGCCCGGAGGTAGAGCTGGGCCAGCCGGGCGGTCCCCTCGGGGGTGGGGGCGATCTCGACGGCCTGCTTCTGGTACTTCGCCGAGGACGACAGGTCGCCCTCCTGCTCGGCCAGGCCGGAGAGCTGCCCGAGCAACGGGGCGTCGCGGGCGTTGGCCGTGAGGAGCCGCTCCAGCTCCAGCCGGGCCGTCCCGAAGTCGCCCGAGGCGGCGTGAGCCTGGGCCAAACAGAGCGACAGCTCGCGTGCCTTGTCGGGCTCGCGGAGCTCGCGTTCGAGCCGGCCGATCAGCCGGTCGAGTTGATTCCTCTGCAAGTATTGATCGGCCATCCGGGCGACGATCGACAGCTTCCCCTCGGAGTCCGGGGTCCGGGCGAAGGCCCGCCAGTAGAGTTCGATGGCCTCCTCGGCGCGGAACTGGCGGGCCAGGTTCTCGGCCAGGGTGAGCATCGCCTTGGGGTCCGTCGGGTTGGCCCGGGCGGCCCGTCGGAGGGCGTCGAGCCCCTCGTCGAGCTCGCCCAGCCCGAAGCACAATTCGGCGAAGAACTGGTGATGGTCGGGGTTCCCCGGGGCGGCGGCCAGGAGCTCGCGGCCGGCCTCCAGCGCCGGCCCTTTCCGGCCGAGGCGGGCCTCCAGCTTGGCGATCCCGGTCAGGTAGTCGGTCCGGGATCGGCGGTCGAGATTGGTCAGGGTCCGGAGGGCCTCGACCGAGCCGAGGAGGTCGCCGGCGGCCTCGCGGAGCCGGGCGGTCGCGACCCAGGCGGGGACCGACTTCGGGTCGATCCGGGTCGCCTCGCCGATCGCCCGGGCCGCCTCGGGCGCCTTCCCCTCGGCCTCCAGGAGCCGGGCGAGCCGGGTCCAGCCGGCGGCGGTGGGTTTCGCGGCAAGCTCCTTCCGGAGCCCTTCGGACCGGGCCGCCAGGGATCCCGAGGACTGGTAGGCGCGAATCAGCCGATCGACGACGGCCTCGGACTGCTCCTCGGCAGCGGCGAGGGTCTCGGCCTTCTCCAGGTCGGGCAGGGCCTCGGCGGGCCGGTCCATGGCGAGCCGGAGGTCGGCCAGCTTGAGCCGGAGGTCGAAGTCGTCCGGCTCCAGCCGGCATGCCTCGGTCAGCGGTTCGGCGGCCTCGGCGCGGTAGCCGAATCCGGCCAGGACCTCGCCGAGCCGGCCGAGGCTCCGGGCGTTCCGGTTAGCCCCGGCGGCGGTCGCCCGCCAGGTCGCCAGGGCGTCGGCTGGTCGCTTGAGCGTGTGATAATATTCGCCGAGGTACTCGCGGTACTGCGACGCCTCGGGGGCCAACTCGATCGCCCGGTCGTAGAGGTCGATGGCGTCGTCGGTCAGACCGGCCTGGCGGAACAGGTCGGCGGCCTGGGCCACGGCGACGGCGTCCCTGGCGTCGTCCGGGGCGAGCCGGCGCCAGACCTTCGCGGCGGCGACCTTCCGGTCGGCTTCGGGCCGGGAGGTGTCGCGGAGGAGCATCCGGCCCCAGTCGCGGACGACGTCGGGGTTGTTGGGCTCGGCCCTGGCCAGGGCCTCGTACTGGGCGGCGGCCTGGGTGAATTGGCGGTCCTGGACGAGCTGCTCGATCAGGGCGGTCCTCAGCTCGCGGCGGCTCGGGGCGAGCTTGACGGCTTGATCCAGCCACTTCCGGGCCTCCGCGGCGCGGCCCTGGCTGGCCAGGGTCCGGCCGAGGCGGGCCATGGCCTCGACGTCGTCGGGCGTCTTCTGGATCCAGCGCTCGTAATAGGCGGCCAGGCCGGCGAGGTCGTCGGTCCGGAGGAAGACCTCCTCGACCTTCCGGCGGACCTCGCGGGACAGCCAGCTCTCGGGGTCGAGCTTGCCGAGGAGCGTCTCGAAGTCGGCCAGGGCCTCGGCGGATTGGCCCAGTCGGACCTTCAACTCGGCGGCCTCGATGGCGAACTGGACCTGGCGGAACTTGTCGCGGGTCCCTTTGGCCAGGGCCTCGAACCGGGCGAGGGCCGGGGCGTCCTGCCCCTCGTCGGCCAGGGCGTGGGCGATCTGCTCCTGGACGCGGGGGTCGTCGGGGAAGGCCCGTTCAAGCCGATCCCAGACGGCCAGGGCCCGGTCGTTCCGGCGGGCCCGCTGGTGGACCCGGCCCAGGGCCTGGTAGATGTCGAGCAGGTCGGCCCGGGTGGGCTTGCGGCTCAGGGCCCGCTCGAAGGCCCCGGCCGCCTCGTCGGGCTGGCCGACCAGGACCAGGGCCTGGCCGAGATAGTAGGGCGGCATCGGGTCGTCGGGGCGGGTGGCCTCGGCCTTCCGGAGAGCTTCGACGGCGGCGGCGTCCCGGCCGCGCTGGGCCTCGACCAGCCCCAGGAGGAGCCAGGAGGCACCGTCGGCGGGGTCGGCGGCGACCCGATCGCGATAGGTCTTGGCGAATCCGTCGAGCGACCCGCGCTCGACGTGGTAGCCGTAGACTCGATCCAGCGCCGTCCCCCGCCGCGGGGCCTTCTCCAGGACGGCCAGGAACCGCTCCATCACCTTCCGCTCGCGGGCCTCGTCGACGGCCTCGGGGGCGTCGACGGGCCCGGGTCTGGCCGATCCGGAGGCCCCCAGGATCGAGGCCAGGATCAGCGCCGGGGCGATCATCGGGTGCCGGTTCATCCGCCGCCTTGCCCCTCGCGGTCGCGAGGTCGAGAGATCGGGACGAGAGATTCCGCTGGCCCCGCAAGCGTAGCCAGACCGAATTCCCTCGTCAACGATCCGGGCGGGCGGCCCGGGCGATCAGCGGACCAGCGTGTAAAGGTTCAGGTGCTCCATCAGGTCCACGATCCAGGGGTGGCTCCAGGGCGACCGGATCGAGTAACCGACCGATAAGACCGACAGCCCCAGGGCCAGCAGCGAGAGCCGCCGGGCTCCTTTACCCTCTCCGCCGCCGCCGAGCCCGGTGGGCAGCACGACCAGCCAGAACGGGATCAGCCAGATCAGCCAGCGAAGGGTGGACGTCGAGCCCCCGTAGTTCCGGGCCTTGGAAGTCTCGGTGTAGAGGGCCAGCATCCCGACGGTCAGGATCAGCGTTACCCACGAGACCGCCTTGAGCGGCCGGTCGCGGCCGGTGATGTTCCGGAAACAGGCGTAGATCGAGAACAGGAAGATCGGCGAGAGCGAGAAGATGCCATGGTGGCCGAAGGTCATGTGGAACAGGTAGAGGGCCTTCGGCTCGGGGTGGAGGTTGAACCAGTCGAATTCCAGCGGCGTGTTCCAGTAGCTCCCTTCATATGTATAGGACTTGGTGCCGAACTCCTCGTAGACGGGCATGAACTGGCCGAGGGCCAGATACTGCGTCCCCAGGAACGCCAGGATCGGCAGGGCCGCCGCCGGGGCGAAATACAGGAGGGTCCGGCGCGGGTCGCGGCTCGCCAGGAGGCCGAAGAGGATCACGCCGAAGCTGGCCGCGGGCATCTCGTTGCAGGCGCAGAAGCCGCCCCAGAACCCGGCCATCACGAAGTGCCCCGCCCTCGCCACCTTCTCCTCATGGATCCGGATCAACGCATAAAGGGCGAAGAATGCCGAGTAGGCGGCGACCGTGTGGTTGTTCAGGCTCGCGTTGAAGACGATCAGCGTGTTGCCCCAGGCGGCGGCGAAGAGGGCGACGAACCAGGCCCAGTCGTTGGGGGCATGGCGATCCAGGAGCCGGACGTAGAAGGCCAGGAAGAAGGCGAACGGGACCACGTTGGCCAGCAGGATGGCCGGCTTGAGGTAGAGGACGTAGGCCGGCCAGACGACCGGCGCGGGGGTCTCCTTGACGAACCGGGTCTGGCCGGGGTGGTCGGGGTCCTCCTTCTCAACGTTCCGCTCCAGCCGCTCCTGCCGGACCGTCGCCTCCAGGGGGACGCCGGACGCCTTCCGGATCGGGTACAGGACGCCGGCGATCAGGGTCGAGAACAGGGGCGGCTTGCTCGAATAGAAGTGCTCGGGCGGTTTCGCCTCCTTGGAGAACGGCTCGGCCTTTTTCACCTTGTCCTGGGTGTCCTTTTGCCAGGGGCAGTCGTCGATGGCGTAGGTCCCCCGCTCCAGGAGCGACCAGACCGTGCAGTACCGCGAGATGTCGTTGGCGGTGAGCTGGGTCGGCATCCGGAGGGCTCCCCCGAGCGACTGCGCCGTCGCCGCCACGATCACGATCAGGGCCACGAGGTGGCGGGCCTGGGACGGGGGGGCGGGGGTCGGTCGTTCGTCCATCGGGGGTCCCTTCGGGGATGGCTGATCTCGGGGTCGCGGAATTCCGATCAGGGTCGCCGGGAAGCTGGGCGGCTCATCGGGAATCGGAGATCCTGGAATCTGTGAATCTGAGAGTGGAGATCCTGGAATCTGAGATTCGGGCTTCGAGATCGTCTCGGCCACGCTGAAGGTGTCGGCCTCGCGGATGTTGTAGGCGGTGACCATCTCGGCCAGGATCCCCATGCAGACGAGCTGGGCCCCGACGCCGAGCAAGGTCCCGGAGTAGAACATCAGTGGCCGGGTTCCGATCGGTCGGTCGCCCATCAGCCAGATCACCGCCAGGTAGGCCAGCCCGGTCCCGCCCAGCGCCAGCATCCCCAGGCCCAGGGCTCCCAGGACGTGCAGCGGCCTCTGGCCGTAGCGGGACAGGAAGTGGACGGTCAGGAGGTCCAGGAGCCCCTTGATGAACCGGGCGACCCCGTATTTGGAGCGGCCGAACCGGCGGGCCCGGTGGTGGACCTCGATCTCCGAGACCCGGAAGCCCCGGTCGTGCGCCAGGACCGGGACGAATCGGTGCAGCTCGCCGTAGAGCGTGACCTCTTCGAGGACCTCGCGGCGATACGCCTTGAACCCGCAGTTGTGGTCGTGGAGCCAGCAGCCGGTCAGCGAGCTGACCATCCGGTTGAAGACCCGGCTGGGGCCGACCTTGTGCCAGGGGTCGTGGCGGGTCCGCTTCCAGCCGCTGACGACGTCGAACCCCTCCCCCTCGGCCAGTTTGGCGAGGAACCGGGGGATCTCGGCCGGGTCGTCCTGGAGGTCGCCGTCGAGGGTGAAGATGACCGAGCCCCGGGCCGCCCGGAACCCCGCCGTCAGCGCCGCGGCCTTGCCGAAGTTCCGCCGGAACCGGATCGCGCGGACCCTCGGGTCGGATCCGGCGAGCCCCCGGATCACGGCCCAGGATCCGTCGCGGCTCCCGTCGTCGACGAAGACGAACTCGACCGCGCCGAGCTCGTGGACCTCGAACGTCCGGGCCAGCTCGGCATGGAGGGTGGCCAGGCTCTCGGCCTCGTTGTAGAGCGGGACGACGACGCTGATCATGGCTCGGTGGGGCCCGGGGGCGCAGGGGGTGGAGGGGTGGGACGGATCCCGAACAAGACGGCCGCGGCCAGGATTTCGCCGACCACCCAGGACAGCCGCAAGACCAGCGCGGCGACCACCGCCAGGTCACGGTCGATCGCCGAGGCCAGGGCCGTCCAGAGGACCCACTCGCGGACGCCCAGGCCCCCCGGCGAGATCGGGACCACGAACCCCGCGACCGTCGCCAGCGCCACGCTCGCGATCGCCAGGAACCACGACGCCGGCGGGAGCCCGGCCGGCTGCAATCCCCGGATCACCGCCACCTGGCTCAGCCCGAGCAGGATCCAGCCCAGAGTCGACCACGCCAGCCCCTCGGCCAGCAGCCCGATCGAGAACCGGGGCCGCGCGATCATCGAGCGGTTCATCCGGGCCAGTCCCGCCAGCCGGGGGAACACCGGGGGCCAGACCACCACCAGGAACAGCAGGCCCAGGCCGAGGCCCAGAGCCGCCAGCGGCGCCTCGACCACGCGACCGCCGACCAGCGGGACCGGGACTCCGGCCGAGGGCCCCGAACCGATGGCGAACCCGAGCCCCGCCCCCAGCCCGCCGGCCGCCATCATCACCAGGGTCTCGTACAGGGTCGCGAACACGGCCGGGGCCGGGCTCGCCCCGGGGGGGGCGACCAACCCGGCCCGGATCACCACGACCATCGCCTTGCCCGGCACGTACTTGCCCAGGTGGCTCAGGAGGTAAGCCCGGAGCGCCGGATAGAGCCGGGTCGGGGTGGGCCCGGCCGCCAGGACCCGCCAGAAGAAGACGCCGAAGGCGACCAGACCCACCAGGTAGAGCCCGACCGAGGCCGCGACCCAGGCGAGATCCAGCCGGGGCATCCGGCCCCGTTCGAGCAGGTCGGCCCAGGTCCGGCGCACGTGGAGCCCCACGAACGCCAGGACCGTGACGGCGAGAACCACCTTGAGGGCCGGTTTGCCCCAGGATTTCCAGGATGTAGACGGCAAGGAAGTAGCCAGCATTCAGTAGCCAGCATCCAGCAGGGACCGAGATCGGAGGCGACGGGCACTCATCACATGGCCCTACTGGCGACTGGCGACTGGCGACTGCCCGCTGACTCAGGCCTCCAGCTTCCAGGGCGACCGGTATTCGCGGGCGACCATGGCGTTGGCCTTGTCGGCGTCGGGCCCGGTGAACTGCTCGGCCTTGGGGTCCCATCGGACGGGGCGGCCGAGCCGCAGGGCGATCGAACCGAGGTGGCAGACGATGGCCGAGCGGTGGCCGATCTCGACGTCACAGATCGGGCGACGGCGGGTCCGGACGCCTTCGATGAAGTTGGTCATGTGGTTCGACGAGTTGTAGAGCTTGACCGCGTCGGCGCCCAGCGGCTCGGAGAGGAGCTTGGGGTCGCTGGCGTCGATCCGCCCGCGGCTGACGAAGATCCAGCCGTTCTCGCCGATGAACCGGTTGCCGTTCTCGCCCACGGAGGTGGTGACCAGCCGGGTCCCGTCGACGTACTCGTAGTTGACGGCGAAGTCGTGGTGGCAGTTGTAGTTGTGGGCGAGATCCTTGGGCAGATCCGAGCCGACGGCTGTGGCGGCCACGGGGCCGGTGTCGTCCTTGCCGAGTCCCCACTGGGCGATGTCGTTGTGGTGCGCGCCCCAGTCGGTCAGCTTGCCGCCGGAGTACTCGTACCACCAACGGAAGTCGTAGTGGCACTTCTCCTTGATGTAGGGGACGTCGGCCGTCGGGCCTTTCCAGAAGTCCCAATCCAGCCCCTGCGGGACCTCGGTCTCCTTGAACGGGCCGCCGACGGGGTTCTCGCCGATCCGGGCCTCGACGGTGTGGACCTTGCCGATCCGGCCGTTCCGGACCAGCTCGCAGGCCAGGCGATAGCGGGCGTCGGAGCGCTGCATGTTGCCGGTCTGGAAGATCCGGTCGTACTTGTGGGTGGCCTTGACCATGGCCTGGCCCTCGGCGATCGTCAGCGCCAGGGGCTTCTCGCAGTAGACGTCGGCGCCGTACTTCATGGCCTCGATCGAGGTCAGCGCGTGCCAGTGGTCGACGGTCCCCACGACCACCGCGTCGAGGTCGTCGCGGCGGGCCAGGTCGCGAAAGTCGTTGAACTTGGCGACGGATTCGGGCTTGAGGCCGCCGCCGCCCTTGGCGACGTGCTTGACGAACTCCTCGACCGCCTTGTCACGGCGGTTGGCGTCGACGTCGCAGACGGCGACGAGCCGGACGCCCTTCTCCTGCAAGGCGTTTTTCATCACGTGGAGGCCCTGGCCGCCGCAGCCGATCAGGCCGACGAGGATCTCGTCATTGGGGCCGATCTTGCGGGCCTCGGCCGCCTTCTTCTCCGCGTCGTCGGCAAGCGCCTCGCGGGCGAACCACATCGGGATCCCGGCGCCGATCATGGCCGCCGTCGAGCGCTCGATGAAGCCCCGACGCGACAGATTTCCCTCGGTCATCACGATTCCTCCGGTTGAAAGCGGGCGGTCCGGTGTCGAATGGGTCGGGCGCGGAACCCCGGGGCGGGACGGGGGCAAGGGCCGCCCCCGCGGACCGGGATCGGAAACGGGAAGTCTGATATCTGCAATCGGGAGATCCGACCCCGCGTCCGGCCGAGCGTCCTCGATCTTAACACCGACCCGGGCCGATCGGAACGAGCCATCCCGGATTTATCGCTGATTTCCGCCGGGGGGCAATCAGGGGGCGGGCTTGGCCCGCTCGATCGGGGGCACGCCCATCGCCCGGAGCAGGTCGGCGGCGTCCTTGCCGCCGACCCTCGCGGCGGAGTCGTGGCGGCCGATCAGGTAGATCGTCAGGATCGAATCCCCGTTGTCCAGGGACTGGATGTCGATAGAGTCGATCCGGCCGACGTTCACGATGGACCTGCCCGCCCGGACGAACGGGCCGATCTCCCGGTCCGAACGCCGGGGCGTTTCCTCGTCGCCCTTCTGGGCGAGCGAGGCCGTTGCCGATCCCAGGAGCCCGGCCAGGGCCAGGCCCGCCAGCCACCGCGTCCGAGTCTTCATGGGCGTGTCTCCGGGAAGGTTCGCCCGCGATCGGCGGGACTGCCGCCCACGCTACCGGGCGCGGGGCGGGAGGTCCAGGCCCGGGCCGAACCCCGGGCTGGTCGAGGGTGTCCGGGCGAGGTGTGGTCCGTCCTTCCCGATCGCCCCCGAGGTCGAGTGCCATGCCGCAGCGGATCGTCCAGGTCGACGCCTTCGCCGACCGCCCGTTCGCCGGGAACCCGGCCGCCGTCTGCGTCCTGCCCCGCCCCGCCGACCCGGCCTGGATGCAGGACGTGGCCCGCGAGATGAACCTGTCGGAGACGGCGTTCCTGGTCGCCGAGGGGGACCAATTCCAGCTCCGATGGTTCACGCCCTCGGTCGAGGTCGACCTCTGCGGCCACGCCACGCTCGCCTCGGCCCACGTCCTCTGGGAGGACGGGCACCTCGGGCCGGGGACCTCCGCACGGTTCCGGACCCGGAGCGGGATCCTGACCGCGAGCCGCGAGGGCGGCTGGATCACGCTCGACTTCCCCGCCACGCCGGTCGAGCGGTCCGTCGATCCCGGGCCGATCTCCCGGGCCCTGGGCGTCCCGGTCGTCGCCGCCGGGGTCACCCGGTTCGACGTCCTGGCCGAGGTTGAGTCCGAGGCGGCCGTCCGATCGCTCGGGCCCGACATGGCCCTCCTGGCGGCGATCCCGACCCGGGGCGTGATCGCCACGGCCCGGGCCGACTCGCCGGGGTTCGACTTCGTCTCGCGGTTCTTCGGGCCCTCCGTCGGGATCGCCGAGGACCCCGTGACCGGATCGGCGCACGCCGGGCTCGGGCCCTACTGGTCGGGCAAGCTCGGTCGGGCCGCGCTGGTGGGCTACCAGGCGTCGAGCCGGGGCGGCGTGGTCCGGGTCCGCACCGAGGGAGACCGGGTCCGGATCGGCGGCCAGGCCGTGACGGTCCTCCGCGGCGAGCTGGTCGACCTCCCGCCCGACGCCTGACCCGGGCCAGGGGCATTTCAAGGTCGATTCGACGCTCTTTGTCCCCTCTCCCCAACTCTCTCCCGCAAGGGCAGAGGGGGCCAGAATGACTGCCTCTCCCCTTGCGAGAGAGGGGATCGTCGCATGGCCGAAAACCTATGAATGCCCCTGGATGACGGGCCTACCGGATTGCTTGCCCCACGGAAATGTGCTTATCTCGGGGTCGCCTTCGCGCGGCGGGTCTCGGGTCGTTCGCGCGAGCCGGCCGGGGGAGCGTGGTTCCCCCGGGCCAATGCTCGCGGGACGGGCGAGTCCGGCCGGACCGAAGCGAGACCCGGGAATACCATGAGCAACGCCGTTTTCAAGAGCCTGGCCGAGATCCAGCCCGAGGCCGTCGAGTGGCTCTGGGAGGGCCGGATCCCCTCGGGCAAGGTGACCCTCCTCGAAGGGGAGCCCGGCGTCGGCAAGTCGTCGCTGGCCCTGGAGCTGGCCGCCCGGGTCAGCCGGGGGGCTCCGATGCCGTTCGAGAAGGGCCTCCACGAGACCAGGCCAGCCAATGTGATCCTCTTCAGCGGCGACGACGGCCTGGCCGACACCGTCCGTCCCCGGCTCGACGCCGCCCACGCCGACCTGTCCCACGTCTGGGCCGTCGACCGCGAGATCGACGCCGGCGACGTCGCCGAACTCAAGCCCGCCCTGATCATCCTGGATCCGCTTTCCTGCTACATCTCCGTGTCCAGCGAGCAGACCCCGGTCGGGGTGATGCGCAAGCTCGGCCAGCTCGCCAGGGACACCGGCGCCGCGATCCTGGCCCTCCAGAGCGTCGGCGACGACATGAAGGACAACTGGACCCCCGAGTTCTACGGCACTCCCCGCTCGATCCTCCTGCTGACCCCCCTCGGCCACGGCGGCCGACGCCTCGCCATCGCCAAATCCAACCTCCGCCACATCCCCGACATCCACCCTCTGGTCTACTACTTCGACGACGACGGCGGCGAGGTCCGGATCGTCAACTGGTCCGACGGTCGCTGAGAAACGATCCGGTCAATTTTTCGAGTCGTGGCAATGAGTTATGGCCAATGGCCGATGGTTGATGGGTGAGAAATCCCCGGAGCTTTCCCCAGTATCGGCATCGTATGCCGTCCCGCTGATCGATCATGATTCATTGGCCATCAACCATTTCCGATCCCGGATCGCCTCTGAGAGGTCATCATGACTGGCGGATTGAGGTCGCCGACGATCGAGGGCCCGGTGGGGCGGCCCGGGGCCGGGAAAGGCGAACCCAACACCGTCGGTGGGGCCTCGATGGTCTCCTCGGCGGCTTCGGCGGGCTCGGGGGCCGGTCCGGGCTCGTCGGGGCAAGACGAACCCAACGCCTCGGAGTTTTCCGGGGGGCTGGCCCCGGCCGCGGCGGCCTCCTCGGATTCGCGGAACTCACGGAGGGTCCGGAAGAAGCCCCGCTCGGCCGCCGCCTCGTACTTCCGGGCCAGGGTCGCCTCCTTGGAGGGGTCGAATCCCGAGCGGTCGGCGGCGCCGGCCCGGTCGCGCTCGATCGCCTCGACGTCGAGCGTCTCGCGGTGGGTCAGGAGCTGCTGAACCTCGCCGTCGATCAGCTCGGCCAGCCGGTCCCGCGCCCAACCCCTCCGCTCGCGATCGGGCAGGCCCTCGCCCTGGCCGGGCCGGAGATCCTTGTAGTCGCCGCCGATGGCTTTGGTCAGCGCGTGGACCGGCGTGGCCGGGATATCCATGAAGCGCGCGCCGGTGAGGTCGGCCAGCTTCATCCCGTAGGTCCAGTCCCAGCGGGTCTGGTCGCCGTATTCCAGCTCGTCGCGGAGGTCGAGCAATTCGGCGATCATCCGGTCGATCCCCTCGGGCATCGCGCGGAGGAGCCGGGCGGTGGTGGCCGGCTCCCGGGCGATGTCGGAGAGGAGGCGGTCGACCTCGGCGATCCGGTCCTCCCCGAAGCGGGCCTCGGCGTGGACCGCGAGCAGGGCGGTGGCGGTCATCTCCTGGCGGGAGCAGCGTTCGACCCGGACGGTGAGCAGGGCGACCCGCCGGACCAGGAAGCGGCCGACCTCGGTCGAGGGCCGCATCTCGGCCTCCATCACGACCGCCCGGCGCTCGGACTCGGCCATGTCGTCGTCGAGCAGGACGACCCCCGCGCCGGTCATGCCGTGCTTCAGGCCGTTCCGGCGGGATCGGGCCTTGCCGGCCTCGGTCCTCGGGCCGGTCGATTTGGATGCGTTGGAGCGGTTCGCCGCCAGGCGCGCCAGGGAGCAGGTCATCGGGGCGTCCTCGAAGGGGGCGAAGGGGCGCGCCGTCCCGGTCGGTCGTTCGATCGGGGGCGAGTCCGGCCTTCGAGATTAACTATCGCTCCGGGAGGGGGTCCGTTAGCACACTTCCTTCAGCGGACCGGGATGGGGACCGGAATGGGGGGCCCGTCCTCGGAGGTCATGCTCCCCCGGGCGTGGTGGCCCGGGGAAGGCTCCCCGTCCCCGATCCTCTTCCTGATCGAGAGGCGGAGGGCCGCGAAGTCGATGGCCCCGCCGGGCTCGGTCCGGGCCTCCTCGACGAAGCGGGTCGAGGCGGCGGCGGACTCGGCGGGCGAGAGCCGGCCGTCACGGTCGACGTCGGCGGCTTCGAAGACCTGCCGGGCGATGGCTTGGGCCGCGAGGTCGCGAATCTGACCCGGTTCGAGCCGGGGCCGGACCATGGGGGGGCGTCCGCTCGTCGAGGCGACCGGGTCGGTCCCCCGGCGTTCCTGGCGGATGTAGGCGGCGGCGAGGACCATGGCGGCGAGGTTCATCACCAGGACCGGGACGGCCATCAGGATCGCGGTGTCCTTCGCCGAGCGGCGGGCGATCGAGTAAATCCCGGCGGCGGCCAGCGCCAGCAGGAGCGCCAGGAAGACGCCCACGATCAACTCCTCGGCGGTCCGCTCCAGCAGGGTGTTGACGACCGAGTCGAGGTAGGGACGCATCAAGGGGACTCCTCGGAGGGGACTGGGGCGCCCCGGGCACCGCGCCGGGCCTCTCCCTTGGATCTGGCGTCAACCGGCGGACGATCGGCCGGTCCGTCGGGGGCTTTCTCCGCTTTGGATCGCCTTTGAAGGGCGGGACGCGGGGGCGGGCGGGGGCCCGTCGGCGTGGACGTGGATCTGGATGGGGTCGCGAACCCAGAGATTCAGCCCGGATTTCCCGTCCTGGTGCCGGTACCTGACCAGGGGGAACGGGCCGCCCTGATCCATCGTCGTGACCTGGAGATTGTACTCGGCCAGGTCGATCCCGGGATACGCCGGCTTGACCGCCTCGTGCGCCAGTCGGAACGCCCGGACCGCCGATGGCTCGGGCGGGTCGGGAGCCATCGGGAACCACGGGCGGTCGGCGGCGGCCAGATACGTCAGGGCCCTTTCAACGTGAGAGTACGACGACTCATTGTCCTGCGTCCTCGTCGGATTGACGTTGATGGCCCCCAGCCGGAATTCACCTTCGACCCCTGGCCCGTCTCGACTTTTACCTTGGGCGCCTCGGTCGTCTTCAGCGGGGAGAATGATCTCCACTATGCCATCAACAAGGCGTCGTCCGCGAACCTGACCGTGCAGGCCACGATCTACACGGACGGCAACGGGAATAAGATTATCTCGTCGTTGAAACTCCAGGGCTTCCTGGAAGACCTGTACGACTTCGACTTCAGCGACGGGGGCGGCCCACAGGCGGCCGCGATCATGCAGACGGGATTCCCGACCCTGGGCGGCTCCGGCGCAGTCTACCTCATGCGGTACGACCTGTCGGGGCTTGACATGGCGATCTACTCGGCGCCTGAATAGTAACCTGTACTCAGGGCCGTTCTACAAGGTGACCATGGGCAGCCTGCCCGGGCTGTGAAGCGACGGGCCGGCCCGGACACGGCGGTGAGCAGAGAGAGGATCGCGATGTCTCGCTGGCGAGCTTTTGGTCGGTCCTTCCTGCTGCCCGCACTGGTCCTACTCATAGCCGTGCCAACCCTCGTCCTCCTGCTGGGATTCCTCTACGTTGCTTGGACCTGGGACGCCAAGATCGACGCCGACATCCCCCCCCCCCAGGCCCGCGACGACCTGGTACGCTGGCTCGGCGACTACGGTGTCGAATCCGGGCCGGTCGGCGCCGTCCTCGCCGCCCACGAGAAGAAGCTCGGCGGCCTCCGAGGCGGTTGGTCGCTCTGGTGCCTGGCTCGCCTCGACCCGGCCCGCGCCGCCGGCTTTGAGTCCGACTTTCTGGCCGCCCTGCGCAACAGCCCGGGCCGCCCCGACGTCAAGCGGGTCGATTACCTCCCGGGGGACCTCGCTTCCGACCGGTCGCTCGGCCTGGAACGCCTGCCGCCCGGGGCGCGGGCCTACCTCATCCGGCCGCCATCGTCGAGCTGCGTCATCTTCATGGACGACCGGCTCCTGGTCTACTTCGAGAGTTTCTAGTGGTCCACCAAGCTAAATCTGCGGGACGCTAACTGACCCAAACTGCCAAAAGGGTGTTGAAGTAACCGATCCGAGAGGCGGCCACCTGCTCGGTGGCGACGGCGCGGAACCGTTCGCTCCGCCGCTGCAACCCCGCGACCGTCGCCAGGACCGCCGCGACGGCGACCATCGACCGGAGCTTCCGATTTCGTAGGGTCCGCTATTGCGGACCATGATGGGACATCCAGATCGGAGGATCGGTCCGCAATAGCGGACCCTACCAATGGGAAGATCCAGGCGACCCCTGCCACCCGGACTTGGTCCCACGATCTTCGAGAACCGATCCACCCCGCGGCTCACTCCAGGATCAGGTACATCGTCTCGGGGGGCAATTCCAGGGTGACGCCTCCCTTGGACTTCTTGAGCGGGACGGCGGCGGCCGGGTAGCCGGCGGGGTCGAGCCGGGTGGCCTTGGTGAGTTTGGGATTCTTGAGGGCGAGCCCGACCTCGGCGTCGGCGACCCGCCAGGGGGGCTTGCCGGTGCTGACGATCTCGAAGCCGCGAAAGGTCTTCTTGTCGACGACGAAGTCGGCGTCCTTGGTGGCCCAGCCGGTCGGCCGGGCGGCGGTGGCGACCTGGACCAGGATCCGCCCCGAGGTGGCCAGCGGGAGGTCGTCCATCGCCACGGCGACGACCGTGGCATAGGCGTTGGTGGACTTGATCGAGACGTCCTTGAGCTGGATCAGGCCGGCCTTGCCCAGGAACCCGCAGGCTCCCTGCGCCCGGGGGGCGTCGAGCTTGCAGAGGCCGGTCCCGTAGTCGAGCGTGACCTCGCCGGTGACGCTCCGGATGAGCTTCTTGTCGCGGTCGATCAGGCGGGACAGGTCGGCGACCCGGGTTTTGGAGGGGTCGCCGCCGTACTTCACCTCGACCGGGCCGACCAGGAAGGCCAGCGGGTCGACGGCCGAAGTTCCCGCCGAGGGCGACGTGGGGCGGGCCCGGTCGCGGTTGGGGTCGAAGGCGGGATCCTCGGCGATCAGGGGGGGCTCGCGGTCCCAGAGCGACGCGAGGGTCCGCTCCTCGTGGACCACCGGCTCGCCCTGGCGAATATATCCCTTGCGGAACATCAAGGCGGCGGCGGGGAAGCTCCCGAGGATCGGCGGGGTCGACACCGTCCACTTCAGCATCGGCTTCTGGCCCCGGACCTGGCCGAACGGGAAGAAGGGGTCGAGGTCGTACCCGGGCTTGCTGGCGACGAACCAGTAGAAGGCGTCGACCCCGGTGAGCGACAGGTAGACGGCCTCCAGGAACGGCCCCTCCGCCTGGAAGGCCAGCGGGTTGACCCAGCCGGACTCGGTGACGATCATCGGGTGGCCGGCGACCTGGCGGAGGTTGGTGGGGAGCTCGCCCGGGTTGACCAGCGCCGACTGCTGCGCGAACTGGTGGCCGGGCTCGATCCGCCAGCCGTTGTTGTCGCCGAGGTGGGGCCCGCCGTCGTAGTAGCGGTTCACGGCGATCACGTCGCCGGCCTCGTAGGTCCAGCGCTCCACGTCGTCGAGCCGGGTTTGATTGGCCGTCCGCCAGTTCGAGGCGTTGATGAGCTGGCGGCAGCCGAGCCCGTCGCGGTAGAAGGCGGCGATCTCGGCGTAGAACTTGCGCTGGGTCTGGGCGTAGAAGGCGACCTCGTCGGCCACCCGGCGGGCCATCTCGCCGGTTTGGGGGATGGTCATCGGGTAGATCCCGACCAGCCCGACCCGGCCGGCGGGGATCTCGTCGTCCTTGTGCCCGGCGTTGCCCCAGGACTTCCGGGCATCGGCGAGCGAGCCATACTTTCCGGCGAGCCAGCCGGCGAACTTCTTGGCCAACCGGGCCTGCTGGGCGGGCTTCATGGCCATGGTGGTCCAGAAGAAGAGGCTGTCCTCGTTCTGGATCTGGATGATGGCGACGGCCGGGTCCTTGGCCAGCGGGATCCCCGTGTACGGGTTCACCCGGGCGTAGAGCGCCGTGGCCCAGGCCCTGTAGCCGCGCTGGAGGGTCTCGTCGAAGAAGAGGAGGCCCCAGAGGTCGCCGGGGGCGTCGGTCCCCTCGATCCCCCACTTCCCGGCGTCCTTGGCGTTGGCCCAGTAGGGGGAGATGGTGGCATAGATCCCCTGTTTCTTGGCCTCGGCGACGAGCCGCCAGATGCCGTCGATTTCCTTCTCGTCGACGTCGGTGAGCTGGGAGCCCGGCCCCTTGGGGGCGAGCTGGGCGTGGATCCGGATCATGTTCACGCCCAGCCCGGCGAGGAACCGGGCGTGTCCGGCGATCGCCTCGGGATTGGAGTCGCGGAACACCTCGGTCCCGATCGCCCAGAACCGCGCGGGGGTCCCGTCGCCGAGGGCGAAGCCGTTCCCGTCGGGCGTGAGCCGGACGAACCCCGACCGGCCAGCCTCCGGCTCGTTCAGGTAGCGGAGGTTGATCGGACTCCGGGCCGTCCCCGGGTGGCTCGGATAGGAGAACGCCCACCCCTCCCCGGGCGGCTCGGCCTGCGACTCCTCGACCGCCCCGGCGCACGATCCGAAGAAGAGGGCCAGGATCGCGGACGCCGGGCGGACGACGCGGGAGGTCGATCGGGGAGGGGTCATGGCGGCTCCTTCGGATCAGAATCCCTGGCCTTTGGTCTTGGTCCGGACCCGGGCGAGGTACATGTCGGCGGTGATGTAGAGGGTCGAGCCGTCGTCGCCGAAGCCGACGTTGGCGGTGGCCTCGCCGGTGTTGAGGGTCCCGAGGTGGGTCCCGTCGGGGGCGAAGATCAAAACCCCGCCGGGGCCGGTGGCGAACAGGTTGCCGGCCCGGTCGACCTTGAAGCCGTCGGGCAACCCCTTGAGCGTCTTCACGCCCCGGGTGGCGTCGAAGAAGATCCGACCGGCGCCGATCGAACCGTCGTCCCCGAGCGGGAAGGCCATCCAGACCGCCTTCTCGGGGTCGGAGTTGGCCACGTACAGGGTCTTCTCGTCGGGCGAGAGGCCGATCCCGTTGGGGTAGGTCATCTCCTTGGTGAGCACGGTCAGCTCCCCCTTGGGCGAGAGCCGGTAGACCCCGTTGAAGGGGATTTCCTTCAGGGGACTCTTGTTGCCGCCCTCCAGGCCGTAAGGCGGGTCGGTGAAGTAGAGCGAGCCGTCGGAGTGGTACACGGCGTCGTTGGGGCTGTTGAGCCGCTTGCCCTCGAACTTGTCGGCCAGGGTGACGAACGACCGGTCGGGCCCGAGCCGGGCGACCCGGCGGTCGCCGTGCTGGCAGAGGACCAGGTTCCCCTTGGGGTCGAGCACCAGACCATTCGAGCCGGGCTCGCCGCCCCGAGGGGTCGGGCCGGTGTAGCCGCTGGGCTTGAGGAAGACCTCGGGCCTGGCCATCCCCTCGGCCCACTTGTAGACGACGTTCTTGGGGACGTCGGAGAACAGGAGGGCCTTCTCCCTGGCGACCCAGACCGGCCCCTCGGACCAGTCGAAGCCCTCGGCCAGCCGTTCGATCCGGGTTCCGGGGGGGATCAGGGCGTCGAGCCGGGGGTCGTTGTGCTCAATGGTCCCCAGGGTCGGCCGCGAGGGGCCAGGGCCCTCCTGGGCGGCCGAGGTGGCGGCGATCAGGGCGACGGCCCAGAAGCCTCCGAGCAGTCGACTCGGTTGGATCATGGCGGATTCCGTTCGGACCATGGATGGTTAAGCCTCGCGAGGCCCGGCCTCCGGCGAATCCCGGGCGGCCCGGAGCCCAGGGTAGTCGTCCCGGGGCCGTCGGGCAATGGTCCGGGGTCTCGCCTCAAGCTCGCCGGCCCTGGGGCGTTCGCCCGCGAGGGGGCCGACGTCGCCCTGAATGACCTGCCGAGCGAGGAACCCGACGCGCAAGAGGTCGTCGGCCGGCCGGCCCCCGGATTGATCCCCGGCGCGTCCCCGGTCGATGATGAAGGTAGGGCCCGACGATCCGGACCCCGGGGAGGCGCCAGGCGATGGGCAGGTCAGCGACGCGGAGCCTCTTCGGCGACCCCGAGCCGGATCTCACGCCAGGCCCGGCCTCGGCCTCGGCCCCGGCGCGGGAGCCGGCCGCCGATGCCCCTCTCGCCGAGCGGATGCGGCCCCGCTCTCTCGACGAGTATGTCGGGCAGGGGCACCTGGTCGGCCGGGGCCGGCTGATCCGCCGACTGATCGAGGACGGAGGGCCGCCGCCCAGCCTGATCCTCTGGGGCGGACCGGGGACCGGCAAGACGACGCTGGCCCGGCTCCTGGCCGAGCGCTCCGGGGCTCGGTTCGTCGCGCTCTCGGCGGTCCTCTCGGGTGTCAAGGAGCTGCGCGAGGTGATCGCCGAGGCCCGCGAGGCCCGCCGCGGGGGCGAGCGGACGGTCCTGTTCGTCGACGAGATCCACCGGTTCAACAAGTCCCAGCAAGACGCGATGCTGCCCGCCGTGGAGGACGGGACGGTCACGCTCCTGGGGGCGACGACCGAGAACCCCTCCTTCGAGGTCAACGCGGCCTTGCTGTCGAGGGCCCGGGTCCTGACGCTCCACCCGCTGACCGAGGAGGACCTGGCCGCGATCCTCCGCCGGGCCCTGGCCGACCCGGTCCGTGGCCTGGGTCCGCTGGAGGTCCGGATCTCCGAGGAAGACCTGGGCCACCTGGCCCGGGCCGCCGGCGGCGACGCCCGGGTCGCCCTGACGGCGCTGGAGGCGTCAAGCCGGGCCGCCGAACCGGGGCCCGACGGATCCCGGTCGGTCGACCGCGAGGCGCTGGTCGAGGCTCTGGGCCGGGCCCGGTTCGCCTACGACAAGGGGGGCGAGGAGCATTACAACCTGGCCTCGGCGCTCATCAAGAGCGTCCGGAACTCCGACGCCGACGCCGCGATGTACTGGCTGGCCCGGCTGATCGAGGGGGGGGCCGACCCGAGCTTCATCGCGCGTCGGCTCTGCATCCTCGCCTCGGAGGACATCGGCCTGGCCGACCCCCAGGCGATGGTCCAGGCGTCGGCCGCCGCCGAGATCGCCCGCCTGATCGGGTTGCCCGAGGCGCTCTACCCGCTCTCGCAGGCGACGATCTACCTGGCTCGCGCCCCCAAGTCGAACGCGGTGAAGCGGGCCTATCACTCGGCCGCCGCCGATGCCGCCGCGACCGCCCGCGAGCCGGTCCCGCTCCACCTCCGGAACGCCGTCACGCCGCTGATGAAGTCGGCCGGCTACGGCCAGGCAAACCGCTCCGCCCACGACGACCCGGCAGCCCGGGGGGCGATGCCCTGCCTGCCCGAGAAACTCCTCGGCCGGGTGTATTGCGAGCCCGAAGGGCCACCGGATCCGGGGCCGGCCTGACCCCCGAGCGTCCGGACCGGGCGAGGATCAGGGGCGGGGCTTCTTGGACATCACGGCGATCAAACTCTCGGCGTCGGCGAACGTCTTCGCTCCGTCGAGCCGCCACGAGCCCCCGGAGCGGGCCAGGTGGAGGTTGAGCGGCAGCGGGGAGGCCGACGGCGAGTCGCCCCGGAGCACCACCATCACGATCAGGTTCGCGTCGCGGTCGGGGTTCCCGCTGAACAGCGACGGGGCGATCATCGTGCCGGCGGGGATCGCCTGCTTCTCCGCCTCAGCGTGGATCAGGTCGAACCACTTGCCCGCGGCGTCGGCGCTCTCGGTGGTGCTGTAGGAGACGACCCGGGACTTGTCATTGTTCAGCAGGCTCCGGACGATCGAGCCGGCGTCGCCCTCGTAGCCGCCGGCCCCACCGCCGGGCAGGAGTTGCCAGACCGCCAGGGCGAGCAGGACCGCGGGCACGCCGAACTTGACCGGCTTGGGGATGCCCCTCAGGGCCTCGCCCAGGTTGAAAGGTTCGCCGGGCTTGGAGTACTGGACGTGGGGTCGCCCCTTGTCCTTGCCGGGTTCGCCCGGCGAGCCCATCACCATCCGGCCGCTGTTGTCGAGGTGGAAGACGGCCTGGCATCCCCGGCAGGTCAGCTTCGCATTCAGGCGGTCGGGGGGGACGTTCCCCTCGCGTCCGCACTTCGGGCACTCGATCGGGATCATGCGGATCCTCCGGGCGGCGGGACCGGGCAGGGGCCGCCACGACGGGTGGGCAGGGAACGCCGAGGCCGGGGTCCGGGGGCCGATAGGGCGGCACACCGGACATCGCTTCGGCGGTGAATATCCTGCCACGATCGGCCTGCTATTGATAGGCCCCAGCGGCGATCGGGTGACGCTCTCGATTCCGGAGATCCGCCG